>RCMY010000157.1_pt1 | contig 62090 bp, 67 predicted proteins | sample 2041341 | NCBI WGS metagenome assembly RCMY01 (sample SAMN09708234, study PRJNA481090) | Marine sediment metagenome, whole genome shotgun sequencing project. | reverse complement strand
TTGGTCCCAGGTAGAACCACCAGTTCAGCACGAGGCACACGACGTAGAACAAGGCGAACGCGATCAACGCATATTCGGGGGTTGCGTTCCTGATCTGCGCTCCGAACTCGTCCGGAACGATGAAGGCTCCGTACGCAGCGACGGCAGACGTCCAACCGAGCACCGGGCCGGCCTGCTCCTTGTTGAAGACGATTGCGATCGTCCGGAACGTCGAACCGTTGCCGATGCCGCTGGCGGCGAAGAGGACCAGGAACAGCAGGAAGAACGCCACGAAGAAGTCCTGAGGAGTCTCTGACCGGTAGGCCTCGCGCAGGAAGTACGCAACACCGAGAGCACTCGCCGTCATCACGATGGCCACCCAGTGCGTGACTCGAGCACCTCCCGCCCGATCGGCGATCCAACCCCCGACGGGTCGAATGAACGCTCCGATGAACGGGCCCATCCATGCGTAGGTCAGTGCCGCCGGCCCATCGAGGTTGGGCGTGTCATGGGTGATCACTCCATCGACATTGATGTGTTTGAACCCGAAGACAACCTTGATCGCCAGCGCGAACCCGGCCGAGAAGCCAATGAAACTTCCGAATGTCATCGTGTAGATGACGCTCATGATCCACGTGTGTTTGTTCTTGAAGATCTGGTACTGGCGCTCGAGGTTCGGCTTGACGTCACCAGGAAGCAGCTTCAACAACAGCACGGTCGAGGCCAACACCCCCGCCATCACCGGCCACTTCACCCACTGCGGGGCGCCGAGGAACGGGTCTGGCAAGATGATCGCCAGGCCGACTGCGGCAGGCAAGGCGGCGACCAGGAGCATGCCGAGGATCTTCCCGAACGCCCCAGCGAGGCTTCCGATGTTCGGCGACACCGTTGGTGATGCGATGTTGTTCATGCCGAACCACGTCGCGAAAGCGAGCGGGACCAAGAAGATCAGCCAGACGAACCCAGCGTTGTGAATCCACGTCTCCGTACCGGCATCGATCGTGCCGATCAAGGTCCCTGAGGAGGTCTCGAGAATTCTCGAACCTCCGCCGAACACTCCGGTCGTCATCACGAACGGGATCAGGATCTGCATTGTCGTCACACCGGCGTTGCCGAGCCCGGCATTCAGTCCAAGAGCCAACCCCTGCATGCGCTTGGGATAGAAGAAGCTGATGTTCGACATCGAGGAAGCAAAATTGCCGCCGCCGAACCCCGAGAGGAACGCGAGGAGTTGGAAGACCCAAAGAGGTGTGTCGGTGTTGAGCAACGCCACACCGGTTCCGACCGCCGGGACCATCAGCAGCAGTGTCGTGAGAAAGACGGTGTTTCGGCCGCCCGAGATCCGGATGAAGAAGCTGTTGGGAATACGGAAGGTTGCCCCCGTGAACCCTGCGATGGCGGTGAGAGTGAAGAGCTCGCTTTGCTCGAACGGGAAGCCCAGGTTGAGCATCTGGACCGTGATGATGCTCCAGTAGAGCCATACCGCGAACCCGCACAGCAGGCTGGGAATCGAGATCCACAGATTCCGAGTCGCGATCTTCTTTCCCGAGCTCTCCCAGAACGTTTCGTCTTCTGGATCCCAGGTTTGGATGTCGGCCACGGCGACGGTCTCGATTCTGCTCAGGTGTTGTTCTGCGGTTGGATCATGTCAGGTGCCGGTGTTCGCACCGACCGCACGAGGTGCAGGCTCATCGTCGAAGTCCTCGGAATGTGAACCCTCTGGGTCTTCGAGCATGAAGAGCGTGATGGCGAAGCTGGCCGCCGCACCGCCGGCGAGAATGAAGAAGAAAGTCCTGGCATCGACCAAGGAATAGATGACGAGGTAGACGACGGCGCCGACGTTCCCGTAGGCACCGGCCATGCCGGCGATCTGGCCGGTCATCCGCTTGTTGACCATAGGGATGACGGCAAACGTCGAGCCCTCGGCTCCCTGCACGAAGATCGAGGCAAACATGGTGATCAGCACTGCGATCACCAACCAGCCGACGCCTCCGAAGGACGGCACGAGATTGCGTAGTCCGTCATCATCAACGCCGGGGGCCCACTTCGCAATGAAACCCATGAGGAAGAAGCCTGCGACGATGCCGAGGACGTAGCCGAGCATGGTCTTCTTGCGGCTGTGCATCTTGTCGGACAGGTAGCCGCCGAGGGGCCGAGCGACGAGGTTCACGAAGGCGAACGACGAGGCCACGATGCCAGCGAGCGTTGCGGTCACGATCGGAGTGCCGGCGCTGTTGGTCAGCGGCACGAACACCTCCTCGAAGAACTCCGGCAACATCGAAACGACGGCGAGCTCGGCGCCGAAGTTGGCAAAGTAGGTGGAGTTCAGGGCAACGACGCTGCCGAAGTGATACTTCTCGTCTTCGGGCACGCCTGCCTTCAGGTACGGCAGGTTCACCTGCAACGTCCGGGCGACGTGTGCGAAGTACACGAGGGTCAGGAGCCCGTATGTCAGATAAAGACCGGAGTCGGAGAGCACACGGTCCCCGTCGACCTCGACGTTCGAGATCCGCCATGCCAACAAGCCGAGGGCCGCTACGAGCGGGATCGACCAGAGCAGATACTGGACGAGGTCGCTGTACGACGACATCAGCATCGGCTCGGCCTTCTTCGTCTTGGACAACGTTCGCCCCTCTGGAACATCGCGAACCAGGAAGTAGTACATGACGCCGTAGATCGCGAGCACCATTCCGTTGATGGCCATCGCCCAACGCCAGGCATCGTCTCCGAGATCCAGCCAGTCGCCGAGCACCGTGATGGTCAACCACGGCAAGGTCATTGCTGCGAAAGCGGAACCGAAGTTGCCCCAGCCTGCATAGAAACCCTCGGTACGCCCGATGTACTTCGGCGGAAACCATTGGGCGACCATCTTGATGCCAATCACGAAGCCGGCGCCGACGCTGCTCAGGAGCAGCCGCGAGATCAGGAGCTGGTCGAAGGTGTCGGCGAACGCGAACCAGATGGTTGGAACAGCCATGGTGATCATCAGCCAGCTGAAGACGATTCGACTGCCGAATCGATCGATCAGCGCACCGACGACGATCCGGGCCGGGATCGTCAGCGCCACGTTCGCGATCAGGAGGATCTTGATGTGTTCCTTCGTCAACCAGTCGGAGCTCTCCCGCATGGTGCTTCCGAGCGGCGCAAGGTTGAACCACACGAAAAACGTCATGAAGAAGGCGATCCACGTGTAGTGGAGCACTCGAATCCGTTCCTGCCCGAAGTCGAGCAGCCTCGGCGGCTGATCGGCGGCCGTCGCCCCGTTGTCGCTCATGTTCTCTTTCCTTCGCTGTCTCGGTTGCCCTGGGGCTTCAGCCTCATTGATTCACGCGTTTTCGATCAGGTCGCGGGACCACCGTCGGCGGGCCACCGCCGAGGAGTTCGGTCGGCTGGCGGCGGCGAGACGGTGTGTGGCGCATGGCGACGACTCGCTGCCATGGCCGGAAGAAGTACTGGAGGGGAAGCGTGATGATGTGAACCAATCGCGTGAACGGGAAAAGTCCGATGAAGACGAAGAAGGAGAGAACGTGCGCCTTCAGCACGAGCGGCAGCGCGTCGATCATGGCGGGGTCTGGCCGGAAGGTGAGCAGGCCCCAGATGTACGGAGTGAACACCGCTGTGCCCCAATACGAACCCCACCGGTAGCCGATGGCGATCCAGATGCCGGTGACGATCTGCACCGCGATCGTGGCAAGGACCACCAGGTCCATCGTCGAAGTGACCCGACGGATTCGGTGGTTCGTGAGCCGGCGGTGAATCAAGATCGTGAGCCCGAACGCGGCCCACAAGGCAAGGGCAAGACCGGTTATCTCGAGCAGGTACAGCCGCAAGGGTGCACCATTCCACAGTTCGAATCCCTGCGGGATGATCAAGGCAGCGAGATGCCCGAGAAGAATCAGCGAGATACCCCAATGGAACGAGATCGTGCCCCAGTAGAGCTGCTTGCTCTCGAGGAGTTGTGACGACAACGAGCTGACCGAGAATGGGAGACGTTTCCAGCGGATGACCGTGACAACGACGGCGAGAACGCCGACGGCATAGGGCACAACGCCGAACAGGAAGTCGTTGAGGCTCATCTCCGCTTTCCGATCGTGAGGGGTCGCAGATCTGTGGCCGTGTCAACCGTTGCGGCCACGAGGTGTCGATAGGGGTTCTCGGGCGACGCGGTGTGCAAGACCCGCTTCATGGTGGCCGTGGCGCTCGGCAGTACTTCGATCAGATCGTCGAGTGGTTCCTCGGCAACCGCCAGATACCGCAAGACGGGCTCGATGTGATCGGGTAGCTCGCCCCCGAGTTCGACGCCGCAGCGCTCCATGGCCACTTTCAACTCCGCCATGAACGCACCTCGTCGATAGTTTTCGCCCCATGCGACATCGCCGACGTAGGGAATGAACTGGGGGGTGAGATCGAGCGTTGCGGTGTGCAGCTCCTCCCACTCACCGAGGCTCAGCTCAGCGACAGCGTCGTGGAACCGGCGCATGTGTGCCTCGACCGAGCCGGTCAACCACGACCTGATTGCAGCGTCGAGGTCGGCGGCGGCCGTTGGGTGCGGATAGCGGTAGCCCATGGCGACGACAGTGGCGGGATGCATCACAGCCCCCTCACCGGTGGGGTGCGGGCACCGAAGCCCATCTCGCCCTTGGCCGACAGCGGATCGTTGAGCGACTCGATCGACATCTCCCGGTGGTAGGGAGGGAGGACGAAGCGGTCGTCGATCGACGGGATCGTCGTGAGCTTGTAGATGGCTTCAGTTCTCTCCTCGGTCAGCCCAACGCTTTCCAGCATGTCGAGCGTTGCTTGGTCAATGGACTGGTCGACGCTCTGTCGGCGCTTGTAGGTGCGGACGGCCAGCATCGTGCGAAGGATGCGCCTGATCGGTTCGGAGTCGCCGTTGGAGAACAGGTTCGCCAAGTAGGCGACAGGGAGGCGTGCCTTGTCGAGCTCGTCGAAGAGCTCGAAGTCTTGGCGCTCCGCCGGCAGATCGAGATCGACGAGGTTGTTTTCGACCGTGCTCATGATCGGCGACAGCGGCGGGATGTAGTACATCATCGCCAACGTGCGGTACTCGGGGTGCAGCGGCAGCGCCATGCCCCACTCCTTGACGAACTTGTACACCGGCGAACGTTGAGCCGAATCGATCCAGCCTTCGTCGATACCGGACTCCAAGGCAGCCGCGATCACCTCGGGGTCGTTCGGGTCGAGGAGGATGTCGAGCTGTGCGTCGAGCAGTTCGTCATCGGGTGCCGACGCAACCGCTTCGATCTTGTCGGCGTCATAGAACAGCACACCCATGTAGCGAATCCGACCGACACAGGAGTGGGCGCAGGCCGGCGCCTGACCGGTCTCGAGCCGGGGGAAGCAGAGGATGCACTTCTCGGACTTGCCGGAGGTCCAGTTGTAATAGACCTTCTTGTACGGACAGGCCGATACACACATGCGCCACCCTCGACACTTGTCCTCGTTGACGAGGACGACGCCGTCCTCTGCTCGCTTGTAGATCGCCCCGCTCGGGCAGGCACCGACGCAGGAGGGATTGAGGCAGTGATTGCAGATGCGAGGCAGATAGTTGAAGACGACTCGTTCGATCTCTTCGAGCTGCGCCCGGGTCGCCGGGTCGATGCCCTCCATCGACGGATCATTGGCCGCGTAGATGTCCGAGCCGCCGAGATCGTCGTCCCAGTTCGGTCCGGTCGAGATCTCCATCTCGTCGCCAGTGATCTTCGAGATCGGGACAGCTGTCGGCTGCTGTGTCGACTGCGGCGAGGTGAACAAGTCGCCATATTTGAAAGTGAAGGGGTCGTAGTAGTCCTCCAGCTCGGGAAGCGAGGGGTTGAAGAACGCTTTCGCAACACCACCACCCTTGGAGTGCAGAGTGAGCTTGAGGCGCCCCTTCTTGTCTCGGCGCCAGCCACCCTTGTAGTGCTCTTGATCCTCCCAGCCGGTCGGATAGCCGGTCCCCGGCCGAGTCTCGACGTTGTTCCACCACATGTACTCGGCGCCTTCGCGGTCGGTCCACAGGTTCTTGCAAGCGACGGAGCAGGTGTGACAACCGATGCACTTGTCGAGATGGAACAGCATGCTCATCTGAGCTCTGACTCTCATGGGTACGCCTCTCAGTATTTCGGCTTGTCGATGCGGTGGACGTACACGAACGTGTCCCTGTTGACCCCAGTGGGCCCCCAGTAGTTGAAGCCATAGGAGAACTGGGCATAGCCCCCGCTCATCAGAACCGGCTTCAGACGGGTCCGGGTGAGCGAGTTGTTCATGCCGGCTCGCTTGCTACGCCTCGGCGAGATCGGCACACCGACCGTTCGTTCGGTGGCGTGATACACGAACACCGTTCCCCGCGGGATCCGCGACGACGTCGTGCAACGCTGGACGAAGACGCCGTTGTCGTTGTAGAGCTCGACCCAGTCGTTGTCGCCGATGCCGAGGCTGGCCGCGTCCTTCACGTTCATCCAGATCGGGTAGCCGCCTCGGGAGAGCGTCATCATGCGCTCGTTCTCGGAGTAGGTGGAGTGAATCGACCACTTGCCGTGAGGCGTGATGTAGTTGAACATCCGGCCGTCCTGGCCCTCGGCCAGCGACTCCTCGGTCTCCGACAACATCGTGTGATCAGGACGCGGCTTGTAGACCGGCAGATGCTCACCCCAGGCGAGGTACTGCTCATGGTCGAGGTAGAGGTGCTGGCGACCGGTGAGCGTGCGCCACGGGATCAGGTGCTCGACGTTCAGAGTGAAGGGGTTGTACGCCCGGCCCTTCGTCACGATCCCACTCCACGTCGGCGTCGTGAGAATCCGTCGCGGCTGGGCAACGATGTCGTCGAAGTTCGTGCGGGTGTCTCGCTGCCCGGCGGCCAGGTGGGTCAGACTCAGTCCAGTCTTCGCCTCCTCTGCCTCGAAGGCACGATGGGCCAGTTCGCCGTTGGAGGCGGGGTCGAGGGCGAGAATTGCCTCGGCGACCTGGCGGCCACGCTGCAACGAGGGCCGAAGGACGCCGCCTGCCTCGCGGGAGGACTCATCGGGTTGCTTGCGTGCAAGTTCGTCGTAGAAGTCCTCGACCGGGATCTTGAGGCCGTGGGCTCCAACGCCGTTGGTTCGCATCGCTTCACCCAGGGAGGTCATCTGCTCGTACAGCGTCGAGTAGTCGCGCTTCTGGACCTTGAACTTGGGCATTGTCTTGCCGGGAATCGCCTCGACCTCACCTGCACGCCAGTCGCCCATTGTGGGTTGCGTGATCTCGTCTGGCGTGTCGTGCAAGAGAGGCTGCATGATGATGTCTTCGACCTGGCCGAGTCGCCCACCGGCCAGCTCGGAGACCTTCTTCGCCAACCCCGTGAAGATGTCCCAGTCGGGTCGGGACTCCCAGGACGGCGGCACCGCGGCCTGCATCGGGTTGATGAACGAGTGCATGTCGGTCGTGTTGAGATCGTCCTTCTCGTACCACGTGGCTGCGGGAAGGACGATGTCGGAGTAGAGCGCCGAGGTATCCATGCGGAAGTTGAGGTCGACAACGAGGTCCATCTTTCCGATCGGTGCCTCCGGACGGACCTTCACCTCTGAGACTCCGTGGTCAGCAGGCTCAGCGGCGATCGCCGTCGAGTGTGTTCCCAGGTAGTGCTTCATGAGGAACTCGTGACCCTTGGCCGAGCTTCCAATGGCGTTGCCCCGCCATATGAACCACGTTCGTGGCCAGTTCTCCGGGGCATCGGGATCGTCGATCGAGAACTCGAGGTCGCCGCTCTTGAGCCGCTCGACAACGGAGGCGACCACTTCCTCGTCGGTTTCGGCCCCACCGCGGCGAGCCTGTCGAATCACCTTGAGAGGGTTCTCCTTGAACTGGGGGAAGAACGGCAACCACCCCATACGAACAGCTCGAGCCTGATGGTCGATCGTGTGGTCGAAACGCTCGGGGTGGCTGTCGGGGAGGGCGTCGTATTCGCGATAGCCGCGCTCGTAACGCCATTGGTCGGAGTGCACGTAGTGGAACGATGGTGTGTTCTGGTGACGGGGTGCCATGCCCCAGTCCTGTCCGAATGCGATCGAGCCCCACGAGGCGTGACAGACGAGTTTCTCTTGGCCGACGTAGTGAGCCAGTCCCCCACCGTTGACGCCGACCGACCCGGTCAACAGCAACGCCGTGATGCCAGACCGGTAGAGCAGATTGTTGTGGTACCAGTGGTTGGCACCGGCGCCGATGATGATCATGTTCTTGCCCTTGGTGAGCTCGCCGTTGCGAGCCCACTCCCGAGCAAATCTGATGACGCTTTCACGGCCGATGCCGGTGTATTGCTCCTGCCATGCGGGGGTGTAGAGCGCATCGCCATCGTCGTACGTCTTGGCGTTGGCGCCCTTCAAGCCGCGGTCGACACCGAACCGAGCCATCAGCAGGTCGAGCACGGTCGTGACCTGCACCGGGCCGGTCGAGGTCTGGATGGTACGGACCGGAACCGAGCGGGTCACCGTGGCATCACCACGCCCGGCGTCGCCGGCTTCGAAGATCTCGAGTTCGACCACTGCGGTTCCGTCGTTGTCGTCGATGAACGTCAGCGTCGGAGCAATCGCCTCGCCGAGCACACTGTCGAACAGTTCGAGGTTCCAACGACCCTTCTCGTCGTGGGCCCAACGATCGCCGATCGCTCCGTTGGGCATCCGGGGCTCGTTGGCCTCGGAGTCCCACATGAGCAGCTTCCACTCGCCGTTCTCGGTATCGGCATAGCGCTCGACCCGATCGGCTCGCAGGTACTTGCCTGGCCTACCGTCCGCAACCTCGACCAGGAACGGCAGGTCGGTGTACTGCTTGGTGTACTCCTGGAAATAGTCGACCTGGCGATCGCGGTAAACCTCGCTCAGAATCACGTGATTCACAGCCAGCCAGAAGGCGGTGTCCTGCCCAGGGTTCGATGGAATCCACCAGTCGGCGTATTTGGCCACCTGGGAGAAGTCAGGGCTGAAGACGGTGAGCTTCGCCCCGGCGTGGCGCACCTCAGCGAGGAAGTGCGTGTCCGGGGTGCGGGTCATGTTGAGGTTCGCACCCATGACGGCGATGAACCGAGAGTTGTACCAATCAGCTGACTCGGGGACGTCGGTCTGCTCACCCCAGGTCTCAGGTGATGCCGGCGGGAGGTCGCAGTACCAGTCGTAGAAGCTCATGACCGCGCCGCCGATCAGCGACATGAACCGGCTTCCGGCTGCATAGCTGACTTGCGACATGGCGGGGATCGGGGAGAACCCGGCCACCCGATCGGGGCCGTGCTCGGCGATCGTGTGCACGACCGAGGCGGCGGCGATCTCGAGGGCCTCATCCCAGCTGATCCGGCGGAACCCTCCCTTGCCTCGAGCCTCCTGATAACGAGCTCGCTTGACCGGGTCGTTCTGGATCGAGGCCCAAGCGTCGACCGGCCCGCCGTAGTACTCCTTGCGGGCCTGGCGATACATGTCGACCAACACGCCTCGGGCGTAGGGGTACTTCACCCGGATCGGCGAATACAGGTACCACGAGTAGGAGATGCCTCGTTGACAGCCTCGCGGCTCGTACGGCGGTAGCCCTTCTTCGAGCTGCGGGTAGTCGGTTGCCTGTAGCTCCCACGTGACGATGCCTTCCTTGACGAAGACCTCCCACGAACAGCTTCCGGTGCAGTTGACACCATGGGTCGTCCGCACTCGTTTGTCGTGTTGGAAGCGGTTCCGGTAGAACTCCTCCCACTTGCGGGCGGCGGGATCAACCGTTTCCTGGATCCACTGGCTCATCCTCGACTCCTCAAGCGTTCCACGTAGGTCTGTCGTCCGCCTCGTCCAGCGATCGCCATGCCACCGATCAGTGCGACGAGGCCGGCAAAGCCGGCAAGTAGCAGCACGTCGATCGGGCCATCGTCGGTGCCGGCGCTCGATGTGGTGGCCAGGTAGGCGACCAGATCGGCAGTCTCATCCTCGGTCATCGGATGGTCGACGAAGATCGGCATCATCGTCGCGCTCGGCGGGTTGCCCAGCCACCCGGTCAACCCTGCTTCACCGCCCAGGCGGTCGAACGCCGTGGTCAGGTCGGGGCCAAGGCCGCCGCCGCCGAGGTTGCCCTCGGCACCCGCGGTGTGACACGCAACGCAGGCCGCGCCGCCATTGTCGAGGCCGTTGGAACCGAGGAAGAGGTCTCGTCCGCGGTCGGGATCGCCGACCGTCGGTTCCGCCGGAAGTGTGGGTTCGGTCGGGTTTCCATCGGTGGTCGGACCTTCGGACCCACCAGCCAACGACACGACATAGGCCACCACAGCGTCGAGCTCTGCACCCTCCAACGCGGGCACCGGCGGCATCACGCTGTCGTAGCTGACACCGGCGACCTCGATCGGCCCGGTCAAGCCGTTGCGGATGACCTCGGCCACATAGGCCGGATCCGCAGCAGCGGGGTTACCGGCGAGCGGTGGGAAGGTGCCGGGAATCCCGGCACCGTCGGCCTGGTGACACGACGCGCAGCTGGCAACGAATCCCGCTTCCCCGCCGTCGGTCTGAGCGCGAGCCTGGGCGCTGCCGGGCGCAAAGACAAAGGCAATGAGGAAGCTCGACGCAACCAGCAGAAGCGCACCGATCGCTCCGGAGGGGCCGATCCCCTGATTCTTCGAGTCCCTGAGTAAAAGTTTCACTGAATGCGACTATTAGGACTCCTCATCACAGCAGCTAGGGCAAAAGGTCCCGTACAGGTTGCCGACCTCGCCTCAGGTGAGGTCGACTGGTTGCGGTGTCGCCAGAGCCCACGAGTGGCCGAAGGGATCCACGACCACGCCATAGCGATCCCCCCAGAAGACTTCTTGAACGGCCATGGCTTCGACGCCACCAGCAGCAACCGCCCGCTTCATCCAGGCATCAGCGTCGTCCACGATCAGGTGAATGGTGACGGGGCTGCCGTCGAGTGCCTTCGGCGAGAACATCCCGAATTCGAGGTTCTCATCCACGAGCATGACGGAGGATCCGTTGATGCTGACGGCGGCATGCAGGAGCTTGCCGTCCGGTCCGGGCGTTCGCATGATCTCCTCTGCACCAAACGCCTCGATATAGAAGTCGATCGCCTCGGCCGCTCCGGCACACACCATGTGAGGCGACAACCGGTGCATACCGTCGCTGATCGATCCTTCGCGGGCCGGGCCGCTCATTCCTGACTCCGAAGCTCGGGCGCCACTACCGACGACCACCGATGATTTTCGTCCAACACCGAACACCTCACAAGTCGCTGACTGATGCAGTCAGACTACAGCTGGCCCGAAGTCTGAGCGGTCGGAGTCAGTCACGACGCAACAGCCGAGCAAACCCAAGGGTCGTGGCGAACAGGCCGACCGAGAGTCCAGCGGCGGGCCAGGCCAGCGCTTCGTCGTCGGCTTGGAACGCCTCGAGCGAGACGACGAGCAGGAAGACCTGGAGAGCGAGGATCAACACGACGTACACGAAGACGGCGCTCGTGCGCTTGTCGCTGGTGTTGACGGCGCTCATCGATCGATTCCGAGTGCCCAAACGGTGCCGTCGCGCACCTCGATCGGGATGGCCGGCAGCGCCCGTTCTGGGGGTCCTGCGATTGGGCCGCCAGAGGAGGCGTCGAAGATGCCTTCGTGACATGGGCAGACGAGCTCGGCTGCTTCTGGTTCGTAGAAGACGACACAGCCGAGGTGAGTGCATTTCTGGCTGTAGGCAACCAGTTCGCCGTTGGGGAGGTGGATGAGGATCGCGGGGTCATCGGAGCCGGGATAACGGAACAAGTGAGCGCCGCCTTCTGGGACCTGGTCGAAATCGATGATGGCGCGAGGCCCACCACCATCGAGTTGACGGAGCGAGGTCCAGGCGGCGGCGCCAAGGGTGGATGCTGCAAAGACACCCGATCCGGCGATGAGATAGCGGGTGAACGCCCGCCGGGTCACGGCCTCCTCACCAGCCGAAGTGTGGGGGAAATCGTTCAGCCAGACAGGGGTGCCAGCATCATCGCTGTCCGATCCGGGTTGTTGTGTCGTGGTCATCGATGTCTCCTGGATCTATCCGGCGCCGAGTCCGAAGGGGTCGTCCTGCCACCGCTCACGGACGGTCATAGTCGCCACATCGAGGGGGCCTTGGTTGCGGTCGTTGACCACGGTGGCGACATGGGTCCGGACGTTCTGGTTTCCGAACTTGAAGTCGTTGATCAGCTGCCCTGGCCGGCGTTCAGCGAACTGCTCCGGCGTGCCATACCAGAGTGCCTCGGAAGGGCATACCGACGCGCACATCGGGGCGAGACCCTGCGAGGTGCGGTCGAAACACATGTCGCACTTCATCATCTGGTCCGGTTCGGGGAAGTAGCGGGGCACACCGAATGGGCAGGCCAGGACGCAGTTCGAGCATCCGATACAGCGGGGCTTGAGCGCGGACTGCACGACGCCCGCTTCGTTCTGCTTGATGGCATCGGCCGGGCAGACTTTGGCACACGTCGGATCTTCGCAGTGCATACACACCATCGGCGCGGTCTGGGTCGAAATGCCGGGGTCGATCTGCTCGAGATGGATCAGCGACGTGCCGCGGTGGGTGCCGCACTCCTCGCACGCATGTACGCAGGCTTCGCAGCCGATGCAGCGACTCTGGTCGATGACGAACACCTGCCCGGCGATCATCGTGCTGCCTCCGGGATGTCGCCATCGTGGAGGCGGGTATCTCGGGTGTCGGTGATGGAGACGGCGGTGGTACCCGCAGCCTTTTCGACACGCACGGCGGACACCTTGTATTCCGGGATCTTCGAGATGGGGTCGAGCGCGCGGTTGGTGAGGACGTTGGCTGCCTTGTCGCCGGGCCAGTGATAGGGAATGAACACGGTGTCCGGCCGGATCGTCTCGACCACCTTGGCCGGCACCGTGATCGATCCTCGGCGCGAGGTGACAGTGACTCGGTCGCCGGATTCGACACCGACCGTGGCAGCCAGACGGGGATGGATCTCGCACAACGGTTCGGGGTACTGCTCGACCAGTTGGGCGATGCGGCGGGTCTGGGTGCCCGACAGGTACTGGGAGACGACTCGACCGGTTGTGAGCCAGATGGGGTACTCGTCGTCGACGACCTCAGCCGGGTCGCGGTAGCGGATGGGGAAGAACTTGGCTTTGCCGTCTGGGTGGAAGAACGTGCCTCCTTCGAACAGGCGTGGCGTGCCGGGGTGGCCGGGTTCAGGGCATGGCCAGAAGATTCCCTGTTCATCGACGATCCGGTCCCAGGTCATGCCGGCGTAGTCGGCGCTGCCACCGGACGATGCCCGACACATTTCGTCGAACATCTCTTCGGTACCGGAGTAGTCGAAGTAGTGGCCCTTGCCGAGACGGCGGGCCATGTCCAGAAGGATCTCCCAATCCCTCTTGGCCTGACCGGGCGGATGGACGGCGGCGTTGATCTTGACGCAGCGGCCCTCGACGGTGGTGACGGTCCCTTCATCTTCTTCCTGCAAGCTGCCCGGAAGCACGACGTCAGCGTGGTGCGCTGTTTCGGACAGGAAGAAGTCGATCACGGCGTAGAACTCGAGCTTGTCGAGCGCTTCGCGGGTGAAGGTCGTGTCGGGGAGCGAGACGAGTGGGTTGAAACAGATCGACAACAGCCCCTTGATCTCGCCGTCGTGGATGGCCTCGACGATCTCTTGGGCGGTGATGCCTTTCCCGGGGATCTCATCCACATCGCAGCCCCATACGCCGGCGACATGGGCTCGGTGTTCCGGGTTGGTGATGTCGCGGTTGCCGGGGAGCTGGTCGCACTTGTGGCCCTGTTCGCGACCACCTTGGCCGTTGCCCTGCCCCGTGATCGTGCACACCCCGCATCCCGGTCGGCCGTACTTGCCGGTGGCCAGGCCCAGGTTGATGCATGCGTTGACGTTCTCGACGCCCTTGGAGTGGTGCTCGATGCCGCGGGCGTGCAGCAACATGCCGGTCGCCGACGTGCCCCAGAGGCGGGCAGCTTCGATGATCCGATCGGCCGGAACGCCAGTCACTTCCGCAGCCCATTTCGGGTTGTGGTCGGCCACGGCGGCGGCGGCTTCGTCGAAGCCGTTGGTGTGGGCGTCGATGTAGGCGTGATCGAGCCAGTCGTTCTCGATCAGTACGTGCAGGATCGAGCCGTACAGCGCAGAATCGGTGCCCGGACGCAGCCCGAGAAACACATCGGCGGTGCGGGCCAGCGGTGTGACGCGAGGGTCGGCGACGATCAGCTTGGCGCCGCGGTCACGGGCCCGCCAGATGTAGCTGGTCGTGATTGGCGCGCACTCGGCCACGTTTGCTCCCGCCACGATGATCACATCGGCGAGAGGGATGTCGCTCCACGGGTTCGGGGCACGATCCACCCCGAGCGCCCGCTTCGAGGCGGCGCCCGCCGACACCATGCAGAGCCGACCGTTGTAGTCGAGGTTGGCCGTGCCCAGCGCAAGGCGGGCGAACTTACCGATGAGGTAGGACTTCTCGTTCGTCAGCGACACCCCGGACAACATGGCGAACGCATCGGGGCCGAACTGGTCGCCGATACGGCGGATCTCGGCCACCGTGCGATCGAGTGCGTGGTCCCACGAAACTGGTCGGAATCCCCCGGCCGTCGATGGGTCGCGTTCAAGGGGTTCGAGCAGTCGGTCGGGATGGCTGCCCTGCAGGTAGCGCTTGACCCCTTTGGGGCAGAGCTTGCCTTGGTTGAACGGGAACTCGTAGCGGGGCTCGAAGCCGACCACTTGGTTGTCGGTGACCTTGAGTTTGATGCCGCACTGCTGGCCACAGAAACAACAATGGGTGTCGACGACCTTGTCGATCTTGAGGCCGGCGTCCCATCCGCCCGGTGGCGTCTGGTTCAGGTGCGGGCCGTAACGTTCGATCAGCTGCTGTTCGCTCAGTGGTGGTTGTGCCATCAGCCGAATCCGTCCACTCGTCTCGTTTGGGTCAAGGCAACAGTCTTTCGTCGGCAGCGAGGGCAGGTGTCCTGCCAGTTTCCACTCGGCTGATCGGTGGTGGCGTCGATGGAGTAGTCGAACCCGACCTGGGGCAACACCAGTTTGAGGTCGTTCATCTGCAGCTGCGAGGCGAACGCTTCGCCGCAACTCCGGCAGATTTGTGGTTCTCCGTCCGCAGCTTCGCTTCGATAGAAGTGCACGCCGAGGTTGGCGGGCCGTTGGAAGATGTGGAACAGCTTGCCGAACGGGATGTACATCAGCCCGAGGATCACGGTGAGGGCGTGCACCGTGTTCAAGAAGACGTAACCCCGCCCTTCCAACCACAGGCTCGATGCCGTCAAAAACAAGCCGGTGATGGACACGGCGAACAACCCGGCCAGTGCAGCGAAGTCGCCTGCCCGTTCGACGGCGATCGCCCCCGGATCGTTGAGACGTCGGTAGAGGAACACCACCACCCCGGCGATGACCAAGACGGCCGCGATGTTGAGCAGGTGGAACACGATGAACCCGATGAAGCTGCGGGATCCGAAGTCCATCGTGCCGATGCCGAAGACATAGGCCCGGTACTGCTCGGAGTCCTGCCCAACCGATTCGAAATGCAGCCAACCGAACGTCAACGGGAAGGTCACCAGACCGGCCAGGATGCAGCCCCAGAACACCAGCTGGTGCGCCATCCACCTCGACGTCGACCGGCGTCGAATAAAGCCCTGCCCGGCCAGATTCGTCGCCACCAGGCCGCCAAGCGTCGCTGTGTTGGCGGCGCGTTTTCCTCGCCGGGTCAGGGCTTGCCAGCCACGCTGGTTCAGCAGTTTGGTTGGCGGCCGCTGCAGCCATACGCGGTAGCGGTAGACCACAGCGAAGGTGGCCAGCAGGACGCCGAGGAGGTAACCGGACAGCGCGGCGTCGAACCACCGCATTCCCCCTGACCCGAAATAGACCCCTACGAGGAGCAGCGAAACGGCACCGAGACCCCAGAGCACCGAGGTCCCGTCGACCTCGTCGTCGAGGAAGGAGAACCGGCGGGAGCTTCGCTGCTGCGCGACAGTCGTGTCAGTCGGGACGGTCATCAATCCTCAGCCTCGCACACCCGTCGGCAGAGGACCCGATCTCGCCGCCGATCAACTGGTGACGGTGGTCAGCGTTCGTTCGGCCTCGAGCACCATGGGGAACAGCAGGTTGTTTTCTTTGTGGACGTGGAGATGAGTGTCGGCCTCGAGTTCGGCAAGGCCGGCGTAGAGGGCGCTGTAGCTGCCGCAGCCATCGTCAGGAACCCGGTACTGGCCTGTGGCGGCCCGAAGCGCGGCCAGGAGTTCGCCGACCTTGTCGTGCTCGCCGAGCATCACCCGGATCGGATTGACGAGTGATCCGCAATGAAACTGCGTTGCCGCGCTGGCGGCGGCGAGTTCGCGAATCATGGGAAACAGCACCTGTTCCTCCTTGAGCAGGTGCGGCTCCAGGTCCGCCCGGAGCTCATGCACGAGCGCAGTGACAGCAGCCAGCTCGGCGTGATTCCCCCCGTGAACGCCGGCGACCTTGTCGGCCAGCGCCACCAGTCGAGGCAACGCATCGTGCAGATAGGCATGGTGGGTGGTTTCGAGATGATCGACCAAACCGCCCATCCCGTCCCACTCGGGAATGGCATCGGCCTCGGCCCGCACCGGCGTGGCCTCCAACTCGGCCGTGATGACATTCAGGTCGAGTCCTGCCTCGCCAACAGCGTCCGCGAGGGGCCGCTGTCCGCCGCAGCAGTAATCGAGGCCGAGCGCATCGAAGCGCGACGCAAGCTGTGGGTGGTCGGTGACCAACTCGGCCAGCGTGATGTGGGGTTCGATCGTCCTCATGAGATTCGGCTCCTTGATCGTGTGCAGCGAGCAAACCAGGTCGCCCTTGCCTGTAACTTCTAGTCACTTACTATGAGACTACTCTTGACGGAGACGGAGGCAACCTGATGTACCGAGAACTGATCCGGCCGCTGGCGTGGGTGTGGATGGGCGTCGTCATCGGTGTCTCGTTCTTGGCCACGCCGGTCAAGTTCACCGCTGAGTCGATCACGCGGACCGTCGCGCTGGATGTCGGCCGCGCCACCTTCCACGCACTCGGCTATCTCGAATGGGCCCTCACTGTCATGCTCGCCGCGCTGATCTGGCGAGCCGTCGCGGCTCGACGCCCACCATCACCACGGACACTGGCCGTCGCCGGGGTGATCGCGGTGGTCGTGGTGTTGCAGGCGCTGTGGCTGGTCCCAGCGCTGGACGCGCGAGTCGCGTCGATCATCGCCGGGGTTGAACCGCCACCATCGCACCTCCACACGTTCTACGGCGGCGCCGAGGTCGTCAAGGTCGTGGCACTCGGCCTCGTCGGCTTCTGGGCCGGCCCCGCTTCGAATCCTTCCCCCGCCTCCGCGCCGCCCACCCTCATCGACGCCGAGGTTGCAGTGTGACCTCCACGCTGACCAGGTCGGACGCGGATCGTCGACGTCAGCGAGTCAGTCGGTGACGTCGCGCCGTTCGAAGACAACGGCGCTTGCGATGTAGGCCACAGCGGCATAGCCGGCGGCGAGTGCCAACGCAGCCGCGAAGGCGAGGGTCTCGGTGCCACCTCCGGCCAAGGCATCCAGAACGCCGGCGGGAAGCCAGTCGGCGGTGGACGGCCAGAGCGAGTGGAGAATGAGTTGTTCGCCGATGAGGAAGTAGGCGACACCACCAGCGATCGAAATCGCGGCCGACCTCGACACCATGGCGATGAGCCCACCGAACAGACCCCAGACCGTGGTGGCCAGTGCGGCGTTGGCAATGATCGCCGCTCCTTCGACAGCACCGTCGGTGGTAGCCCATGCGTCGGTATCAATACCCTGTGAGCCGGAGATCGAGAAGGCGACGACGGTCCCGGCAACGGCCGCAAACGCAACGACCACTACGAGTATGGCGGTGAGTCCGGCGATCTTGCCGGCGAGGAGTTGTCGGCGTCTGGAGTCGATGACCAACAGAGCCCGGATGGTGCCGGTCGAGAACTCTGCGGCGACGCTCGATGCGAACAGGGCCAAGGCGACGATGCCCAGGAAACTGCTGGCCGATTCGAACCCGGCGAGGTAGCCACCCGGTTCGGCGAGTTGTTCGAGGCCGACGCCTTGACTGTTCCCGGGTCCGTGGCCGCTGGGGTTGTCGGCGTTGAGGATCGAGACGATGGTCAACATGACGGTGAACCCGGCTGCGGCACCGGCGTAACCAACGACGGTCACTGGCCGGAGAAGCTTGACGAGTTCGGAACGAAAGGACGCGATCATGACGGGCTCTTCTGGTGGTTGTTCGTGAGTTCCAGGAACGTGGTTTCGAGGTTCGGTTCGACTGGGCGGAGTTCACGCAGCACAATCCCGGCGTCGAGGGCGAGACGTCCCAGTTCTACCGACCAGCCCGGTTCGGCTTCGACCTCGATGCGTGTGCCGGCCACGGTGGACGTCTTGCCTGCGAGTTCGGCGAGGCTGGCCAGACGGGAACCCTCGGCGGGGTCCTCGGTGACCGCGATCACGGTGCTGCGTTGAGCGGCCAAGAGTTGATCGAGCGGCCCCGAGAACAGGAGGCGGCCGTCTTGGATCATGACCAGTCGATCACAGGCGGCCTGGATCTCCGACAGCAGATGACTCGAGACGACAACCGAGGTCCCCTCCTCGGCCAGCCGCCGAAAGAGGGCGCGGATCTCGACGGTTCCGGCAGGGTCGAGGCCGTTGGTGGGTTCGTCGAGCATCAGCACTTCCGGCCGCTGCAACAGCGCGCCGGCGATCCCGAGCCGCTGCTTCATCCCGAGTGAGTAGTTCTCGTAGCGATCACCAGCTCGATCAGTGAGGTCCACGATCTCGAGGACTTCGTCGATGCGGCTGGCGGGAAGCTGGCCGAGCCGGGCCAGAGCGAGAAGGTTCTTGTAGCCAGACAGCTTCGGATAGAGGGCCGGAGATTCGACCAGTGCGCCGACCTTGTGGATAAAGCGTGACGGGTCTTCGATGGGATGACCGAGCATCCAGGCGTTGCCTGCGGTGGGTCGGATCAGGCCGAGGAGCATCCGAAAGGTCGTGCTCTTTCCTGACCCGTTCGGGCCGACGAAACCGGTCACCCCGCCGGCAGGGATGTCGAAGCTCAACTGGTCGACGGCACGGATTGTGCCGAAGTCCTTGGTCAGGCCCTCGACCCGTATCGCCGAACCGGCGCTCGCAGACGAGGACGCTGTGGCATTGAGAGGGGCGGTGTTCACCATGTCGAATTCACAGGTCCTCGATGGTGAAGCGGGCGTAGTAGTGGACGTCGTGCCCGCCCCGCTTGTGGAGTACGGCCGCGACCGCCTTCTTGGCCTCGCGATCGTCGACGGCGACGCCGACGACGGCGTGTCCCTTTTCGAGTTCGCGTTGGACTCGCCGCAGTTGCTCGCCCTCGTAGCCGATGGTCTGCAAGATCCTCTGAACTCTGGCCTTGAGCCCGTATCCCTTCCCAGAGGGCGCCAGTTCCTCCAAGCCCTTTTGGCAGCAGTAGACGTGGATGGCTTCGGTGGCGACATCGAGTGCGAGGAGGTCGCCCATGATCTCGGGAACATCCTTTGCAGGGTTGTCGACGATGCCGTAGACGTGATCGGTCGGATAGCCGACGAACCCGTGCCGGTTGGCGCTGACGGTCAGTTCTTCCTCATTGGTCATGACAGATGGTCCTTTCAAGTGTTGTGCGAGCCGGAAGTTTGGTCGTCATCGGTTGGCTTCCTCGGTGATCATCGGCGTTGGTTGCTCCACTGCGATTTCGGGTTCGATTTCGGGTTCGCCTTCGATGTCGAGCCGGGGCAGGATCCGATCGAGCCACTGCGGGAGCCACCAGTTGGGGTCACCGACCAGGGCCATCGTCGACGGAACGAGGACCATGCGAACGATGGTGGCGTCGACAGCGACAGCGGTGGCGAGCCCGATGCCCATCATCTTGACGACCGGATCATCGCTACCGACGAAGCCAAGGAACACGCTGATCATGATGAGCGCTGCTGCGGTGATGACCTTGGCGGTGGCACCGAGTCCTTCGACCACGCTGTCGATGTTGGAGTGGCCTCGGTGGTACTCCTCGCGGATGCGGGAGAGGATGAACACCTCGTAGTCCATCGACAGCCCGAACAGGATGGCGAACATCATCATCGGCACGAACGAAGCGATGGGGACCGCTTCGTCGAGCCCGATCAGACTCCTCCCCCAGCCCCATTGGAAGACAGCGACCACCACGCCATAGGCGGCGCCGATCGACAACAGATTCAGCAGCGCCGCTTTGAGCGGAACGAGGATGGAGCGGAACACCATCATCAACAACAGGAACGACAAGGCAACCACGGCGCCGATGAACCAGAGCAGGCGCCCTGCGATCTTGTCGGATTGGTCGATGAACCCGGCGGTGGGCCCGCCGACAAGAGCAGTGACGCCGGTGCCGGCGGTCACCTCGGGAATGGTCGTGTCACGGAGACGGTGCACCAGATCGCTGGTTGCCTGATCCTGGGGTTTGGTGGTGGGGATGGCGGTGATCAGTGCGGTGTCGCCCGCAGCGTTGAGCTCGGGAGGTGACACGGCCTGGACACCCGGGTCGTTGCCGACCGCGGAGGCGATGGCCTCGAGCACGGTCGGGTCGGCCCCGGCGCCCAGATCAATGGTCAACAGCAACGGACCGTTGAACCCGTCGCCGAACCCGCTGGCCAACAGGTCATAGGCCCGACGGTGGGTGGTGGAGGTCGGGTCGGTGCCGGCGTCGGCCTGGCCGAGACGCATGTCGAGCACCGGAATGGCCAGCGTCAACAGCACGAGCGTGGCAGCAATCGCTGACCGCCACGGATGGTGGGCCACCCAGTGCGCCCACCGGACCCAACCGCTGTGACCCTCGCTCACCTGCAGCGCTGTGCCCGATGCGGCGGCCTCTGCTGCTTCGGCCGCTGCATGACGATGGGATTTGGCCAGCACCCTCGGCCCTGCGAAACCGAGCAACGCCGGCAACAGGGTGATCGCCACCAACACTGCGATGGCCACCACGAGCGAGGCCGAATAACCGAGCGCAGCGACAAACGGGATCCCGGCCAACTGGAGACCGAGGATGGCCACCACCACGGTGCCACCGGCAACAACGACGGCCTGGCCGGCTGTGGCGTTGGTCCGCCCGATCGATTCATCGTTGCCCATTCCTGCTTCGAGGTTGTCCCGGTGCCGGCTCAAGATGAACAGGGCGTAGTCGATCCCGACCCCGAGCCCGATCATTGTCCCCAGCCGAGGAGCGACGGACGGGATGTCGATCACCGCCCCCATCAGACCAACGAGCGACAACCCGACGACGAGACCGAGGATTGCAACTCCGAGCGGCAGGACCGCTGAGTAGAAGCTGCGGAACGTGACGAACAAGATGATGAGGGCGGCGATGATGCCGATCATCTCCGCCGGACCGGTGCTGCGTTCCTTCAACACGGTGGGGAGTTCACCGCCGTATTCGACCTGCACCCCGGCAGCTTCTGCTGGGCCTGCGGTTTCGATCAACACGTCGACCGCCTCCCGCCCGAGATCCGCGGTGGAGCCGTCGAACTGGACAGACGAGAACGCGGTGGCGCCATCGGATGAGATCGACCGGGGACTGGCCAACGGTTCGGTCACCCCCACCACATGGTCGAGCGCTCGAACCTCTGCCACCGTCGCCGCGATTCCGGCTGAGGCATCGGGATCAGTGACCGAACCATCCGCCGTGTGGAACACCACCATCGCCGTCGCCCCCGAACGTTCCGGGAACTTGTCCTTCAACAGATCGACGGCCTCTTGGGACTCCACACCCGGCACTTCGAAGTTGTCGACCGTGCCGCCACCGACTGACCGGTCGGCCACCATGATGACCAGTCCGAGGAGGATCCAACCGACAACGAACCAACGGCGCTGTCGTGCAGCAGTGCGTCCAAGCTGGTAGAGCCAGTTCGACATGATGTGATGCCTCCTCCGCAGCGTTCCGAGCGAACACTCGAATGCCATAATATTGCAGCGACTGCAACATTGCAACCACCGCTGAATTATGGCAAGATATTGCCCGTGAACGAAGAACTAGGCCTGCGAGAACGCAAGAAGCGCGAGCGACGTCGCTGCATCGAAGATGCCGCCATCGCTCTCTTCGAAGAACACGGCTTCGACGGGACGACCGTCGAGCAGATCGCCGCCGCGGCCGACATCGCGCCGCGGACGTTCTTCTCGTACTTCCCGACGAAGGAAGACGTCGTGCTCGCCGACTATTCGACTCGACTCGAGCGCATCGTCGCCGAGCTCAGTGAACGGCCCGAGGCCGAACCATCGTGGGAAGCGTTGCAAGCCTCCTTTGTCGAGGTCGCCATCGACTACGAGGCAGCTCGAGACGATCTGGTCCGCCGGTTCACCATCATGGCCAACAACGCAACCGTGTTCGCCCGCAGCCTGCAACTCCAGGCAGGGTGGGAAGACGCACTCGCCGAGGTGCTGAACCAACGAGCAGGTCAGAAAACCGAAGACCTCGAATCCCGCCTACTCGCTTCCGCAGCGTTGGCCTGCATGCGGTCATCGCTTCGACACTGGCTCCTCACTGGCTACAACACGGCGCTGCCCGCATTGATCCAGACCTGTTTCGGACAACTCGCCCACGGTCTGGAGCACAGCGGATCGCAGTAGCACAGGTCGCGGCGCCACGAGTCTTTGGCAACTCCAGGGCGGAGCGCGGTACGGTCCGCGCGATGGGATCTCGTGCGCTCGATGACGTCGTCGACATCGCCCGGCATCGACTCACCGATGCTGCATACGTCAGTCGCTCGCGACGTGAGCTCGACGACGCCGGAATGCTGGTTCTTCGAGAATTCTTGCGGCCGGAGATCCTGCGCGAACTTGTCGTGGAGGCGAAAGATCATCGCCATCTGGCGTTTCACTCCCAACAAGTCCACAACGTGTACCTCGACCACCCCGACCCCGCTCTTCCGGCCAGCAACGCTCGCAGCCACACGATCGTGAGCACGAAAGGCGCCATCACGACCGACCTCGTACCGCCGGACTCCCCCCTGCACGTGCTCTACGACTCGCCCGTCTTTCGATCGTTCCTTTGCACGGTCCTCGGAGAGGCGGAGCTCCACCCTTACGCCGACCCGCTCTCGTCGATCAACGTCAACTACTACGATTCGGGGCAAGAACTCGGCTGGCACTTCGACAACTCGACGTTCTCGGTGACGCTGCTGATCCAGGCCGGCATCGGTGGTGGTGCATTCGAATTCATTGCCGATCTACGCGATGGGTCTGGAGGGTTCGACAACGAGGAAGTGGTGGCGCGGGTTCTCGACGGGAAGTCTGATCGCTCGCCGGTTGAACTCGAGCAGGAGGCCGGTGATCTCGTGCTGTTCCGCGGCCGAGACGCGTTGCATCGCGTGACACCGGTCGAGGGCGACCGTTCACGACTGCTGGCTGTCTTCGCTTACAACACCGAACCGGGGCTGTCACTCTCGGAAAATGCTCGTATGACCTTCTTCGGTCGACTCGACTGACCCTCGTCCGATTTCGAATCAGAGCCAGCCGCTACGTCTGAAGAAGCGGTAGAGCCCCCCGACCCCGACGGCCATGAGGCCGAGCGCGAATGGATAGCCGGCGATCCAACCGAGCTCGGGCATGTGCTCGAAGTTCATGCCATAGACCCCGGCCACCATGGTGGGTACGGCAAACATGGCGACCCAGGCGGAGATGCGACGCATGTCCTCGTTCTGCCTGAGGCTGATCTGCGTGGCGTTGGCGTGCAACGTCGCGCCCAGAAGATCTCGCAACGTGTGGAGATGGTCGGCATCACGATGGAGGTGATCCTCGATGTCGCGGAAGTAGGCATCCCACTCCGGCTGCGCGGTGACGAGCGGGTCGGCGCGCAGTGTGGCCAGCGCCGAGTCGAGCGGCTGCAGCGCCCGGTGCAGCTCGAGAATCTCCCGCTGGAGGAAGTAGATGCGCTCGACCAGAGGGGTGCTCGAGCTGGGACGGTCGCTGGCGAAGACCTCGAGCTCAACCTCGTTGACGTCGTCGTCGAGTCCAGCAAGGCACTGCTGGTAGGCGTCGACGACTTCGTCGATGACAGCGTGGAGTACCGCGACAGGCCCTGCGCTGAGCCGCTCGGGTTCGCTCTCGAGACGTCCCCGGACCGCAGCGAGAGGAGCGGGCTCACCGCGACGGATGATCACGATTGCTGCATCATTGGCGAACATCTGGATCTCGCCGAAGTCGATCTCCTCTGGTTCGTCGAGGTAGCGGCCAGTCGACAACACGGTGAAGAGCCAGTTGTCGTAGCGCTCGACCTTGGGTCGCTGCCGGGCCTTGATCGCGTCTTCGACCGCCAGCGGGTGCAATTCGAAGACCTTGGCAACCTCGAGGATCTCGCCGGCATCTGGGTCGTGGAGCCCCACCCACACGAAGCCGCTCCCGTCAGCCGCACCGGCGGCGACTTCGGCGAGTTCACCGGCAATCCGTCGACACCCGTCGCGGTACAGCACGGCCTCCACCAACATCTCATGATCATCGCCGGTGGTCGCCTCGATTGCGAACCGACCACCGTCGATCGTCCGAGAACCCTTCGTCTCGGATCGCCACCTTGCTGAATCCGGACGAGAATCACCAAGCTGGTTGGATTTGCCCGAAGACGATCATCAACCATGCGATCCGGTCGAAATGAGCATCACAGGACCTGGCGAGACCTCGAGTTCTGCCCACACCGGTTGATGGTCGCTGGCCGTTGAGCTCGTCTCCACGCCGACGGACTGGGCGGTGAGGTCGCGGACATAGAGATGGTCGAGAGCAAACTCTCGACCGAATCGACGGAAGCTCGTCATCGACTCATCGGTCAACCGTTCGAATCCGACCGACTGCAACGGCGCATCGAAGTTACGGAGGCTCCGAGACGAGGCGGCGTTGAAGTCTCCGCCGACGACGCAGGGGTGCAGATGCTCGGCAGTTGCGTCGGCGACCGAGCGGACCTGCGCCGTCCGGCGCCGAATGGCCAACAACACAGTCTCGAGATGCACGCTGTGGGCAACCACCATCACACCATCGACCTCGACCACAGCGCTGGCAGCCGACCGCTTCTGGCCCATCACCACAGCCGTGTGCGGCATCGGCGTTTCGATGACGTCGCTCATCGGCCACGGCGACAACACCGCGTTGCCAAACGGCGTTCCTGTTTTCGGATGAGTCGCCGGTGCCACGAACCGGAAGTCGAGATTGAGCCGATCAGCCAGATCAGCAACGGATCGAGGCGACATCTCTTGCACGAGCAGGACATCCGGTGAACAGAGCCGCTCGCTGGCCTCGATGTCATCTGCAGCTTGTTCGATGTTGCGACCGAGTTCGATGTTCCACGACACCACGCGCATCAGACACCAACCCCAGCCGAAGCGAGCGACGTGCTGCCTTGGCGAAGCATCTGATAGCGGTCGTACAGGACGACAATCAGCGTGAGCAGCCCTTCCCCACGACCGAGCCTCGAGCGGAGTCGACTTCGCCGATGAGACGCGCCGCTCGCAACAGCTCCGAGCGTGCGGAAGATTCAGCCACACCTGCCTCACCCAAGTCGGCGAAGTTCCGCAGGAGGCCGACGATCAGCAGCACCCTGGCGCGTTGCACTTCCTCGTCGCACTTCTCCGCTTGCCCAGACAAGATGGAGTCCAGTGAGGCGTACAGGTCACGGTGTCGGGCCCCGATGACGTGACGATCCTCGTCTGCCAGCTCCGAGCTCTCCAGCGAGGCGCTGATCATCGCTTGATTGCCAACATCGGCAAGGAAGTCGATTTGCGCCTCGATCCATCGATCGAATCGATCAGACAGAGCAGAGTCGGATTCTGCGATTCGGTTGCTGTCGGCGATGAGCGGGGTGATTGCCTGGTCGAACCATCGGCACACGATGGCGGCCTTGGATGGGAAGTACCGATAGAGCGATGGCCGGGCCAGGTCCACCGCGTTGGCGATGGCGCCCATGCTGACGTCGTTGACACCATGCTCGGCGAAGAGTCGCGTGGCTGCTGCGAAGATTGCTGCTTCTTGTTCGGCGACGTGCTCGGCAATGTTGGAACCGGTGATCTTTGGCATGTCACACAGTTGTGTATTCGTGGAGTGCGCCGTTCTCGATCAAGAGCCGGCGACTTGCTCTGATCTGGTCAACGACATGGGTGACCACCAGCGTCGCCGTGTTGTGTTCGACCGCCTGTTGCGTGAGGAGGTCCATGATCGCCTGTCCCCGCTCGGCGTCGAGCGAAGCGGTGGGCTCATCGGCGAGCAGCACATCGGGCTCGTTCATGAGCGCACGGGCGATCCCGACTCGTTGCCGTTCGCCGCCCGACAGCTCGGCGGGTCGAGCGTTGAGGCGGTCTTCGAGGCCGACAGTGACCAGCAGCTCCCGAGCCCGAGACGTTGCTCGCTGGTCGAGCCGTCCGCCGATGTGGGCAACCAGTTCGAGCTGTTCGAGGGCCGTGAGGGAAGGGAGAAGGTTGGCTGATTGGTAGACGACGCCGATGTGATCTCGACGCAGAGCCGTTCGTTTGGCTTCGCTCGCGATTGTCGTGTCGTTGCCGGCCACGATCACCTTGCCGCTGTCGGGTCGCTGCAACAGGGCAGCGATTGCGAGGAGCGTCGATTTGCCGGAGCCCGACGCTCCGGTGAAGGCAACCACCTCCCCAGCTTCGATCGAGAGACTCACGTCGTTCAGAATCGTTCGCTTCTCGATGCCGTCGGCAACGCTCAGATGAATGTGTTCGAGTTGAAGGCTCACAGCGTTTCCTCTTCAGTTCTTGGCCCGAAGGGCAAGGATGGGGTCGACCGAGGTGATACGACGGACGGCGATGAAACAGCCGGCGATGCCGAGAACGATCAGCAACAGCAACGAGGTCAAGATCGGGATCGCTTCGAGTCTGAACGGAACTGCGCCACCGACGAACTGTCCGAGCCCGATCGCGATGGCGGCACCTGCGGTAGTGGAGAGCACGAGCACGACGGCCATCTGGCCGACGGCGTCCTTGACGACGTAGGTCGCCGACGCACCCAGCGCCTTCAGCGTTCCGATTTCGCCAGCGCGCTGCACTGTCCAGACGGTGAAGAACGCGCCGACGATGAGTGCAGAGATCGCTAGGAGGAACCCTCGAATCAGACTCATGGTCTGTGTCTCGCCGGCGAATCCCGGCGAACCCTGGTAGGTGGCTTCTTTGGACTCGACCGTGACGTCGGGCCCGGCGAGGGCGGCGAGGTCGGTGCCGCCGGCACTGCGTATGGCAATGGCCGAGAACCGCCCATCGGCGTCCTGGCCGTAGTGGAGGTCCTGCCAGGTCTCGAGGGAGGAGAACGCGATGTCGACGTGGCCGTAAGATCCTGAGAACGTGAACCCAAGGACTGGCAACGTTTGTTCTACGCCAACGACGGTCAGTTCGTCCCCGACCTCCACGCCCTCGGCTTCGAATCGGTCGCTCAGGATCAGCCCCGGTGCCCCGACGAGGGCGTCCTTCGCCTCGTCGGTCACGGCCAGAAAGCTGTCGGCAGCGACGCCGAACAACGCGATGTCAATGGTCTGCCCGTCAGGTTGGCGAGCGTTCAGGAACGACACGCCAATCGGTGTCGCTTCGACGCCCTCGACTCCGTCGAAGGCATCAAGCGAATCTGGCCTCAACGTCGAGCGTGAGAATGTGCTGTCAGCCCCCTCCTGAAACACAAGATGCGTTGCCGGCAAGCGGCGCAACCCCGAAATCCCGTCATCGACCAAACCGTTGGCAAGACCCGACAGCAGCGTCGCCATCAGCGCCACCAAACCAATCACGAGACCAACCAGCGCGAAACGGCCTTTGGCGAACCGCAGATCTCTCAGAGCGACGAACATGACCAAACCCTCTTTGTCGACAGTAAGTCGTCAAGATACCGACACTATGTCTGCAAACCATGGAGCGTACCTAAACACCACGACGTGCGAGCGCACGCTGCCCCTCCCGACATCGAAGTCCATCCGAGCCGTCCCACAGGAACTCGCTGGGTACTCGTGATCCCTTCCGCAGCTCTGCTAGCGAACCTACTTCACGCCTCGGTCGTGGTGATGTTGCCTGCCTTGACGACCGCTACCCGCTGAGGGCTCGTGACCGCCGCTTCGGCGGGTGAGGCGGCATCGACGAGCACGATGTCGCCGCGGCAACCGGGAGCCAGGCCGTGGTCGCTGACGCCGATAGCTGCAGCGCCTCTGCTGGTCGCGATGTCGACACATCGCTCGATGTCTGCGTCGCGTCGGTAGCCGGCACGCCATGCCATCAAACCCGATCGCGCAAGCATGTCAGCGTCACCCCATGGTGACCACAGGTCACGAATTCCGTCCTGGCCGAGACAGACCGCGACGCCATGCTGATCGAGGAGATCGAGAGGCAGCGGATCGACATTGCCGGGCGCAACGGTGGCGAGAGCAATCCGATGCTCGGCGAGTTGTTCGACAAGCGCTGGTATCGATGGGTCGCCGTCACACAGGCAGAACGCGTGGGAGACAGTCACCCGTCCTGCCATGCCGAGGGCCCGAGTGCGCTCGATCACCAGCGCGAGTTCCCACCGTCCGAGCCCACCGCGGTCGTGGAGGTGCAGATCGATGCCGCATCCATGACGCTCCGCGATGGAGAAGATGGCGTCGAGATGCCGAACCGGATCGCCATCGAAGCCGGCCGGGTCGATACCGCCAACGTGGTCGGCTCCGGCTGCGACAGCGGCGTCGAGCAGATCGACCGTTCCTGGTGCGACCAACATACCGCTCTGTGGAAAGGCGACGATTTGCACATCGATCGAGTCGATCCGGCGTTCTGCCGCTTCGATGATCCCCTCGATCGCGGTCAGACCATTGTCGAGGTCGACGTCGACGTGTGTACGGACAAGCGTTGTCCCGCTGGCGATGTATGCATCCAGCAGAGCTCCGGCGCGATCAGCGACCGGGGGCAGTTCGCGACGACCGGAACGTTCGTTGGAGATCAGCCCGTCCAGCCCTGGGGTGGCGCTGTGCGGGCGCCATGGAAGTCCCCACAAGGTCTTGTCGAGGTGGGCGTGCCCGTCGACCAGGCCGGGCAGCGCAAGGGAGCCGTGACCATCGAGGATGGCGCCGGACCAGTCCCCCGGCGCACCACCGATCGATTCGACCCGTCCACCTCTGATCACTATGTCCACCGACGCTGGCGAGATTCCGACGTGCACGTTCTGCATCCACAGGTCAGCCATCGCACGACAATATCCCGGCGATCACGAGGCTCGGATTCGTCTCGAAGCGTCGCAAGCGGAGTGGGTCGTTTCAGGACCCGATGAGCGTCAGGAGCATGACTGTCGGCTCGGTGGCGACGAGCGAGTGCGGAGCGCCAGGTGCCATGTGCAGCCAGGATCCAGAGGCAAGATCGAGCTGCTCGCCGTCGACCGTGAAGTGAAGCATCCCGGACAGGACCTGGACGATGGCCGCTTGCGTGGCCTGGTGCTCGGTGAGCTGCTCGCCGGCGTCGAAAGCGAACACGGTGACGTCCAACCCGTCGTGTCGGTGAATGACTTTGGAGACGACGGCTCCGGTCTGGATGGATACTTCGTCTGCGAGGTCGTTGATGAGATTGTGGGACACATCACGATCGTAGTTGGAGCAGGCAGCGCTCAGCCGACGCCGGGTGCTCCCGCATAGGCGGGAAGGCACGGTTGTCCACCAAGGTGGCAGTACATGACCCTCGAGCCCGCGGGGATCACGCCGGAGCGGATCATGCCAATGAGGCCGGCCATCGACTTTCCTTCGTAGACGGGATCGGTGAGCATGCCCTCTGTTCGAGCAGCGAGGTGGATGGCATCGATGGTCTGCTTGTCGGGGATGCCGTAGGCCGGCCCCTGATAGCCCGACTCGACAGTGATCTCGTCGCCGCGGAGGTCGCGGCCGAGCTCGATCGACGCTGCGGTGTTCGACGCGATTCTCGTCACCTGTGCGATCGTCTTGTCGAGCGTTGCCGAGGCGTCGACCCCGATGACCTTGCGATCGTCAGGTCTTCGAGCGCGAATCCGGCGATCATGCCGGCGTGGCTCGAGCCAGTGACCGTACACACGACGACATGATCGAAGAACATGCCGATCTCGGCTTCTTGAGTGGCGAGTTCGACTGCCCAGTTCGCAAATCCGAGGCCGCCGAGCGGGTGATCTGACGCCCCGGCAGGAATCGCATATGGCTTGCCGCCGGCCGCCTCTACCGAAGCGAGTCCTTCCTTCCAGCTGTCGCGGATGCCGATGTCGAAGCCGGCGTCATCGATGCGGATGTCGCCGCCCATGATCCGAGTGAGTTGGATATTGCCGACCTTGCCGTAGCTCATGTCGGGCCAGTCGACCCAGGCTTCCTGCACGGCCACACAGCCGAGGCCGAGATGGCGGGCGACGCCGGTGACGGCACGCGTGTGGTTCGATTGGATACCGCCAATCGACACGAGCGTGTCACATTCTTGGGCCAGCGCCTCGACCACGAGGTACTCGAGTTTGCGGACCTTGTTGCCGCCGAAGGCGATACCCGAGTTGCAGTCCTCGCGTTTGGCCCAGATCTTGACGTCACCGCCGAGCGCCTCGGACAGACGAGGGAGCGGGTGGATCGGGGAGGGCCCGAAGGTCAGGGGGTGACGTGGGATGTCGGCGAGTTGCATGGGAACGGCTCCTTCTGAGCGGAGAGATCGGAGTGAAACAATGCGACAAACACGTAGTCGCACACCCGGTGCGCGAAGCACTCCAGCGACTGTCGACCCTCGGCCTGCTGCCGAAATGGGTCAGCGACCGGTGGGGTGATGGTTCTGATCGGGCACGAGTCCGGCATCGCGTGCCAGGACGATGGCTTGGCCGCGTTGGGTGACCTGGAGCTTGGTGAGGATCATTGAAACGTTGTTGGCAATGGTCTTGGCCGAGAGGTGGAGTTGCTCACCGATCTCCGCGTTGGTGAGGCCTTCAGCGAGGAGCGCGAGGATGTCGATTTCGCGTGGCGTGAGTTCGGGGAACGGTCCGGGTTTGGGGCGTTGTGGCCCGGCGACCCGTTCGGTCAGGCCGTCGATGAGTCGGGGACTGAGCACGGTGTTGCCGACTGCTGCGGAATGGATGGCGGTGAGTACGTGTATGCCTTCGGCCCCCTTGAGCAGGTAGCCGGCGGCTCCGGCTCGGAGTGCTGCGAGGACGGTGTCGTCGTCGTCGAACATGGTCAGGATGATCACCGCGGTTGGCGGACACCGTTCGCGGATCTGTCTCGTGGCCTCAAGACCGTGGAGTTCGGGCATGTCCAGGTCAAGGATGGCGACGTCTGGCTGATGCTCGACGGCTTGCAGCACGGCGTCGCGACCGTTGGAGGCTTCACCAACGATGATGATGTCGTCGGTCGCCTCGATGACGGCTCGTAGTCCTTGGAGGACGAGAGGGTGGTCGTCGGCGATGAGGACGTTGATCATCGTGGCTCCATCAGGCCGGCCCCATTGCTTAGCTGGCCGGCGGGGAGCGGGAACCGGGCGGTGACCTTCCCGCCGCTGTGGTCTGGGCCGCTGGCCAGATCTCCGCCGAGATTCCTGGCCTGTTCTCTCATCGAGAGGATGCCAACGCTGGGCGTCCACGGATCTGTCGATCCGCCGTTGTCGCGGACGTCGACGAGCAGCGTGTCGCCTTCCGTGGCCAGCCGAACGGTGCAGGTGGAGGCGGCGGTGTGACGGATGGTGTTGGTCACCGCTTCAACGGCGATGCGGTAGGCGGCGACCTCCACCGCTGCCGGTAGGCACGGCAGCGTCTCGGCATCGACGACGACGCAACAGTGTCCTGGGGTCAGGCGGCCGAGGTGGAGTTCGAGGGCGCCCACCAATCCGAGATTGTCCAGCGCCGGTGGGCGCAGCCCGTAAACAATCCGGCGAATGTCATCGAGGGCTTGCCGGGTCGCTTCTCGCGCGTCACGCAGGTGCTGGTCGGTGGCTGCCGTATCGCTTGCGAGCCGTGAGCGTGCGGCATCGATATTGAGCCCGACGGCAGTGAGAACCGGGCCGAGCCCGTCGTGGAGATCACGTCGAATCCGACGGCGCTCTTCCTCGCGTGCGGTGACCAGGCGCTGGCGTGACTCGACCAGGTCGGCGGTCAAGGCTTCGGCGTGGACGGCCACCCCTGCGTGACGAGCGACGTCTTCGAGCAGACGCCGATCACGCTGATCGAAGCTCTCCTCACCTCGACGTGGCGTAGCGATGAGGAAGCCTTCGACGATGCCTTCGTGGAGCAGCGGCCACCGCTCGAGATGACCGGCGATGGTGCCGTGGGCGGCGAGCGGGATGCTGCTGTGCGCACTCTCGATCGCTACATAGGGCAGCCGCAGGGACGTCGCGAGGGTCGCAACCATCGCCGGCAACAGTTGCCCCGGTTCGGCGACTTCGGCGAGTCGACGGTCGAGGGCGCTGATCGTGCGGTAGGGGTCGCTTCGATCGCCGTAGGCGACACGGTCGACCAATCGCTGGACTCTGGAACCGAGCGGGGCAAACGCAAGAGCGATGACAATCGCAGCGACAGCGGTGCCGGCCTGCCGTGAAACGAGGCTGGCCCCCAACGCCGCGACACCCAAGTAGACCGCGACCAGGAGTGCGCTCACGGCCCCGTAGACAAGAGAGCGCCGCACGATCGTGTCGATCGACCACAACCGATACAGAAGAACCGGGATCGCGAGAGTGGCGACAAAGAGCAGACTGTCGAGGATGTCAATGACGCCCAGCCAGGAGACCTCAGCCACGCCGAAAGGAAACAGGGCGAGGTTGACGATGACGGCAACGGTCAGCCACTTGAGTTGCTGGCGAGCGATGCCCTCGGCCTGACGAAAGCGGACGACGAGGCCGAGGCCGGCGACCAGGCCCGCCAGCACGACGAGCGGGGCAGCAAGGGTGACCGCGTCGGCGATGGTGCCGATGACGGTGCCGCCGGTGAGAGGATGCGAGATGCCATCAGTCCACGGCGGCGCCGTGTCGCCGAGGTCGGACCCGAACAGGCCCCCCAGCAGCACGAGGACGGTTCCGGCAATGATCAGCGCCTCCAGTGCCCGACCGTGCCGCGATACTGGCTGGCCTGTCGGGAAGCGCACGTAGACGATCCCATGAATCGCGACGGGTAGGAAGCCCAGCGTCCCCGCCGCCAATCCCCACCCGACCAACGCCGAGTCACTCCCGTGACGTGCGGCGGCGATGGCGGGAAGCGCACTGGCCGCGAACAGCACCTGGCTGGCCGCTGTGGCGGACAGTAACCATCCGAACGGCAGGTCCGGCCGCCGGTCGATCAACACGGCCCCTGCTACGCCGTAGCTGACAATGGTCACCAGCAGTGACGGCCAACTCGGGGTCACCAGCCTGTCGGTGGTCCAGCCGACGCGAGCTGCGAACCAGATCACGAGCGCGATCCCCACAGCGGTGGTGGCCAGTCCAAGCGTGGCCCATCGCCCGGCGTGAGTCGATGAGACCGCTCTTTCGTTCACCCCGTGAGCATCCTCCGACTTGTCGAGCCGGGCAACCCATCTGAGTCGGGAGAAGGTGGGAGATCCTCCCGACACGTGGGGATCGAACACCCTTCACAAACGGCAAGCGGACCTCTGATGCTGACCGAGCACACCGCGCTCGTCCAACCAGGAGCCTCCCATCATGCAACACGTCATCAACCACCCGGCCGGCGCCGACGCGACAGAAAGCGACGGCAGCCCCGCCGACCTCCGACGGTTCTGGCGAATGCTGCTCGCGGTGGTGGCGCCGCTGCCGTGGCTGGCGCTGGCGGCGTCCAATGCGGTCACACCTGATGATCTGGGCAGTTCGATCGATGAGACGTTCGCGAGCGTCGCAGCGCACCCCACCGCCACCAAGGCCGCGATGTGGCTTGGACTCCCCTTCCTACTTCTCGTCGTCCCATCGGGCGTGGCCATGATGATGGCCCACCGGCGGACGGCGCCCCGGCTGACGCTCGTCGTTGGCGGCTTCGTGACGTACGCGTTCCTCTCGATGCTGTCGAACCCCAACCTGAACCTGATCGCCTCGATCACCCACGAGCAAGGACTCGACACCGACACGACCACCGCGCTGGCGTCAAGACTCGAAGGCCATCCCCTGACGATCATCGCCATCATCCCGTTCTTCCTCACCATCACCATCGGACGCATCGGCCTCGGCGTGCTCCTCTGGCGAGCCCGACTCGCACCCCGTGCGATCGCCGTGGCGATGCTGCTCGCGTCACCAGTCGAGTTCCTGCTCATCGGGGGTCTGTTCGGATCGAACACTGGCCCCGCGCTCTCCTACGTCTTGACTGCGATCGGATTCACCGGCGCATCGATCGCTCTGTGGCAGATGACCGACGACGACTTCGATCTGCCTCCCCACTCTTCCTGACGCGCTGCGCACCAGGACACCCTCCCGACAAACCGGGAAACCCAACCCTGGGCCCGGGAACGACTCAAAGATTGGATGTCACCATGAAACAACACACCTACATCACCCTCACCGCCGTCATGTTGCTGAGCACCAGCGCACTCGCCGGATGCGCCGATGACGATGACACACTCACCCAGGCCCAATTCACCGAACAGGCCAACGCCATCTGCATCTCCGGCGACGGGAAGATCGGCGAAGTACTCGGCCCGATCTTCAGCGGAGAACCGACACCGGACGAACTCCAGGAGGCGCTCGACGGGATCGTCTCGACATCGCGCGACACGCACGACCGCCTCGCAAACCTCGTACCGCCGTCGGAGGCCTCCGACCAGTTCGACGACATGCTCGCAGCACTCAACGCAGCGAACGACGAGGCGGAGGAGCAAGGGCTCGGCTTCTTCGAAGGCGATGACGACCCCTGGGCGCCAGTCGGCGTGATCGCTGGTGAGCTCGGACTCGACAGCTGCGCCACCGACTGACCGTCCGCCATCAGCGAATCACCGATCCCGTGTCAGCTCTGATCGTCAAAGCCTCTGCGAAGCAGGTAGAAGCCGACGGCGATCTCGAACAGGCCCCCCGGAATGGCGAGGGCAACGACGATCGCTCGACCAGTCACAAGCTCGACGATCGCACCGACCCGGCGAACTTGCCTGCCTCTTCGACGACGATGACGGTCTTGCCGCTGGCTCTGCCAGCCTCCATCTGTCGCATGGCATCGGCGGTGCGATCGAGGGTGAAGCGATTGCCGATGGCGGGCACGACGTCACCAGACGCGAGATGCGCCGAGAGCTGCTCGATGGAGGACTGGTGCTCGGCGCTGATGAACGTCGTGAGTCGTTGAGCCACGAACGGTGACAGTGCGACGGCCCGGAGCTGGCGGCCGACACCGCCGGTGATCCGGTTGCCGTTCTCTCCCCCGACGATGACGAGCGTGCCGGTTGCGGTCAGCACGCTGCGCAGCTTGCGGATGGGGTTCCGGCCACCGGTGTCGATGACGAGGTCATAGGACTGGCCGATGTCCGTGAGGTCCGTCGTCCGGTGGTCGAAGACCTGTGATGCTCCGAGCGATCGGACGAGCTCGAGATGCCCGGTACCGGCCACGCCATCGACGGTCGCGCCGAACGCCTTGGCCAACTGCACGGCGAAGCTTCCTACCCCGCCGGACGCTCCGACGACGAGAACGCGTTGACCCGCCTCCAGCCGGCCGACGTCGGTGAGGGCTTGAAGTGCCGTGATCCCCGACACTGTCGACGCCGCGGCTTGTTCGAAGGTCAGGTTGGCAGGCTTGAGCGCGAGCTTGGTCTCCTTGGCGACGGCGAATTCGGCAAAGGAGCCGTTCGCAATACCGAACACCTCGTCACCAACCGCGACCCGAGTGACCTCAGCCCCGACAGCAACGACGTGGCCAGAGACATCAAAGCCGAGCACCGAATTCTTGGGCTTGGTGAGGCCGTAGCCGGCAAGGCGGACGAGATAAGGATGGCCGGTCATCAGGTGCTCGGTGCCCCGGTCGAGGGCAGCCGCGTGAACCTCGATCATCACTTCGTCTTGCGTGATCGAAGGACGGTCGATCGTTGCCACCGACAAGACACGGCTGTCGCCGTAGCGGTCCTGGGTCACGGCTTTCATGCGCTCCACCCCTTCGCTCTCGGCTGGATGGTCGGTGTGGCGGGCGGTTGCAGTCATGGTCGATCCTCGAGTCGTTTCGTACTTTGTACGACAACAATCCTACTCGTACTAAGTACGGTGTCAACCAAGGTTCACGAGGAGCGACCGATGTCATCAAAGATGCAGAGCAAGCCCGGGCGCAGTCGGCTCACCGCTGATCGCGTGATCGACGGAGCGGTGACATTGGCCGACGAGACAGGCATCGACGCGTTCACGATCCGCAAGTTGGCCGACGCGATCGGCGTGAAGCCGATGACGATCTATCACCACGTCCCGAACAAGGAAGCCATCATCGACGGGATGGTCGATCGAGTATTCAGCGAGATCGATCTCCCGCCGACCGAGCTCGACTGGCGCGAAGCAATGATGATCCGCGCCCGTTCCATGCGGCAGGTCCTCGCCCGGCACCCATGGGCCGCCCCACTGATGGAGACCCGAACATCGCCAGGCATGGCAACACTGCGACACCACGACGCCGTGCTCGGCTGTCTTCGTCGCGGCGGTTTCTCCCTCGCACTCACCGGTCACGCCTACGCCGTCATCGACGCATTCCTCCACGGCTTCGCCCTCCAAGAAGCGACGCTTCCGGCCACCGGCGGTGACGAGATGGCCGAGCTCGCCGGGTCGATGGCCGACAAGATGCCGGTCGACCTCTTCCCTCATCTCGCAGAGTTCACCACCGGCCACATCCTGAAACCGGGCTACGACTTCGGCGATGAATTCGACTTCGGAATCAAGCTGATACTCGACGGCCTCGAGGCGGCAGCCGAGGCGGACCACTGACCGGCCTGATGCCGATCACGACACAGCGGAGGTGGCCGAACGATCAGTCGTGCTAAGTGTCGGGGCATTTTCTGTCGACAATCCCTCGAGACCATGACTGTCATCGACTCCAGCGCTTCGCTTCAACTTGCACTCGCCTCTGACGTGTCGGGGCAACGCGAGCGGCTCGAGGTTCTCGTCTCCAATCTCGCCGGAGTGCCGAGGTCGAATGTGCGCGTCGTCAGCGGCAGCGAGGCCTTTGCACGTTTCGGTACCGCAGCCTGGAGCAGGGACCCGCACTTGCTGGATGACAAAGCTGTTCAGTGGAGCGTCCTGCGCCTACGGCACCACGACGATGATCTGTTCGGATTGTTTTGCGTCAAAGGATACTCAGCTCTGCCGGATTCTCTGAGCGAGCTGGCCGCACTCGTGGTGGATCACCTCAGCGCGACGGCCCTGTCAGGCACCGACCCGCTCACCGGGATGGCGAACCGACGAGGTTTCGAGAGGGCAGCCCGCCAGGCGCTCGCGGTTGCCGAAGGTCGAGAGCAGCCGGTGAAACTGTTCTTCATCGATCTCGACGGCTTCAAAGAGGTGAACGACCACTTTGGGCACGATCACGGCGATCAGATTCTGATCGAGGTGGCCGACATCATTCGAGCGGTTTTTCGAGGGTCTGACGTCTTCGGACGGCTCGGCGGCGACGAGTTCTGCATCCTGGCGACCGGTATCGAGGAGCAACGAACGATCGAGCCGCTCGCCCGCCTCGCTGAGGCGTTTCGTGATCGGAATGCCATTCGAGGTGAGAGGGTCGAACTGCGGTACAGCACCGGCGTCGTTTCCTTCCAGCCACACGACGGTCTTCAGCTGGATGAAGTCCTTCGCCAGGCGGACACCCAGATGTACGAGCACAAGGCCAGACGCAGTGGATCCGTCTCTGCCAACGATCCCGCCTCGCTTCTGATCGACCTCGCCCTGTCGCTGCTCGAAAGCGACTCCTTCGAATCGCGAATGAATCACCTGTGTGCCGAGACCACTCGCTTGATGCGGTGCGACCGGTCGAGCATCTTCCTCCGCCAGGGCAACCGCCACCTCGCTCGCTTCAACTACGGCAACCCGGCAGAGGTCGATCAGCTCTTTCCACACTTCTCAGTCAAGGTCAGCGACCCGCTCATCACTGCGGCTGTCGAGCGCTGCTCGTTCGTCACGATCAATGACGTCAAGTCATCTGCACTCATGAACCAAGAGACCGCCCGCATCGCAGGTATCCAGTCGATCGTCGTCGCCCCGCTGTTCGACGGTCGCGACGTGATTGGATTCATGACAGCGGAATACAACGAACGCGCAGGCGTCTTCGACGAACTCGACTCAGCACTGATCGAAGGAACCGCTCGACTCGCGACTGCCGTCGCCAAACAAGAGTCCACCACGACCTCGTAGCCGGCGTGCGGTGATGAACCACCGGACGCTCATGGATCGCGGGAACCCTTCGACCAGCCCGCAGGAATCTCCAGTCCGTCGCGCAGGCAATCTTCGACGTCACCACGATGGATGACGGTCCAACCTCGTCGGCTGTCGCACGAGAACGGACGATTGCCGAGCGGATCCCAGACGGCTCCGGCCGGGAGCTCGCTGCCCTCCGGCGAGCACGCACTGCCGCCACCGTCGAACTCGAGCGGCGCCTCGCCTTTGGAGCATTGCCACTCGTCCAGAAGTGGCTTGCCCAAGTACACGAACCGGTAGAGGAGCAGAGTCACGATGATCAGCACGGGGATTGCGACGCCCGCGATGACGGTGGCCTTCCTGCGTCCGACCTGCACAACAGGATGTTACGCCCACGGGCCGGAGCTGAAGCAGCCGCCCCAGCTCAGCTGGGCTCGTGTCGAAATGAGCGCCACAGCAGGAGCGCTCCAACGAGATGGAAAGTCCCAGCGACGACAAAGGCCCATCGAACTGAAGTCGCATCGGCAACGACACCGGCGAGCAGAGCGCCGATGACGAACGACGTGCGTGTGATCGTTCTCGACGCGATGGCGGTACGGCCGAGTCGATCGTTCGGAGTGTGGCGCTGGATGAACCCTCTCCCGATGGACAACAGGGTTCCGCTGGCCGCTCCATTGACGGTCCACGCAGCGACGAGCTGCCATTCATTCGTCGCGGCGCTCGCCGCCAGAACGCTGAGGGCGGCAACGACCGCAGCCGACGAGATCACTTTTCGACGAGTGAAGGCTGCTGTGAGGCGTGCCGCGACGAGGCTGGCAATGGTTGCGCCGACTGCCGCGGCGGAGAGCACGATGCCAAAGACGATGCCTGGAGCGTCGAGTACGTCAGTGACGAGCAAGACGAGAAGGCTGAGGGCAGCGGCTGTGCCGAGGTGGTAGATCGCAACGGCGAGGGTGAGGGGCCGAAGGAACGGGTGCTGGCCGATCCAGCGGAGTCCGTCGCCAAGCGCAACCCGGACAGGTGGTTGAGGCTGGCCCTCGACTGGTCTCGATCGCGTCGGTGGCAGGCGGCTGAACGGTGCGATCGATCCGAGGTAGCTGAGCGAGTCGAGCAGGAATGGCAACCAGGGAGCGAAAGCGAAACTCAGCGCACCGATGGGTCCGCCGGCGAAGTCGTTCGTCACGGTCTCGACGGTTGTGATGCGGCCGTTTGCTCGGTCCAGATCGTCACGCGTGACAAGCGTCGGCACTGTGGCCACGACAGATGGGTCGACGAGGATCTCGCCGACCGTGATCATGAAGGCGACGACGAAGAGTTGCCACATCTGGACGACATCGACCAGGACGGCGATACCGAGCGCAGCCATCACCAGCGCACGCCATGCCTGTGTGACCATGATGAGCCGACGACGATCGGATCGGTCGACGATGAGGCCTCCGAACGGAGCGAACGTCATCCAGGGCAGAAACTGAGCAGCGGTCAGCCCGCTGATGACGAGCGGCGACGACGTCAAGGTCACCGCAAGAAGCGGTATCGCGGCAAGCCGTAGGCCGTCGCCGAGGTTGGTGACAAACGTTGCCACCAGCAGAGAGGAGAAGGCGTCGCCGAGCCGCCCGGGCCGTTCGACCGCTGGAGAACTACCCCCCAAGAAACCCCACCACGCCTTCACCGACCGTCTTCATCCACCCATACTCGCAGAGGCGGTCACCGTCGATCGGGAGTCGCCAGGCTTGTCGCCGCCTGGAAAGCGAATACCGACGTCAAGAACGCACGTTGTGCGAGGCCCTTGTATGGCGAGTCGAAGCGTGTCGTCAGGCCGGCAGCGATGAACATGACGAGCGTCGAGACTCTGAACAGACGGGCGACGCGCCGGTACCAGCCTGGCTCGAGCTCCTTCGCGGCGATGAACGGCATCGCCGTCCACAACGCGAAAGTCGCGATGCTCGCAGCGCCGTGGCCCGCGTCGGTTGCGGTTGCGCTCGGGTCGAATCCCGGCTGCGGACAGCGCGGCTCGCTGACGCGAATGAGCCCTGCGGCAAGGGTCGTGATTCCGGCAGCGCGCTCGACTCGGCGAAGGGTCTGCGTCGGTGCGCCGGCGACGAGGCTCGATGCGCCCAGCGCCAAGAATCCCGGAATCATGATCCTGGCCGAGGACTCGCCGAGCGATGCCAGACCGCTCACATGGTCCGACCGGTGGGAGTAGCCGGGTTGTCGACGGGCGGCTGCAATGGCAGCGCCGGCGAAACTGAGCGGGCCCCAGATTCCGGCGGATCGGCGAATCATCACCATCGCTCGAGTTTCGCGCCGAATGTCGTAGGCGTCGAGGCTCGTGCCACCACCAAGCAGCCGGAGCGATCAGCGATCCATTTGGAACACTGGTCCGCCTCTGGGAACCTGGCAGCCATGATCACAACTACGCCTGACATCTCCGCCGAGGAATTCGCTTCCGGCACTGGCTGGGACATCAAACCCGAAGGTGCATGCAAAGGCGAGGTCTGCGTTCCGCTTCCCGACGGCTATTCGGCCGCTCACGCAGCAGACCGCCTCGGCATGGCGGTTGTGCGGAACGACACCGCCGGCCTGTTCGCCTTCGGCCCTGAGTCGCTCAACGGCCGAGCTCTGGTGACCGCCCAAGCTCCAGACGTCGTCCTTCCCGACCTGCATGGGAACGAGTTCCATCTCTCATCGCTGCGAGGCAAGAAGGTGGTCGTGGTTGCATGGGCGCCTTATTGAGGCTGCCGCTACGACCTGCCAGGTTGGCAGGCACTCCGTGAAGAGCTCGCACCCCAGGGCGTTGAAGTCGTGACGGTCTCGCTCGAGTTGAGCGGACCGGAGGCGTCACGCCCGTTCATCGAGGCAGCAAACCCGACCCACCCCTCGTTGCTCGATCCCAAGCACCAACTCGACGCGCTCTTCGGTGTCGTCAACATTCCGAACGTCATCTGGATTGACGAAGAGGGCATGATCGTGCGACCGCCCGAGCCGGGTTGGCCACCAGGCGATGACTACCCGGAATGGCTTCGTGAGTTTCTCGACAATCGTGATGTCGCAGTCGAGAAGAAGGCTGCTGCGATCGAGCTGGACAACCCCGACCTGGCGGCCCGCATGCGAGGCGGCCAGGAACGCGAGTCCTATCCCGATGCGATTCGTGACTGGGCGCGAAAGGGTGAAGACAGCGCATTTGCGATGACAGCAACTCAGGTTCTCGAGGCATCGGCGGAACGCGGGATCGACAAGAGCGAGGGGGCGGCACACTTCGAACTCGCCAACCACCTCTGGACCGACGGCGACCGAGACGGCGCGATCGAACACTTCAACCAGGCCCACAGACTCCAGCCGGACAACTGGACTTACAAGCGCCAAGCGTGGTCGCTCGTTGGCAACGAGAATGCTGGTGGCGGCGAGTTGGGGCGATTCAATCAGGGTCCGCTTCCGGGTGCGGAAGAAGATTGGCCATTCGACGGCAATTTCACGGCCGAGTCATCGGCAACACCAGCCGGCGACTACTACCCCAACACGATGTAACCCACTGCCACCGCTTGTCCTTCGGGAGCTCGAGAATTCTTCGCCTCGGTATGCCTTCTCAGCTCGCGAAGAGCTGTTGCCTCAGCGTCGCCACGCCGGGCCCGGACAGGCCATCGATCCCGGCGGCGCGCCCGGTCGCCATCAGAAGTAGATCAACGACTGGCCCAGTGACGGTTTGGTCGCCGCTTCCCGCCGTCCAGGTCGTGTCGGTCGCTTCGAGCGCGACCCCCGCAAAGCGTTTCATGCCCCCATACCAGCGACTGTTCACTGCGTGATCGAGTGCCGGCACCACACTGGCGGGGTTGGGCGAGTACGGCCGTCCGAGCGGTCGGGTGATGTCTTGGGTGTGCACGAGGATGTCGACCAGCGGATCGAGCGGGCTGCTCATCGGCGCTCGCCTGGTTGAGTCAGCCGACGCTCGGATCTGTTCGATCAGCGCTCCCGGCTCGAACTCTTTCGCCCGATTGATCGCCGTGTCTCTCGTCATGCGGTCGAAGCTCCCCCGAGCCTTGATCATGCCGACGACCATGTCTCGCACCGTCTCGTGGGTGGCCAAGCTGAGGTGTGCGACGACTTCGCGGACCGACCAATCATCGCACAACGACGGAGCATCCCATTCCTCTGCTTGAAGCTGTTCGAGGATCGAGCAGAGTTGAAGACGCTCTTCGGTCGTGGCGGCTTCGACGGCGCTTACGTCGGGATCGCCGGCTTCTCTGTTCATCTGGACCCACTGGTTGAACGCGCAACCAGGATGCTACGAAGTTGTTGGGCGAAGGCTTCGGGGTGTTCGACGAAACCGGTGTGGTCGCCGGGAAACATGGTCGGGATGATCCCTAGGACTGAGGCGATCGCATTCGCCGTCCGATCGCAGATTTGGCCGGCCGACTCGGCACCTATACCGATGACGATTCGAGGAGCGACCTTTCGGAGTGCACTGAGGTCGGGTTGCCACCAGGTCGTGGGTCGCATGGTGTTGCCGAAGAAGAACGTTTCGTCGGCAAGTTCTTGTTCGTCGGTGCGGTTGTTGATCCAGGCGGCAACTTCATCGGGGTGGATTTCGATGTTGGCGCCGTCGAAGAACTTCATCCACGCCCCAGCGATGTCCCCGGCGAGGTAGGTCTCGACCATGTCTTCGGTCTTGGCTCGGAGTTGCTCGCTGTCGTCGAGCAACTCCTCGAGTGGCGGCTCGTGGGCTATGACCGTGTCGATCATTTCGGGGCTGGCCTGGGCGAAGGCGAGCGCGGCCACCGCCCCACCGGAGGAGCCGAACATCGAAGCGGTCTCCTGCCCCAGGTGCCGAAGGATGAGTCGGTAGTCGTCGGCCAGGACCTCAGGTGTGACGTCGAGGTTCCGGTCGTCGACGACGCTTCGTTTGATGCCTCGTGGATCGGCGGTGATCACGGTGTGGTCGACAGCCAACTGATCAGCAAGTGGTGCGAACGCCTCGGCGTTCATCGGGCAGCCGACCAACATGATTGCTGGCCCGGCACCACGGACCTCGACATGCAGTCGTGCGCTGTCGACGGTGATCTGTTCGGATCGGACCGGAACTGTTTCTGCTGTCATGGGGTACCTGTTTCCATCGAGGCCCGGGACTGATCAACTCCGCTTCCGGAACGAGACGGTACTCCGATATCGGCTGGGCGAATCCGGGGTCTCGACGCCTACGCAATCTGACATTCCATGTTGCTTACGTTGTGGAGTAAGAATCATTTGATTACGTTGTTGCGTAATCAAAGGAGACACTTTCGTGGACATGGTGAACGAAGACCAAGCCAACGTGGAGACGATGACTCCGCTCCCCTACGCCAGATGATTGCCGACTCATGATCGACTCGAACCCGGGCCTCGTCGTCGTCTGCACCTACCGGGTAGCCGCCGGCAAAGAAGCCGCCTTCGAAAGGCTCCTCGAGGTCCACACACCGACACTGCGCCGTCTGGGGCTGATCACCGACGAGCCAACCCAATCGCTGCGACTCATCGACGGCGACGGAGGGCCGCTCTACGTCGAGGTGTTCGAGTGGGCCAGCCCCGGCGCAGCGGCGAGGGCTTCGGAAGTACCCGAGGTGATCGCGATCTGGGAACCGATGGCCGCCCTTTGCGAATCACGCGACGGCCGTGCCGGGCTCGAGTTCCCTCACTTCGATCGCCTGCTGTTCGACCGGCTCGAATCACACGAATGAACTCGACACCGCAGCCACTTGCCGAACTCCACGCCGTCGATGTCGTGTTCGACGCACTCGCCCACGCTGCCCGCCGTCAGATCCTGCTCGTGCTCCTCGCGCGTGGGGAAACAATGACATCGAAGGAGATCGCCGAGCGATTCTCCACCACGTGGGCGACAGTGAGTCGCCATCTCAAGACCCTTGAAGCGGCAGGCCTCGTCGAGGTCGTTGACAGCGAGGACCGGCGCCAGCGGGTCTACCGGCTCGAAGCGATGCGGCTCCGCACCGTCGCTGGTGACTGGATCAAGCACTTCGACCAGTCACGAGCCCAGCCGTCAGAGGAGCGTCAGCCATGACCTACTGGAAACTACGCGACCGACGCACCGGCTTGTTCTCCACTGAAGGCATCGACGCCGAGTTCGACTCGCAAGGCCGAGCCTTCAAGAACAAGATCGGCGTCAAGGGGTCAATGTTCCACTACGTCTACGGATTCCAGATCGACGACGACGGGGTACGCCGGTTCCACCAACGCCGCGAACACGACTCGATCGACGACTTCGAAGCCGTCAGGTTCGAAGGCAATCGCGGCGCCGGCCACAACGAGGCCGAGGTGATTGCGGGTCGGCAGATGTTCACCCACAACCAACTCCTCAACAAGGAAGACCGCGATCTCGATGGCCTCTCATCCAGCGAACTGGCCGCCGAGAGGCGCAAACAGTTCTGACCGGTCGCGCTGACGCAACTCTTGGCGCGTGCCGTGACCCGCTGTGGTCTCGTGCGCGCCAGCGAAGAATCTTGTCACTGGGTGTCGAGAATCCCGGGTCGGCTACGACACAGTGTTGTCGACCCACTCGGGGTTCGACGAATGACAAGGCCAGGAGGCCCGAAATGCCGACCATCACCCCGTTCCTCTGGTTCGACACCGATCTCGCCGAACCGATTGCCTACTACCGCTCGATCTTCCCCGACACCGTCTCCGCTGATGAACCAAGCGAACAAGCAGGGCCGGCAGGACCTGTCTTCACCGCGTCGATCGACTTGTGCGGCCAGGAACTCATGTTCCTCAACGGTGGCCCGATACACGCCGGGTTCGACGAGTCGATCTCGCTGTTCGTCAGCGTCGACACCCAGGAAGAGGTCGACGAACTCTGGGACCGCCTCACTGCCGATGGTGGTGAGGCAGGCCGGTGCGGATGGTTGAAGGACCGCTACGGGCTGTCCTGGCAGATCATTCCGACCATCCTCGGCGAGCTGCTTGGCTCCCCCGACCGGGACCGCGCCCAGCAAGCTCAGGACGCGATGATGGGCATGAACAAGCTCAACGTTGCCGCCCTCCAAGCCGCGTTCGACCGCTGAGAGCAGGAACACCAATGCGATTCATGTTGTTGCAGAACTACGGTCCGGTCGAGTCAGACATGGGACCGATGAACAAATGGTCCGAGGCCGACATCCAAGCCCACATCGAGTTCCAGATCGCGCTCAACGCGGAGTTGACTGCGCTCGGCGAACTCGTCGACGCCCAAGGCCTCGCCGGCCCCGACGATGCACGGCTCGTGACCTCGGACGGCCAGCAGCCACCGATCGTGTCCGATGGTCCTTTCCCCGAATCCAAGGAGCTGATCGCCGGGTACCGCTTGGTCGAAGTGGTCTCGCGGGACCGGGCGATCGAGATCGCAGCCCAGGTATCGGCTGCCCCTGGGATCGACGGCGCCCCGATCCGTCAACCCATCGAAGTCCGCCAAGTGCTCGCCGCACCGGACCCTGGGTAGGCGGCGAGACCAATGACCGAATCGGGACCGGCTCCAAGCATCGGCGATGTTGTCCGCGATGCCGCTCCCGCCGCGCTGGGGGTGCTGTTGCGTCGGGGGGAACGCTTCGCCGAGGCCGACGCCATCCCCTTGACGCTGCGCGCCGTCGGCGGTCTCACCACCCACGAGATCGCCGATGGTCTCCTCCAATCGGAGGCAACGATCGCACAGCCGATCAGCCGGGCCAAAGCCACGATCGCCCGCTCTGATCAACCGTTCCGCCAGCCGACGCCGGACCTGGTCGACGATCAGCTGGCCAGTGTGATGCAGGTCATCTACCTCGTCTTCACCGAGGGACACGCTCCCGCCGGCGGTTCCGATCCGGCCCGAACCGATCTTGCGACCGAAGCGATCCGGCTCGCCCGCCAACTCCACAACCGCCTGCCCGACACGCCCGAAGTGGCCGGTCTCCTCGCCCTGATGCTCCTCACCGACGCTCGCCGGGCAGCACGAACCAACCCCGACGGAGAGCTGGTGCCTCTTGACCAACAAGACCGGGCTCTCTGGAACCGCAACCAGATCACCGCAGGCCTCACCCTGCTCACCTCCGCCCTAGCATCTGTCCGCCATCGCCGACAGGCTCCATCCTCCGCGCTGAGCCGGGTCCGAATCGAGTGCCGGCTCCACCTGCTCAGGTGCGAGCGGGACCGTCCCACCGCACCATCAACGCCGTGGCATCGTCGCCGAGATCGTCGGAGCCCTGGTGGTCTTGCACGCTCGCGACGACCCTCGACAACATCTCCTCTGGCCGAAGCGACTCCGCCGCATGCCGGTCCATGAAGTCGATGAGGCGCTCCACCCCGAAGAACTCACCGTCAGGTGTGCGAGCCTCGGTGATTCCGTCGGTGTAGGCCAAGATGCAATCGCCCGGCTCGAGTTGATCGGTCGTCACCGTCGGCTCGCGTACGGAGACGCCCCACGGCGGCGTTGGCGGACATCGGAGTTCTCCGATCACGCTTCCCTGACGAATCAACAGAGGAAGTGGATGTCCTGCGTTCGTCCACGTGAATGCTCCCGACTCGAGTTCGAGCCGGGCGAGCAAGCCGGTCACGAAGGACGAGTTGTCGCTCTGTGACGAGATCAACGATCCGAGACTCGTGTGCATCGCAGCGATCGACCGACCCTCGCGGCGATCGTGGCGGTAGCTGCTGATCGCCAACGACGCGATGCGCGCCGCACCCAGACCGCGACCGACGGCATCCATGATCGCGAAATCGAGGAACGACCCGTTGACGGCGTAGTCGAAGCAATCCCCGCCGATGTCGTACGCCGGCTCGAGGAGACCGGCGACCGAGACGCCACCGGCCGTGAGAACCAGTGGCGGCAGGATGTCCCACTGCATGCTGGCAGCGAGGCTCATGCTGCGTCGACGCCGGTACAGGTTGTAGACGTCGGTGCACCGGGCGTGGACCGCGATGAGGTATCCGGCCATGATCCCCAGCTCGACACATGCGGCAAGGAGACCGTCGTCCATGCTCTGCAGGGAGAGCGCGATCACGCCCGTGTGGTCGGAGCCCTCGACGATCGGAATCCACACCCGAACGCCCCCGTCCCGATCTGCCGTGACGATCTGCTGATCGATGAATGCCCGTCCCGCCATTGTCGTCGCCAACGTCTCGGTACCGGGAGCATCGGCGTGGAGCGACCGATCGGGCATCGGCTCGAGCACTGTTTTGCTGAAGTCGACGAGGTACACCACCAGATCCGTCGCGCCGAACTCCGTCGCCGATCTCGCGAGGATGTCGGGCATGGCGGCAGGATTCGCATCGCGCGCCTCGCGGAGGGCCCGCCCGAAGTCGATCGATGACACGGGCGCAACCTAACCCGAGCGAAGGCGGACCGACCGACCGGCGTCGCTCCTGACGAAACGAAAAGCGGACGGCATACGTTGCGACCCGGGCGAGAGAGCGATCCGGCTCTTCGCTCCACTGCCCTCCTCGAGGCGAGAGCTCACCGACTGGGTGGTTTCCTCCGCTCTGCGACCTCGCGCTCGCTTAACCCGGCTTCGGTGCGCATGTCGTAGATGAGCTGACCGAGATCGAGGTCCCTGTCGATCGCCGGTCGCGTTGTCCAACCGCGTGATCGCTCAGGTCTTGGAGTCTCTGTGGGTGTGCAGCGCCGTGTGTCGCTCGAGAGCGGTGAAGTCGCCGTCAGCGTGAAGGAGCTCAGCTCCGGCTCGTATCGCGACCGCTGCGATGAGGTAGTCGATGAGTTTGCGAACTGTCTCACCTCGGCGTCTGCACATTCTGTAGAGCGCCGCTGCTTCGTCGTAGTCGGCTGAGGTGGTCGCGAGCATCGTCGCTCGGTTGATGAGTCCTCGCAATTGCGAGAGGTGGCGGTCGTCTCGGGCGCCGGCGAGGATCTCCATCGAAATTGCGTCGCAGACGGCGAGGTCTGAATCAAGCAGTTCGTCGACCGCGTTGCACACTGGTGAGCCTGTGTCGCGAAGAAACTCGATCCATGCGGAGGTGTCGACGACGATCACTCGGCGCGGCTTGCTCGCATGTCGGCGAGTTCGCCGTCCCAGCCTGAACCCCGCAACGCTCGGGCATCGTCGAGGTTGAGTGCTTCGCCGACGAGGCGCCGGAGCGCGAGGTTGACGGCCTCGCGCTTGGTGGCCAGCTGATAGCGATCCATGATCTTGCGACAGGCGTCATCGTCGATGTCAATGTTTGTGCGTCCCATACACCAACAATACACCACACATCCACCCACACTCGGCGCAGTCTCGATCGGGAGGTTGAGAGTCACCCAGCTCGAACGGCTGCACGAGTCAAGAAACCGACCGTTCATGCGATCGGGACCCCGAACTACGGACAGCGAGCGCTAGCGGATGCTGTCTGGACCGCACTCACCTTCGAAGGTCATCGCAACGACATCGAAGTTCTCGGACGCCTGGTCGGTGACGTCGCCCTCTGCCCGCACGGTGTCACCGTCGACGGTCACGCTGATGTCCGTGGTCTCGAGGTAGCTGAAGGAAGGGTTCTCGAAGTCGTCGATGTCATCCAGCGTGAACTGGGCGGTCCCGTCGGCATAGACGTCAATCTGCATCTGGATCCGGACCCCGTCAACCTCGCCGAAAAGGTTCGTCCCCAGCGTCGTCCCCTCGTTCAGAGCTCCCGAACTCTCGAAGCCGCACTGGAACCCTTCGAACTGCCACGTCCGATCCGCGATCGTCAACGTGGCCGCTCCGGATCCGAACCTCGCCGCCATGCGTTCCTGGATGATTGCGAGGTCGGCCTCCGAGATGCTCTCGACGGTCGGGTTGTCCTCGATCGCGACGAGATCGACATCGTCCATGTCGATGTTCGCCCAGTCGATCGTGGAGAGGTCGACCGAGGCCCAGTCAACACCGCTCGCGTCAACGGAGCCACCGCCGTCGCCGGCGTCTTCATCGCCATCGCTGTCGTCGTCGTCCGCCTGGTCTTCGCCGACCTCGTCACCGTTGCCGGCGTTCTCATCGACCGACGCGCTATCGCTCGTTTCGGACTCGGACGAGTCCGCCGAGTCGTTGGCCCCGCAGGCTGCGATCGCCATCGCAGCGACGAGCAGTACTGCTTTGGCACGTCTGCGAATCACGGAGCATCTCCCTACTGACCAACTTCGTCGAAGTTACTCCGGCGTGGCTCAACGCCGCAACGCCGACGATCGCGGACCCTCATTCGGCGAGACGGTCTCTCCGACCGGCTGACCTCGACGCGACCTACACCGACCTGCCCGACGAGACGGCGGCCGAACCAGCCCATCACGGCGGAGGTGGCTGGCCGACCGCCGAACGAAGGGAGAACAGAAACTCATCGAGCGGTACCCGGTGGATCTTCGCAGCCCACTTGACCGTGATGGCCTTCGCTACCACTCTGCGGACTCTCGACCCCCTCACCCGTTTGATCCCGAAGGTCTCCATAACCTCAGCAATATCGCCGTACTCGCGAAGGATCGCCGACACCTTGGTGTCACCTGTGATCTCCATCGCAGCTACTCCTCCTGCATCCTTGTCCGCCCGCGCTGGTGTGGCGCCAACCCGCCCGCCTTCGGATCGCTGGTGTCAGTGCGCATCGGATGCCTTGGGGTCTGCCGGGACGGTCGTGCCGATGAACACGATGTCATCATCGGCGGTGATCCCGCGTCGGCTGCCATCGGGAACAATCACCGTGGTCCCGGGCCCAACCGAGTAACTCTCGTCGTCGACCGTCATCGTTCCGCTCCCCTTCAGGAAGAGGTAGATCGCTTCCGGCGACGGATGCCTCGGAATTGCCTGACCGGCGCGAAGACCAACCGACACCGCTTTGAGACGGGGGGTCTCCATCAAGGTCGTCGGGGACGGCCCCTTGTCACCGAAGGTGACCGACTCCTCCCAGCTCGAGAACATCATCGGGGTTGCCTGCGTAGCCATGGTCCTGACTCCCTTGTCGTCCGATCGTCGACCGTGGTGTCGACAATCGCTACCCCCACTGATGCACCAGACTGAAAAAGGGCGCGCCTCCGCCTGCGATTCGAGTGACGCCGTGGCCGTTGCCTGATCAGACGGGGCCGACGTCGCGCCCGAGATGCTCCGCGACCCCCTTGCGCATCGAGCGGCGCGCCCGGTAAAGCACGGACTTCGTTGCCGGCACACTCCGCCCGAGCGCCACTGCAATCTCCTCGACCGGCATCCGCAGCGCCAGCTGCAAGAACAACGCCGTCCGATAGTGCGACGGCATCTCCCGCAACGTCGACAGTGCCAAGACCCTGAGCTCGCCCTGAACCGCCGAATCGGTCGGATCGTCGACGGAGGAGGATTCTTCGAAGACCCAAGACGCTGCCGCCGCGTCGTCCTCCGCGATTCGATCAAACGACAGCGCCGGAGTCCGCCGGCGCAGCATCCGGCACTCGTTGGTGACAATCGTGTGGAGCCACGTCCGCATGCTCGACTCGCCGCGGAACCCGCTCATGTGCTCGGCCGCCTTCAGCAACGCAGTGTGAGCAATGTCCTCTGCATCCTGAGGATGGCGACAGAGGAACAACGCGTACGCGTTGAGATCATCTTCGTAGCACCAGGGCTCACCAGGACTCGTCCCCACCCCGCCACCTTACGACCCGTCCGGGCGACGACGAACATGTCCACCATGACCCGAGCCAGCACATCGGGCCGCCACTCCGGAGCCGAGGTCCGGTAGCTGTGTTCCGGTTTGGCTCCGGTACCTGCGTTCCCCTCGCGAAGTAGTCAGCCCAAAACGAGAAATCCCTGGCCGCAGCAGAGCTGTGACCAGGGACTATGTGGTGGCGGGGGTAGGATTTGAACCTACGACCTTCGGGTTATGAGCATGACGAGACTGTTTTCAAGAACCGGTGCGTAGCCAGGGGTTTCGGCCGTTTGCCCTGCTCTGGCGGCGTTTTCTTCGGATCGCGACTTCCCCTTTGCTCCCTGATGCTCCCCCTTGTTTACGGTTGCATTGCTGCCTGGACGGAAACAAGTCGGCGACGTGATCGCTGGCATGAACCCCGACAACCTCTAACCCTGGGCGATCTTCGACTAACCAACGACAAACAGCCCTCTAGGTCTTGGGTTGGGCCGAGCAGACACCCCGGTCAGCCCAACCCCAGACCAGCCGCACAGCTACCGACGATCACCAACTAGGAAGACGAAAAGAATGCTGAGAGATCGCCATGGCGATCGGTTCAGGTCAGCTGCGCTGCCGGGCGCTCGCCGCGATTCGTTCGAGCACGTCGGCGATGACGGCGCGCTCGGCGGGTTCGATCAGATCGATCAGCAGTTCCCGCACATCGCTGACATGACCGGGCGCCGACGCTTCGATGACCGCCAGCCCTTCCGAGGTGATGACAGCGAGCGTTCCACGCCGGTCCTCCGAACACTGCTCGCGACGCACCCAGCCCCGCTTAACCAGCCGATCGATGCGTTGGGTCAGACGCGACTGCGAATGCACGAGTGATTCCGACATCGCCGTCATCCGCATCCGATGTTCGGGCGCTTCCGACAACTGCACGAGCACCTCGTAGTCGTCGAGGGTCATCCCGGCGTTCTGCTTGAGCGACTTGTCCAGTTCGGCGGTCACGCGGCCGCTCACTTCGATGAAGGCGCGCCAAATGCGCATCTCTTCGTTGTCGAGCCAGCGGGTTGTGTTCATGAAACCAAATTCTAGCTCGGCGTTGTATTTACTTCAACTTTGAAGTAAAGTGCTTAAAGATTGAAGTATATCAACCGCTCCGAATCTGTTCGGAGATCCACCCCAGAACCAAGGAACGAACCATGACCACCATCAACACCACCCAAGCCAGCAACATCTCCGCCGGCACGTGGAACATCGACCCAAGCCACTCCGAAGTCGGCTTCAGCGTCCGCCACCTCGGTCTGTCCAAGGTGCGAGGCCGCTTCAACAGCTTCGCCGGCACCGTGAACATCGCCAACGACCAACTCGCCAGCTCGGTGGAAGCCACAATCGACCTCTCCTCGGTCGACACCAATAACGCCCAGCGCGACGGCCACCTTCAGAGCGCCGACTTCTTCAACACCGAGAACAACCCGCAGATGGTCTTCCGCTCGACCGCCGTCACGACTGACTCCCTCGCCGGTGACCTCACGATCAACGGCGTCACCAAGCCGGTCACCCTCGACCTCGAATTCCATGGCGTCACCGTCGACGGCTACGAGCTCACACGCTCGGGATTCAGCGCCTCGGGCCAGATCAGTCGCTCCGACTTCGGCATCGTCTTCAACGCTCCGCTCGGTCTCGACGGTGCGCTGATCAGCGACAAGGTCACCATCGACCTCGAGATCCAGGCCGTTCTCGCCAGCTGATCATCAACGCCGACTCGCCGCACACCACCATCAACAACATCACGAGAGATGACACCTTCATGAGCACCCAGACCCAGAACCCTCAGGCGGCGCTGCCCACCGGCACGTGGCGCATCGACCCGACCCAGACGACGGTCTCGGTGGCCGTCAAGAAGCTCGGCTTGTTCACCATCACCGGAGACCTCACCGTCACCGATGGCACGATCAGACTCGACAGCACCACGGCCAAGATCGACGTCACCGCCGACGCCGCGTCCTACGCCACGCCAATGGCCAAGCGCAACAAGCACATCCACAGCGCCGACTTCCTCGACGTCGAACAGTTCCCGACCATCCGCTTCACCGGCGGGACGCTGACATTGGATGCCATCGGCGATCGCCATTTCGCCGGCGAGATCACGATCAAGGGCCAGACCGCACCCCTCGACTTCCAAGTGGCCGACATCGCCGCCGCCGCCGACACGGCTTCCTTTGCGGCGACGGCAACCGTCGACCGGGCCGCACTCGGCCTGAACAAAATGCCGGGCTTCGTGATCGGCAAGACCCTCAACATCACCGTCTCGGCGCACGCCGTCCGCTGACGGGAGCACCACCGTGACCGCGCAGTCGAAAAATTCCGGTTCATTCGATCGGGATATGAACTACGTCAGCGACCGGATCACTCCGGACGCCCACGACGGATGGCCCACCGAAGCGGGCAAATGTCGACTGGTGGTCACACGGTCAAAGCCCACGCGACAAAAACCTCTGAACGAACTCGTCAAGCAGTGGAACAACCATCAGCGTCGGCTGGCCGCCCCTGCCACCGACAGTTCCCGACCATCAACCGAGGAACAACACCACCATGACCAACTGGCCCGAACTCATCGTCGACGACTGGAAAGACACCCGCGACGGGCTCCAACTACGTCTCCAAATCATCGGCAAGCTCACGCTCAGCGGCACGGCTGCGCAGAATCACTGGTGGCACGTCCCGCTGCGCTTGTCGCCTCGAGGACTCCGCACCCCATTGCTCACCACCTCGAGTGCTGGCGAATTCGATGTCGAGGTCGACTTCGTCGATCACCACATGACTATCACCACCGCGACCGACAGCCGGCGGGTAGAACTCCGGACCGAGCCGCTTAACCAGTTCTACAATTCTTTCACTACGGCCCTCGCCGATCTCGACATTCAGATCGAAACCCTCGCCCGCCCAGTCGAGGTGCCCGACCCAGCAACCCCGTTTGCCCAAGACACCGGCCACTCCGTCTACGACCCCGATTCGGTCAATGCGTTCTGGCGTCTCCTCAAATCAATCGACGCCGTGCTCGACAGCTTCGGATCAGACTTCGTCGGGAAACAGAGCCGGCCTGGACTCTGGTGGGGAGGCCTCGACTACGCGGCCGCCCGATACTCCGGACGCCCAGCGCCCCAACACCCCGGAGGCGCCCCGAATGTGGCCGACTGGGTCATGCACGAGGGCTACTCCCATGAAGTCGCCGCCTACGGATACTTTGCTGACGCGGGACCTGAAGGCGCCTTTTACGCATACACCTACCCCACGCCGGATGGCTACCGAGATCAGCCAATGCCAGCCGGAGTCGAATGGAACGATCAACTTGGTGAGTGGCTCCTCAGCTACAAGGCGGTTCGCGAATCAGCCAACCCCGAAGCCACCCTGCACGCGTTCCTGAGCGCCGCCCACCAAGCAGCAGCCACCACGGCAGCGTGGCCAGCTGAGGGCGACCGAGCCAACCACTAACTCGATGTCAGCAGCCAAGTCCGCCGAGCGGCGCAGCTCATCGTTTTCAACGTCGTCCATCAACACAAGCAGTCCTGGAGACTTCAGATATGCCAGATCCAATCATTGCCGATAACAAGCCGGTGCCCGTCAACCTAACCGCTGGTGAGGAGTCGCATTGGTGTGCGTGTGGCCAATCACAGAATCAGCCGTTTTGCGATGGTTCTCATGCCGGTACTGAGTATTCGCCCGTGGCGTTCACGGCGGAGGCTGAAGGCGAAGCGTATTTGTGTGCGTGTAAGCGAACGGGTACACCACCGTTTTGTGATGGCACGCACGCGCAGTTTGGTGATGAATTGGTTGGCACCGACGGGTCGGGTGAGGCGGTAGCTGAGACTGCGGTCGCCGTCGGCGATTCGGATGGACGGGCGCCGGCGGCGAAAGCGACACCAGAGGAGCCAACGGTCGCCTTCATTCATCAGTTGGCCCGCGAGGGGCTTTCGAAGGTTGGTCATCACGGGCCAATGACGTCGATGGGTGTTCCTCGTAAGGATTTGCCGCACTGGGATGATCTGCAGATCATGGCTGCGCAGATGGCGACGAAGCCGTTGCTCGATGATGTCGCGGTTGGCACTGAGCTTGTGATCGGGCCCGAGACTGATCGGCCGCTGCGGCTCGACATTCCGTTGTTTGTGTCGGACATGAGTTTCGGTGCGTTGTCAGAGGAAGCCAAAGTGTCGTTGGCGCGGGGCGCGGAGCTTGCCGGAACCGGTATTTGTTCGGGCGAGGGTGGCATGTTGCCGGAGGAACAGCAGGCGAACAGCCGTTACTTCTATGAGTTAGCTTCGGCCAAATTCGGGTATCGCGAAGAACTGTTGTCGAAGGTCCAGGCGTTTCATTTCAAGGGCGGCCAAGGCGCCAAAACCGGCACTGGCGGTCATCTGCCCGGAGCGAAGAACATCGGCAAGATCTCCGAGGTCCGCCAGATCCCCGAAGGCGAGGCAGCGATCTCCCCGTCGACGTTCACCGACCTCGACACGGTCGATGATTTCCGTCGTTTCGGTGACCGGGTCCGTGAAGTCACCGGTGGCATCCCGATCGGCATGAAACTCTCCGCGAACCACATCGAAGCCGACATGGGTTTCGCGCTCGACGCCGGTGTTGATTACATCATTCTCGACGGCCGTGGCGGCGGCACCGGGGCCGCTCCAGAAATGTTCCGCAACCACATATCGGTGCCCACAATCCCGGCTCTCGCCCGGGCCCGGCGATTCCTCGACAAGCAGGGCGCCAGCGGACGCGTGACACTGATCATTACCGGCGGCCTACGAGTGCCGATCGATTTCGTCAAGGCCCTCGCCCTGGGCGCTGATGGTGTTGCGCTGTCGAACTCGGCCATGCAAGCCGTTGGTTGCGTCGGAGCGCGCATGTGCAACTCCAACAACTGCCCGGCTGGCATCGCCACCCAAAAACCCGAACTCAGGGCCCGCCTCGACGTCGACGACGCATCACAACGCCTCGCCACATTCTTCGAAGCCTCCACCGAACTCATGCAAGTCATGGCGCGAGCGTGTGGTCATGACCATCTCGGCAGCTTCACCAAAACCGACCTCGCCACGTGGGACGACCAAATGGCCAAACTCACCGGCGTCCACTACGCCGGACAAAGCGAAACATGAGCCCTTCCTGCGCATCAGGAAACGGTGCCTTCCAAATGGACCAAATCAGTGACAACGTTGAAGTGCAGAACGAGTTCATCAACGAGCTGCGACAAGCCGCCGGAGACGCTCTTGCCAACACCAGCTTCGGAGAAGCCCTCAGAGTCGACTGAGCTCGGGATCTAGACATCGAAGTTGTTGCCTCCGTGTTGCCCACACCCGCCCCTGGTGTGGGATCGAAAAACGCAAAAGGCCCGGAAACGTACTGTTTCCGGGCCTTGCTTTTAGTGGCGGGGGCAGGATTTGAACCTGCGACCTTCGGGTTATGAGGCCGATGGCCAACCTGGCGGCAAGGCCTGCCGTTGGGCGTTTCCCCTGGAACGAATGGGTTTTGAACTCCCCGCTGTTCCCCCTCGTCCCTGCTGATTACCGCTGTCCTGGTACATGGGTGGTACATCTGGCATCACGGCTGTCAGCTCAATGACGGGGACCCGTTCGGAGAGTCCGGCTCAGCACTGGTCGTGGAACACGACGGGATGGGGTCGGCCGACTCATGCAGCGGCGACCGAGGTGAGGACGGGTGCGGTCATGGGTCGCTCCGGTGGACCGCTACCAGGCCGATCAGGAGCGCCGCAACGGCGTAGGCGCCGAAGATAAGCGCAGTGATCGGGCGGTCGAAGGCGATGCGTTCACCGTCGTCGACGATCCCGAGCATGCCGTTGCCGGCGAAGAACGGCATGAAACGGACGATCCGCTCGGGGGCGAAGACACTCACCAAGTTCTCGATCACGAGCCACCACACCAACACTCCGGAGATGGCGGCCGCGCTCTGGCGGGCGATGAGTCCGATCCCGAGCCCAAGGACGCCACCGAGAACGGCAAAGCCAGTCGCCCAGACGATCGTTGTCGGGATGGTCGACGTGTCACCGGCCTCGACACCGCCCAGCGATGCGCCGAGCGCTCCTGCGGCAAGGCCGGACAGGCCCAGCACCGCGGTGTAGCAGGCCGTGACCGCGGTCTTGGCTGCAATCACGATGTTGCGCCGCGGCTCAGCACCGAACGTCTGGTGTGCAGTGCGATTTTCGGCCTCTGCGGTGTAGATCAAGATGCCGCTGACCGCTGCGAATACCGCGGTGAACACGGCCGAGAACCCAAACACGTTCGAGACGGTGACCTCTTCTTCGGTGACGAATCGGGCGACCATGAACGACGCGAGCCCGCCCACAACGACGGTGAGGCCAGCGATCGTCTTCGGGGAGCGGACGGTGGCGAGCTTGATCCACTCGCTTCTCCAGGCAGCGGCGAATCGTGTGGTCTTGGCCGACGCATGGCCGGTCCGATGCCGGGGGCGGCTTGTCGTTTGCGGCAAGGGGTTGTCAAGGGTGGTGGTCATTGGAGGCTCCTAAAGGTCAGGCCGAGGTGAACTCGGCGGCGTGGCTGGTGAGGTCGACGAGCAGATCTTCGAGAGATGCCCGGTGGTCGACGAGTTCATCGAGGCGGATGTGGTTATCGAGGGCGAGCTGGGCGACATCGGCCCGGCTGACGCCGGTGACGTTGAGTCGTTCCCCGATGGCGGTCTCGGTGACGTTGATGCCCCGATCACGAAGCAGGACCGTCAGCTCCGCCCGTTTCGGCGTGTCGACCAAGACCGACGTCTCAGCGCGACCGACGATCTCCTCGACGGTTGCGGCTGCGAGGAGTCGGCCACCACCGATGACCACGAGGTCGTCGGCGAACAGGGACAACTCGGCGATGAGGTGACTCGACACCAGCACCGCCCCGCCTTGGTCGGCGTAGCCGCGCAGGTAGCTGCGGAGCCAGCGGATGCCGTCGGGGTCGAGCCCGTTGGCCGGCTCGTCGAGCAATAGCGTCTCGGGTTCACCGAGGAGGGCTCCCGCGAGGGCGAGGCGTTGACGCATGCCGAGCGAGAAGCCTCCGACTCGCTGATCCGCCACGGTCGTGATACCAACCTCGGCAAGGACTTCGTCGACTCTCGATGACGAGAGTCCGCTGGCGGCGCACATTGTTCGGAGGTGGTTGCGGGCGCTCCGTCCGGGGTGAGCCGAAGCATCGAGCGCCGCGCCGATGGTGGCGACGGGCCGGTCGAGGTCTTGGTAGGTGGCACCGTCGTAGAGGACATGGCCGCCGTCGGGCTGGGTGAGGCCGACCATCATGCGCATGGTCGTGGACTTCCCCGATCCGTTGGGTCCGACGAAGCCGGTGACCCGTCCGCGACCGACCTCGAAGGACAGGTCGTCAACGGCCCGACGGTCGCCGTACGTCTTGGTGAGTGCTTCGACGGTGATCATCGGGCCACCTCCACGCTGGTGATGTCGTCGTGGGTGCGGAGCAGGACGATGCCAGCCCAGGCGAACCAAACGATCGAGCCGAGCCCGAAGACCATGCCGACATCGGACAAGCCGGGTACCAGGGTGATGAGGCCGGCGGCTCCGCTGGCAACACCGACAACGTTCAGTCCTGTGGGGAGACGGCCACTGCCCCAGGCGGCGATCGAGACCAGGAGAATCCAGATTCCGCCGACGAGTTCGTTGCCGCCACCGAGACCGTTGGTAACGGTGTCGATGCTCGACCAGAGTGCTTCTGCGGCGGCAGGGTCGGTGTCGTTGAGGTCGGCGACGGCGGTGATGCCGATGTTGGAGATCATCCCGGTCGCGAACATGAGTCCGGCCCAGATGTAGGCGAACACGGCGCTGACGTCGGCCAGAAGCGGGCTGACATCGGTGAGGCGGGCATGCAGTGCCCGGGCCAGCGGGATGATGGCCGCGCCGAACACCAGGAAGATCACCAGGTACCAGGCGAACAGAGTGCCCTGATGCCCGACGAGGAAGTCGACCGACTCGGCCGGCGTGGGGTCGCCTTCGGTGTAGTCACTCATGCTGGTGACGAACAGCGCGATGCCGAAGATGAACGTCGCCGCGGCGACAAGCCCTCCGATACCGCCCGATCTGGTGAGTAGCCGCTCGGGTCGTGTCGGCGTTGTTGGGGAGTGGGTGGTGGTCATTGGTGTGCCTTTCGGTTGGTTGCTAGATGGAGAGATTGGTTTGGCTAGGTGGGATCGATCGGAGTGACGCTCACGATGTCGATGGCGAACGATGTCAGGTGGGCGAGGACGCCGTGGAGGTGGGCGGGGTCTCGGATCACGCCGGTGAGCCGCGTTGTCCCGGGCCGTGGGTGGTCGATGGCGAAGTCGTCACTGAGATGGCCGAGGATCCGGTCGGTGGCGTGGCCACGGATGACGATCTCGTAGGTGGTCGGCTCGTTCATGACCCCATCATCGCTACGAAGGGTGTGAGCCGGCGTCGCTCCATGGCCGATCTCACCCGGGTGAGATCCACATGAGTCGGATCAGAACTCGACACGGAGGCCGTCGTAGAATGAGGACATGGCGGCAGACGAAGCGATCACGGTGGTGGCGACGAAACTGACTGCGCCGACCTCGCCGTCACGTCTTGCGGCTCGGCCTGCGCTGGAGGCAACGCTCGATCATGCGGTCTCCGATCACAGGATTCGTGTCGCGTTGGTCAGCGCACCTGCAGGGTCGGGAAAGTCCACGCTGGTGGCTGCATGGCAGCAGCACCGAACCGATTGCGCATGGCTCCAGGCTGACGCCGCCGATGGTGATCCGGCCCGATTCTGGGGCCATCTGGTGGCTGCGCTGGATGCGGCCGTCCCCGGTGTCCAAGCAGCGACGACTGCTGCGATACCCGGGGCTGGTGCTGACGCTGCCGAACTCGTCGAGCGACTCGCAAACGAACTCACGAGGGCATCGCCGGCTGTGCTGGTCATCGACGACTACCACCTCATCTCCAACCCGGCGATCGACGAGGCCATCGAGCGGCTGATCGAGTTGGCCCCCGCCACGTTCACGTTGATGCTGTGCACCCGGCTCGATCCTTCAGTCCGACTCGGACGGCTGCGAGTCAGGGGCCAACTGGCCGAGATTCGCGCCGGCGATCTGCGATTCGCTCCCGATGACGCATCAGTGCTGCTCTCGCAGCGAGGCGCAACACCCTCGAGCCAGCAGATTGACGCGCTTTGCGAACGAACCGAGGGCTGGGCCGCCGGGCTCGTCCTCGCCGGAATGTCACTCGCTGCGAGCGACGACGGGGATGCATTCGTTGCCTCGTTCCAAGGCGACGACCGCCTCGTGGTCGAGTACCTCAGCGATGAGTTCCTCTCTGGTGTCACCGACCACGATCGCACTCGTCTCCTGCAAACCTCGGTCCTGGCCCGCATGTGCGGCCCACTCATCGACGCCGTCTGCGACACCACTGACGGCGCCCAGTGGTTGAACCAAACCGCGTCGACGAACCAGCTTGTCATCAGCCTCGACCGCACGGGCACCTGGTACCGCTACCACCACCTGCTCGCCGACCTTCTCCACCTCGAAGCCGAACGGACTACTGACCTCACCGGTATCCACGGACGCGCCGCAGCGTGGCATCAGAACGACGGCAGCTCACACGCTGCTGTTGAGCACTACATCGCCGCCGGTGAACTCAGTGCGGCCGCTGACCTCATCTACGACGAGGCCACCGAGCTGATGAATCGAGGCCAGCTCCGCACATTGCGCGAGCAAATCGACCGCCTCGGCCCAGTCGCCGACGAACACGCCGGCACCACGGTCGTCCGTGGCTGGATCTCTCTGCTCACCGGCAACTTCGCCGCCGCCCAGACAAGCGTCGAACGAGCCCGAGCGCTGGAACCCAACGACGACGAGGCCGGCCTGATCGTCGCACTGGCGATCATGACTCACATCGCTTCAGGCAACGTCACCCGAGCACTCGACGAAGTCGCATCAGCTGGTGATCCGTTCGAATCGACCCAGGCCATGACCCTCGGCGGAGCCCACACCTGGGGTGGCAACTTCGACCAAGCCCGTCCCCTGCTGCGACGAGCGAGCGGGATGGCACCGCAGGAGGGCAACACATTTGTCGAAGCGGTCACGCCGATCTTCTCCGCAATCGCGCACATCGAGTCCGGGGACGCCCAAGCCGCTCAGCGCGACGCCAACGCAGCGTTGGCCACCGCATCGGCCAACGGATTCGACGACCTCGGGCAGATCGCCTTGGCGCACAGCATTGTCGCCCGCACCGCCGACGACCCCGAATCAGCGATCGCATCGGCCGAACGCGGTGTCGACCTTGCCCGTCGGTCACCCGAACACATCATGCTCGCTTACGCACTCGCTAGTGCAGGCGACGTGCTCTGCCACCACGACGATGCCAGGGGCGCCGAGTTCCTCGCTGAAGCCAGAGGAGTTGTCGACCGCTGCGTCGATCCCGGCATTGCTGGCCGCTACCTGGCTCGTGTCGAGGCCCGGCACCAGCTCGCATCGCCTCCCACCGAGGTGGCTGGCATCGTCGAAGCCTTGACCGACCGAGAGCTCGCCGTGCTCCGCTATCTCCCTACGCCGATGCCACAACGCGAGATCGCCTCCGAGCTGTACGTGTCGCTCAACACGGTCAAGACCCATTGCAAGGCCATCTACCGCAAGCTCGGCGTCGGCGATCGCAAAGCCGCCGTCCAGGCCGCCCGAGACGCCAACCTCCTTTGAGCCCTCGGGTCAACAAGACCTGATCGGTCCAACCGACCGCTAGGTGTCGGCCCGCGCTTCAGAGCGTCCAGCGTCGAAGTCGGCCTACCCCACAGCAGGTTCCATGATCTTCGCCATACTCACGCCTCACTCCTCGTCGCAGCCCGCGTGCCGATCAAGGTCGTCGATGGTGGCGGGGGTAGGATTTGAACCTACGACCTTCGGGTTATGAGTTCGCGCAAGGGTGTTTCACCTGAAGCCCGCTGTTCCCCGATAGTACCTCTGAGCTGGGGTTTTGTCGTTTCGACGTGATCACTGGTTCTCGCTGATTCTGCCCAATATCAGACCGTCCGTTAGAAGATCCGTTAGAAGTCTCGCCTGTGGAACCGCTCGCACGCCTCGATTGAATGGCCGACCCGGGCAGGCTCTCCATCATTCGGATTAGAGAGCATTTATGAAACAATCGTTCCATTTTTGCCTCTTATGCTCTAGATTGACGTGATGGACTTCGTGCACCCCGTTCAGGCGGTGATCCCCGGAACACAAGGACGAGTGCTGGCCGTCCTGGCTGAAACCACCGCAGAGCTCAATCTCCGCACCGTCGCCCGGCTCGCCGATGTGAGCCCGGCCCAGGCATCCCGAGTCCTGCCGATGCTCGTCGAGTT
>RCMY010000156.1_pt1 | contig 62609 bp, 53 predicted proteins | sample 2041341 | NCBI WGS metagenome assembly RCMY01 (sample SAMN09708234, study PRJNA481090) | Marine sediment metagenome, whole genome shotgun sequencing project. | reverse complement strand
TTTGCCATCAATTAAAATTTTAAAACCAATATTATTATGTCAGACATTGCATCAAGAGTAAAAGCTATCATCGTTGATAAATTGGGTGTAGACGAAAATGAAGTAGTAACCGAAGCTAGCTTTACGAACGACCTAGGGGCAGATTCTTTGGATACCGTGGAGTTAATCATGGAATTCGAAAAAGAATTTGACATTCAGATTCCCGATGATCAAGCCGAGAACATCGCAACCGTTGGCCAAGCTATAAGTTACATAGAAGAAGCGAAGTAATCTTTATGATTTCTTGAAGAAATTTTAAATTATCCATGCGGTATCACTATCGCATGGATATTTTTTTTAATTTACGCAGGGCTTAATGAGTTTAACAACCTAAAACCAAGTTCAATGGAGTTAAAGCGAGTTGTGGTTACCGGGCTGGGCGCCTTAACGCCCATAGGTAACAATATTGAAGAATATTGGGAAGCTCTAAAAAAAGGCAAAAGCGGTTCTGCGCCCGTAACCTATTACGATACCGAAAAATTCAAGGTCAAATTTGCCTGTGAACTCAAGAATTACAACGCAGAAGACCATTTTGATCGCAAGGAGGCGCGCAAATTGGATCGTTTTGCACAATATGCCCTCATCTCCTCCGACGAAGCTATCGCAGATTCAAAATTAGACTTGAATGTAGTAGACAAATTCAGGGTCGGAGTCATCTGGGGTGCCGGTATCGGCGGTCTGGAAACCTTTCAGAACGAGGTGATGAACTTTGCCGAAGGGGATGGCACCCCGCGCTTCAATCCTTTCTTTATTCCAAAAATGATCGCGGATATCGCTCCGGGCCATATTTCAATCAAACACGGGTTTATGGGGCCGAACTATACCACGGTCTCCGCCTGCGCATCTGCAGCGAATGCCATGATCGATGCCCTGAATTATATTCGCCTGGGCTATTGTGACGTGATAGTCACCGGCGGTAGCGAAGCGGCTGTAACGATTGCCGGAATGGGCGGTTTTGGGGCAATGCACGCCCTTAGCACAAGAAATGATAGTCCCGAAACGGCATCGAGACCCTTTGATGCAACTCGCGACGGTTTTGTTCTAGGAGAAGGTGCAGGTGCCCTGATCCTTGAAGAATACGAACACGCCAAGGCTAGGGGCGCTAAAATTTATGCCGAAGTAGCCGGAGGCGGACTTTCAAGTGACGCCTACCACATGACCGCCCCCCATCCTGAAGGAATCGGAGTGATACAGGTCATGAAAAACTGCCTGCGCGATGCGGGACTGAAGCCTGAGGATGTCGATGCCATAAACACCCACGGCACCTCTACCCCACTTGGAGATGTTGCCGAACTCAAAGCGATTGTCGAAGTCTTTGGAGAACATGCGCCAAATATCAATATCAATTCCACCAAGTCAATGACAGGCCATTTATTAGGTGCTGCTGGTGCTATTGAGGCCATTGCCTCCATTTTGGCTATGAAGTACGGTATTGTACCTCCGACCATCAACCATACCACGGTCGATGAAAATATTGACCCGAGATTAAATTTGACCCTGAACAAAGCTCAAAAACGAGAGGTAAATATAGCTTTGAGCAATACCTTCGGATTTGGCGGCCACAACGCCTGTGTGATATTCAAAAAAATTAGCGAGTAAATTCCATGGGGTTTTCATCCAAAATATTCGGTTCCCATTCTAGACAGGATGGGGATTTTTTTATAGGGATGAGTAAAATTCTCGGTTTTAAGCCCAAAAAAATCGACACCTACAAAAAAGCCTTTCTACATAGGTCCGTTAACGAAAAGGATAAGGAAGGAATACCTATGAACTACGAGCGTTTGGAATTTTTGGGCGATTCGATGTTGGGCACTATTATCTCACGCCACCTGTTCATCGAGGTACCAGAAGGTGACGAAGGATACCTGACGAAAATGCGGTCTAAAATCGTAAGCCGTAAACACCTGAACCAATTGGGCAAAGACCTCGGTCTCATCGATTTCGTAAAGAGCCGGATACCAAAATCGCATTTTGGAGAAAATATACATGGCAACGTTTTCGAGGCTTTGGTAGGCGCTATTTATATGGACCGCGGCTACAAATACTGCCAAAAATTCATCCACGAAAAAGTGATAGCCCCTTATGTAGATATCGAACAGCTCGAAGGCAAGGTCATCAGCTACAAGAGCTTGGTAATCGAATGGTGCCAAAAACAAAAAAAATCTTTTGATTATAATGTCTACGAAGACACGGGCAACGACGCCCTGAAACATTTTGCGGTCAAACTGACCATAGAAGACCAGGTTATAGCTAAGGCCAGAGCCACGTCAAAAAAGAAGGCCGAGGAGAAAGCGTCGAAGCGCGCCTATTATGCGCTGCAGGATAAGATGGGGAAATCGTGATCAATGCCGTGTTTGGCGGAAACTGATGTGCGCATTGCCTTAAAAAATCATATATTTGCGGTTTTACCACAATGGCAGCAGTACACAAACTTACGGAAGATTTTTATGAACATTCCTTCGACCTTATTGCCTTGCACAGCAGCCTAGAAGACCATGCGCTTGCTTATGCCCTAAATCTTACGCTGAAATCGGGTTTTAAGAGACGCCGGATCGATCTCGATATTTCAGGTAAAATAACGATTCCCATCTTTGAATGGAAGGATGATCTGAATGATCAATACTGGACTTTTTTCACTAACAAAGGGGTAGCTCAAGTTATAGAGTCCGAAAACGGACTTTTTAAGGAGGAACCATCCTTCCGCAATCATCATTTAATTGCCGAGTATCGTGAGGTTGATTATTTTTTAAAAATCGAACAAGACGGTTCCGATAGCGATCGTCAGGCAGAGAACGAAAACATCATTACAAAGTTACTCGCCATATCTAAAGTAATTACCGCCTATACCGTGGAAACCCATAAACTGAAATCTAAAAACAATTTAATTTTTTAAATCAATGCCAAGACAGAAAAAGACTAAGATAGTAGCCACCCTAGGACCTGCTACCAGCACGAAAGAAGTGCTTCGCAAAATGATTGAAGCCGGTGTAGACGTCTTTCGCATTAATTTCTCGCATGCCAAATACGAAGATGTAACGGCGCGTATCAAGATGATTCGCGAACTGAACGAGGAATTGGGCAGTTATACGTCAATTTTAGCCGACCTACAGGGGCCCAAGCTACGCGTAGGGGTTATGGCCGGCGAGGTAGTTGTAGCCCCAGACGACGAAATTACCTTTGTGACCGGCAAACCTTTCGAGGGCAACTCGGAAAGGGTATATATGAACTACGACACTTTTCCTCAAGATGTGAAACCCGGTGAGCGTATTCTATTGGACGATGGCAAACTAATGTTCGAGGTCGTTTCAACGGATGGTAAAGCAGAAGTCAAGACAAAAGTTATTCAGGGCGGACCTTTGAAATCCAATAAAGGGGTCAATTTGCCCAACACCAGTATATCGTTACCGGCATTGACAGAAAAGGATATCAAGGATGCCGAATTCGCAGTTTCGCAGCAAGTTGATTGGATAGCCCTTTCTTTCGTACGCTTTAGTCAAGACCTTATCGATCTTCAAACCATCATAAGCCAACATTCGGAACATAAGATTCCGATTATCGCCAAGATCGAAAAACCCGAGGCAGTCGAAAACATTGATAAAATTGTAGCCTACTGCGACGGATTGATGGTGGCCCGCGGTGATCTTGGTGTTGAAGTGCCCGCCCAAGAAGTGCCCCTAATTCAAAAACAACTGGTGCTCACGGCGAAAAAGGCCAGAATTCCCATCATTATAGCCACCCAGATGATGGAAACCATGATTACGAGCCTTACGCCCACCCGTGCGGAGGTAAACGATGTTGCTAACTCCGTTATGGACGGTGCCGACGCTGTAATGCTGTCGGGAGAGACTTCGGTAGGCAACTACCCCGTAGAGGTCATTGAAAAAATGGCCAGTATATTAAAGAGTGTCGAAAACTCCGAGCTGATTCAGGTGCCCCACGACCCTCCCCATATCCGCACCAAACGCTATATCACCAAATCGGTCTGTTATCATGCCGCTATCATGGCCAATGAAATCAAGGCTAAAGCGATCTCAACCCTGACCAATAGCGGATATACCGCATTTCAAATTTCTGCTTGGCGGCCTAGTGCACATATTTTGGTCTTCACATCCAATAAACGGATATTGACCCAACTGAACCTGCTCTGGGGCGTTAAAGCGTTTTATTACGACCGATACGTAACCACGGATGAAACCATCGAAGATGTCAATCGGATCGCATATCAAAAAGGATTTTTGGAAGTCGGAGATATGCTTATCAGCTTAGCCGCCATGCCTATAAAAGACAAGGGCATGGTTAATACATTGAGAATATCCGAAATAGAGGGTGACGACGTTTAGACGTTAAATCTACCGTTTGAACCATGGGCCTAAGATCCTAGTTTTTGGAAGTATAATTCAAGCGACCTTTTCGTAGGCAATGAAGTTTACTAACTCACCGCTGGTGTCGAATATGGGTTCTCCCTTAAGCCAACAGTCATAGGTGCTTCCGTCTTTTCTATAATTGAGGATTACGGCTTCGAAGGGTATGCGTTTTTCTATCGCTCTTCTTATATCTCCTGTAGTCTTATTGCTCGTCCGTTGGCCTTGGAACATTTTCGGTTTTTTGCCTAAAATCTCATTAGACGAATAACCGTTCATATAAACTATGTTATGGGTGGCATATACAATATTCTGTTGCGGATCCGTAACCAGAACTACTTGTTCTTTCTGTAATAAGGCTTCATTAAACTTTGGGGTATACGCCCATTTATTGTCCTTTGATAACCGCAGCAGACCAATGACATCATCATGATTTTTGCAAAGCAGATCGAAATACAGCCCATAAATATCCCATGACATCAGTGGTAGACTCGTCAAATCCAATGCACTATAATAGCGATATGCGGCGTTATCATACTCTTTCATGTGATTATCGTGGTTCGATTGGTTTGAAGCGCTTAAAAAAATTAGCCAAAATCTATCAATAGTACGAAAATCAATTTTGTTTAACAAATTTGAGACATCGATTAACAGTATGGTAATCGATTACAACAGGGCGATTTAATTTTTTTTTGTGATATAAGAGGGTATTTTGCCTAATTGTAATGGTATTTTTGCATTTTCTAATAGCCGATGCTCGTAGATTTAATTATTGCGGTACTTTGGAGCCTGTCGCCCTTTGGGGAGGCCAAGGTAGGTATTCCTTACGGCATGCTCAACGGACTGAATATCTATCTCGTGTTCGTAGCCTGCTTTTTGGCCAACCTGCTGGTGTTTCCGATGATGATGTTCTTTCTTGAAAAGATAAACCGCTATTTTTTGCGCTGGGTCTTTTATAAAAAATCGGCTATTTTTGTCGCGAGAAGGGCAAAGACCGGATCGGGAGCAAAAATTCAGCGCTTCGGTTTTTGGGGGCTAATTCTATTCGTTATGATTCCTTTGCCTGGTACCGGTGTCTATGCGGGAAGTATCGCCACTTATCTTTTCAAGATTGAAAAGCAGAAAGCGTTTTGGGCGAATGCCATCGGTATTTTTTTCTCCTCGGTCATTATCTGGTCGGCCACCTTGGCCTCGATGAGAGGTATGTCATAGCATAATTAGCTTGCTGCTCTTCCACCCTAGCTCACGCTTAAAATCTCCATAGCATTGTTATTAAATACAAGGCTATCCCCAGCCGATTTTCCGAGCAATAGTCTCCCAATGGGTGTGTCGGCAGAAATACAGAATAGGTCGGTGTCTTTATCCTCAAACTGTCCTGCGGAAATAGCCAAAAAATAATCGGCCTTCGAGGTCTTTACCATACTTCCCAAACCAACGGTTTTCGATTTTTTTTCTAAGCGTACTTTGGACAGTATTTGCTTGGTTTTTTCGGCTTCCGAAAGCTGCTGCCCTAGTTTTTCCCGTTCCAGCTGTAGCATAGCGCGACCGGTTTCATGCTTGTCGCCCGCACTGCTCTTTGTTTCCGAGGCAAGGGATTGCTGTACATCGAGAATGTTATTTTGAATACGGCCTATGCGGCCTTCGATAAAGGATTGGCAAAAGTCGTAGAGGGTTTGTTTCGATGGCATAGTTCTGGTTTTAAATTTCATAAGGCGATGTGCTGGTCCGCGCTAGAGCCTGCTAATACTAAACGGGAATAACGTGTTTTTTGATTATTTTTTCGGATTTCTAGACAGCTTTTGGCAAACATAGCGGACGACGTTGACAAACTAACGACGAAATCCGGACAAAGAGCGAAACACCAGTTTTTAAAGGTAGCGTTAACAGGCCCTAGCCTAATGCAAATCACGTTCTACTTTAGAGCCGGATCCACCAACCAGAAAATCAAGGTCGGCACCCTTGTCGGCCTGTTCTACGTGGTCGATGTATATTTTTACATAGCCCCTGTCAGCCATGGGTTTGGGCGATTTCCACTCCGCCTTTCGCTTTTGTAGTTCTTCTTCCGAAATATCGAGATGCAGCTTTCGCTTTTCTACATCGAGTTCGATGCTATCGCCGTTTTGCACCAAAGCTAAAGTACCTCCTACGGTGGATTCGGGGGAGACATGCAAAATGACGGTACCAGCGGCGGTACCGCTCATTCTCCCGTCAGAAATACGGACCATGTCAGTGACCCCTTCCAATATTAATTTTTGGGGAAGATCGACATTGCCGACTTCGGGCATACCGGGATAGCCTTTGGGACCCACTCCCTTTAAAACGATAACGCTGTTCTTATCAATATCAAGGTCTGGGTCATCGATACGCGTATGATAGTCTTCCATACTTTCAAAGACTACGGCCTTGCCCCTATGTTTCATAAGTTCTTTGGATGCCGCAGAAGGTTTGATTACCGCCCCATTCTCACACAGGTTTCCTTTAAGTACAGCGATACCGGCTTCTTCTTGAAAAGGTTTTTCCAAGGATCCGATGACGTCCCTGTCATAACAGACCGCCTCGCAATAATTCTCCGTAAGGCTTTTTGCGTTGACCGTGATAGTATCGGGATGTAAGCGTTTTTTTAATTCCTTTAAGACTACGGGTAGTCCGCCCGCATAGAAAAAATCTTCCATTAAATATTTGCCGGATGGCTTGAGGTTGACTAGTAAAGGTACCTTGCTTCCCACAGCATCAAAGTCCTCAAGTTTGAGATCTACTCCAATTCTGCCAGCAATCGCTGTGAGGTGTATGATCAAATTAGTTGATCCGCCAACGGCCGCATTGGTTACAATGGCATTTTCGAACGCTTTTCGCGTCAATATTTTGGAGAGTTTCAAATCTTCCCGGACCATTTCGACGATGCGTCTTCCGGACAGCTGGGCAAAGAGTTTTTTTCTGGAATCGGCGGCGGGAATAGATGAAAATCCAGGAAGGGTCAGCCCTAGGGCCTCTACCATAGTTGCCATGGTCGAGGCGGTGCCCATGGTGTTGCAATGTCCGATGCTACGGGCCACACAGACTTCGGCCTCGGTAAAATCCGCTGCGGTAAAGCCTTCCAGATTCTGTTTTTCCTTGATCATCCAGTTCATGGAACCCGAACCGACTTTCTCGCCCCGAAACCGCCCGCTCAACATGGGGCCGCCGGGAACGACGATGGTTGGCAGATCAACACTGCAAGCGCCCATTACCGTACTCGGGGTGGTCTTGTCGCAGCCGGTCAAAAGCACGATACCGTCCAAAGGGTTGGCCCGAATGGATTCTTCGGTATCCATGCTCGCCAAATTGCGGAACAGCATAGTAGTTGGTCGCATCAGGGTTTCGCCCAACGACATGACGGGGAATTCCAAGGGAAACCCGCCCGCTTCCAGTATTCCCTTTTTAACCACCTCTGCAAAATCGCGCAGATGGCCGTTACAGGGCGTCAGTTCAGACCAAGTGTTGCAGATACCGATTACGGGCTTCCCTTGAAAATAATCGTCGGGATACCCTTGGTTGCGCAGCCAAGAACGGTGTACAAAACCCATTTTATCTTTGCCGCCGAACCATTCGCTGCTGCGTAGGTGTTTCTTTTTTGCCATGAAAAGTGTTGCTTGAAATGAAGGATTAAGGTAGGGATTATCGATTGAACTTCAAACCAAATCCGCCAAATCCTTTCCCACCAGACTGCCTATGGCGATTCCCATACCCCCCAACCGAACACCACAAAATACATTATCGGAAATTTGTTTTACAATAGGCCGTTTTCGGTCACCTACGCCCATGATACCGCTCCATCTCCGGTCGATTTCAAATGGGGTGTCGGGTAGGATAACTTCCCTGAGCAATTTTTCCAATCTTTTTTGAATGAGCTCAGTTTGTTCAAGTGCTGTCGTTTCTTCGGCTTTCAGGTCGAGATTTCTACCGCCACCTAACAAAATACGGTTGTCGATATTTCTAAAGTAATAATAGCCCTCGTCAAAATGGAAGGTGCCCTTGATGCTCAGGTTTCGGATAGGTTTGGTAATCAAAACCTGGGCCCTTGCAGGTTTTACTTTTTCGTTCAATAATTGGGAGGCAAAGCCATTGGTGGCTATCAGCAGCTTTTTGGTCATGAATTCGAACCGGTCGGTTCTGACCGCGATATTCGAGGAACTATCCGAAAAATCTTCGACGGAAATACCGTTCAGAAAGGTAACCCCTTTATTCTGGACAAGCTGTAGCAGCCGGGCCATCATTTTGCCTGTATCCAGTTGACCCTCAAAACTATTCGTGATGTATTTGTCCCCTATGCTCTTAAACCTGAATGTATTCGGATGTTCATGAAAGGCATCCCCACCAAAAACGGGGCGCAAAAGCCGGTTAATATCAATTCGCTTTTCGGAACAGGTTTCAAATAGGGCACTATCCTTTTCCAAGAACAATTCATGTCCGCCAAGTTGTTGAAAATCTATGGCATTATCCCCTAAGGTCTTGCGGAGCAATTGTATGCCGTTCCATCTTTTTTGAACGAGTCCAAGCACCTCTTCCTCGGAATGTTCGTTCAAATCCGACAAAATTTCCGATATACTTCCGAAACAGGCGAAACCTGCATTTTTGGTACTCGCGCCCTGGGGAAGGAATCCATTTTCTAAAATCAAGATCTTCGCTTTCGGAAAACGCTGTTTGAGGTTCAGACCACAGCTAAGTCCGACAATACCACTACCAACGATAGTAAAATCGATGTTGGATAGCCAGGTTTTATGTTCCCAGTAGCTGAGGTTCATATAGGTGTTGTTGGCAGTAGCAGTAGGATGCAGTTCAAGGTTTCCATTGCCTATTGCTACTGCCAACTGCGTACGAGATTACTCTTCCGCCAATGGTTCCATCTTGAAATTATCCATGAAGGCGGTGGTGTAGTTGCCTGCCAGATAATCGGGATGGTCCATCAGTTGTCTGTGGAAGGGTATCGTTGTCTTGATGCCCTCGATTACAAATTCATCTAAAGAGCGTCTCATTTTGTTGATGGCCTCTTCACGGGTCTGTGCCGTCGTAATGAGCTTGGCAATCAGGCTATCATAGTTGGGTGGAATACTGTAACCGCTGTAAACATGCGTATCCATTCGTACACCGTGGCCACCGGGGATATGTAAGGTCGTGATCCTTCCCGGTGATGGCCTGAAATTGTTATAAGGATCTTCGGCGTTTATCCGGCATTCGATGGAATGGAGTTTCGGAAGATAGTTTTTTCCGGAAATAGGCACCCCGCCCGCGACCAATATCTGTTCGCGGATTAAATCGTAATCGATGACTTGTTCGGTAATCGGGTGCTCTACTTGAATTCGGGTATTCATTTCCATGAAGTAGAAATTACGGTGCTTATCGACCAAAAACTCAATGGTGCCAGCCCCCTCGTATTTGATAAATTCTGCTGCTTTCACCGCTGCCTTTCCCATGGCATCCCGAAGCTTGTCGGTCATAAATGGGGAAGGGGTTTCTTCTGTCAACTTTTGATGGCGGCGCTGAATAGAACAGTCCCGCTCGGACAAATGGCAGGCTTTCCCATATTGATCACCCACAATCTGGATTTCGATATGCCTTGGCTCTTCGATGAGTTTTTCCATGTACATGTCACCATTGCCAAATGCAGCGGAAGCCTCTTGAACGGCGCTCTTGAAAAGGGCTTCCATCTCCTCCTCTTTCCTTACCGCACGCATGCCTTTTCCACCACCGCCGGCAGTTGCCTTTATCATAACGGGATACCCCATCTTTTTTGCCACTTTTATGGCGTCGGCCAAATCTTTCAGTAATCCATCCGAACCGGGTACCGTCGGTACGCCCGCTTTTTTCATGGTCGCTTTTGCAGAGGCTTTATCGCCCATTCTGTCAATATGCTCACCTGAAGCTCCGATAAATTTTATTTCGTGCTCGGCACAGATTCTTGAGAATTTCGAGTTTTCGGATAAAAATCCGTAACCCGGATGTATAGCATCGGCATTGGTAATCTCCGCCGCAGCTATGATATTGGGAATTTTAAGATAGGATTCACTACTCGCCGCAGGTCCAATACAGACCGCTTCGTCGGCAAAGCGTACGTGCAGGCTCTCTTCATCGGCTTTGGAGTAGACCGCAACCGTTTTGATGCCCATCTCTTTACAGGTACGGATTACCCGTAACGCAATCTCTCCCCTATTTGCGATAAGTATTTTTTTGAACATGGTCTATTGAATTAAAATTCCTGAAAACCAATTTGTCCCCGAGATTTCCGGAGATTCTTGGCGCTTTGACTTCAGTTTATACCAAGGCCCCCCAAGGTGATCAGTGTAACAATCTTGGAATTTGCCCTTAGGACGGATCAACCAAAAACAAAGGTTGGTCGAATTCTACTGGCGAAGAATCCTCCACCAGTATTTTCACGATCTTGCCCGAAACCTCGGATTCGATATCGTTAAAAAGTTTCATCGCTTCGATCACGCAGAGTACGTCACCTTTTTTGATAGCGCTCCCCACTTCTACGAAAGTATCTTTATCCGGAGACGGCTTCCGATAAAACGTTCCGATGATGGGCGATTTAATAGTAATGTATTTAGAATCGTCATCTTTCTTTTCATTGGATGTTTCCGAAGTGGCCGGGTCTCCAGCCTGTCCCGGAGATGGGGCCTGTTGCGTCATCTGTGGCTGCCCCATAGGGATTTGCTGGATATATGTGGGCTCGAAATGTTCCGATTCCGGAGTACCTGTCTTAATCGTTATCTTAAGGTCATCAGTCTCTAATTTCACCTCTCTGACACCCGATTTCGCGACAAACTTGATCAGGCTTTGAATTTCTTTTAGATCCATGGAATTTGAATTTAGTATTGTTGATCGGTTTTGTTAATTAATTATACGCCCAGGTTAAATAGATAGACCCCCAGGTAAATCCTCCGCCGAAAGCAGCAAATACGAGGTTGTCCCCTTTTTTAAGCTGCTTCTCATAGTCGGCCAACAAGAGGGGTAAAGTTCCCGATGTGGTATTCCCGTAGCGCTGAATGTTCATCATCACTTTTGAACTGTCTAGACCCATCCGGTTGGCCGTTGCATCGATAATCCGCTTATTGGCCTGATGGGGTACGAGCCAGGCTACATCGGTATGTTCAAGACCGTTCTGCTGCATAATCCGCGCCGCCACATCCGCCATATTCGAAACGGCGAACTTGAATACCGTTTTTCCATCTTGATAAATATAGTGCTTTCTGTTTTTGACCGTTTCTTCGGTGGCTGGCATCAAAGAACCGCCGGCATCCATGCCCAAATATTTTCTCCCGTTACCGTCTGCCCTGAGATACTCGTCTTGCAGACCAAGGCCTTCGTCGTTCGGTTCAAAAAGTACGGCTCCTGCACCATCGCCGAAGATAATACATGTGGTGCGATCGGTATAATCGATGATGGACGACATTTTATCCGCCCCGATCAGCAGTACCTTTTTATATCTGCCGGACTGAATGTAGCTGGCCGCGGTAGACATACCGAAAAGAAAACTGGAACAGGCAGCTAACAAATCATAGGCAAAAGCATTGTCAGCACCGATTTCGGCCGCCACGAAAGCGGCGGTAGAAGCCACCATGCTATCAGGCGTGGCCGTGGCAACAATTACCAGGTCAATTTCCTTCGGGTTTATATCTTTTTTTCGGATAAGATCTTCGGCGGCCTTTATGGCTAAAAACGACGTGCCTTCGCCCTCCTCAGGTTTTAAAATACGCCTTTCCTTGATTCCGGTTCTGGTGACGATCCACTCATCGTTTGTGTCCACCATACCTTCAAGCATTTTATTGGTCAGCACAAATTTTGGAACGTAACCCCCTACAGCCGTAATCGCTGCCGTTGTTTTACCCATCTTAAAGTCGGTTTGATCTTAAATACTTGAAAATCCCTTAAAATTCGTGAAAATTAATCATTTTCAATGAAAATCGTTCTAAAAACCATGTGTTTTTAAAATTTATATCAAGCCAGTTGTTTTCGCGGTTTTACGCCTAAAGTACAAAATCGAAACCTACGGCGTCTATCGATGGAAAAGTAAGGTATTAAACTAGGCGACTTTCATCCATAAAAAAACTCCCATTATCATTACGGGAGTCCTTAAATTTGAAATACGGGCTAGCCCGATTGACCTAAGCCTCGACCTCTTCGGTCTTGTCGATTAACACTTGGCCCTTGTAGTACAGCTTACCTTCATGCCAGTGTGCCCTATGGAACAGGTGCATTTCACCGGTCGTAGGGTCGGTCGCCAGAGTAGGCGCCACTGCTTTATAATGGGTTCTTCTCTTATCTCTTCTAGTTCTCGAAATTTTTCTCTTGGGATGTGCCATCGTATCTTATTTATCCGTTAACAGTTTTTTTAATTCGTCCCAACGGGGATCGTTTTTCTTTGTACTTTCTTTTGTTTCCTTGGGCTGCAACTCTTCCAATTTTTTCAATGCTTCCGACTGCAGGCTGCCATCAAGCACCCCAGGGTGTATGCGTTTCAGTGGGACGGCCAAAACCAACATTTCATATATATATTGGGCAATATTCACTTGATATGCCCCATGGGGAACAATCAATATGTCGTCATCCTCATCATTGAACTCGTCGCCGAACTTTACCACCAGTTCCAACTCGGCCGCGATTAATTGACCATAAGGTTCACTGGTCAAATCGCAATCTATGTTTATCGTACCGGTTGCCTCCATCTCGAATTCGAGCATGGTGCTCATTTTATTCAAAAAAACGTTCAGAACAATATTGACTGCGTTAAACTCGTCATACCCAAAAGATTCAAAGAGCGTATTATCAATCGTAAATTCAAAATTGTGTTCTCCTTGCCTTAATCCCGAGAAAGGAATGTTAAACTCCTTTTGCACCATCATTTCAACACTAATTTTAATAACTTCGTTTGCCTATTATGCTTCCGCTGAATATAAAGGCGGGCGCAAAGATACTATTTTTTTCATAAAAACCAAACAGTTGCCAACGGTCATTGGCTTGTTTTTAAAGTCTCCAAATGGCGGTAGTAAATGCTCGGCCTTCTGTATCTTTGAATGCCCATTGACTGGATTCTCTCCGAGAAAAAGTAGTATTTTTCATAAAAAACATCTGTAAAGAAAATTTTTTTCCAGGTCGGGCGGGTCTACATCCGATTTGAAATTACAGGTAGGAAAGGCAAGAATAACTTTTACGAAAACGAATAAGAAAAATAATGAAAATGGATACTTTAAGTCGCCAAAATATTACCTCTTCGTTACAAGAAGCGAACGTCGATTGGCAAAAAGTACTTTCCGATAGTATCGCTTGTTTTGGTTGTTCGACCGGCACTCTGCATTTTTTAAAGGCCGACATCTCCATTTTGAAACTACAGGCCCAAATCGGCATACCTTCTTTCTTACTCCCCAAAGTATCAGAGATACCCATAGGCAAAGGTATGGCCGGTATTGCGGCAGAGAGACGCGAACCGATAGAAATGTGCAATCTGCAGACCGACACTTCAGGAGTTGCCCGCCCGGCAGCTAAAGACACTAAGGTAGAAGGTTCGATTGTGGTGCCCATCATGCTAGATGGCACCTTGTACGGCACTTTAGGTGTCGCAAAACCGGTTCCCTATGATTTTACGGCGGATGAACGAAGGGAACTTATGGCCATTGGTGAAGAAATCGCCTCGGCTTTGGCTTAACACTATGCGCAGATCAGCGATTGGCGAAAAAATTACTTGCCGAATTTTTAATTACCTCCTTACCCTCTGTCGTTGCAACGGGTTTTCGGTAAGTTCTTGATATTCCTTGCGGTTTCTAAAAATTGTGATGGCCGTAAAGACTGCCTCTTTGAACGAGTTGTGATCAGCCTTGCCTTGACCAGCTATTTCGTAGGCGGTTCCGTGGTCAGGTGAGGTACGGACTTTTGAAAGGCCTGCCGTAAAGTTCACGCCTGTCCCAAAGGATAGCGTTTTAAAGGGAATCAAGCCTTGATCGTGATATGCGGCCAAAATCGCATCGAAGTTTTTGTAATTGTCCGATCCAAAAAAGCTATCGGCCGCATAGGGGCCAAAAACCAAATGACCGGCATCGGACATTTCCTTGATTATCGGCTTGAGTACCTCATCGTCTTCCTTGCCTATCACACCATTGTCTCCGCTGTGCGGATTAATCCCCAAAAGGGCCACTTTAGGTGCTCGTATGGCAAAATCCATCCGCAGGGATTTTTCGATGGTCCTGACCTTGCTACGGATCAAGATGGGATTGATGGCCGATGATACATCCTTTACAGCGACATGATCGGTGAGCAAGCCGACTTTCAAGCCTTCGGTAACCATGAACATAAGGCTTTCGCCTTCCAGCTCCTGCGCCAGAAAATCGGTATGGCCGGGAAATTTGAAGTCCTCCGTTTGAATGTTGTTCTTATTGATGGGTGCGGTTACCAAAACATCGATGTCTCCTTTTTTCAGCGCATCAACAGCTGCCCGTAGTGATTTTAATGCGTATTGACCTCCTTCTTCCGTGGCCTCGCCAAACTTGATGTTAGGTATTTCCTTCCAAACGTTTACGACGTTGACCTTACCTTCGATAGCCATCGATGCTTCCTGAACACCGTTATATTTGATGTCAATACCCAATTCCTTTTGCTGAAAGGAAATTGTTTTGTTGGAGGCAAAAATTACCGGGGTACAGAAATCCAGCATACGGGAATCTTCAAAAGTTTTCAGCACCACCTCACACCCGATACCGTTCAGGTCGCCAATTGAAATGCCTAATTTTATTTTATCGTCTTCCTGCATGATATTCTTTACCTTTGTGGGATTGATTTTTTTGCGACTGCAATAGCTACAAAACTAGTTAATTTAGACGGAATATGTTTACGGGAATCATCGAAACATTAGGGGAAGTCCAGCACTTGGAAAGGGATAGAGGCAACTTAAATATCACCCTAGAATCGGCTCTGGCGCCAGAATTGAAAATAGATCAGAGCGTGGCGCATAACGGGATCTGCCTTACTGTTGTTTCGGTAGACGAAAATACCTATACCGTGACCGCCATATCTGAAACCTTGCATAAAACGAACCTCGACCAGCTCAAGGTCGGTGATAAGGTCAATTTGGAACGTGCGATGATCCTAGGAAGTCGTCTGGATGGACACATCGTTCAGGGTCATGTCGATCAGACCGGGGTTTGTACTGAGGTTAAGGAAGAAAACGGAAGTTGGGTTTTTACCTTCGAGTACGATGCTTCCACAGGAAATCCGACCATCGAAAAAGGATCAATTACTATTGATGGCACCAGTCTTACCGTTGTTGATTCCAGTACGAATTCGTTCAGCGTGGCCATTATTCCATATACCTACAAACATACTCGGTTTAACTCCTACGAGGTTGGCACTGTAGTGAATTTGGAGTTTGATGTTATTGGAAAGTATGTGGCGAAATTGATAGGAATCGCCTAAAGCGGATAATCGATCCCAACCTCATTGATCGATTGGCTTGTCTAAAACCCCTCAACTTCTAGACCCCTAAACTTTGTAAATTCAAAAGCTATTTAAAGTAGCGTAGCATTAACTTGAAGATTAAGAACTCTTTCACTCCTCGAAAAAGCTGATCGAAGACCCGATCCAGGTTTCGTCGACCTGATGCGAAACGTTGATCATTTCGCCCTTGCTCATCCGGGTCAGGTTGATTACCGGTTTCAATCGATTTTCTTCCTCGTTCCAGACAAAAAGCATTCGGAGTTCGACCTTTGATTTTTTTTCGGTGTTGGTCTTCACCAAAGGCGCGTATTTCACTTTTTGCTGCAGAATATAATTCTGTTTGTCGTCTATGCTATCGATAGTCGCCTGGTCGGGATGCAGATTTACGCCCTGGCCCGCAAATGAGAACAGAGGCTTCAGCACAAAGTCTGATAAATTCAAATCTTTTGGATAGTCGTTTAAATAATAGGATGAGGGAATATTTTTATGCTTTAAAAGCGGCATAATACACTTAGAAATTACGAAAAACCAGTCGGGATGGGTGACCCACCGCACATCAAGGTCGTCGTTCAAGTTGAAAGCGATATCGAGATTCTCGATGCGTTGCAGCTCGTCAAAGATAACCCGGTTATAAATTCTGTGAATGGCTATCTTTCGACCGTCTTTTTCATAGAATAGTTTCTTGCCTTCCTTGAGGACCTTGGTCATACATACGACTTCGATGCCCAAAGCTTTTTTGGTGGACCAAAAGTCGATTCGCGTCTTTTGCTTCTCGGGAAAGAGCTCCAACAAGATTACGTTTTCGGGTTTTTCATTGCCAAGGATTACGTCCTTGACTTCCTTCAGATAGCTCTCATCGTTCAAACCGCTGAAATAATAGTGCAGCCCCTCTTTGGGAAGGTTCGGATAGCATTTGCGGAACGCTTTCCCCAAAAAAGGCTGGTAAAAAAACAGGGTTGGAAATGCCTGTAGTTCAATAAGCTGGGGAGTAATACCGCCCTTACCGTCATCGCAAAGTCCGAAATCGATGGCCAAAAAATCGGGGTTGCCCATCGGAAGCGGTGATTGTAGCTCTTTTGGGATAAAAGTGTTCCTAATTTCTTGAAAGTCGATGTGCCAAAGCTGGTCTATGATGGCTTCGCACGCCGAAAATACATCCTTTTTAAGGGCTGCATCAATAAAAACGGGCGTTTCGGAAATTCTAAAGGCACTGGGTTCCGAATAGGTATCCTTGATATAGGTCAACAGGTTTTCGTAGTATTCCTGTTTAAACTGCGAATTGAATTTTTCCCGGATTTCTGGTATCATGCGGACTGTAGTTTATCTTTTTCAATGGCCTCTGCGGCCAGTTTGAGGAAGCGTGGAATGATTGTCTGATTGGTTTTCATGATCTTTTCGTCGTCAACCAATTGCTCTAACATGTTCAGGTATTTCCTTTTACCGTATTTTTTAATGATGGCGTTCCGTTTTTCCTCTTTCTTAAAATGGCGTAACATTCCTTCGGAATCCGCTTCTGGATGAAACTGCACCCCGAAAATCTCCTTGCTGTACCGTATAGCCATTACCGCTCTTTCCAAGGGCACGTGCGAGCGTACTTTTTCCTTGGCCAGCACTTTTCCTTCCAAGGTATCGAGCTTCCATTCCGAGGGGCCCACAACTTGATAATCCCTCGAATCTACCGCATAAAAAGGATTGGCCAGCCCTTCGAACAGAGTCTCGTGCTCTCCACTTGCTGTCTTGAAGATAGGATAAATACCGAACGAGGTAGTACGCCTTTTGGTGACCTTGGCCAAATCCCAATGCACACAGGCGAGCTGAAAGGAATGGCAAATCAGGAAAAGGTGTTTTTTGTCGGGTTTTGACAGGTTGTGCAGTAGTAGGGCATCTAAAAATCCGAAATACTTATACTCCCACGCTTCCCCCGTGATTAAAGGCGATCCAGGTCCGCCGGAAGATAGATAAATATCAAAGTCGTCCAAAAGTGGGATTTCAGACTTGATCCGTACTTCAAAAACTTCGAAATGGCCTTGTCTTCCATCTTGTGCCAAGAAATCGCCTGCGAGCATCTTCAAGCAACGCATGCCTTCGTTCGGCTCACCGGCATTCATATCCAATATGGCAATTCTTTGTTTGTTACTCATCCGTAATCTTTCTTATGCTGTGTACTTCAAGTGTACAAAATCGAAATATATTGCCCAACTACAAGTCGTAAGAAGGATAGGCATGTCTGCGGCAAGGTCTTTTCATAGGTCTATTTACAGCCCTTTCTTCGTCTGCTCCACGATATATTTCGCTACTTCACGAAGATCTCCTGTTTCTTCGAAGACCTTGAGTTGCCGATCGGCACCTGACCCCTGCTCCAGTATTTGGTACACGTAGTTCACCTCCGTGCGACATCCCAAATCATCGACAACGTCATCGATAAATTCTAAAAGTTCGTTCATCAAATGACTGAAGGGAACCTCCTCCTCTTTGCCGAAATCGATCAACTTGGCCTCGACTCCACGCCTTGCGGCCCGCCATTTATTCTCGTTCAAGAGCAGGCGGCGATAGTTTTTAAAGGTCTGGTTCTTTTGGTGCAACTTATGGAGCTTAGCCACGATACATTGCATCAGGGCCGCAATACAGGTAACCTCGTCAACAGTCATGACCACGTCACAGATTCTGAACTCTATGGTCGGGTAGAAGGGGTGCAAACGAATATCCCACCAAATTTTCTTCGCATTATCCAAACAATTGGTCCGCACCAAGATATCCACAAATTTGTCATATTCCGCAACACTGGCAAAAAAAGGAGGGATACCCGTTCTCGGAAACTTATCAAAAACTTTGCTGCGAAACGATTTAAAACCGGTATCACGGCCTTCCCAAAATGGGGAGTTGGTCGAAAGGGCATATAAATGAGGCAAAAAATAGCGAACTACGTTTAAGATCTCAAGGCCTTCTTCACGGCTGGGTATGGCAACATGTACATGCATTCCGAAAATGAGGTTGCCGCGTGCGACATCTTTCATTTCTTCGACGATTTCATCGTATCGGGGGTTAGGGGTTATCAACTGCTCGTCCCAACGTGAGAAGGGATGTGTGCCGGAAGCGGCTACTTTCAGTCCCTCCGCATCGGCCAATTTTATGATTTCCTGTCTTAGATAAGAAACCTCATCCCTGACCTGATGGATGTTTTCACACACGTTGGTGCCCATCTCCACAACGGACTGGTGCATTTCTTCCTTGATCCGTTCTTGCAACAGCACTTTGCCCCCGTCGATGATTTTCGACATCTGGGAACGCAGTTTGTACTTATCGCCGTCCAAAATCTGGAATTCTTCCTCTATACCCAGCGTGAATTTATGCATAATGGTCGTTTAGTGTGTACGCTTTTTTATTTGGTCTGTTTAGGGGTCGCTTTCGCCGGAGACTTCTTAGCTGCTACAGTTTTCGGTTTAGCTGGCGATTTAGCTTTAGCTCCCGTTTTTTTCGCCGGCGCTGCTTTCGCCGATGACTTCTTGCCCGCGACGGTTTTTGATTTTACAGGTGCTTTCGATTTAACAGGTGCTTTGGCTTTGGTGGGAGCCTTCGCTTTGGCGGGAGCCTTCGCTTTGGCAGTTACTTTCGCTGTGGTTGGGGCTTTGGACTTGACAGTGGCTTTTTTGGCTGGTGTCGCCTTTTTGTCAGACTCCATTTTTAATTTGGTGGCAGCCGCTTTCTTCTTTGCCGTACTGGTTTTTTTAACTTCGCCCGCGGTTTTCAAATTAGCCATGGTTTTTTTCGGAGCCGCCGGTCCAATCGAATTTTTAACAAAACCGCCCCATGAAGTGTTGTTCTGTTTCGCCTTGTGCGCTTTGGCTTTTTCCACGGCATATTTGGCGGAGTGTTCAACGATCCAATCAAAATTTTCTTGACCTACCGAATGGAGATCCGCATCGGGAGCAGGATTGCAAAAATCAATGGCGTAAGGTATGCCATCCCTAACCGCGAATTCTACCGTGTTAAAATCATAACCAAGGGCCTTGTTGAGTTTCAAGGTGTAGTCGTGTATCTTTTTCAACAGCTTATCGCGCACATCCCCAGTGGCCTTAATTTCGCTCACATACCGCTCATGAAAAGGTTTTTTGGGGGCATACGGCATAATGTGCACGTATTTTTGCCCTACGCAGTACACCCGGAAATAATCGTCAAAATCGATTTCTTCCTGTAGCATCATGACCAGTTGGCCGGTTTCGGCATGACTAGCGAAAAGGGCATCGGCATTATCTACTTTATAAACGTCCTTCCATCCCCCACCGTCAAAAGGTTTCATGTACGCCGGGAATCCGATGTAGCTGAAGATATAATCCCAATCCAAGGGGCCTACCAAATTGCGGAACGATTGCTCGCTCGTATCGTCGGGCCTTACGTTCGAGGGCAACAATACCGTTTTAGGCACGGGAATACCAAGTTCCATGGCCAAGCAATTGTTAAAGAATTTCTCGTCGGCACTGAACCAAAACGGGTTGTTAATCACTGCCGTACCCATAAGGGCCGCATTTTTCACATACGAACGGTAAAAAGGCACACCTTGCGACATACGGTCGAGGATAACATGATAGCCATAATCGATACCCTGTTGTACCTTATCAATTTGAACGGGCTCGGCAATTACCTCACCATTGCCCAATTCGTTCACTTTGTTTATAAATGCCCAAGGAAAAGTGTCTTCCTGACCGAAAATAATCCCTACTTTTTTTGCCATAATAATTTAGATGTATTTGTCATTCCCGCACTTCGGCTGCGCTTAGCACAAGTCTTGGCCGGAATCTTGTTTAATTTGTTTAGCGATAAGGGTTTGGTTGAAAAATTTATTGATTAATAAAATTTGAATAATTTTTTCCTTTGAAAAATTCAACCTTTTCGCTGTGCTCAGCACAAGCTTCGGTGGAAATTTTTTAGTTTGTTTAAAAAAACCTATCAATATACTCCGGAAACATCATTTTCCAAAGTGGCCAGTCGTGGGGCGTCCATTTTTTTTCGTCATACCAGTGGTCGATACCCTTGGCGTTCAAGATGCCCGACATATGCAAGTTTTTATCCCTACAGATATCCCAATCCGACGTGCCCAATACAATTTGCATGTGATGGTATTTCCATCCCTCTTCATTCTGCATAAACTCATCGGGGCAGTTGTAATAAATGCGCATATCGTCGCTCATTTGGGCCATATTGCGAATATTAAATGCCGCGCTCATGGCGATCAGATGCGACACCAAGTCTGGAAAACGAAATGCCGTGTTGGCCGCATGAAAACCACCGAAACTTACTCCAGCTACTGCTACACGGTGGGTATTGCATTCGCCCTGAATATACGGAATCATTTCGTTCCGCAAAAATTGCATGTAAAGTTCGTAATTATGGATTTTTTCTTCGCTGATCATATGGTCATGATAGAACGATAGCATGTCTAATGTTTCGACGTTGTACAACTTGACACGGCCTTCTTCGACGAACTGCATTACCGAATCGGTAAGGCCGAAATCGGTGTTTTGGGTAAATTGACCGCCAGAAGATGGAAACATCAATATAGGATGCCCCCAGTGCCCCGTCACCTCAACATTTATGTTACGGCCCAGGGTGTTCGAATAGTAAGGAATATGCTCTATTTTTGCCATGTGTTAAATATAAATGAAATATGGTAATCTCCAAGTAATTAGACCGGCAAAAGTAAATTATTTTCTAAGACGGCATACTAATACTTCATGGATTCGTTATACTTGCAGCCCTTTACCCTATTTTATGCAATTTCAATTAGACTTTATCGGCGCAAAAGGCCGTTTCTTTTCAAAACATTTAGATCGTATCGTCTCCTTTCGTTTTATGGCGCCAGCCAATTACTGGGATGCGAGCGAGAAGTTTCCCGTTCTTTTAATGAACGACGGGCAGGATTTTACGGCTATGAAGCTCGAAAAAACCTTTTCGGAAGCCTATGCTTCAAAGGCTGTGCGCCCGTTCGTATATATAGGTCTCGAGTGCAACGAAAATCGTATACACGAATATGGTACCGCCTCAACGGCCGATTTTAAAGGACGTGGCGGCAGGGCCCGCGAGTATTCGAGATTTGTCATCGAGGAGTTTATCCCCTTTCTAAAAAAGGAGTTCAAAGTTTCTACGGATAAAAAGGACTGGGTGTACTGCGGTATGTCTTTAGGGGGATTGTCCGCTTTCGATATCGCTTATCGGAATTCGGACCTCTTCAGTAAGATAGGTGTTTTTAGCGGCTCATTTTGGTGGCGCAAGAAAGCCTACGTTAAAAGGGATGTCGCTGACCGCAGCCGCATCATTCTCGATGTTATCAAAAATGGGAAGGAGGCGCCCCAACTAAAATTCTGGTTGCAAACGGGCACCGAGGACGAGAAAGCCGACCGGAACAGAAATGGGGTCATCGATGCCATCGACGACACCCTGGATGTGATTAAAGAACTTCAGGCAAAGGGCTATTCTTATCCAGGAGCTATTGTCTATGAAGAAATTTTGGGAGGAAAACATGACTTGCCTACCTGGGCCAACATTTTTCCAAAATTTGTATTGTGGGCATTCGGGAAACCGATGTTCACACCTGCACAAGGTACTTTACTTCGATTCTCAAAACAAGGCAGATAATACTACATGTTATTTGTCCGGCCAGCGTCGAAATCAGAACTTATATTCCAACAAGGTTTCAAAATCGGTATACTCAAGCGCCTTTTGATGGGTAGCCTCTAAGATTATTTGAGGCGCCTGCCCTGCCTGTTCGGCTTCAATCCAGCGTGAGATGCAGAGACACCATTTATCGCCCGGTCTTAGTCCGGGGAATTGCCATTCGGGCCTTGGGGTAGAGAGGTCGTTGCCGTTCGCCTTGGTGTATTCCAAAAATTCGGAGGTCATGATAGCGCAGACAACGTGGGTGCCAACGTCTTGATCGCCGGTCTTGCAGATACCATCGCGGTGGAAGCCGGTCATGGGATCAAGGCAACACGATTGTAGCTCGGTACCTAGCACGTTTTTCGATTGTATGTTCATTTTTGGCAATTTTTCTTGATAAAAAAACTAAAAACACCTATTTCCATAAGTTTTAGGATTGGTGATAATTCTTGCCACCTGCCCACCCTGTGGGCAGTTTCGTATAAAAATTAGCGTGTTTTAATGGTACAAGCCGATAAATGAAACCACCGGGAAGAATTTTTTCCGCTCCCTTTTTTAATTGGAATTTACAGTCACAGAACGGCTACTTTACACTTTAACAAAAATCTTCCGCTTATACATCACATAGGCCAACACACAGTAAAATGCAACCACGGTAAGACCATACAATAAAGAAGATAATTGCAGGGAGATAAAATCGTGAACATAAACAGTCTCGAACAACCAACCGTGCAAAGAAGTGTCATCGTCAACTTTGATGAGTCCCATGATTTTCGCGATAAAACTGGATAGAAAATAAAGAATAATGGCGTTGGCGCCCGCATATCGGAAAATACTACCAAAATTAAGATTTTTTACATCGGTTAGATAATAAATGAGTGCCAATACGAGATTGGCCCATCCGGCGGTGACGAGCACAAAACTACTGCTCCACAAGGCTTTGTTGATGGGAAATACCACATCCCAAATGTATCCGAGAATCAATAGCGCCCCTCCTAGACCTATGAGAATGGTCGTTTTTTTAGGTTGTTTCGAGGTCAAGATCAATCCCGTAAAAATTCCTAATAACGAGCTAACGATTGACGGAATGGTACTGAGTAAACCTTCGGGATCGTAATCTTCCTTGTAGTTGTGTGTGCCGAAAACTTGTACATCCAGGTAATTTGCCAAATTGTTAGGGGCGCGATCAAAGGTTGATTCCATCCCGTTTACGGGAACGAATCCCATCAAAATCCAATATCCTATTAATAGAACGACCGAAATACCAATCAGGGTCTTCCAATTAAAATTGATAAAGAGGATGGAAGCAAAGAAGAAAACCACCCCTATGCGTTGCAGCACACCCGGAAAACGGATATCGGCAAAATCTTTTATAAACGGAAAACTAAGGGTAAAAGCACCGAGAAATAGGCCCAGTCCTATTAATTTTAAAGTTCGGATAGTAATTTTTTTATAGGTGCCTACATCAATCGATTTGTTCTTATAGGCGAAAACGATCGAAGTGCCCACGATAAACAAAAAGAACGGAAATACCAGATCGGTAGGTGTATACCCATGCCATTCGGCGTGCAAAAAAGGAGCGTATACGGCCGACCATGTCCCGGGTGTATTGACCAAGATCATCAGCACGATAGTCATCCCCCGGAAGATGTCTACGGATAGGATTCGGTCTTTCATGGTTGGTTATTGGTTTCAGGTTGTTACATGTAGCGTCGCAAAATGTTGTGACGCTACGATTGTCACTTTTGTTAAAGGGAACATGTCAAAGGTTGCAACATTGATCTTGAATTTGTATTAGATATTTGTATTGCATTTTACATGATATCCTCCTTCATTCTATTCCATGCCTTGATCAACAGAAAACCCGCGGCAATAGCGACTCCTGTGAGCACCAGAGCCGGAGTGGTTCTACCATAGATCCAATATCCGGTAGCGAACATGATAGTATAAATTAATACACAACCTAAAAGCATTGCTGTGATGCCTTGGGGTACGCTCCATTTTTCGTCCTTGGCAATTTCTTCGCCATCGGCTTTTGCTTCGTTGACCACTTTCGCCCAGCCAGGACCTCCGGGCTGAATTTTTTTATAGAATGAACGGAGCACCTCGGGCGATTCCGGTTGGGTCATATACGTTGCGGTAAGCCAAATTACCGTGGTAACGACCACTACGAACGGATATTCAAAATAATCAGGGAAAACTCCTGTTTCGGGGGCAAAAAGAAAAGTTCCGAGTGATGTCGTTTTTAAAGAAATCGACAAAATTCCGGATGCGAACATCGCGGTAATCTCGCTCCAGGAATTAATCCTCCACCAAAACCAGCGCAATATGAATATGAGTCCTGTTCCCGCCCCAAAGGTCAACAGTATTTCGAATATTTGTAGGGCATTCTCCAAGGCCAGAGCTAAAACGGCACTTAAAATCATTAGCACCACTGTTGAAATCCGTCCCACGGCTACCATTTGCTTTTCCGTGGCATCGGGGTTAATTTGCCGTTTATAAAAATCAAAAACAATATACGAAGATCCCCAGTTCAGTTGTGTGGAAATCGTACTCATATAAGCCGCCACCAAAGAAGCCAGAACCACGCCCAACAGACCGCTTGGTAATTTGGTCAACATGGCGGAATAGGCCAAATCTTGTCCCAACTTATTTTCCGCAATATTGGGGAAAGCTTCTTGAATACTGGCCACATCGGGAAAAACTATCAAAGAAGCTAATGCGACCAAAATCCATGGCCAAGGTCTTAGACCATAGTGCATAATATTGAAAAAGAAAGTAGCCCCTATCGCATGATTTTCATCTTTTGAGGCCAACATCCGTTGGGCAATATAACCGCCTCCACCTGGCTCGGCTCCCGGATACCAAGAACTCCACCACTGAACCGCCAAAGGAATGATGAACAACATGATCAGCGCTTTCCTGTTACTGAAATCGGGTAATATGTCCAATTTTCCTTTCACATTTTCATGATTGACCAGTGCTTCGATACCACCGACCTCGGGTATATTGACCAAATAATAGGCTGCACCGATTGCGCCCGCCATAGCAACGAAAAACAACAGAAAGTCGGTATAGACAACCCCTTTAAAACCTCCTAAGGCACTGAAGGTTACGGTAATCAACCCTGCACCGACAACGGTTTCCCAGGGTTCTAGACCCAACATGATTCCACCAATTTTGATTGCAGCGAGTGTGACGGAGGCCATCGTAATGATATTGAAAAGTGCGCCGAGATAAACGGCACGAAACTTTCTTAAAAAACTGGCGGGTTTGCCGCCATAACGCATTTCATAAAATTCGAGGTCGGTGCTGACATTTGACCTACGCCATAGTTTTGCGTATACGAAAACGGTCAACAACCCCGTTAATAAAAACGCCCACCAGACCCAGTTGCCCGAAACCCCGTGTGTACGCACGATATCTGTAACCAGATTTGGCGTATCCGTCGAAAAAGTAGTGGCTACCATCGAGATGCCCAAAAGCCACCAAGGCATATTTCGGCCGGAGAGGAAAAATTCGGAGGAATTCTTACCGGATTTTTTTGATACGTAAATCCCGATGCCAAGCACGATTGAGAAGAATACAATGATAAAGCTGTAATCGAGGGTGGATAATTCCATGGATGGTTTATTTGCGGTTTATGGTTTAACAGTTTCTAAAGATATTATTTTTTAGGATACATTTGCCAACCAACTGTTAAACCTTCCTTTTGTTTTTAGCTGAAACTTTTGACATTTCTGTTACCGCTTGGGCGTTTGCCATTACTGCTGCCTTTATAGTTGGGCTTTCAAAGGCGGGTATCAAAGGTATCGCCATCGTAAACGTGACTTTGATGGCACTAGCTTTTGAGGCCAAGGCATCGACCGGTCTGGTCGTTCCATTATTGATCGTTGGCGATATTATTGCGGTCATTTATTATCACCGTCATGCGAATTGGTGGTATATCGTTCGGTTTTTGCCATGGGTGGTCGTGGGCATTCTTCTCGGGGTATACTTGGGAAACGACCTTGACGAAGGTGTATTTAAAATCTATATGGCCGTCATCATTCTGGTGAGCGTAGCCATGATGTATTGGTGGGATAGGCGAAAATCGACTTCCGTACCCACACATTGGATCTTTGCGGGATTCGTCGGCACCCTTGCGGGCATTACCACCATGATCGGCAACTTGGGCGGGCCGTTCAGCAACCTCTATTTTCTGGCCATGAGAGTGAAAAAAAACGAGTTCATCGGTACGGCGGCATGGCTCTTTCTGATCATTAACCTTATAAAACTACCTTTTCACATTTTCGTCTGGGAAACGATAAATGCCGACACCTTGCTGTTTGACCTAAAACTGGTGCCGGGTATTCTTTTAGGAATGCTGGTCGGTGTGCGTTTGATAAAAATCATCAAAGAAGATTTCTATCGGAAAATGATTTTGGTGCTGACGGCCTTTGGGGCAGTTATGATTATGATTCGGTGATTATACTTTCCGAAAATACCGCTGACTTTCAATAGAGGCTTTAGGTACGCGAGCGGGTAGGTTTTTCTAAAAAATCCAAAGCTTTGTCAAAGTTGGTTTTCGGTACCATCTACCCTAATGAAATTTTAAGTAGCTTTAGGCTTTCGACCTACGTTTCTAAATCTCACAGGTTCAAGTCGTGTGAGGTTTCAAACTAGAACCATAAAAGCATCCCTGAATGGAGCCACCATCAACAAACGGAATAATTTATCGGTTCTTACCGCTGGTTTTCCTGTTGGTTATGGTATCCTGTAAACAAAAAGACACCTCCCCTCCATCCTCCGAAAAACTCCTCCCAAAAATCGAGGCTTCTTTAGATGCACTTGCCCATGTATGGTATCCCAAAACCATCGACACAGTCCACGGCGGATTTTGGTCGGATTTTGATTATAAATGGGATAAAAAGGGCAAACAGGACAAAATGCTCGTCAGCCAGGCTCGGCATATCTGGACGGCTTCCGAACTGGCCTTGTATTATAAGGATGACAAATATGAAGAGATCGCGGCCCATGGCTATCGGTTCTTGAGGGATGAAATGTGGGACGCCGAAAATGGCGGATTCCACACCTTGTTGGGGTTTGACGGAGATTCTTTGACAGTACTTTCCACGGGAAAAAGTGCTTACGGCAACGCTTTCGCCATCTACGGACTCGCCAAATTTTATCAGGTCTCAAAGCATGCCCCCGCCCTTGACCTGGCCAAAAAAACCTTTTATTGGTTGGATAAAAACGCCCATGATTCCGTGTATGGCGGCTATTTCGACGTGTTACAACAGGATGGCTCTTGGATGCTTGACGTGACGGTAAACGACAGCAATTATGACAATTTCGTTAGAAAAGATTGGAAAGACCAGAACTCCTCCATCCATCTTTTGGAAAGCTTTACCGCATTGTATGCCGTTTGGCCCGATAAACTTTTGAAAAAGCGGTTGGAAGAACTTCTGCTCTTGATCCGCGATACGATTACCACCGAAAAAGGATATCTGACCTTACATCTGGAAAGGGATTGGACGCCCATATCCCTTCGAGATTCTTCTGAAACCTATCGAAAACAGCATTTTTATCTAGATCATGTCTCCTTCGGGCATGATGTGGAGACCGCATTTCTGATGCTCGAAGCTTCCCATTTCCTGGGAAGAAAACACGATACCCTTACAGCCCGAAAGGCAAAAAAAATGGTAGACCATGCCCTCGATTGGGGTTGGGACGAACAAAATGGCGGTTTCTACGACGGCGGTTACTACTGGGATCCATCCGGCAAACGCAGCATCGAAAACCGGGCAAAGGTCTGGTGGGCCGAGGCCGAGGGTTTGAATTCCCTTTTACTTATGGCGCAATTATATCCTGAGGAAAAACGGTACGAAATCCTTTTCAAAAAACAATGGCAGTATATCGACAACTATCTTATCGACCATCAATACAGCGGTTGGTATCAGGAAGGTCTTGATACGGATGCCGATGCCAAAAAAGCGGCGAAGGCACAGGTATGGAAAGTCAATTACCATACGATAAGGTCGCTCATAAATGTGATAGCTATGTTAAAAGGAGATTTTATGCTGACTCAAACGGACATTGATTCTTAAAATGAGGTGAAAATTCAGGATTTTTGTCCTTTTTCTATTGATTCCCGTAATCTAGAATTGTATATTGCTCTTGACATTTGTTGTTCAGAACGCTATAATAGCATCGTAATTAAAGACTCAATACCGCCATAACCGACCGTTGCTATTGCGATATTCTGTTAAATGCACAGTTTATCCGACCAAATCAATACTAAATGAACAATTGAAACGTTCGCTACATTATATGAAGCAATTTTTTGCATATTTAGGAATACTTCTGTTAGCAAGCTCTTGCAGCGTCTTGGGCATTGTAGGCAAATCGGACATCACGAACAAGGCCGAGGGCCCTACGCTCGGCAGCTCAAAGACCTACGACAGGCTGATAAGCGATAAAGCCGTAACCCAGAAAGGGCTGTTTGATGTACATAAGGTAGGCGATAAATACTATTTTGAGATACCCGATAGTCTGCTGAACCGCGAAATGCTTGTAGTGACCCGATTTATAAAGACTCCTTCCGGTGCAAGTAACTACGGCGGGGAAAAAATCTCTGAAAACACTATTACTTTTGAGAAAGGGCCGACGGACAATATTTTTCTGCGGATCGCTACCTTGGTCAGTTCCGCCAACGAAGATGATGCCATATCAAAAGCGGTGAACAACTCCAACATTACCCCGATTTTGGAAGCGTTCGATATCAAGGCAAAGAACGATGACGAGAATGCTTCAGTTATCGATGTGACCGATTTTATCAACGGGGAAAATCCTTTGCTGGCCTTGGGCAGCGACCAAAAGGATGACTATAAGTTGATGTCGCTGGAAAAGGACAAATCCTATATCAAGGAAATCCATTCTTTTCCGATGAATACCGAAATCAAAACGGTAAAGACCTATAAGGCCAAAGTGGGATCCAATAAGCGTAAAGAGCTTCCCGCGGCCATTTTGGCGGGTGTGGTTACTTTGGAAATTAACAACTCTTTCATTCTGCTTCCTGAAAAACCCATGCAAAAAAGATTGTATGATGCCAGGGTGGGTTATTTCGCCAGTTCGTATCTAGAATATGGCGACGACCAACAAAAAGTAGATCGCAATACCTATATACATAGGTGGCGTTTGGAACCTAAACCCGAAGATTCCCTAAAATGGAAGCGGGGCGAACTCGTAGTACCTAAGAAGCCGATTGTCTACTATATCGATCCGGCTACTCCTAAAAAATGGAGGCCGTACCTTATTCAAGGTATCAACGATTGGCGGGTCGCGTTTGAACAGGCAGGTTTTAAGGATGCCATTATCGGTGTGGAATGGCCGGAAAACGACCCTAGCATGAGCTTGGAGGATTCACGGTTCTCGGTATTACGGTATTTTGCATCCCCCTCGAAAAATGCTTACGGACCGAACATCGTAGATCCCCGAAGCGGTGAAATACTGGAAAGCCACATCGGATGGTACCACAACCTGATGAGCCTATTGCACAGTTGGTACATGGTGCAGGCAGGCGCCGTTGACGAGCGTGCCCAAAAAATGGAGTTCGACACCAGGCTTATGGGCGAGCTGATTCGTTTTGTCGCTTCACATGAGGTTGGGCACACCTTGGGCCTTCGTCATAACATGGGGGCCAGTTCAGCGACCCCTGTCGAAAACCTGCGGAATGCCGAATGGCTGAAAAAACACGGACATACAAGCTCGATCATGGACTATGCCCGTTTCAACTACGTAGCACAGCCCGAAGATAGCATCCCTACCAAAGACCTTATGCCGCGTATCGGTGATTATGACAAATGGGCCATTCAATGGGGCTACTCCCGTTTTCCCGAAGAGATGGATCTTTCCGAGGAAAAGGAAAAGTTGGCGCAGATGGTGGTCGACAGCGTTTCGAACAACCCGAGACTATGGTTCGGTGGCGAGGGGCGCGATTTTGATCCACGTTCGCAGACCGAAGACCTTGGCGACGATGCCATGCAGGCCAGCATGTACGGCATTCTCAATCTACAACGTATAGCCCCCTTCCTGAGAAAATGGACAAAGGAGAACAATAGCGATGATTATGGCAGTCTGGACCAAGTATACAAAGACCTCGTCGATCAGTATAAGGATTATATATTTCATGTAGCACAGAATATCGGCGGCATTTATGTTACCCCGAAAACCATGGGCGAGGAAGGTGAGGTATATCGCCCCGTGGACCAAATGAAGCAAAAACAGGCCCTGGTATTTTTGAACGACTATATTCTTCATGAACCGAAATGGTTATTGCGCAAGGATATTCTGAACGCGATACAATCGCCACAATCCAAGGAAGCGGTTACCAAGACGATGGAAAGTGTCATGATGAACCTGCTCGGTGGCAGCCGCTTGAGCCGAATGACTTTTATCGCCGAACGCTATGAGGACGAAGATCCATATACCCCCGAAGCCTATATGGATGATTTGGCCCAAGTGGTCTGGGGCGACATGAACGTTTTTTATCAGACCAATGCCTATCGTAGAAAATTGCAAAAATCATATGTATCGAACCTCATTGCCCTGTACAAGCCCGACGAAGCCGTCGGTCTGGTCGGAGGCATCCTGGCCAAACTTTCGGAAGGCTATACTGTTAACACCGATGTACGCTCACTCGCCTTGGATAATCTTTTGACACTTCAAGGAAAAATCAAGCGTACCCTTCCCGTAATGACCGATCGCTTGACCATTGCACACCTGAATTATCTCAAAAGGGAAATTGCGACCGTTGTCGGCGAAACCAAAGATGTCGATCCGCTATTCATTCCGTTTCGACGGGATGTTTCTATCAAAGAAAACGGTGGGGAGTAAGGAAGTGGGCAGTTGCGGTTGGTAATTGCACTGGAAAAAAGTAATATGACGCAAAGCCCCGTAGACTTTTTGCAGCAAAAGAACGTGCGCCCAACCGCCATGCGTATACTGATCTACAAGTACATGGCCGAAAAGGAAATTGCGGTCGCCTTGACGGATATCGAAAACGCATTTGAAAAAGCGGAGCGGACGACACTTTACCGGACCCTAAAAACATTCGAGGAAAACGGAATCGCACATCAAATCGAAGACGGAACGGGAATTGCAAAATATGCCCTTTGCGAACCGGGCTGCAATTGCGAACTCGACCAAGACCTGCACTTGCACTTTCATTGCGACCATTGTGACGAAACCGTCTGTTTGACCGAGCACAAAATCCCGCATATCAACTTGCCGGAAGGCTATATCGCCGAGGATGCCAATCTGGTGGTTACGGGGATTTGCGAAAAATGTAGTGGGTCAAATTGATGCCCTCCGCAGCTTTCAACGAAGTACATTTTACGTCATACCCTCCCTATAAAGCAGCTATCATATACTTATAATCGATGAAAATCGGTGTTCACCTGTCCTATTAAAAAACAAGCTCACACCACAATTGCACTTCCGTTGCACCAAAAATAGGACGATCTTGCGCCCTATATGGAAACAGAAAAAATACAAAAAAAGAATACCGGTACTTCTGGGGATTGCTGTAGTATAAATCAGGAACAGAACCACAACCAAGACCATGATTACGACCACGAACATAGCCATTCCGAGAACACATCGACTTTCAAAACCTATATCTCCGCGATTTTCAGCTTCGTAATGCTGATAGCGGGCATCGCCTTCGATTATTTCGAGCCTTTCCCCTTTTTTGAAGGATGGGCACGACTGGCTTGGTACGGGGTGGCCTACCTTCCTGTCGGATTTCCGGTTATAAAAGAAGGATGGAAAAGTATCAAGAACGGGGATTTCTTTACGGAGTTCTTCCTGATGTCCATTGCCACCTTGGGCGCGTTTGCCCTGAAGGAGTATCCTGAAGGCGTTGCCGTAATGCTGTTTTATACAGTCGGGGAACTGTTTCAGGCCGCAGCGGTAAAAAAATCGAAGAGCAACATTAGGGCGTTGTTGGATGTCCGTCCCAATGAGGCACTGGTACATCGGGATTCCGATTTTATTTCTGTAGATCCGGAATCCGTAGCAATTGGTGAGAAAATCCAAGTTCGTGTCGGGGAAAAAATTCCTTTAGACGGAACGCTGCTCTCCCCAAGAGCGTCGCTCAATACTGCGGCCATAACGGGCGAAAGCAAACCGGACTCCGTGGCAAAAGGCGAAAAAGTATTTGCGGGAAGCATCAACCTGAATGAAGTCATCGAAGTCGAAACAACGGCGGAATTCAAGGATAGTTCCATCGCACGTATTCTCGATTTGGTGCAGAACGCCACCGCCCGAAAATCGAAGACCGAACTCTTTATCCGGAAATTTGCTCGTATCTATACCCCCATCGTGGTATTTCTGGCCATCGGACTTACCCTTCTCCCCTATTTTTTTGTCGATACCTATGTGTTTGGCGACTGGCTGTATCGCGCCTTGATATTCTTGGTCATTTCGTGCCCTTGTGCCTTGGTCATCTCAATTCCTCTGGGCTATTTCGGGGGATTGGGGGCTGCCTCCCGAAACGGCATTCTATTTAAGGGTGCTTCCTTTCTCGATGCTATTACCAAAGTGAACACGGTAGTAATGGACAAAACCGGCACGGTTACCAAAGGCGTTTTCAAAATCAAGGACATTCAATCCAATACGCTTGAAGAGGCGGAATTTATGAAATATCTAATGGCGATGGAGGAACAGTCCACCCACCCCATTGCCATGGCGATATTAGAATATAAAGCGAAAGGCGCGGATTTCAAGGCGTCCGAAGTATCCGAAATTGCGGGAAAAGGCTTGAAAGGAAGGGTTGACGCAAAAACGGTGTTGGTCGGGAACAAAGCCTTGATGGTTTCGCAGGGAATTGAAGTCCCACTGGAAACCGACAGTATCGTAGAATCCATCGTCATGGTCGCCATCGACGGAAAATTTTCGGGATACGTAACCATTGCCGATGAACTGAAGGAAGATGCCCTAAGTGCCGTCGAACAGCTTCGGAAATCGGGCATCTCAAAAGTCATTATGTTATCGGGAGACAAAGATTCCATCACACAACAAGTCGCCAAGGAACTGAATATCGATCTAGCAAAGGGCGGATTGCTGCCGGAGGATAAGCTGAGGGAGGTCGAACGGCTTAAAGCACAGCCCGGCACCAAAGTTGCCTTCGTTGGCGACGGTATCAATGACGCGCCCGTACTTGCGGCAAGCGACGTGGGCATTGCCATGGGCGGTCTGGGCAGCGACGTGGCCATCGAGACCGCTGATGTCATCATCCAGACCGACCAGCCCAGTAAAATCGCAAGGGCCATTGAAATAGGACGTTCCACCCGTCATATCGTTTGGCAGAACATTGCGTTGGCCTTTGGCGTTAAAGCCTTTGTACTTATTTTGGGTGCCGGAGGATTGGCCACCATGTGGGAAGCCGTCTTCGCAGATGTCGGGGTCGCCTTGCTCGCTATTCTGAATGCAGTGCGCTTGCAGCGAATGAAGTGGGGGTGATAAAAATTCCAAGCTCTAAATCTCAAATTCCAAATGCTCCCGAAGGTCACGGAAACGGATTTTTAAAACCCAAACCAATTACAACTGTACCTCATGCACATTTGTATAAGAATCTTTCTTCAAAGTCACCAATGTCTTGCTCATTTCCCCGACTCGGTCGGGAAACTTTTCCGCAAGGTTTTCCTGTTCTCCGGGATCATTCTTTATATTATAGAGCTGAGGCTTGGCTCGAAATCCCGTATCGATTTTTGGGCCCCACGGCACTTGCTTAGGTCCATCGAGCGGTTCGATGTATTTCCATTCCCCTTCGATCAGGCCCAAGGCGCCCATAAAGCTTTCCTGGACCAATGATGTTCTGCCTTCCTGCTTGTCGCCCAATAACACATCCAATCGATTTTGGCTGTCGATTACATCGGCGGGGGCTTTATCGGCACCTGCCAAACTCGCAAGAGAGGCCAAAAGATCGACTTGGCTGAAAAGCGCCCCTGAAACGCTTCCCTTGCCCTTGCCATCGGGCCATCGCACGATCAGGGGGATTTTAGTGCCACCCTCAAGGGCGCTGTATTTGCCGCCGCGTAAATCGCCCGCGGGTTTGTGATCGCCGAGGAGCTCCCGGGCTTGATCGTGATAACCATCGTCCACGACCGGACCGTTATCACTGGAGAAGATGACCACGGTATTATCCAGCACCTCCTGTTTTTTCAGGATGTCCATGATTTGGCCTACCGTCCAATCCATTTGTAGGATTACGTCTCCTCGTGGCCCCATCCCGCTTTTTCCCTGGAACATCTTGTTGGCGATTCTTGGTACATGAATGTCATGTGTCGAAAGGAAAAGGAAAAAAGGTTCGTCTTTGCTCGATTGTATAAAACTTTCGGATTTCTTGACCAATTCGGGGGCAATGGTCTCATCGTCCCAAAGAGCGGCTTTTCCTCCATCCATAAAACCGATACGGCTAATTCCGTTTACGATTGTATTGTTATGGCCTTGGGAAGGTTTCATTTTGAGGAGTTCGGGATTCTCCTTGCCCGTCGGCCAATCGCCCACCTTCTCGTTATAATTCACGCGAATGGGGTCTTCAGGATCTAAATTGACGATATGGTGGTCTTCGACAAAAACACAAGGTACACGGTCACCGGTCGCAGGAATAATGTAGGAGTAATCGAACCCGATTTCCAAGGGGCCGGGCGCTATTTTCCCGTTCCAATCGGGCCCGTTCTCCCCTCCTAGCCCCAAATGCCATTTTCCGACGATACCCGTTCGATAGCCCGCCGAGTTCAATAACGACGGTAAGGTATTCGCGGCAACGTCGATCAAAAGCGACTCGTCGCCCTTGGCAACCCCAGTGCCCTTTCTACGCCAGGCATAGTTGCCGGTCAGCAGCGAATAGCGCGAGGGCGTACAAGTGGCGGCAGTAGCATATGCATTTCGGAACAAAATGCCTTCGGAAGCCAAGGTGTCTAAATGTGGGGTTTGCAGGTCTTTTGCCCCATAGGGACTAATATCGCCATAGCCCAGATCATCGGTATAGATTAGGACGATGTTGGGTTGCTTTTCTGCTTTCGTAGCGTTTGCCGCTTCTTTATCCGCTTTCTTTTCTTTACATCCTATTACTGTAAAGGCAAATGCGATAAGCAGTACTATCGAACTTTTTGTAGTTTTCATAGGGCGAGTTTTTTGTGTAACAATTCTGAATAGTGTTCTAATGTCTGTGCTTCCATATCTATAAGCAGCTTGATAGGTTTTCTGCTTCGAACGAAAGTTTTATTCTTTGACAGCATCCAATTTTGAGACGGTGAAATTTTCGATTTCCATACGATTGTCCACGGTGCGGAATCCAAAATAACCCGCTCGGTAGGGTTCGGAATCAAATATATGATAGATTTCCTCGCCATCTCTACTATAGGTTGTATAGTTATCTTGCAGCGAAATTTCTATGCTATTCTCCTTGAAATTCACCTCACCTCCTGGTTGCTGCTCGACGACCCAATGCTCAGGATTGTTAAGAACATCAGTGTAAGTAGGATTTTGCTCTGCATAACATGCGCCGCACATAATCAAAACTAAAAGGACATTAAAACACTTCATAGGGTTTATCCATATCTAGTAGGGTTTATCGTTCACGCCCTCATTCTGCTGTTCAACATCGCCATACGAAACGACAAAAGGCGCTTTGACCTATTACAAAAGCTGAAAACAGGCAAACTGTTATCAGAAATCCTCATTTTACCTGAGCGAACTTCCTATTCATTGGTTCATTTTTTTCAATTCAAATTCTTCCGAAAAGCCGTGTTGGCATTCTAGGCCGATAATTGTTTCGCTACCGACATGTTTAAGCGATTGTACCTCTTCTCCCTCCTTTAAATCCCAATTTCCTTCCAAGATCAATGTTAATTCCACGGGCTGGCTATAATTATCGAAACCATTCTTTTTCTTTTCGTTCTTTGGAAAGTTCAGGTCCGGCTGTACTGCGCTAATAGTAATCGAATCTGGGGTGTTGTTTTTCAGCATGACAATTGACGGGGCGGATACGCTTTTTAGAATGTCGGCACCTTGATAGCTGTTAGAATCAAATATAACATATCCAGTGGTAGCGGTTGTTTTGTCGGATACGATATGTGCAATTCTATCGGCTCTTTCAATTTTATAGGAGGCAACCTTAGCTGTCTTTTTTTCAAAGGTCTTTTGCTCCATTTCCGATAAAAAAGGATAAATCACATATTGATAGGATGCATTTTTAGGAGCTGGTCCATGATCAATCCAGGCGGAGGCAAAATTTCCTTGGGTTTCTTTGGCTCCCTTACCTTTCGCACCCATTTCTCCCGTTCGTATCGAGTATTTGTTGTGATATGAATGCTGTTCCTTACGTTGGGCGCGGATCGAGTTCTCCGATAGAACATGGTAGCCGTTACCATAGGGATCGATAATCCAATTTCCGGTATCGGAGGAAAAAGGGAAGCTTTCGACCAAACCTTGCCCATCTATATACATTGGCATTTCCAGATTTTTTAGGAAGGTTTGGAAAAGGTTGGTCTGAACGGGATGTTTTAGGTCGACGCTTGAAATGTCCGTGCCGATACAGATCAGTTTATCCCCAAAAGAGAATACGGATTTCTTGGCCTGTAATTTTTCGGGGAAACTTAGGCTGCGATCGCTGACCATCCCGTCGGCGTTCAAGCCCTTGCTCTCGTTAAGGACTATTCCGAAAACTCCGTTATCACCCAATTGTGCCGCTCCGGCAAAGGACTCCTCCGACAGAAACATCAAGAGGGATTTTTCCGTTTCCAGTTCCTCCAGGGGCAGATACACGATGGTCGCACCGGGGTAGCGGTTCCAGTCCCAGCCGTCCTGTACGATCCCGCTGCCCAGCTCACCTTCGGCATTCAGAAGTTCCACAGTGCCGTTGGCCGGATAGCGCCCATAGCGGTTACTGGCGGAATAAATTTCGGACGACCAAACATATTTACTGTAGCCTTTGATGATGGCCGCCCAATCCGTTCGCCTGTGGATGGCCGTGGCACCGTAGGGCAAGGTCCGATACCCGGGCATCTGTTGTTCTTGTATGCCCTGCCCCATAAAAAATTTGCGGTTCAGACTGTCTTCTTTGCCCCATAGTCGCAGATAGGCCGCCGCAACCTCTTTATCCCATTTTGAGTTGCCCTCGGGATTCCCGGAAAAGGCCATTTGCAAATACGGCTCTTTTAGCGACCCGATGTTATTTCCTTTGGATGATTCCAAGGGATGTCTTCCTGCATTCCCGAAGCCCCAATCGTACAACTGGCTGTATTCCGCAGTCGTCAAAAGGGCATTTTTAAAGTTTCGCTGTCCCGCTTCGCCGATCCGGAAATCCGTTCCCGAAAGGATGTGGAAAATTCCCGGTACTTTTTGAAAGGCTCCGATTCCGTAGGCGGGATAATGTCCGTTATGGTGCCAGGCAGTACCGTCAGGCTTAAAGCCCCATTCCTCATCCTGTTGGGCCAAAACAACGGAAAGATACTTGGAATATGCCTGCAACAAGGCCACCTGCTTTTCCTTACTTTCGGATAAGAAGATTACCATCAAATGGTAGTAGGCCTGCGTGTTCAGGTAGTCGATGTTCACGTGAAAGTTCTCAGTATCATCAAGCAACATCCCCAAATTGTTCAGCCATTGCAGGCTTTCGCCGATTTCCGATAATAATCCCGCTTTCTTTAATGATTCCCGCATCATGTAGAACGCCTCGATCAATTCGCCCGTGGCATAGCCCACATGGTGGCGGGTTCCTCCAGATACTCCTTTTTGCCAGCCTTGATCTAGAAAATAGCGGGAAGCCGTAACAAAATTTCGTTCCAATGCTTCCATTTCTGCATTGTCGCTACTTCCAGCATAGGCTCGTGACATGTTTTTCAGCTTTTCTCCAAAAGATTTGACATCGTTTTGTGCGTCGGATCCCTGTTGTAAAGAATCAAAATACACCTCTTTGGAATTATAGGTCAGCGGTGGACCCAAAATGTTGCCGCCCTTCTCGTAGATGTCCAGAGATTTGTAGGCCGACGTTGCTTCTTGAAATGTAGTATTGTCCTTTTTTGACAGCACTTCTTCCTTGAGTCGGTCTTGCACCAATTTCAAATCCTTTTCTTCGGATGGGCTTAGCGCAGTGGACTTCACACCTTCCAGCCGTTCGAGGTTTTCGATCAAGGGCATCCAATGGTCGATGCTGCGGTCTTGATCGCTTTTGATAAAGGGCACCATCAGATCGGGATAGGGATAGCGGTTGTCCATAAACTGGGAAAAGACGATATCGTCAAAAAAAAGTTTGCCCATTTTTACTTCGGTACTTACCTTAAAATAATCGTAATCGACATCGGCCATTTTTTGCGGTGGATTTCCTTGCATCTCATAAAACGGCACCCTGATCGTGCGCCATCCTTTAAATTGCAGAGGGATATTGAACCAAACCCGATTCTCACCGTTTTTTTGATAGGTAACCTTGACCGTGCCCTCTTGGGGCGTTTCATTGTAAACGGATAGCACAAGTGTGGGGCTACTGGGAAAAATATCTTCATAGACCAGCATTTTTGGGTCACGATCTAAAATTTTAAAATGTGAAGTACCGAAGGTGTTCTCGGTTCCGTTCCATTTCCACTCCAACGCCGATGTGCCGAATCCGTAGTGTGCTTGAATAATGGACAATTGGCTATTTTCGGATTGATCGTAGTGTTTTAGGTCCTGTTTTTGCTCGAAAGATTCGACAGCTGGAAGGTTGTTTTGCTGTGCACGACCCACAGTACTCAAGAGCAAAAATAGCAACGGAAGAAAGAAAAACGCCAGTCGTACGGGAGTAGGTTTGAGAATACATCCCTTCACAGGCAAAGAACTCTCATTTTCATTAGTAAACTTTGCCATACCACTAAATTATCTGGTTGACTTTTCAAGGGTTCTATATTTTTTCAGCCAAGGGTCTTTCTTTGCTTTTAATGCCTCAAAAAGTTCTTCGTGCAGCTTCTGTTCGATTTCAGCGTCGCTACCCGCCAAATTTCTCATTTGATAGGGGTCGTTAACATTGTCGTAGAGAAAGTCGCGAACCTGTTCGGTATCATCAATGGTAATCACATAGGTGTTTTTAGAAGTACGTATCCCGCGGTGACCCGATTCTGGCCTGCCCTCTTCAATATAATAATAGAGCGCATATTGCGGACTTTCACCTTCGCCGGTCAGAAGTTCTGAAGATAGGTCATGCCCATCCAAGTCCATGGGCATCCCTTCGGAAGCACCCATCATGTGTAATAATGTCGGCATGATATCGGGTGTCCCCAATAGGATGTCGCTCTTTTGGCCCGCCTTGATCCTTTCGGGCCACCGGACGATAAAGGGGACATTAACGGATTCTTCGAACCATACGTTTTTGGACATCAAGCCATGACTGCCCATCATTTCACCGTGGTCCGAGGAGATCACCACGATGGTGTTCTTATCCAGACCTTGCTCTTCCAAAGCTTTTAGCACCCGCCCTATTTGCTCGTCAACGCCGGTCACCATGGCGAAATGGTTGCGGACATGCTCTTTCGCCAAATTAGTTCGCCCTCGAGTAGCTCCGTTATGAAACGCCAAGTCTTCAGCGTTGGTTTCAAGGTCAACGTTCTTTCTAACCAAAAGCTCTTCCAAAGTCTTGTCCTTGTAGTGTTCGAGATACTTTGCGGGAACATACTGATAGGGCGGATGCGGTGGATTTACAGACCAAAATAGCGCAAAGGGCTTTTGACCGTCGCGTAAGCTGTCATTCCGGTTGTTGATGTAGTCGATAATGACATCGGCCTCGTGTTTGGGCGACCATTCATCCACATATTTCAGCTCGTCTTCCTTGGCGCCGTTTACCCAATAATGAGGATTATTGTGCTCATCAAAGGTGCCGTAGGCGTACCAAAAATTGAAGCCGTGGCGGTCTTCCTTTGGCGTATAGGCATCCCAAATAACGGAATCCTTCCCCGCTATGGGTGGTGGCGATGTTAGATGTAATTTTCCGACATAGCCGGCATCATATCCATTTTTAACAAGCACATCCGAAAAGCTTATATCATCCCTTTGCCATGAATTATTGAATTTGTGACGATTGGAATTGGCATTCGTCAAGACGGAATTGTTGTACGGCAATTTTCCCGTCATCAGCATGGCGCGGCTAGGGCTACAGAGCGGAAAGTTGGCAATGGCGTTGGATAATATGATTCCTTCCCTGGCCAATTCATCTAGGTTCGGAGTGTACACCGGATCTTCGCCGTTGATTCCTATTGCGGCGTTCCGCAGCTGGTCGGGAAAAATGTAGAGTAAGTTGGGTTTTTCGGATTTGGTTTCGGATGTGTTATTTTTCTTTGGATTATCCTTGCAGGACAACATGAGGGCTATTGCCCCTGCCAACATCAAATTGACGTACTGAAATCTATTATTACCGGAAGACCTGAGAAATTTCATGTGACCTATTTAAACTCCTGCCATTTGGAAATTCGAGTTTTTGATTCTTTCCCTGCCTGTCCGGCAAGCGTGTTTTTCCCTTTATGAAATGAATAGCCTCGAGAGACCTCGCCTAACACTCCTATTAAGGGGGCAAAGATGTCACAGCAAGAGAAACATTTCTTTTACAACGACACCTAAAACCTTATTCTTCCATTTTCATTTTCTTCAAGCGATCCAATGCTTCAATATAGTAATAATCGGCATAGATCAAGGCGACATCGATTTCATGCCCCAATGATTTTGCGCCCGTGGAATGTAATAGGAAAGCATCGGCCTTGCCTACACCCGAATAGGCCGGGGAACTCAAGGATTCCAGCATCCTCAAGGCCGCATTGTAATAACGTTCTTGATCTTTTTTATCCTCGACATAGGTGCTCAATTCCAACAGGCCCGAAGCTACTACGGCCGCGGCCGAAGCGTCACGGTCATCATCTTTTGAAGTGTCGATATCAAAATCCCAATGGGGAATATAATCTTCCGGGAGAAGTTCTAAATACTTGTCGGTTATCTTTTGGGCAAAATCGAGGAATTTTTTATCCTTCGTCTCCCGGTACATCAGGGTATAGCCATAAACGCCCCATGCCTGGCCCCTTGACCAGCGGCTGTCGTCGTTGAGCCCTTGTTTGGTATGGCGGTTCAACACTTTACCGGTAAGGGAATCGTATTCGATAACATGCCATGAGGTGCCGTCTTCGCGGAAATGGTTTTCCATGGTGGTTTCGGCATGCTTGATGGCAATGTTCTTATATTCAGGGTCTCCTCCATGATTCGCCGCCCAGAACAAGAGTTCGAGGTTCAGCATATTATCGATAATGGTAATGTGCTGTTGCCAACGCGGATGCATTTTGTTGGACCAAGATCGGATAGTGCCCACTTTAGGGTTATAACGTGACGCCAAGGATGCCGCCGAGGTCAAGAGAACATCCTTATATTCGGTCATGCCGCCTAGTTCGTAGCCCAATCCATAAGCTGGGAACATCATAAAGCCGATATCGTGGTGTTCGGTGATGGTCTTGAAGTCTTCAAAGACCTCGGTTCTTTTAATGGCCTCCTGTTTCCATTTTTCATCCTTGGTCAGGTCGTACATGTACCAAAGTATACCGGGATAGAATCCCGATGTCCATACCAATCGTCCGTTGGGAATTTCCTTCCATTCGGTTTCGTCGGTCTCTATCAATCTTGGATGTTTGGTCAGGTCGTTCAATTTCGGCACTGAAATTTCCAATTGGTTCTCGCAGTCCTCGATGGCTTGGTCAAGGTTGAAATCAGTATGCTCTACCCCTTTTGCCTGCGCGGTTTCTGGCTCGTTTTCCTTTTTTTGATCTTTGCAGCTTGCCAGGCAGACTAAAAGGGCGAGTAAGAGTAGTCTCATAATAGGGTTGGATTTATAGGGATTCAGTTTTATATGATAATCTAGTGTTGTGTTAAGCCCGTCCTTGCCGGCGTTAAAATTTTAAACCAAAGCTACGGCTATGTTCGAGAATTTTGCCTTGGCAATGAATAGGATAAATTAGTCAAAACTCCATAATTATAAATAGCCCGAGTATTGAAAACAAAAAACTAAATATAGGGGATAATTTGGTAATCTCGGGTTCAATCTATTTTAACCTCCCCCAGCCCAGGTGCCTCGGTGGGATACAATACGCCTTTTTCCAACCGGAAAATACCATTAAAGGGGTCATCGACCACATCGAGATGCCCATCTAGATCGGCGAAATGGATGTTGGGGCGGGAAAGGGCGAAATGGAGTCCTGCCGAAATGCCCAGGGCACATTCATCATTACAGCCGATCATGCTTTCAAGGCCGGCCGCTTTGGCCACGGAATTGATGTGCATGCCCTCTAAAATGCCACCGACCTTCATCAATTTGATGTTGACCATATCGACGCGTTCGTTCTGCGCCAGACGGAATACATCTCTTAGCGTCTTGATACTTTCATCTGCCATTACTGGAATATCGACCTGGTCAGTCACCTGCCCCAGACGTTCCTCTTTTTCCAGTTTGGTGGGCTGCTCGAAAATTTCGATACCGATATGCGCCGTAGCCTTTACAAAAGCTACCGAATCGATGACCGAATAACCTTGGTTACCGTCAAAACGGAGGGTTACCTGAGGATGTCTTTCATGCAGCCGGTTCATTTTTTCAATGTCCTCGAGCATACTGCGGCCCCCTTTTACTTTTAAAATGGAAAATCCTTGACGCACAAATTCATCGGCCTGGCGCAAGGTTTCTTCGACAGGAAGAATACCGATGGTGATACTTGTCGGAATGCAGTTACGATATCCTCCTAAAAATCGGTACAACGGCACTCCGGCTTTTTTTGATATCATATCGTGTAGGGCCGAATCGACCATGGTCAAAGCCGATGACTTCTTGCCGAGATTGGCTTTTAGCTCCTTTAGGATAAGGGCGTAGGTAAACGGGTCCCTGCCCATCAAGTAAGGAGAAATTATATCTTTAATGGCATCTTCGACATCTGCTGGATTTTCGCCTGTAACCGCTTTATCGGGTGCCCCACATCCATATCCCACAATAGTGCTATCGGTTTCCACTTTTAATATGAAATTGGTGGATTTACTTATGGTTTCGTATGCAATCGTGTAAGGCTCGGAGAGTTTTAGGTCAAGGCGTTCGTAGGATACTTTGGTGATTTTCATTGCTTGTTAAGCTTGTTTGGTGATTTTTGAGATGCTATTGCCATAAAGCAAACGTTTTTCATCTTCGGTTTGGTTTCTTGAGCTATGCCTAGGGTTCAACTAGCTTCCGTCATTTAGAGTTCATGCTCGTATTGTGTTGTGCCAGTCCTAGCCGGCCTCCAACATGTGCAGGATTCTTTTTCACTAGTCATTCTTTATCTTCTCTTTTAAAATTTCGATCAACCCCTCTGTTCCGTATTTAAGCACATCGAATGCCGGCAATTTTGTTTCGAGCGTGATCTGTTTACAGGCCTCTAAAATTTCATCGTCGGCCATATCTTCATGGTTTACGGTTATGGCAATCACTTTTTTACCGGAAATCACCTCAATGGCGTTGATCTGTTCGGGAAGGGAATGCATTTTATACCCGGGGAACCCATCGTATTCCAAGCGTTTCGGAGCATGCTGCAAGATAACATAGTCCGGTCGGCCTGCGGCTAAGATCTCGAAACCGCCGGGATATGCGGGGTTCATCAAACTGCCCTGGCCCTCGATGACAACCACATCGGGCTTTTCATTCTTATAGGCACTTACCACGGCATGCTCGATTTCGCCCGAGACGAAATCGTTGATACAGCTGTCCATAACCATGCTGTATTTGGCGCCTTGCATCCATGCGGTCTGGCCCGTGCCGATCATTTCCGCTTTCAGTCCGGCATCCCTAAGGCCGTGGACCAACAACCAGGCGGTGGTGCGTTTTCCCAAAGCGGAATCGGTGCCGAGGATGGCCAGTTTTAGGCAATCTACTTTTTCGATCTCCCCGGTGAAAAAATGGAGCTTGTCGCGGTCGGGCGTTTTCCGAACATCACGGATACGGCAGTTGTTTTCGGCGGCAAACTGGTTCAGGGCGGCGTCATTAGTCAAGAAATCGTGCAGCCCGCTATCGACGTTCCAGCCCATCTTCAAGGCCATTTTTATAACGGATTTGGCTTCGTTCGGCAATCGGCCCCCATCGGGAGCAAGGCCTATAACCAAGGTAGAGGGCAAGTTGTCGCTGGACCTCAATACTGCGATAGCGGAATCCATATCCTTGAAAATAGGAATGCCGTTGGACTTTCCGTCGAGTGCCTCCCCAGCATCTTGACCGGCATATTTGCTGTCAATAACCCCAATAATTTCATAGCGTTCGGTAAAACGTACGAGACCGTGCGCGGTTTTTCCGTTAGGAGTATTAAAGGCACCTTCGCAATACACGAGCGCCTTTCCGTCAATTGATTTTTTCATAGTAAAATATTCGTTTATTGTACTTAATTTCTAAATACACTCATTTCTTATTAACCTACCCTCCGACAGGCAGGCTCATTAACCTAAAAACCCATACGCTCATGGATTAATATTAGATGCAATTGGCATTCACCACAACTTCGAGTTGGGGCAAGAAATCTGACTACCTTCTCTTTCCTTAGTTCTTTGCCGTCAATACCGCCACAAAGCGGCCCGGTTCGAAATCCATTTTTTCATCCAGTTCCAATAGGGCTATCAGTCCCGCCGTCGCTGCCGGCAATATTCGAAAACCTTCCTTTTTTGCCAATAGCGAGGTCATTTCCCTCAATTTTTTATCGCTGATGTTAAAGGCCTCGCCGTTGGATTCCCTTAGCGCATACAAAGCTTCCTCCCCATCGAAACTATGCCAATTGATTAAGGGTTCGTTGTATTTTGTCTCCTTGATCGCCTCGGGATTTAAATCCTGACAGTGGTCCAAGCCTTGTAAAAATGATTGTACGATCGGGTTCTTTCTGCTCGACGAAGCGGCTATCATTTTAGGGATACGTGATGTTTTCCCCCTTTTGTACAAACTTACGAAACCCCGATAGATACCCGCGAACAAGGTACCGTTCGATACTGGTACGGCACAGTATTCAGGAGCGTCTCCCAAGTCCTCAAAAATTTCTACGGCAATCTGCGAGTAGGCAGAAATCTGTAAGGGCGTGTTAGAGCCTCCTGGATTGGCATCGTACCATCCTTCTTTTTTGGCTAGTTCGCTACTTTTTGTCACCACGTCTTCATAGCTGCCGGGCAGCCTGATGATTTCCGCTTTCAGACTTTCCATTTCGGAAATGCGGTCGGTGTGATAACTTTCGGGAATATAAATCTTACATCGTATACCGGCCAGGTTTGCAGCCAAGGCCATAGCGACCCCATAATTGCCACAGGTCGCCAAGACCACAACGTCGAAGTCCCGCCTTAGTGCATCGTACACCTGTGCAAAGGCGATACGGTCTTTTTGGGTACCGGTCGGGTTGTCTCCCTCATATTTTACGTACAACTGACGCATGTCGAATTCCCGTTCCAAAGTTTTTGCGCGCTGTAGCCCGGTATCACCTACCTCTAGGTTGATAATGTCTTCGTACGACTCCAAACGATCTACTAAGGATTTACTTTTATCCCTCGTGAATTCGGCCAACTTCTTGGCTTCCGACGACACTTTGTTCTCGGCGGTCTTTACGCCATCCTTTAGGTTCATAGCTTTACGGATTGTCGTACCAAATGTAATGTGTTTTAATGAGGGGAATGTTTAAAAAAGCGTATAGGTCATCCTTTTTTATTTGGATAAAAAAAACAAATGGAAATCCTGATTGCACTTACGGCATCCTCTTACTAAATATCCATCCTAAAAATAAGGATGCATACCTTAAATCACTGGTCTAAAATTCCCCAGCCGGGTAAATTCTCCCCGTTTAAAATTATCCCAGAATATTAACCCTGATAGCAATAACTTGATCATCAATTGTTTACATCAGTTGGCAATAGTAATGTTACTATGGGCATAGCCTTTGCTCTTCATAAATGAAAAATCCTAATAATCAGGACGAGTGACCGAACCCGTCACGAAATAAAATACGAAAAAATGAAATACGAAAAGTTATATATAGAAAAGAAAGAGTTTGTACTTTTAAAAAGGTTTATGAATCTTTCGGGATATTACAAGGACGACACCTTCCGTAAATCGGTTGAAAAACTGGTAGGAGAACTGGAGTCGGCGCAGGTCTGTGACGATGCCGATATGCCAAAAGATGTCATACGATTCAACACCACCCTGACCATCGGTTCTGAAAATGGATGGCGCAAGACCTTCAAGTTGGTTATGCCCAAAGAAAGCGATGTGAAGACCGATAAAATATCGATATTAACTCCCATGGGCGCTGCTGTTATGGGCTATGCCGAAGGGGATTCCATAACATGGGAATTTCCTGCGGGCGAGCAGAAACTGACTATTGAAAAGGTAGTGCAGGAGAACAAGCATATAGATGCAAATATGATATTATGAACGACCCAAACCTGTTTTACGCCCATGAGCCGGATAGCTGGATTTCCATAAAAAAGGATATGGCGGAAGTCACTAACTGGTTCGATGATCTGGATTACATCAACGAGGAAATCGATTATTTACTTGACATCGAGGACCGTATGTTGAACAATCGCAGGCTCTACCAACAATTGCACGAAATTCGACGGGAAAACATAATGAAATTGGGCATTCTGCGCCGGTACGAAAACAACATGCAAAATGCCATGGAGTGCGATACTACAGCGTGTGATGCCTTTTATTTGAGCAATCACGAGAAGAACCGCAACCTCTACACTAATCATGTAAAAGAGTACAGACTCCTGAAAACTAAGGTGCTTTCAAAAATCTTGTTGAACGCCTAATTATCGTATTGAAACGATCTAAGAACAGCTTACGAATTTTAAATCAAGCTGTCTCCCTGTCCAAACAAAGCTCTACTTGATCCAATCCTTCCTGAGTGTCGGACAATACGATCAAAATATCTTCCGCCTCGATTAGTGTAGAACCTTTCGGCACCACATAACTGCCATTGCGTTTTATCATGGCGATAATGGCATTATTGGGAAAATCGAGCCTCACGATTTTTTTATCCACCGCATAACAATTGCTACCTACCTTGAATTCTTTCATGGCTGTTTTCGGGTTTTCCTCCAAAAAGGCATCCGTGGGATAGCTGACGATATCACTTTCCGGTAAGGCCACGTTCAGCCATTTGGCGAAAATGCCTAGTGTTGTGCCCTGAATCAAAACGGAAGTCACTGATATAAAAAAGACAATGTTAAAGATCATTCCCGCCTTATCGACACCCGTCAATAGCGGATACGTGGCGAAAACAATGGGTGCCGCGCCCCGCAATCCGACCCATGAAATATAGAAACGCCGCCTGAGTTTCATCTTGAAGAACAATAAACTGATAAATACTCCGATAGGCCGGGCCACTACTATCAAGAAGATAGAAATCAGCATCCCAAAGCCGAGGATAGGCACGATTTCCGAGGGGAAAACAAGTAAACCCAGGGTAAGGAACAGCACGATCTGCATTAACCAGGCCAGACCATCGTACATGCGCATGATGCTCTTTTTATGAATCAGTTCTTGGTTGCCCAAATAGACCGCACAGATATAAATGGCAAGGAAACCGTTGCCGCCCACAAGGTCGGTTGCCGAAAAGGTGATGAACATCAGGGCGATGACCAATACCGGATAAAGCCCTTCGAAACCCAGATGAAACCTGTTGATAATCAGTTTACTTAACTTTCCGAAGCCGAAACCTGCCAAACCGCCTACAATCATTTGTAGCAGAAAAAAAGGGATTATGGAAAGTATGTTTTGTTCCGGGTGTAGCACCAATGTTAAAAAGCTGATTGTAAGCACGTAGGCCATCGGGTCGTTACTCCCACTTTCCAGCTCTAAGGTCGGTCTAAGGTTGGATTTCAAGGACAGGCTTTTGGCCCGTAAAATGGAAAATACCGCTGCAGCATCGGTAGAAGATACGATTGAACCCAGCAACATACTTTCATAAATCGTGAAATCGGTCAAAAACCAAACAAAAGTCCCTAGCGAAGTAGCCGTCAGTAGCACACCAATGGTAGATAAGGCAATGCCTTCTTTGAGAATGGGCTTTACAGTATTCCAATTGGTGTCAAGTCCACCGGAAAACAAAATGAAATTCAGGGAGACCACTCCGATAAACTGGGCCATTTTAGGATCGTCGAAATTGATGCCGCCGATACCTTCCGAACCTGCAAGCATACCGATAACCAAGAAAATCAATAATGTAGGCACCCCATATTTATAGGCTCTTTTCCCTATAATAATGCTTATAAAAAGCAGTAGGGAGCCTATTAGCAGGATATTTTCAATTGTAATGTTCACGCGCCCTTAGGTTTTTTATGCTTGGTATTTCCGCTCCATCGCAAAATAAGATATCCGATAATCCCGGATACGACCGACCCCACTATAATACCCACTTTTGAAGAATCGATAAGCATCGCATTACCCGTAAAAGCTAGGTTGGCGATAAAAATGGACATGGTAAAGCCTACTCCGGCCAAGATGGCGACACCAAAGACCTGCTTGAAATTAATATCACCGGGCAAGGTCGCTATTTTTAGTTTTACACCTAGATACGACATAAGCGTGATACCGATTCCCTTGCCAATGAACAGGGCGATGGCTATGTTTATCGCCAGGGGAACATCAAGTTCCATATCGGCACTGAAGACCACCCCTGCATTGGCCAACGCGAAAATAGGCATGATAAAATACGCGACCCAGCCGTGGAGTCCATTTTCCAGGCGCTGTAGGGGCGAATTGAACTTTTCCGTCAGATCCTCGAGATCATCCATATATTGGTACTGTTCCTTGGATAATATGGGAAGTCCGTCACGTTTAGTTTCTTTAAAGCGTTGGGTGATATCCGTTAAGGTTTCGGTAAATTCCTTCATATTTATCTTTTGGCGTATGGGAATGGTAAAGGCCATAAGCACCCCGGCAATGGTAGGATGGATTCCCGATTTTAAAAAAAGGAACCATACGATCACGGCAAAAACAACGGATAGATATTTGTAATATAAGCCCCTGTACCCTAAATAAAAGAGGATGGCCAAAGGTATCATGGCATATACAATCATGAGCCAATCGATGCCCGAACTATAAAACAGGGCAATGACAAGTACCGCTCCCAAATCGTCTACGATGGCAAATGCGGTCAGGAAGATTTTTAGGCTCAACGACACCCGGTTTCCCAACATTTTAAGGATGGCCAAGGTAAATGCGATATCGGTCGCCATGGGAATACCCCAACCGCTGGTCGTTTCAGGTGATTGGTTCAGGAGAAGGAACAATCCGAGCGGGAAAATGATACCGCCGATGGCCGCAACCAATGGGAATGCCGCCTTTCTTAGGCTGTTCAACTCACCGATTACCAGCTCCCGTTTGATCTCAAGACCGATCAAGAAGAAAAATATGGCCATCAATCCGTCGTTGACCCAAAGGATAAGCGGTTTGTTAAGATCATATCCTTCAGTATCGATCCCAATATTATAGTTCCATAGTTCCTGATAGCTTTCACTGAATCCCGAATTGGCCCAAACCATAGCGATTACGGTTGCCCCGAACAGGAGGATACCGCTAAAACTTTCTATTTTTACGAATTTTTGAAAAGGGGTAATGATGACTTTCTCTATCATTTTTGAAACTGTATTTTTCTAGAAGGCATCCATACGGATGGTAAACTTCTTGCGCGGTAAAAATAATAAACGCTTGACCGTTCGGGGCGAATTAATGTAAGTAATATACAAGTTCGGACAGGATTAGGTCTGGCTAATAGTCATGGGAATTGAAAACATCCATCCTATCATCCCTTTCCATAAAACGCCTATCTTAGACTTTTCCCGGCTTTCCCGCTCCCAGTCCCATACTAAGTTTGAGGGCAGCGATTACGAATAGGAATACTAGGGAAAAGGTCCAACTTCCTGAAAAATCAAAGATACTACCGAAGATAATCGGACCGGTAGCGGCGACCAAATAGCCGATGGACTGTGCCATACCGGACAGTTCCGTCGCGGATTCGGCATCGTGGGATCGGAGAACTATAAAGAGCAGGGCCAATCCGAACGTACCGCCCAGCACAAAACCGATCAGCGATACCCATAAGGCAATCCATCCGAATTGCGGCAGTAGCAGACCGATGATTGCAATAACCTCTATGATGACCAAAAACCAGACAATACCGCGCTGATCTTTTATCCTTCCCGCTAACACAGGAACGATCAAAGACCCCAAAATTCCTGTTGCCTGTGAGAGGGAAAGCATCCATCCGGAAAAGGAGGCATCATAACCACGACTCTGTAGAATAGCCGGCAACCAGGCGAGAATAATATAAAACGTCATGGATTGCAATCCCATGAACAAGGCGACCTTCCACGCCAAATGGGTTTTACCCAAACTTTTCATGGCTTTGAGATAGCCTTGGTTCGCCTTTATTTTCGTCAAGCGGGACAGCTGCGGCATCCAAACAAAAAAAGCGATTATTGCCAAAATCGACCAAACCCCAAGGGAACCGCGCCATCCCAAGCCAGCGCCATGCGCCAGCGGAACACTTACACCTGCGGCCAAAGAGGCCCCTACCGCCATTACGGCGGAGTAAAGACTCGTTATAAATCCGGAATTGGATGCGAAATTACGCTTGGTCAGACCGGGCAGTAGCACGTTGCCGAAAGCGATGGCGATACCGAACAAAAAAGTGCCGAAATATAACGCAGGCATCCAAGCTATCGACCGTATTCCGATGCCGATGGCCAAAAGGGCCATTGCGCCCAATAAGGTGCCGCCGATGCCAAACCGCCTAGTAAACAAAGGGGTCAAGGTAGATACAAGGCCGAACATGATAAGTGGTAAGGTGGTCAATACCCCCAACATAGTATTCGAAAGACCTGTGGCCTCCCTGATATCCTCGATAAGCGGACCAACGCTGGCCAAGGCCGGGCGTAGGTTGATGGCAATGAACAGAATGCCTACGATTAATAGAACATTCTTCGATTTCGTCAAGTTCTTCAGAAACTGTGGATTTTGGTTTTGATACGCGACCTAACAGTATGGGTTTCAGCTCGGCATGGGTTGCTCCAGACAAGGGTTCAACTCGGTATGGGTTGCACCTCAATGTGGGTTGCCACAAAAAATAAACCGATAATCGTGACGACCATCGGTTTGTTTTTTCTTGTAAAGTTCGGGCTGTTACCCCTTTAATTTTCTTAGGTTGAGAGCCCTGGAATGGGTTCCATTTTACCGTTCTTCAATTTTCCGAGAACGGTTACGTCTTTGGTCTTTTTATATTCATCTATGGCCATTATCAATTGTTGTTTGGTTTCCCGAACAATCTTAATTCCTGATTTTTGGTTTTTATTGCGGACTTCAATATAATATCCATCGCGAAGTTCCGTCGGTTTTGTGGCAGGTCTTCCCATTTTTGATCTTTTCTTTTTTGTTTGTAAATTTGAATCCTTCATATAAATTTCTCGTTTTACAGATATCCTTTTATCGGCTTTAAAAAAATTCCTGAATTCGCGATAAACATAGACAAATTATCCTTAACAAGCACAGGTCAAAGGGTTAAGCTAACGTTAAAGTGCCGATTTTTGTAGAAAAGTCCTTTTTAACACCTCTCGGAGCCTCCTTTTCATGTCAATTGCAGAAATGAAAACGGCCGTTGAAATATCTTTTAAATCAAGGAAGGCACAGATAGAAAAGACTCAGCTTTAACCCATAATTGTCCTCCACAAATCCCAACTTTTCCCATGTTTTTTGTTCCTCGATCTTTCAATGAATAAATAATAGAACATGCCCATCACATACATGGAATGACTTGCCATGATCGGCAAAGCCACCACACCGACACTTCGACAAAGCTCAGCACTGGTTGTTCTGAGAAAACTTTAAAATATTTCGATTCATTCGAATTAAAATATCTTCAGCCCTTGTTCGAGAAATTTCGCTCGATTTTTTTGCGGTCGATTTTGCCTGTATCGCCCTTGGGAATGCTTTCCAGAAAATGGAATTCAGCAGGCACTTTAAATTTGGCCAAATGGACTCGACAATGGCTTTTAAGGTCTTGCGTAGAAAGTTCGGATGCTGTAACCAAGAAGGCAATGCCACATTCCCCCCACTTTTCGTGCGGTGCTGCAATTACTACGGCTTCGTTTATGGCCGGGTGCTGTAACAATGCGCGTTCGACTTCGGCGGGATATACATTTTCGCCACCGCTGATGTACATGTTCTTTTTCCGATCCAAAATATAGATAAAGCCTTCGCTGTCGATTTTTCCGATGTCCCCCGTTCTCAGCCATCGGTCCAATTTTGCATTTTGGGTCGCTTCCTCATTTTGCCAATAGCCCGGCATGACCATGGGGCCGCCGATCAGGATTTCTCCCGCGGTATCGGGGGCGGCATCTTTTCCTTCCTCGGTCAAAATCCGTACGTCCACATAAAAATTGGGCTTGCCAATGGAACCCTGTTTCCGCTCCGCATCGTTTTGATGCAGGGAGGTTAGATTGGGGCCCACCTCGGTTAGTCCGTAGCCCTGACGGATGGGCACCTTTTTTTGATGAAAGATTTCGATCAGGTTCAAAGGCATGCTTTCCCCTCCCACAATAATATAATTTAAGCTACTAATATCGGTTGTGTCAAATTCCGGTAATTCGACTATCATTTTCAGCATAGTCGGCACGGCCATAAAAAGGTCCAGTTTTTCTTCGACGATGCAATTAAGCACGGCAAGGGCATCGAATTTTTTGAACATGATAATGGTTCCGCCCCGATGCAAGACGGGAGTCAGAAGCACATTCCAACCGCCGGTATGAAAAAGTGGCATGCAATTGAGTGTGACGGTATCGTTGTTGACCAAAAGGCTCTGGGTGGTATTTATACTGTTCCAGAAAAGCATTTTATGGGTGTAGAGTGTGCCTTTGGGAAGGCCCGTTGTGCCGCTAGTGTATAGGATGAAGACGGGGGAATCTTCCGTCAATTCGGGTTTCGAGACGGTGGGCGCATCCTTTCCCACGAATCCATAAACCATTTTCAGATCTTCGAAAATGGTCTCTCCATGAAGGCTTTCCGTGGAAACACAGCCATCGGTAAAGGCCAATTTGCATTGCGAATCAGCCAATAGTCCCTTTATCTCTTTAGGTGCCAACCTGAAATTTATGGGTACGAGAATGATGCCGGTTTTTTGGGCGACCGCGAAAAGAATCACTTGGGCCAAATGGTTTTCAGCGATAATGGCCACCCTGTCTCCCATGGTTATACCATGTTGCTGTTTTAAGTGGAAGGCCAAAGCGTTTCCTGCGGTATCTATATCGCCATAGGATAGGCTTCTGCCTGAACCCGCATCTTTTACCGCTGTTTTATCGGGATGGTAGTCCGCCCATTTCTTAAACCAATCGAAAGTATTGTTCATGGTCGATTTTATAATATAAACGCATTCGCAGCAAAAGCAAGTCCCCCACCGGATCCGATGAAAAACAGGGTGTCGCCCTCCTTTATCTTCCGTTGTTCCCACGCATCGTGAAAGGCCATGGGGATACAGGCCGATCCGGTATAGCCGTAATTGTGCATTACGGTGTGGGCTTTGCTTTTATCTACTTCCAAGATACGAAGGGTTTCCCAAATAGCGTTGATATTGATCTGGGTAATGAAAAATTGGTCCACCGCTGCCATATCCAAATTCATTTTACCGGAGAGTTCAAGGGCAAGGCTGCTCCACATTTCGGGATTGAGCTCTGGCGGAAATTTTTTGACGAACTTCAGTTTATGACCGTTCTGTTGCAGGACTTCATCGGAAATGGGGTTTTTGGTGCCTCCGCCGTAAATGCCCATAAAATCAGCATATTGCCCTTGCGATATCAATTTTCCGGCCTGATGGCCTTTGTTCTTTTCCTCTGTGGCAGTAAGTACCATGGCTCCCGCGCCGTCTGCGAAAAGGGTGACGGTCTTCTTGTCCGTTTTGTCCAAATATTTACTCATGGCGTAAGCACCGACGACCAGAACATTATCGACCGATCCACTGCGGATGTAATGCGTGGCGGTCTCGGTGGCCGTAACAAAGCCGGCACAGGCGGCGTTGAGGTCGAAAGTGCCCGCGTTCTTTGCTCCGATACGGTGTTGCAATACCGCTGCAGTTGACGGCGAAACGTATTCCGGGGTATCGGTGGCTACGATGATAAGATCGATTTCTTCCGGTTTCAGTTGGGCATTTTGCAAGGCTTCCAAGGCCGCCGCTTGGCACAGATCGGCCGTAGATTCATTCTCGTTGCACCACCTGCGTTCATAGATATGTACATTTTCACGCAACCAAGTATCGACATCTTCTCCCAGAATTTCGTTGAAATAAGAGTTGGGAAAAACTTGCTCGGGGACATACATCCCCGAGGAAATTATTTTTGCATTTTTCATTTGTATTTTTTTCCGTGGGGTTAGTCCAAATGAATTTTTGTTTCCAAGACATATAGGCCACGGGTGGGAGGCGAGGCCGTAAACTCGCGCAGCTCGTTGTTGAACAGGTTGGTAGCCGCAAAGGAAACGGTTATCTTATCACTGACTTTATACCCGATGTTGAGATCCATTGTAACGAATCCGCCCAAGGGGCCGTAGTTGTATGAATCTCCGCTCGGTGCATCCTCAACAATAGGAAGGCCCCTGTAGGTCATCCCCGGAAGGGTTTCGGAAGCGATTTGGAAACTGGAGAAATAGTTGTATTTCTGTACCGTCCTTCCAAAAACGGAACCAAAGAAGCGAGATCCGTTATAATTTAGTCCGAGCCCTCCTTTATGCTTGGGCGCATTGACCAAGAAATCCAAGAAATTGACCTCTCCATCATTATTGAAATCATTTTCCGTATTGTCTTCATCAAAGGAATAATCAAAATAGGAATAGTTACCGGTCATGCTCCACTGCGGCGAGAAGGAATAGGTAAGGCTAAGGTCAGCACCATAGGTATTTACCTCGCCGAAATTGATATAGGTCGCTACCAGGCCGTTGTAGATCCCAAAACCGGACTGCACCTCTTCTATTGGCGTATCGCCCCGTTCAGTGGCCACGCCGATTACGGTAACGGGACTTAAAAAATCTTTGTTTTTGCTGTAATAGGCATTCACATCGGTATATAGGTTTTCAGCCAGCGTACCTCGATACCCCACTTCGTAGGTGCTTACCTTTTCGACATCCTGGGGGTCGACCTTGGAGCCGTCCGCCAAGGTAAAGCCTTCGGCATTGCCGAGAATTAGGCCGGAGAAGAGATCTCCGTACAAGTTCAAAATAGTAGGGGAGGCGATACCCTGCCCATAAGTCATCCGAAAGCTACCTTTTTCCAATTCCTTTACCAGTCCGAGTTTCGGTATAAAGTTAGTGCCGTAAATATCGTTGTTGTCGACACGAGCAGCGGCAAGCGCCTTGAATCCGCTGCCGAAATCATAGTTCAAGTGTACGTAACCGCCGATCTGCGATAGATCAATGGTATCGTCTTCATCTTTATCCAACAGGTAAGTGCCCAAACTGTTGGCCATATCCTTTTGGTATTGCAGACCGGTAATCAATTCCAGTTTTTCGAAATACGTATTGCTGTATTGAACCTCGGCATTGAATCGTTTCGAATCATCCTTGAAGAGCGCACCACTGGCATACGAAAAATCGCCTGCGGCCTCCGCTGGGGACATGCCCGCATCGATACCGCGATAGTACTGCTTGGTGCGGTCGTCTATGGAGTAGGTGTCATCGGTCTTACTGGTCGTGAAATAGGTCTGTGCAAAAAAGTTCTTGGTATTGAACCGCAACTGGAACACATTGATACGCCAGTCTACGATCTGGTTTCTTCCCACATTCGTCGGTGCGAGGTAGGTACTGTTGCTGTGTCCGTAAGTGGCAATGATGTCAGTACCTGCTTTTGGAGTAAAATAGGCACTTGCCTCGGTCTTAAAAAATTCCACATTATTGTCGAGCTCAAATTCTTCATAGGCCTCTTTTACGCCATCGGCTCCAGGACTACCATCTGCGAGTTTTCGGTCGATGTAGACCGAATCGGCATAGATGAATTCCGTCGCCTTGGTATATTCTCCTGTAGCCTTAAAAGCCCATTTATCATTGAATTTTTTGGCGAAACGCAACCTTCCCGAATAGAAAGCATTACCGTCGCCGTTGACCCCGATATTACCTGCAACCGTAAGGCCTTCGTGTTTCCGCGGATCCTTGGTAATGGTATTGATCAGGCCATTATGGGCGTTGGGACCATAAAGGGTGGCATTCGGACCCAAAATCAGCTCGACCTGCTCGGTGTCTTCCTTGATTGTCGTGGTCAAAGGCCCCATGGGAAGTCCCGTTGCGATTAGGGAAGACAAGCGGTTATCGACCACCTGGAGGTTCTTGGAGTTGAAGTTTGAATTGAATCCTCGGATATTAAAAGCAGGTGCGGCAATACCCGCCCGAAAGTAATCTATTCCTTTTTTTCTGGCCAACAGTTCTGCGGGGTTCCCAGCGTATTGCTCGATTTCCCGTGCGCCTATGGTAATTATCGTAGCGGTGGAACTGGTCAGTTTTTCCGCTTTCTTTGATCCGGAATACACCACGACCTCATCAAGGGCACGCCCCTGGGTCAGCACAAAATCGAGCGTAGTACCCTCTGCTACATCCACTTTTTTTGCAGAAGCCGAAAAACCGACATACGAAGCCTCGATTAAAAGATTGCCCGCTGGCACCGTAAGTTCATAATTGCCATCCATATCGGCAGTGGCACCTACACCCATTTCTATGGCGTAAATCGTTGCGCCGGACAAACCGACTCCATCTTCATCGGAAACCTTTCCGGTAACTGTTACCTGCTGCGAGTTCATTGCGATACAACCGACAAAGAACAACACCATTACTGATACTTGTTTCATTTTCATTTGATTTTATGGGTTAATTTGAGATTATGTTTAGTTATTGCGTTACTAGTTTTGTGTTAAGCAATTAGTTTTCTACCCCTTCCAGAATACAACTGTTCACGGCATCGCTTTGGTCCCAGAGCACAAAATGGCCGGCTTCGTCCAAACGTTCCGTTTTTACCTTTGGATGATCGATCTTTAATTTTTCCAATATGGTTTCCAAGGTTAGCTGTGGATGTAGGATTTTATTTGGAATCAGCATGTCGTTGTTGCCATAAATAACCTGTATCGGCACTTGGATATCTGCTATTTTATCATATACCGGTTCGGCCAGCATGGCATAGATGCTCTTTACGATGGTGGATACATAGGTTGTGTATTTTTCGGCATCCTCTTTTAATTCGAGCCGCTCGCTTACCATAAACTGGGCGTCTTCGGGAAGTTTTCCTCCGAAAAAGTTCATGTTGAAATTCTGTTTGATTTGATCGTCGGTCATATTCAGGTAAAGTTGATCGTTGACCACGGTGCGGAACCATTTCTTCTCTTCATCGGTAAATCGCTCCAAGCCGGCAGGGGCTAAAAGCACCAGGTTTTTCAACCAGGCCGGTTGGTGGTTGACGGTCGGTTGTTGGTCAGCGGCCAATTGTATGGCGATCTGTCCGCCCATGGAATGGCCGACCAAGGTTACATTGTTCAGTTTTTTTAGTTCGATGAATTCCTTTATTGCCTTTGCGTAATTGGTCATTCCTGGCACAAAATCCCCAAGTTCGGTATTACCATAGCCGGGAAGGTCAAGGGCGATTACCACCGCTTTTTCGGCTAAGGCAGGCATGTTCTTTTTAAAGGCTTTGGAATTGCTTCCGAGTCCGTGAATCAGAACAATGATGTTACTCCCGCTTCCGGCCTGTTGATAGTTAAGGGTTACATTGCTATTGGGCAGCAACAGTTCCGAATTCTCGATATCTTGGCTCATAAGCGTCGAAAAGGTTATAAATAGGATTGCCAAAAGGAAAAACTTAGCTTGCATAGGCTTTGGTTTTCATGGGTTTTATAAAATAGATGATCGTACCGACCGCCGTGGAGACCATTAGCGCTATGGCCGATGCTATAGCGGGATTTTTGACCGTGGCACCTTCCATATAAGGAGTAAGTTCCAGATAATAGATTCCGAAATGGGTTACTACCGCCACTATGGATGCAACAATGGGGACGTACCTGTTCGTAGTCTTGGTAAAAATTCCAAAAAACACGGGCACGAAGGCTGCCGAGAAAAAGGCATAGACACCATTTTGGGCGAAGATCCCCACACTGAGACTAGGACTGACCAATTGTTGGTAGGATAGTACTATGGACGCAATGGCTACTAAAAAAGTCACGCCCCAGTTGATGTGGATCGCATTGATTCCTTTTTTAAACCGTCCCAAAATCGGCATGATCAAATCATTGGTCAAGGTAGTCGGGATGGCCTGAATCAGACCTTCCAAGGTGGAGAGTCCCGCTGCGATCAATCCTAAGATGACCAAAATGCCTACATAAATCGGAAACCTGTCCACTACATAGGCCGGGATGATTCCATCCATCTTTAAAAGCTCCCCGCCTTGCATCAAATCCGGAAAGCTCAAACGAGCATAAAAGCCGGTAATTACGACGGAAAAAAAGATGACCAACAATAGAATGGAATAGATCAAAAACCGGTTGACCTGTTTATCCTTTTTAATAAGTAGTGATTTTGTCAAAATATGGGGTTGACAAACGATGGCGATACCAACAATGGCATTACATACAACCACTTCGAAAAAATCCCGGAAAAGCGGACTAGATTCATTAAAGGTCTTGGTCAAATTGGGATCGATCGCGCTAAGTTTTGTCATAATGGATTCCCCACCCGTAGCCAAAAAATACTCCGCCCCTGAGCCAAGCAGTAATACCGCTACAACGATCATCATGACCGCTTGCAAAGAGTTGGTATAGACCATGGAGTTAGCGCCTCCGGCCAACATATATGAGAAAACGATGACCACTAGAATAATAAGAATGGTCAGCTCATCGGCTGATACCGCTTTGGCAATCACCTTTGTAATTCCCACACATATCAGTACAATAAACGTAATCAACAGGGCACTTAGCAATCCAAAAAACAATTTCAAAAAGGAAGATCCGTAGCGCTTGCCCACCCAATCGGCAATGGTTAACGATTTTACGTTGATACCGTACTGTCGAAAGCGCTTCATTAGCACTACGAGGGCCACAAAAATAGCGAGCGGCATCACTACCCCAAAGGCCAGATAGGCACTGACCCCGTACAATGAAATAAAACCGGGATTGATAATAAAAGTCGCCGCACTCGTTAAAGAGGCTGCTAACGAAAGGGCTACGGAAAACGATGAAAAGGACTTGTTGCCCAAGGCATAGGTCTCGATGCTTTCATCCTTCGACCTTGACTTTATGACCAAATAGAACAATACGCCCACGAAAACAACTAAGGAAGTAAGCGTCAGTATCGGATAGTATTCGTTCATACGGGGTAAAAGGATTTTTTTGTTGTATTCGATTCGATATGTTGACCAATATAGAGACAAAGAAATCCATACCGCTTATTTTGAATTCAATTTTATGATATGGACTTTTTGTGTAGATGACTATGATTCATAGTAGAATATCATCCATTTTTGCGCCTAAAAGAGTCTTTTTGGATAGTTTGATCGAAAAAGTGGATGATTTTATTATCTATTCGTAGGTTTTTAAGGGCATATTTGATATTTGTCCATATCACTATGTATAATTTTATATAATTAGTAATTAGGTATTTATAGTTTTATATAACAAAAAGCAATAAAAGTCCATAGCAACGAATTAATTATCACTAATTTAACCGGACGATTATATCAATAGCTTTGGCCTAAAACCTAAACGATGTATAGATTGAAAGACAAAGTAGCCGTAGTTACCGGTGGCGCAAATGGAATAGGAAAGATAACCGTAAACAAATTTTTGGACGAAGGCGCCACGGTCATCTGCTGGGATATCAACGCGGATGCAGGTAAGAATTTGCTCGAAGAAAATGAGGGCAAATCACTAAAATTCCAAAAAGTAAACACTGTAAACAAAGCCGAAGTCGACCAAGCGGTAAACGACATTATTGATACGTATGGCGGTATTGACATTCTGATCAACAACGCCGGAATAACCCGTGATGCCACTCTTAAAAAGATGACTTCGGAACAATGGCAATCCGTTTTGGATGTGAACCTAACCGGAGTTTTTAATTGTACGCAGTCCATATCCGAACACATGGTCGAAAAAGGAAGTGGTAAAATCGTCAACGCCTCATCGGTTGTCGGACTCTATGGAAATTTCGGTCAGAGCAACTATGTGGCTACAAAAGCAGGTGTTATCGGCCTTACCAAGGTCTGGGCACGAGAACTCGGCAGAAAGGGCATTAACGTAAATGCCGTAGCTCCCGGATTTATAGCCACCGAAATGGTAGACACCATTCCCGAAAAAGTAATTGCCGATCTGGAATCAAAAACCCCTTTGGGCCGTTTGGGAAAACCCGAAGATATCGCCAATGCCTACGTCTTTCTGTCATCCGAAGATGCGAGTTTTATAAATGGGGCGACATTAAGCGTTGATGGAGGTCTAGTGATGTAATAGCGCAGTTTTGAAACTAAAAAAGTTTACGGAATTTACCGATGCGCTGCTTCCGCATGAGGCACTGTTGTTGGAACGTTCCGCCCAGTTTCAGGATGTTGACCGTTCCGCTATTTTCAAAACCGTCAAATATAATGCGCTATCAAAGGACAAAAAAAAGGAATTCGACCCCGGCATAGACAAGCGCAAATATTCGCACCTAATGAACTGGATGCAGGCGCGGCTAGAAGAACATTGTACCGACAAATACTACAAACGGCTCAATTATTTCGACAACAAGATAAAGACAGACGCCATATCCTCGGACGAGGAAAAGGAACTACTCAAGCTTATCAAAAATTATGTTCCGCATCACTTTCACTTTATCCGGTTTTATGAAGTGGTCAAAAATTACCTGAATTTTTTATTGGTACGGGTACGGCTGAACGATTATGAACTGATCAACCGGTTCGTGCATAATTATCACGACGACTACATCCGAAATAAAGATATCAGCAACCGGATGACCCAGGCGACCTCTGATATCGTTACCGACTATCACAGCACCCAACTTTCCCAGAACTCGCTCAAATGGTCACCTTGGCTAACGCGCCTGTTCGAGGAAGCCGAAATAGACGGTTCCAATCGGTATCAGGCCCTGATTCTGTTGTCATATCTCTCCCTGCTCAAAACCGATCTTTTGCAGGCCACCATCGCTTGTTATGATGCGTTGGAGTACCGGTTGATAGACGGTTCATATTACTCTCGAAAACTATTGCTCAACTTTTACGGCAACCGGCAGCTGATCTTTATGAAACTTCTTAAATATGATCAGGCCCTGTATTATGGGCGTTTGTCCATTGCGGACCAAGGGCACGACTACATCATGTACCTCAACAATTATTGCTTCAACCTTTTAAAGCTCGGACGGCCCAAAGAGGCATTGCAATTACTAAAGGAAGCCCTGCCCTTTGCCCGGCAAATGTCAAACAAATACAATAAATCGCTATTTATTTCCTCTTTGATAAAGTGCTACAACGACAACGGGGAGTATAAAAATGCGCGACAATATGCCGAAAACCAGCTCGCCCTGAACGAAAAGGACATCTTGGAACACAATTGGAACAAATTCTTTAGGACCTATTTGGAAACCCTACTCCATTTGGGCGATTACCGACAGGCCAAAAAAACCATTAAACGATACGGACTTCAGGACAGGGAAAGCAGCCTTTTAAAAACCTTTTCTGGCTTTCCCTATTTTAAATGGTTCATGGCTTTCGTCGATTTTAAGGAGGGGAATACGAGCGGCATCCAATTCAGAAAGTTGATTCTCCGCGAAAGGGAGCGGTTGGCACTGGTTCACAATGCCGAACCTTCTGAAAGTGTTATGCTGCTGTTAGCGGATGCTTTGAGGGTATAATGAAACCTTGCCGGTGAATTTTGACCCGTTTCGGGTAGCCGAAGATTATCCACTATTCCCTGGTAAACGAGAATGGCAAAATATATTCTTGTCCGTTTTCATTAATAACTACATGGCCATCACCTAAGCGGGTCCAGATTTTAGCATATTCTTCATCG
>RCMY010000482.1_pt1 | contig 62865 bp, 54 predicted proteins | sample 2041341 | NCBI WGS metagenome assembly RCMY01 (sample SAMN09708234, study PRJNA481090) | Marine sediment metagenome, whole genome shotgun sequencing project. | reverse complement strand
CATAATCGCCAACAACTTCCGATTTTGGCTCCCAGCGTTGCCGCAGGTAGGCGTGTCGATAAGACCGTGAACCATGAGCCAAAATCCCCTCAAGGTGGAGCTCCCGCGGGCGCTAGGCCTTCTCGCCCTTCAGCCCAAACGCGAGGACCGCCGCCGCGGCGAGGGCGAGCGTCGCCCCCAGCGTGAACGGGGCCCAGCCGCCGAAGGCCACCCAGAGCGCGCCCGCGATGGCGCTCGCCGGCATGAGGGCGATGCCCACCAGCGTCGACTCCAAGCCCAGCATGGTGCCCTTGAGCTCGGGAGGTGCGATCTCGGCGATGAAGGCCCGCTCGGCGCCCATGATTACGGCCTGGTAGGCGCCGTAGGCGATGAACGCCGCCACGAGCACCCCGGGTGCCACGGGGAAGGCGAAGACGAAGTAGACCACCGCGAAGATGACGTAGCCCGCCACCAGCACGTGCTTGCGGCCGATGCGGTCGGAGAGCTTCCCCAGGGGGATCGAGAGCACCGAGCAGCTCGCGTTGTAGGCGAGGTAGAGAAGGATGGTTCCGCCGGCATCGAAGCCCATGTCACCAGCACGGAGCAGCAGGAAGGCGTTCGACGAGTTGCCGAGCGTGAAGAGGGTCGCGACGACGAGATAGAGCCGAAGGTCGTGGTCGAGGGAGCGGGCCTTCTCCCAGAAGCGCTCGCGCGGGACGGCCGTGGCGTGCGTGCGCTTCTCGCGGAGCAGCGGGAAGAGACAGAGCGCCACGACGACGGGGATGGCCGAGATGGCAAAGACGTGCCGGTATCCCTCGAGGTCGAGCGACCCGCCCATGTACGTGACGAGCAGGTAGGCAACCAGGATCCCAAGCGCCGAGCCCGCCATGTCGAGGGTCTCGCGCAGACCGTAGGCCATCCCCAGCTGGTCGGCCGAGCCGCTCTCGGCCACCATGACGTCTCGCGGCGCGGTGCGGATGCCCTTGCCGATGCGGTCGAGCACGCGGGCGGCGAGGACTCCCGTCCACGACGTGGCGAGGATGAGGGCGAGCTTGTAGACGAGGCCCGTCGCGTAGCCGATGAAGGCGAGTGGCTTCTTGCGCTGGTACTTGTCGGCGATATAGCCCGAGAAGACGCGGAGAAGGCTTGCGGTGCTCTCGGCGATTCCCTCGATGACGCCGACGAGCGCCGGCGTGGCGCCGAAGGCCCCGGTCAGGAACAGAGGGATGAGGGGATAGACCATCTCGGTGGAGAGGTCGGCGAAGAAGCTCACGAAGCCGAGAACCACGACGTTCCTGAGCGATGACCCGTCCTGCCTCGTGCGCATCGGCTCGCCTTCCCCCGCCTGCAGTGTTCCCGTCCATTATCGCCGTCGTACGGCATACGACGTATGCTATCAGGCGGTAGGTACCGTGAGGAACCTCAGCGAGAGGAAGCCATGTCTGCCAGCGATTCGAGCCAGATCCTGGACTATCTCAATGAGAGCCTCGTCACGAGCTACATGGTCTCCAAGACCATCAACGACGAGGGCGAGAACTGCTGTGGGACGAGCCGCTACGCGATTGAGGCCGGCAAGCTTTGCCCGCAGGACACGGCAAGGCTGTTCGGCTGTGCGACGGATGTCGCAACACCCGACCTCGACATGACGTGCGGGCTTCTGACCACGGCCGAGGGCCTGGAAGACCAAGCGGTCGCGGACGCCCTCGCCACGGCGCGCGACGCCCTGCTCGACCTGCGCGGCAAGGTCGAGGCGGCCCTTCCGGCGGAGGGGGTTCCTATCGTTCCGGCAGGAACAGAGCCCATGGACGTCCTCGTCTCCCTTGTCACCTACGTCGATGACCAGACGTCCCAGCATCGTCTTCTCGAGGGTGCGCTGCTTGCGCCTGCGACTCTCAGATCCGACGGAACCCTCTCGGTGCCGTCGGGATTTCCTGACACGATCGGGCCTTGGGTGCCGAGGGACCACCTCGCGCACCGGGTAAAGTCGGGGGATGACGCGCTGACCTTCGGCAGCGCCGCGTACTTTTCGCGATTCCTGAGGGGGATGCAGGCGGAGGGGCTGAAAAAGCGCGTCGGAGACTCATGGGGCGCCTACCTCGACTACTGCGACGCGATGCGCGACGCAGTGATCGCGACCGACCCCGAGGGGATCGACGGGCTGCCGGTGCGAGGCTACTCGGACGAACGCTACGAGTCGCCCTGCCTCGTCACCGACGCGTGCTACGTCTTCCCGAGCGACGTCATCGACGCGGCCAAGGGGATTCGCGGGCTGTATGGGAGCATCTCCGCGTCGGTTGGGCGCGGGCACAACGACGACCTCGAGCTCTTTGACCGTCTCATCGACGCCAGCGCTGACGTCGCGCCGGACGTCCGGCCGATCTCCTGCGGCGAGAGGGACTTCGCCTGTGCCCACGGAGGCACGATGAGCGAGGAGTACCCGCTCGCGGACAACCAGCGAGACGCCCTTCACGTGCTCGGCGGCATGGACGTCGGAGACGTGCTCGCGGTCAGCGGACCTCCCGGCACGGGAAAGACGACGCTGCTTCAGTCGATCGTGGCCGACGAGCTGGTCCGCGCCGCCCTCGAGGGAGACGTGCCGCCCGTCATCGTCGGCACGTCAACGAACAACCAGGCCGTGACCAACATCATCGACTCCTTTGGCTCGGTCAAGGTGCCGAAGGGCAAGGGCAGCTGCCTCAATCACCGGTGGCTGCTCGATGCGGCCTCGCTCGAGAAGGGGAGGGGTGTACCCCTCCAGAGCCTCGGGACGTACTTCCCCTCCCAGGCGAAGGCGGATAAGGCGAAAAGTGCGGGCTATCTCGTCGGACAGCCCAAGATGGAGGGCGTCTACCAGGAGTACTCCTCTGAGGGGTACGTGAGGAGGGCGCGGGCCGCCCTTCTCGACTACGCCGAGGTCTTTCTGGGGCAGCGTCCCACGTCCTGCTCGGATGCGAAGGAACGCCTGAGGGAGAGACTCTCCCGCATCGATGAGCTTCGCCGCGAGCTGGTCTCGTCGTTTGGCGGATCCTCGTCCGTCGACGAACTTGCCCACATCGCTGTCCTGCTCGACGGGGCGATCACGCCTCACGACCGGACCGCGGACGAAGTCCTCTCCCGCCGGGTGGAACAGGCGCTCTTCAAGCTGAGTTCGAAGGGTCCGTTGACCCTCGAAGCTCTCGACAAGGTGCTCGACACGGTCGTGAGGCCCGCCGAGTTCTGGCTCGCGTGTCACGTCTTCGAGTGCCGCTGGCTCGAGGTCTGCGAGAACGGCCCCGCCGGCGAGCGGGAGTGCGTCCCCGACAGGCTCATCAGCGAGGGCTCCCGGTGGATGACCAGCCCGAAGGCGCGGGACGTGTACTACCACCAGCTGGCCTGCGTCACGCCGTGCCTCGTGATGACGCTCTACCAGGTGCCCAAGTACTTCACCAAGCGCGTGTCCAAGAACGTCGAGGGCCACATGATCGGCTTCGTTGACCTGCTGATCATTGACGAGGCGGGCCAGGTGGACTCGTCGGTGGGGGCTGCCGCCTTCGCCCTCGCGAAGCGGGCCCTGGTGGTCGGCGACGTCAACCAGCTCCCTCCCGTCTGGGGCATCGAGCCCGAGGACGACGAGGGGCTTGCAAGCGACGCGAACGTCTCTCCTAATGCCTGGCGCCGCATGAGCGCGTCAGGGCTCACGTCATCCCGCCCGTCATGCGTGATGCGAGCGGCGATGGAGGCGTGCGCCGTCGGGTCGGGCTATGAGGACGGCGGCACCCGCCACGTGGAGGGCGGTCTCTTCCTGCCCGAGCACCGTCGCTGCTACGACGAGATCGTCGAGTACTGCAACGAGCTCGTCTACTCCGGACGCCTCAAGCCCATGCGCGGCTCCTTCTTCGACGACGAGAAGAACGTCCTTCTCGATGTGCTTCCGCCCTTCGGACGCGTGCCCGTCTCCGGAAAGTCCTCGACTGCCGGAGGCAGCCGCACTAACGAGCAGGAGGCGGCCGCCGTCGCGACTTGGATACAGGAGAACTTCCAGACCCTCTGGGACCTCTATGGCGGTGCCGACGGAAAGGTGAATGCCGCCGAGGTCATCGGGGTCGTCACGCCGTTTCGGGCGCAGGCCGTCCTCATCAGGTCGAAGCTTGCGGGCTGGGACCACGCGCGTGACGTCACCTGCGGTACCGCGCACGCGCTTCAGGGTGCCGAGCGAAAGATCGTGCTCTTCTCCCTTGTCTACGCTGGCTCGGACAACCCCGGCTTCGTCAACGACAACCCGCAGCTCATGAACGTCGCCGTGTCGAGGGCAAAGGACAGCTTCGTTGTGTTCGGCGACCCGGCCATCCTGGACAGGCCGTCAGGCGCTGGCGAGAAGACCTCGACCTCGCTGCTCGGATCTCACTCGCGCGGTCACGAGGTGCCGCTGACGGTCTCGGTGCCGCTGAAGGGCGAAGCCCTGAGCGCCACCAGGCTTCAGGCAAAGCTCTCCGAGGCCGGGCCCTTTGCGGGTCGAGGGATCGAGGCCCTGAAGTCGGGCAGAAACCTCATCGCCTACTTCCATGAGAAGGGTCTGATCGCCAAGGGTGAGAGCGGCGACTGGCTGCCTACGGACGCGGGAAGCCAGATGGGCATCGCGGTTCAGCCTGGCAGGGACAAGAACGGTCGCGAGTACTCCTACCCCGTCTATCCGCCCAAAGCCCAGGACGCAATCGCGCACATGCTTGAGGAGGGCCTCGGCTCGGATCGGTAGCAACCCGTCTTGACTTTCTTTACCAGTCGCATACTTCTCCGTCATTTAGGAATACTGGTTTAAACGAATGAATCGGTTATCCAGACGAGAGGAGTCGGCATGGACGAGTGCGCACAACGCAGGCAGGCGCTCGCCGACGAGTTCGGGAACCTTCAGAAGGTGTTCGTCGCGTTTGGCGACGAGACGCGGCAGCACATCTTCATGACCATCCTGGAGAGCGAGAGCGTCGGGATTTGCGTACCGCAGATCACCGAGCAGACGCACCTCTCGCGTCCGGCCGTCTCGCACCATCTGGCGATTCTGAAGGACGCCGGGCTTGTCGCCGTGCATCGCAGCGGCAGGTGCAACTACTACTACTCAGATGCGAACGCCGAGGTCTGGGGTGCCTTCATCAGGCTCGCCGCCGACGTCGGTGCCGTGGTGGGCGAGGCAAGGGCACATGGCTATCCACGCCTCGAAGACGAATAGGAGATTGACGCATGATTATCCACTTCACCGGAACGGGCAACAGCTACCAGTTGGCACGGGTCATCGCCGACGAGACGGGTGACCAGCTTCTCTCCCTCATCGACCGACTCAGGGAGCATGATACGAGCGCAATCAGGTCTGATCGGCCGCTCGTCTTCGTGACGCCCATCTACTGCGGGCGCATTCCCCGCGTCGTCGAAGAACATATCCGTGCCACGGAATTTCTCGGAACGACCGAGGTGTACTTCGTGGCGACCTGCTTCCAGACCCCATATAGGGCGCGCCACTACGTCGAGCGGCTCTGCGCAGACAAGGGATGGACGCTCAAGGGCTTTGACGCGGTCCCGATGCCGCAGAACTACGTCGTGATGTATGAGACTCCGACCCCTGAGCAGGCGAAAGCCGTCATCGAGACCGCCGTGCCCACGATGCATGCCTTCGGTCGGGCGATTCGCGACGGAAAGGTGCTGGACGGCGGCAAGAAGGGCGGCGCGATGATGTCCGACGTGATCAATCCCGTCTTCTACAAAACGACGATCAACGCCAAGGGGTTCCGCACTACCGATGCCTGTGTCGGGTGCGGAACCTGCGCCAGGGCGTGTCCCCTCGATAACATTCGCATGGTCGACGGCCGACCTGTCTGGGGCGGTTCCTGCACCCACTGCATGGCATGCATCGACGGATGCCCCAGCAAGGCAATCGAGTTCAAGGACAAGACCGTCGGCCGTTCTCGCTACTGGAATCCCAGCTATTCCGTTCGGCACGATGCCGCCCGACCGTCGGAGGGATAGCCGCCATGTCCGATACGACCGTCCAGGTCCTGCAGACCGGTCGCGTGCAGGTATCGCCGCGTCTGCCGTTCCAGACGGGCTCCAACCAGCTGGCGGTGGTGCTCTGCCCCAAGCGGAGGCGAATCTGGCTTCCCGTGAGCGTGTACCTCGTGCGGACGAGTCACGGGAGCCTGCTCTTTGACACGGGCTGGGGTACGACGATTCGCGGAAACCAGCATGCCTACCTGCACTTTCCCAACTACGTTCCCAACACGGGCGAGCTCCCGCAGGGCCAGGAGCTCGTCACGCTTCTCGCTGGTTGCGGTGTCGCCCCCTGTGACCTCGACGTCATTCTCTTCAGCCACCTCGACCTCGACCACACGAGCGGTCTTCTCGAGGTGGCTGGTCCTGGGATCGACGGTGCCAAGAAGGTGCTCGTCTGTCGCGAGGAGTGGGATGCTGCCGAGAAGAGCCATGTACGCTACGTCCAAGACATGTGGAAAGGCGTCGACGTCACGACCTTCGAGTTCGACGACACGGGGTTCGGACCCTTCGGCCGCTCGAAGGACCTCTACGGCGACGGATCGCTCACGGCCGTCTGGCTTCCCGGGCATACCGCGGGAAGCACGGGCCTCGTCGTTCGCGACCTGCAGAGCGGTCACTTCCTGATTCTTGCCGGCGACTGTGGCTACGGCCACCAGTCGTGGGAGCAGATGGTCCAGCCGGGGCTTGCGGTCGACCGCGCGCAGCTGGAGACCTCGCTGGCATGGCTCCACGAACAAGCGAGGGATTCCCGATGCATCGACGTGCTCGCCTGCCATGACGCGGGGGTTTCTCCGCAGCTCATTCAGGTCTGCTAGCGGCTTTGGGGCGACGACGGGCGGGATTATCGTACATTTTGCCTGATGTCGGCAATAAAAGCCCAGTTGGCGTACGCGCTACGGGGCAAAATGCGCGTTATCAGACCTGGACTTGCGGTCTGCTGACGCATGACTGCTGGCCGTCCAATCGACACTGTGGTCGCCTTCTGCAGAGGGTGGCTTTCAGGCAAATCTTGTGGTGTTCCGTTCACTTCTGGGCTCGAAAACGGGTTCGGAGTGAACGGAACACCACAAGATTTGCCTGAAAGCCTCGCGGGAGAGCCTGATTCTTCCCTTTCCTTGTCATATCTGTTATAGTACAGATAGAACAAACGAGAGGGGAGGTGGCTGATGGTCATCACGATTGACGGGTCCTCTGCGGATCCCATCTACCTGCAACTCAGAGGCCAGATCATCTCTGCGATCGCCTCGGGCGAGCTCTCGCCCGGCGACCCGCTGCCGTCCGTGCGCTCGCTCGCGAGCGATCTGGGCATCAACCTGCATACGGTCAACAAGGCATACGCAGTGCTCCGCGATGAGGGCTATCTGATCATGCGCGGTCGCGCAGGCGCTGTCGTCGCCGACCGTGGCCTCGCAAGCGTGCGTCGGGCGCACGAGGAGCAGGGCGAGCGGATGGTTGAGACCCTCCGCAGGCTCGCGCTGGCGCACCGGGCGAGGGGCGGTTCGTACGAGGAGTTCATGACGGAGGCAGCTGCTGCCGCGGACGACGCGTTCGCGCAGGATGAGGGCGCGGCGCCTCGAGGGGAGGAGAACTAGATGTCAGTTGAGACAATGTCTTTTCTTGTGGTGACGGTCGCGCTGCTCCCGCTCACGGGGGTCACCTGCGCGGTGATGCCTTGGATACAGCGGGCGGGGGAGTGCTTTGCCGTGACCGTGCCCGTCTCGGCGCAGTCCGACCCACGCATCAGGGGATACAAGATGCGCTACACGGTCGTCATGGCCGTGCTCACGGCTGCCATGACGGTGCTTGTCGCGGGCCTCGCGGCGGTGGGCGTCGAGGGCCCGATGATGATCGTGTTCATCGTCTCGCTCTTCGTTCTCCTGGGCGTCTCGTTCGGACTCATGCTGTACTACCGCTCGAAGGTCATCGCCCTCAAGCGCGAGAGCGGCTGGCAGGCGGAAGGCGACCTCCGCGCGACGGTCATCGCGGAGAGGGACGTGCCCGGCCCCGTGGCACTCGGCTGGGAGGCGCTCAACATTCCCGTCATCCTCGCGACCCTGGCGGTGGGCATCATGCTCTATCCGTCCATGCCCGACAAGGTGCCCATGCACATGGACCTCGTGGGCAACGTCAACAGCTGGACCGACAAGAGCATCGGCGTCGTGCTCTTTCCCGTGCTGGTGCAGGTGATCGTTCTCGTGGGCATGGCCTTCTCGCACTGGAGCATCATCCGCTCGAAGGGGGCGACCTCCGCCGATGCGCCCGTCTCGACGGCCTATGCCTACGGGCTCTTCGCCCATGCCCAGAGCGTGCTTCTCGTCGCGCTCGGCGTCCTTCTGAACGTGGCCATGATCTGCATGCCGCTCTCGTTTGCCAACGTCATGACCATGGCGCAGGCGTCCCTCGTCGTGGTACTCGTGGCGGTCGTCGAGGTCGTGGCCTCCATCGTGGTGAGCCTGGTCTACGGGCAGGCCGGTTCGCGCGTCATCGCCCGCGTGGCGGATGACGGGAGCATGCCGACCGATGACGACGCCCACTGGGTCGCGGGCGTCTTCTACGTCAACCGGGACGACCCGTCGCTGTTCCTGCCCGAGCGCTTCGGCGTGGGTTGGACGGTCAACCTCGGGAGGCCGGCGGTCTGGGCCATCATGGCAGCCTTCGTCGCGGTCATGGTCGCCTTCGTGGTGCTCTCGGTGGTGATGGTCGGATAGCCTCGTCGCTGCCCGCGGCCCGGAAAAGCAATCGCCCTCCCCGCTGCTCGAGCGAGCGGGGAGGGCGACGACAGGGCTGTGGCGGGTGCTTACCTGCGAACGACGAGCCTCTCGCTCACCGGCTTCTTGGCAATCGGACCCGGCTCGGCGACGGGGTTGCCGACCACCATCTGGCTGATGAGCTTCCAGCTTGCGGGGACGTCGAAGGTGCGGGCGACCTCGTCGTCGATGATGGGGTTGTAGTGCTGGATGTTCACGCCCAGCCCCTCGGATGAGAGCGCGGTCCAGACGTTGACCTGCGCCATGCCGGACGCCTGCAGCGACCATAGGGGGAAGTTGTCGGCGTAGGAGGGGAACTGCTCCTGGAGGGCCTTCACGGTGTCGGTCTCCTCGAAGAAGAGCAGCGTCGCGTGGGCGGCGGCGAAGCCGTTGATCTTCGCCTCGGTGCCGGCGAACTTGTCGGCGGGAACGCGGGCGCGCAGGGTCTCCATGACGATCGACCAGAGCTTGGCGTGGCTCTCGCCGAAGAGCGCGACGACGCGGGCGGTCTGGCTGTTGAAGGCGGACGGCGTCTGGACGAGGCACTCGCCCACGATCTCCTCGATGCGCTCGTCGCTCACGGTGGTGTTCGCGTCCAGCGCGTAGCGGCTGCGGCGGTGCTCCATGGCTTCGTAGATGTTCATGCTGACCTCTCTTCTCGGTTAATTGACACTGAGCTTATACCATTACTCGGGTGAGCCTAATCACTCGTTCTCGACCAAAAGTTCCTGGCGAGAAGGACGTCCGGCGGACGGTGCTCTCGCAAGCCGTCAGTTCACGACGCTCCCGTATTCGAGATAGGTCACGTATGCGAGGAGGCTCTCGGTCTGGGCGGTGTCTCCCGTGGCGTTGCCATCCGAGTCGTAGACGTTCCAGGTGCCGCTCGCGTCCTGGTAGCCGTCGATGTTGAAGACGGGCATCCCGGCTCGCGAGACGAGCGTCGCCTTCTGGAAGTCGGTCAGAGGCGCGCCGATGGCCTCCATGAGCACGTCACCGACGGCCGACGCGGACTCGTCGCGAATCTCCGAGGTCTGGCTGCTGCCAGCCACGTCGTAGTTCGCCCAGATGAAGTACTCCGTGTGGAACTCGCGCTCGGCGTGCACCACGTCGGAGTCGCCGGGATAGCTCGCGTCGTTGTACTCGTCGGCGAGTGAGGGTTGGTGGTCTCCGAAGAAGAGCACCACCACCGGCCGATCGAGCGTCCGCAGCTCGCCGATGAAGGCCTCGAGCGCGTCGTCCGACTCGTTGATGCAGGCGATGTACTCGTTGAGCTGGGAGTCGTTCACCCGCGCGAAGTCATCCGTCGAGTAGCTCGTGCGGTCCGAGGCGGGAATGGTGCCTGTGGTGTACGGGCTGTGGTTCTGCATCGTGACGTCGAGCACGAACTGCGGGTCGTCGGAGCCCTGGAGCACCTCGAGGATCTTGTCGTAGGTGGCCGTGTCGCTCACGTCGCCGTGGTAGGTGTCGGCGCCCTGGAACGAGTCGATGTCGTAGAAGGTGTCGAAGCCCATCTGCTCGTAGACGAGCGAGCGGTTCCAGTTGCTCGCGAGGTTGGGGTGGATGGCGCTCGTCTCGTAGCCGAGGTTCTTGAAGGTGCGCGGCATGCACTCAACGTTCGAGAAGCTCACCTGCGTGTAGGGGTACTTGTACTCACCGACGTAGTGGAGGTTCACGCCCGTGAGCGCCTCGAACTCGGTGTTGCAGGTGCCTCCGCCGAAGATCGAGACGTAGCAGTCGCCCTTCGCGATGGCGTCGGTGAGGCCGGTGTTGAAGAAAGTCGTGCCCTCATAGCCTGCGTCAGCGATGTCCTGGTAGATGGAGAGGTCCGAGTACGACTCGTTCATGATGACGATGACCGAGGGCTGTTCCTCGTCGAACTGGCTCTCCGCCTCCGTGCGCGACTCGTCCGTCCCCTCGTCGTATGCGGCGGCGAGCTCGGACTCGTCCTTCTCGGCCGCCTCGGTGCTGTACCCCTCGGGGACGGGAACCTTGAGGGCCTGGAGCTCCTTGATGAAGCACGGCCAGAAGCCCTGCTTGGACGAGGAGGCCATGGCGTCCCAGTGGTTGAGGTACACGCCGAAGTCGGAGCCGTACTGGGGGATGGTCACGAAGCAGCCGAGCGCGACCAGGCAGATCACGGCGGCGAAGGCGCAGCGCAGCGGGCGTCGGTGCAGGAAGGGGACGTCAGGGCTGGCCGGCGTCACGGGGAGGACGTACGCGGAGCAGGCGATGCCGATGCACGCGTAGCTGATGGCCTGGACCACGGCGGGGTCAATCTCGTAGACGTACGAGCCGCTCACCTCGGCGGCGGTGCCGAGCGCCAGGAGGTCGGCGGGTGTGATCGCCGCCCCCTTGAAGAGGAACACGAAGTAGTCTGCGATGCCGACGAGGAGCATGGCGACGATGCCGACGGCGACGCCCACGCCGTGCCGCTGTCCCACGAAGTAGAGGGCGACGAGGAACAGCCCCACGATCACGGTCTCGATGGTCACGTACTGGAGGGCGATGGTGCGGTAGCTCGCGTTCCAGGGCACCTCGACGGCGAGCCGGGCAAACTCCACGCAGAGCGCGAGAAGCACCACGGTCGCGAGGACGTGCAGCCTGCGCGCGTGGTGCCGGGTCTCAGGCCCTCGCGCATGCCCCTGTCGGCGCTTTCCCTTGGAGGGTCCGGCGACGAGGTCGGCGCACGACCTAGCGACGCGGTTGCGGGGAAGCGTGAGCGCGGCGGCGGCGACGATCGCCATGCAGGAGCGGGAGAGGTCCTCCTGCCCGCCGGAGTAGAGTCCGTGCGCGCACCACAGGTCGAGAAACGCGAGTGCGGCCACGAAGGGAAGCGTCCAGAGGACCGTCGACGGGGACACGTGGCGCAGCGCCGCGGCGGTCCCGTGCTCGTCGAGGGAGCGCGAACTCAGCCAGCCGTCGGCGACGACGTAGACGAGGACGATCGCCAGGAGGGCGAGAAGCCACATGGTGACGGTGGGACAGTAAAGGTACGACTCGTAGGTTCCCTGCATGGCTGGCTTCCGCGCGCGACTGTTCAGACTTTACAATTCTATCCCCCGCCGGACTTTGGATATGTGCGTTTGCTGCTGTCCGATGCCTCGCGGAGACGTGGGCCTAGGCCATGAAGCGGAGTACCGCCTCCGCACAACCGTCGTGATCGTTGTCCCGGACCACGACGTCGGCGGCGGACTTGAGCTCGTCGGTGGCGTTGCCCATGGCGACGCCGAGGCCCGCGTCACGAACGAGGCTCAGGTCATTGCCCCCGTCGCCCACGCCCACGGTGCGCTCGCGGTCGATTCCGAGCTTGTCGGCGAGGGCGAGAAGTCCGGCGCCCTTGCTCACGCCCTTCGGGGTGACCTCGATGCTCCAGACCTCCGAGACCGACGTCTCGAGGCCGGACCCGTCCAGACGATGCAGGACGCGGTCGAGCGCGTCGAGGTCGGAGAAGTGGAGGTTGACCTTCTCGATGCGGGCGTCCCCGTCGAGCATATATGCGGGCATGTCGTCCACGCGTTCGGCGAGACGGTCAAACATGGCCTGGTAGACACCCATGCCGTACGAGTCCATGCGCGGAATCTGGCGCTCGTCGACGGTGAAGGCGCCGTCGGAGAAGGTCTCGACCATCACGAGGTCACCCTCGGGGCGGAAGGCCTCCACGACGGTCGCCACCTCGCGCGACGTGAGGACCGCCTTGTAGAGGATCCTCGAGAGCTGCGAGTCGTAGACGAGCGCGCCGTTGCCGGTGATGGAGTAGCGGATGCCGACCTCGAGGAGCTGTGGCAGGTAGTCGTACATCTGGGTGAGGCTCCGCCCGCTCGCCACGGCGGCCCGGTCCCCTCGCCCCGTCGCCTCGGCTATCGCCGCGAGGGTCACGGGCGAGAGGGTCTTCTCGCTCGTGAGCAGCGTTCCGTCCATGTCGAAGGCGATGAGCTCGTAGTCCCTGCGATCCATATGCTCCCCAATCCGCGTGGTCAAGGAGTCAAGGATAGGCGAAGGGCATGGTGGGCGCGGAGAATACGCAAAAGGGTCGCGAGTCGAGGCGGGTCCCGAGTGGCAGCGCCGACCTGGCTAGAGCACCTGCTCCATGCAGGTCTTCATGACGCTCATGCCCATCGCCTCGTAGAATGCCCTGGCACCGGGGTTGCACTCCCATACGTTGAGCGTCACGTTGTGGAAGCCGTTCTCGCGCGCCCACGCCAGCACGTGGCGGTAGAGGTTCGACCCCACGTGGCCGCGGCGGGCCTCGGAGTCGACGCAGAGGTCGTCGATGTAGAGCGTCCTGATGGGCTGCATGTTGTTCGAGCCCGAGAAGTCCTGAACCTCGCAGAACGCGTAGCCGAGGATTGTCCCCGGCTCGGCGTCCTCCTCGACGGCCACGAAGACCGGTCGCAGGTCGTCGGCGAGAATGCCACGCAGCTCAGCGTCAGTGTACTTGCGGGTCCCGGCCACGAAGAGGTCGGGTCGCCCCGCGGCGTGCACCGCGAGCACCTGCGAGAGGCAGCGGTCGATGCCCAGGATGTCCTTCTCGACGGCTCGTCTGATCTGCATGTCCTACTCCTGTCCGATGACTGGTGTGGGTGCGTAGCCGTTGGCCTCGAGCCATCGCTGCGCGTCGGCGCGGAAGGCGCAGGTACCGCCGTTCGCGGCGACGAACGCGTAGAACTGGGCCGCGTTGGCCTTGTCGCCCTGACCAGCGCAGACGCGGGCCTTGCGCAGGACGTTCACGACCTCCTGCTGGGGGGTGGTGATGAGGGCGTCGATGGCGCCGATCTTCTGGAGGGCGGTCATCCAGTCCCCGTGCCTCTCGGCGAGCGTCTCGTCGACGCTGTCGAGCGAGAGACGCGCCGCCTTGGCCAGGTTGGCCTTGGAGGCGTTGTTCTCGAGGAGCTTCCCGAGCTGGGCCCGCGCGCCGAGAAGTGCCGTCTCGTCGTCCAACATGGCGAAGGCGGATGTCCTCACGCCGAGGATCGAGATCCAGTAGGCGTCGCTGGGCCCGCGCCTGCTTGCCTTCTCGGCCCAGGCGAGGGCGACGTCAGGATAGCCGAGAAGGACGCTGCACAGGCCGTACCAGGTCTCGAGCATCGTCGAGGTCCGCTTCTTTGACGAGAACCGGTCGAGGAGCGGCGAGACGACCTCGAGGAGCTTCTGAGGGTCGCGATCGTACGAGAGAATCCCGAGGAGGCCGACCCAGGCCTTTCTGATCTCGAGGACCTCGGTGACGAGAACGATGAGATACGCGATGAGGAAGGCGGGGATGAGGTTGACCACGGTCCACGTCATCATCCAGACGAGCACGGCCGCGAGAACGAGAACCATTGCGACACTGATGCCGCGTACGAGGTTTCGGTGGTGTAGGAAGTCAGCGACCGCCTGGTCGGATGTCATGTTGACGTACGCTGAGAGGTGTCGGTCCTTCTCGGTGAGCGCCATGTCCTCCTCCTACCTCTGTTCCTGGACGAAGCTCACGAAGTCGCGGAGCTCGTCCTCGGTGCGAACGCGAGCGGTGTAGGTCTGGTTGCCCATGTCGTCAGAGAGCGCGTCGGGAATGCGGCGCTGCATGACGATGAGGTCGCCCCAGGCGTCGAGGATCTCCTGATGCGAGTGGACGTACTGGTGCACGTCTCGCCTGCCGGCGTAGACGCACCAGTAGAGGTCGTTGCTCTCGGGGAGGCCGCGGCAGTCGGAGGTGACCATGTTCGCCCAGATCTGGTAGACATCGGTCGAGTGCGCGAAGTTCATCATGTCAGGGGTGTAGCCGCCCGCAGGTCGGCAGTTGACCTCGAGTCCCACGTAGTCGCCCCTGCCGCCGAGACCGGGCTTGTCCTCGGCGAGACGGAAGAACTCCATGTGCACGAAGCGGCTTGCGAGGCCGAAGCTCTTGGCCGTGGCGCGGCCGAGGTCCCGGAGCCTGGGGTCGACGTCGGGATGGGACCAGTAGGCGAGGTCGAGCTGCTCGTGGGCGATAACCGACATCGAGGGCGGGAACTCCTCCTGATTCTCGAAGAGGGGATAGCCGTGGGAGTCGAGGATCGCGTCGTAGGCGGTGATGCCACTCGAGGGAACGAACTCCTCGAGCACGTAGGGCTCGTCCGCCGGGATGGAGCAGAAAAGGGCCTGGAGCTGCTCGGCGTTGTCGACCTTTGCCGTGCCGCCCGCGCCCATGCCATACTCGGGCTTGGCGAAGACCGGATACCCAACCTCGCGAGCGAAGTCGAGGGCAGCGTCGATGGAGGTAACCTTCGACTGGCGTGCGGAGGGCACGCCGGCTGCCGCATAGAGCGGCTTCATGCCGGCCTTGCTCTGCCACTCCGCCATCTTGTCGACGCCGGCGCCCGTCGTCACGTGGAAGTCGTCGCGCAGACGGGCGTCGAGAGAGAGCCAGTACTCATTGTTCGACTCGACCCAGTCCACCTTGCCGTACTTGTACGAGAAGTAGGCGACGGCGCGGAAGACCTTGTCGTAGTCCTCGAGAGAGTCAACGCGGTAGTACTCGGTGAGCACGTCCCTGAGCTGGCAGGAGAGATTGTCGTAGGGGGTGTCGCCCACGCCGAGCACGTTCACGCCGTTGCGGCGCAGTGCCGCGCAGAAGTTCCAGTAGGTCTCGGGAAACTGGGGGGATACGAAGACAAAATTCATGGTGGTTACTCCTTGCCGGCGATCGTGTCGAGCACGTTGGGGAGGAAGTAGCGGATCTGCTTCTTCCACCACGGCCAGTCGTGGTTGACGTCATAGCCCCAGTAGTCGCACCAGGCATGGACCCCGAGGCGATGGAAGGCGTCGTCGAGGATGTGCTCGGTGCGCACGCCCTCGTCCTCCCAGGCGCCCTGGCCCACGCAGATGACGAGTTCGCGCTCGTTGTAGAGGTCGACGTAAGGATGGTTGGCGGGCATGTTGGGGAGAAAGTGGACGGGGGAGTTGTCATAGAGCGTGGCATTCATCCAGTCGCCGAAGAAGTACGAGGCGTCATACACGCCCGAGAGCGCGATGCACCCCTCGAAGAGGTCGGGGCGGCGCAGCGCGTCGATCACCGAGTGCGTGGCGCCCATGCTGCATCCCGTGGTGAGCGGGCGCAGGTCGGAGTGGTTGACCTCGTGGACGAAGGGGACGACCTCCTCGCAGGCGTAGCGGTAGTACGCCTCCTGGACGTCGGCGCGCCAGATCTTGTCGCCCCCCTGCTTCGACCAGCTGTCCTTGTCGACGGAGTCGACGCAGATGAGCTGGATGCGTTCCTGCTCGATGAAGTCGGCGAGGTTCTCGACCATGCCGAAGTCCTCGTAGTTGGTGCAGGGGGAGTCCTGGGTGGGGAAGACGATGATGGGGTAACCTGCGCTGCCGTAGACGATGACGTTCATGTCGCGGCCGAGGTTTGTGCTGTGGTGGGTGGTGAAATCGCGATTCATATGGGGGTACGTTCCTCTCGTGGTGACTTGTCGCATTCACCTATGGTAGCGTTCAAACATTGCGGGCGTGTTCCGCGTCTCTGGTGTGGAGAGCGTGCGAACGTGTCCGTACGACCGACCGATCGAGGGGGAGTGTCATGATCGAGAAGACCAAGCGGGCGCTGCGGGGAGCGGGCTTCGCGCTGTGGTACGGCATCCTGGCCGGAATCGGGCTAGGAGTCTTCGTCTTTCTCTTCGCGTTTCTCACCAGCGGGTTCAACTGGGTGGTGGGGTGCGAATGGGTCCAGCGCTTCCTCTTTGTGATTGCGCCCGTGGGCATCATCCTGGGCGGCATCGGGCTGCTGCGCTCGGGCAAGGAGTACGAGGGCAGCAAGCTGGGATTCACGCGCGACATCGAGGACTCGGTGAACCCCCACGAGGACCTGCGCTCGGTGCTCACGATCCCCGGAATCGAGTGGCCGTTCGCGGTCGTCATCGGCTCGGCGGGAGTGCTCGTGGTGGCGACGGTCTTCGACCTCGTTTTCCTCAAGCTTCTCGGCCTCTGACCTGGAAAAGGGGACAGGTTATGTTTCCAGGTTGCCCGCAGGCCGTGTCCGCGAAAATCGCGCGCACGTTGCATTTGTCCGGATAAAGTGCAGCCACGTGTGCGGCAGGGCCCGATGCGACACGCGTGGCTCGACCTTGTCGCGACAAATGCCGCGCACGTTGCGTTTGTCCGGTAAAAGTGCGGCCACGCGTGCTCGGGAGACCCGTGGGGCACGCGTGGCTCGACCTTGTCGCGACGATCGCCGCGCACGTTGCGTTTGTCCGGTAAAAGTGCGGCCACGCGTGCGGTTCTAGCTCACGTTCTCGAAGGTGTAGCTGCCCATCTTCCAAGCGGTCGCAGACTCGCAGGGAACCGTAGACGTCACGCGCAGCCTGCTCGTGTCCTGCGGGTACCAGCGTGTCGTCATGGTGACCTCGCCGTCATTGACGAAGATCTCCACGATGGAGGTGTCCACGAGCACGCGCAGGCTCGTCACGCGACCCGCGGAGAGCGCCGTGGACGGCAGGCGGCGGACGGTGCGATAAGCGCCTGCCATGCCGGTGAACGACAGCTCGACGAGGCCTTCGGTGACGAGAAGCTCGAGGTCGGCGTTGAGAAGCACGCGCCCCTCGCCGGAGATGCCCCCGAGCACGAGGTCGCAGGTCCCCGGGAACGTCTCGCCGACGGCTCCCGTGAGGTCGAACTGGTCGTAGGGAGACGAACCGACGGTTCCGGTCGCGCCACGAGCGCCCTCGGGCGTGAGCTCGACCTTCTCGCCGCGCAGGGAGTCCACCTCGGCGACGGGCCGCTGGCAGATGCGTCCGGCGTCGTTGAGCACGAGCTCGCGGGGGACGGTGAGCGTATGGACCCATTCGCGCGTGGGGTTGTCGTACTGCGTCTCGATGTCCGGGAGGCTCGCCCAGCCGACGAGGATGGTCCGCCCGGTCTCGTCCTCGAAGACCTGCGGCGCGTAGAAGTCGAAGCCGTAGTCGAGCTCGACGAAGTCCTTCTCGTCGATGCATCGGTAGGGACCGTCGGCGTTCATGAGGCCGTGGTCCTGGGAGAGCAGGTCGACGACCGTGCCTTCCATGGGGAAGTATCCGGAGTCATGGATGTTCTCGAACGAGAAGGGCCGCTTGGGCACGCCCTGCGGGCACACGAGGAGGAACTCCCTCCCGCCGATGCGCGCGACGTTGGGGCACTCCCACATGTATCCGAAGGCCGCGTCGCCCGTGTTGGTCGCCGAGCCCTCGAGCTTCCAGTCGAGGCCGTCGGGGCTCCCGTAGAGCAGGACCGCCCCCCGGTCCCCCTTGACGCGGGCGCCGAGAAGCATGTGCCAGGTGCCGTCCTGCTCCCAGACCTTGGGGTCTCGCACGTGGCACGAGCAGTACGCGGGGTAGCCCTCGTTGCCGAGCACGAGGCGCTTCTCGCCAAAGCGCTCTCCGTCGGAGCGGACGAGCGTCTCGTTGGCGAGACGGCCGGAGTAGTCGTAGTCATGGTCGCCGGGAAGGAGCTGGTTGCCGGTGTAGTAGCACCACATCTCGCCGTCGCGGACCACGGCCGACCCGGAGTACGAGCCGTTCTTGTCGAGCTCGCAGTCGGGCATGATCGGGGCGCCCATCCAGCGCCAGGTGACGAGGTCGTCGCTCACCCAGTGCGCCCAGCCGTGGCCGGGGTTCGGCCAGAAGCGACGGTGCTGATGGAAGAAGTGATAGGTCCCGTCGAGCTCGCAGAGCCCGTTGGGATCGGTCATGTCACCCGCGGCGACCTGCAGGTGAAAGTTCAGGCGCCAGTTGTGCTTCTTGTCAAACGAATCGTGCATCGTCATGTGGGCGGACCTCCAAGGTGTCACGGACTGGTGAGAAAAAACGGGCGGCCGCTCGCGCGACCGCCCGAAACCTGTCGCCTCTGGCGAAGGGGAGATGCGAAGGGCGCTTACTCGATGCTGATGAGCTTATCACCCGCGGCGACCTTGACGCCCGTGGTCGACGTGACCTTGGTGTAGGCGTCGGTGTTGGTGATGATCACCATCGTAGTCGTGGGGAGGCCGGCCTTCTTGATCTGGTTGAGGTCGACGTCCATGAGGAGCTGGCCGACGGTGACCTTGTCGCCCACCGCGACGTGCGCGGCGAAGGGCTTGCCCTCGAGGTTGACGGTGTCGATGCCGATGTGGAGCAGGAGCTCGCAGCCGTTGTCGGAGAGCAGGCCGATGGCGTGGCCGGTCTCGGCGAGGACGGTGATCGTGCCGTTGACGGGCGAGAAGACCTTGCCCTCGGTGGGCCTGATGGCGCAGCCGTCGCCCATGACCTTGGCGGCGAACATCGGGTCCTCGACGGTCTCCATGGGGACGGACTCGCCAGCCATGGGAGCGACGATCGTCTCGGCCTTCACGGCAGCGGTGGCGACGGCGGCTTCGCCGGCGGCGCTGGTGGCAGCCTCGGCAACGACGGCGTTCTGGCCGGCGGCAGCCTGAGCGGTGGCGGCGACGGTGGTGGCTACCTCGGGGGTGGCGGGCTCGGGATCCTTGTACAGGACCCACGTGATGCCGAAGGCGATGGCGGCAGCGGTGAGGATGCAGATGGCGTACTGGACAGTGTAGCCGGTGGTGATGAGGAAGCCGAAGATGCCGGTGATGCCATAGGCGATGGAGACGACGCCGAGGATGGAGACGAGCGCGCCACCGACAGCCGCACCGATCATGGCGGCGATGAAGGGCTTCATGTTAGGCAGGTTGACGCCGTAGATGGCAGGCTCGGTGATGCCCAGCCAGCCGGAGATGCCGGACGGGAGAGCGAGCTCCTTGGTCTTCATGGACTTGGTCTTCACGAAGACGGCGAGGCAGGCGGCGCCCTGTGCGACGTTGCAGCAGGAGATGATGGGGTTGAAGTTGTCCACACCGGTGTTGGCGATGAGGGTGGCCTCGAGGGCGTTGAACATGTGGTGCACGCCGAGGACGACCGTTATCGGGTAGATGGCGCCGACGAGCGCACCGCCGAGGCCGAACGGGATGGCGAGCAGGAACTGGAAGCCGTACATGACGCCGTTCTCGATCCAGGAGAAGACGGGGCCGATGACGGTGAGCGTGAGGGTGCCGGTGACGAGGACGGTCACGAGCGGGGTGACGAAGAGGTCGAGCATGTCAGGAACATGCTTGTGCAGCCACTTCTCGAGCATGCACATGATGAGCACGGCGATGACGACGGGGATGACGTGGCCCTGGTAGCCCTGGAGCGTCACGTTGTAGAAGCCGAAGAGCTGGACCTGCGGAATGCCGCCGGCGGACATGATTGCGCCAGAGGTCGCCGCCGCAGCGTCGACGGTCTTGCCGGTGACGGAGGTCAGCCAGTCAGCGGCGCTCTGGGTACCGACGATCTGATAGGCGGCGTTCCCGAAGGCCTTGACGGCGTCAGGGATGGACCAGGCGTTGATGAGCGAGGTGTGGTTCATGATCATGCCGATGACGCCACCGAGGAACTCGTTGCCACCGAAGACGCGGGCGGCCGAGAAGCCGATGAGGATCTGCAGGAACACGAAGGATGCGTTGGAGAACGTATGGATCAGGATGTACCAGGAGTTGGTGTCAAGCGCACCGCCCACGGCGTTGTTGATGCCCTCGGTGAGGCCCATGAGCAGGCCGGAGGCGACGATGGCCGGGATGATGGGGACGAAGACGTCGCCGAGCGCCTTGATGCCGCGCTGGAACGGGTTGGCCTTGGCGGCAGCGGCTGCCTTGGCCTCGTCCTTCGAGCTGGCGGAGATGCCAGCCAGGGCGATGAACTCGTCGAAGACCTTGTTGACGGTGCCCGTGCCATAGATGACCTGCAGCTGGCCGGAGGCCTGGAAGCTGCCCTTCGCGCCAACGGCGTTGTCCACCTTGGCCTTGTCCACCTTGGAATCGTCTGCGACTACGAGGCGCAGACGGGTGGCGCAGTGTGCGGCGGAGACGATGTTCCCGGGGCCACCGACGGCCTCGAGGATCTCCTTGGCAGCTTGCTTGTGGTCGAGTGCCATGTGTTCCTCTCTTTCTTCCCCAGACTGACTGACGCGTAAAGCCGAACCAACGTTGTGCGGTGCCAGCTCGATGAGTCCGATGTGGAATCGTTCTCATGTCTGAACACATACTAGAACGAATCCAGGCATATGGAGAAACGGAGAAGCACTATCCCTGTGGACGGACTCCAATCTTCCGTGAACGGTACCTATCGCGTTGATTCGCGCTTTCGCACTTCGTAGCCCATCTTGAGCTCTCGAGGCACGGAGTCGAGGTTGGTCATCGCGTCGACGAGCATGCTCGCAGCCTCGCGCCCGCTCGTCTCGTAGAAGTGGTGCACCGTGGTGAGGCTGGGGAAGGAGATGGACGAGAGAACCGAGTCGCCGAGGCCTGTGACCTGGACTTCTTCTGGCACGGGATGGCCGAACTCGCGAAGGCAGGTGATGGCGCCAAAGGCGATGATGTCCGTCGCGCAGATGATCGCGTCGACTCCGGGCACGGTGTCGAGGAGCTGCTCGGTGCAGGAGAAGCCGGCGTCGACGCTGAAGTCGCCGATGACGGTGGCGCCGGGCGCGGGCTCGACACCCGCGTCGTGGCAGGCGTCCAGGAAGCCCTTGTGGCGCATCTTACCAGCAGAGATGTCGTTCTCGAGGACGCCGATGAAGGCAGGCTGCCCGCTCGTGAGGAGCACCTGCTGGGTGAGGTCGTAGACGGCGTGGTAGTCGTCCTGGAAGACGCAGGAATGGCCGGGAAGCTCCTGGCCGAGCACCACCACGGGCACGTTGATTGCCGCCATCGCCTGCTTGTGCGCTGGGGTGAAGACGGTGGCGATGAGGATGACGCCGTCGACCTTGTTGCGCTCGGAGAACATGGTGAGGTAGTCGACCTCGAGCTTCTCGTCGTTGTTGGTGTTGCCGAGAATGACCTGGTAGCCCTTGCGTTCGAGGACCTTGGTGATGCCGTTGACCATTCGGTTCACAGACTCGGAGTTGAGCCTGGGGATGATGACGCCCACGAGCCGGGTCTTGCCCGTGCGGAGCGACTGGGCGTGCTGAGAGGGGACGTAGCCCGTCTCGTCGATGATGTGACCGATGAGCTCGCGCTTCTCCTGCGAGACGTAGCCGTCGTTGAGATACCTTGACACCGTCGCTCGAGAAACACCCGCGCGTCGCGCGATTTCGTTGATGTCCATGCCGCCCCTCCTCGGCCTAATGTGAGAACGCTCTCATATAGTTAGTGGGGATAATGCCCAGTCACGTGTGAGAACGCTTCCACAGTAGCATCGCGAGCGGTCGTTCATGCCGTCTATCCCAAGAATTTCGGTAGACTCGACCTGCGGCTCGTTTAACCACAGGATGAAGACTGCGACAATGATACCAGCGAAGGCACTCGATGGGGGAGGCACCCATGCTCATGCGTGAGGCATGCGAGCAGATCGTGGAATACGGGAAGCGCGTCTACGAGTCGGGGTTATGCGTGGGCACGTCGGGAAACCTGTCCGTCTATGACCCAGCCCACGGAACCATGGCGATAAGTCCCTCGGGCATCGGCTACTTCGAGACCTCGCCCTCTGACGTCGTGATCATGGACCTCGAGGGCCATGTCCTGGAGGGCACCCGCAGGCCGTCCTCCGAGTTCGCGCTCCACTCGGCCTTCTACCTGCACCGACCTGACGCTCGTGCCGTGGTTCACACGCACTCGCCCTACGCGACCACGCTCGCGGCCCTCCGCGAGCCGATTCGCGCCGTCCACTTTGCCATCATGGGGTCGGGTGTCGACGAGGTGCCCTGCGTGCCCTACGTCACCTTCGGAACCCAGGAGCTCGCGGACACCGTGTCCGCAGCCCTCGACGAGCACCCTGACACCCGCGCCGTGCTCATGTCGAACCACGGTCTCATCTGCTGCCAGTCGGGAATGGCGAAGGCCTTCGCCCTCGCCGTGGACCTCGAGTTCACCGCGCAGATCCAGTGGCGCGCAATGTGCGCGGGAACGCCGAGGCTCATCTCGCACGAGGAGATGGCGAGCTCCTTCGAGCGGCTCAAGTCCTACGGCCAGTAGGATCATCGGCATTCGTTGGCAATCTAATCTGGAGCTCTTTCGATGAACTACTTCGACTGCCATACGGACGCGCTGACCGAGATCTCGGACGACGAGACGCTCCTCTCCAACGGCCGAGACCTCGACCTCACGCGCGTCGGGGCCTTTGCCGAGAGCTATGCGCAGATATTCGCCCTCTGGGAGGACGTGGCGCGCTTCCCGCCCGAGGAGACGGACGAGCGCTTCATGGCCTGCTACCAGAGGGCGATGGGCCTTCTCCGCGACCAGTCCGAACGGGTGTCGCTCGTGCGCTCGGCCGCCGAGATGCATGCCGCTCTCGAGGCGGGACTCGGTGCGGCTTTTCTCTCCATCGAGGACGTCTCGTTCATGGGCGGTCACGTCGACAGCCTCTACGAGCTGGGTTTCCGCTTCGCGATGCTCTGCTGGAACCACGACAACCGCTACGCGTGCGGTGCCGCCTGCGACCAGCGGCGCGGTCTCACCGAGGAGGGCAGCGCGCTCGTGCGCTCCCTCGACGAGCAGGGCGTGGTTCTCGACGTCTCCCACCTCTCCGACGCCGGGGTCGAGGATCTGCTCGGGCTTGTCGACGGACCCGTGATGGCCTCGCACTCCGACGTGCGCGACGTCGCGGGCAGACCGCGCAACCTCGCGCGCTGGCAGGTGGACGAGATCGTGCGGCGAGACGGGCTCATCGGCCTCAACTTCTTCGCGCCCTTCGTGGGCGGCGACGGACTCCCGACCCTCGACGACCTCCTCCGTCATGCGGACTACGTGCTCGAGGCGGGCGGGGAGGACGTGCTCGCGCTCGGCGCGGACTTCGACGGCTCGCAGGGCCTCTTCCCCGAGGGCGTCGTCGGCGTTCAGTCGATGCCCGACGTCCGCGCGCGGTTCGTCTCGTCCCTTGGCGAGGAGCTCGCCGAGAAGATCTTCTTCGGCAACGCCGTCTCGTTCGTCGACCGCGTGCTGTAGGGGTACGGCGCTGGCCCAGGCCCGCCGGCCCTCCTCGGACGCCTCCTGGAGCAGCTGACCCCTCTCCATTCCCGACGCGCCGTCAGGCGCTCGCCGCCGCCGACGTCTCGCGGTGACCGCTCGCGTCACCGACCATGCCGCCCGTGGCTGAAGAAGAAAAAAAGTTTTGAGAGAAGGCAAACAGTTTGTAATATAGTCATCCAGAAGTCAGGGCGCGCGATGCGTCCCGTGTGGCGCGAGGAGAGGCACATGAGCGATAACCACGGCACGTCCGTCCTGTTCCAGCAAGAGGGTACCCCCACACCCCAGGAGCTCATACCTCTGGCGCTCCAACATGTGGTCGCCGCCGTCGTGGGTATCATCACGCCGGGCATCATCGTGGCCAACACCTGCGGACTCTCGGGCGACGAGAGGACCATGCTCATCCAGGTGGCGCTCGTGATGGCCGGCATCGTCACGCTGCTCCAGGCCTTCCCGCTCTTCGGCAAGCTCGGCAGCGGCCTGCCCATCATCATGGGCGCGAGCTTCGCCTACGTGCCCACGCTCGTCTCCATCGGCGGCGAGTTCGGCATCGGGGCCATCCTCGGCGCGGAGCTCGCGGGCGGTGTGGTCTCGATTCTCTTCGGCCTCTTCCTCAAGCAGATTCGCAAGCTCTTCCCGCCTGTGGTCACGGGCACGGTCGTGTTCTGCATCGGCCTCTCGCTCTATACCGTCGCCATCGGCTACATGGCGGGCGGCTCGGGGTCGGAGAACTTCGGCTCCGTGGCGAGCGCCGGCTGGTTCGAGCTGCCGCGCGTCGTCCCCTTTGAGCTCATGTTCGTACCCTCCGCCATCGCGAGCCTCGCCATCGTCTTCGTCGTGGCGTCCGTCCAGGCGATCGGCGACTTCTCCGGCGCGTCGATGGGCGGCATGGACAGCGAGCCCACGGACGAGGAGCTGTCGGGCGGCCTCATCTCCCAGGGCGTCGTCACGATGCTCGGCGCCTTCTTCGGCGCCCTCCCCACGTCCACCTACGGTCAGAACGTGGGCATCGTCACGCAGACCCGCGTCATCAACAGGAAGGTCTTCGCCGCCGCGGCGATCATTCTCGCCCTCGCCGGCCTCATGCCGAAGTTCGCCGCGGTCCTCTCGGGCATTCCCCAGGCGGTCATCGGCGGCGCCACCGTCAACGTCTTCGCGACCATCACCATGACAGACATCAGGATTCTCTCGCAGGGCGGCCTCACGCCCCGCAAGTCCGCCATCGCCGGGCTCTCCGTCGCTCTCGGCATGGGCATCGCGCTCACCGACGGCGCGCTCGCCGGCCCGGGAATGCCCGCCTGGATCAGCATAGTCTTCGGTGACTCCGCGGTGACCATCGCGGCGCTCGTGGCCATCGTCCTGAACCTCGTGCTGCCCAAGGGTGGCCCCGACCAGGAGGTCGTCGAAGCCGTCGAGGGAGCCGACGAGGTCGTTCGCGAGGGCGTCTCGGCGCTCTACAAGGGAGCCGCCCGCGACATGCCCGCCGTCGACGCGGTCCGTGCGGACGGGGAGAAGCCCCCTGCGGAGAAGTAGTTTCTCGCCAGCCGTCCGTCCTTTCAGGCGGATCTTGTGGTGTTCCGTTCATTTCTCGCCTTCCAGAGGCCTTCGAAATGAACGGAACACCACAAGATCCGCCTGAAAGCGGGAGAAGCGGGAGAAGCGGGAGAAGCGGGGGAGAAGCGGGAGAAGCGGGAGAAGCGGGAGAAGCGGGAGAAGCGGGAGAAGCGGGAGAGGCGGGAGAGGCAAGCTGGCGAGAAGACCCTGGAGACACGAAGACGCCCCGTGCCGGAATGTCGGCGCGGGGCGCTTCTCGTGCGCGGGCCAGGTCCTTCTCGCTACTCGCGGCCCTGCTTTGCCTCGTCGAGGTAGTTGTAGAGCGTGTACTTGGAGATTCCGAAGTACGTGCAGACCTTCTGACCGGCCTTTGTGACGAGGAAGGCCCCGTTGTCGTTGAGGAAGCCGATCGCGCGGACCTTGTCCTCGCGGGTCATGAGCGAGACGGGCTTGCCCACGATGCGGACGCTCTCCTCGATGAGCTCGTCGAGAAGGTCGTTCACGTTGTGCGAGATCTCCTCGGGGTCCTTGGCCGTGGGGTCGTCGGAGAGGGTGAGGAAGTCGGAGAGGTTGTCGACCATGGCCATGAACAGGCTCGTGTCGTAGTTGATCGAGAAGACGGCCTCGGGCACGCCCTTCTCGTCGCGGATGAAGATCGTGCTCGAGCGGAGCACCTTGCCGTCCTCGGTCTTGGTGAGGTAGGCGAGACGGTCCTGGAGCTTGTCGGGATCGGTGTGGAGCGCCTTGAGCACCACGTGCGAGGGACCGTCGCCAAGAGAGCGGCCGGAGACCTCGCCGTTCACGATGGTGACGATCGTGCTGTTGGGGTCCTCTGACTTGAGGTCGTGAACGACGACCTCGCAGTTCTTGCCGAACTGCGCAGCCACGCCCTTTGCGAGGCGCTCGAGAAAGTCCTTCTTGGCCTGGTCCATGGCATACCGTCCCAACAAAATAGTCATTAGTACAAACGAGTTGTAGATGAACTCATCGTACCGCATCTACCTAATAATCCATACTTTTTGTTTGAGAATCGGCAAACGATGCGTCTGATGCTGCGGGGTCCCCGACCATCGTCGGGGACCCCGCAGCTCACTCCGCGTCCGAGGGCTTTCTCTGCCCGTCGCCCTTCTTGGGAAGACGGCCGGCTCGCCTGAGCGCATCCCGCAGGATCCACTCGACCTGGCCGTTGGCGCTGCGCATCTCGTCACCGGCCCACTTCTCCACGGCCTCCCAGACCTCGGGATCTATGCGCAGTGGATATTGCTTGCGCGCAGCCACGACTGCTTCCTACTGGTAGAGGGAGCCGGTGTTGAGGACGGGCTGTGCGTCGGACTCGCCGCAGAGCACGACCATCAGGTTCGATGCCATGACCGCCTTGCGGTCGTCGTCGAACTCGACGACGCCACCCTCCGAGAGCTGCCGCAGTGCCATGTCGACCATGCTCACGGCGCCTTCGACGATCTTCTTGCGGGCGGCGATGACCGCCTCGGCCTGCTGGCGGCGGAGCATGGCCTGCGCGATCTCGGGAGCGTAGGCAAGGTGGGTGAGACGTGCGTCGTCCACGGTCACGCCGGCGGGGGCGAGCCTGCGCTCGAGTTCCGCACGCAGTGCGTCGGATACCTCCTCGATGTTCGAGCGCAGCGTGATGGAGACGTTGCTCGTGTCGTCATCCTCCATGTGGTCATAGGCGTAGACGCTGGCAACGTGGCGAAGGGCCGTCTCGGTCTGCATGCTCACGTAGCTCTCGTAGTCGTCGACGTCGAAGACGGCCTTGGCGGTGTCGCCGACGCGCCACACGACGACGGTCGCGATCTCGATGGGGTTGCCCATCTTGTCGTTGACCTTCAGGCGGTCGCCGTTGAGGGTGCGGGCGCGCGTGGAGATCTTGGACCCGTGCGCGTGACCGGACTTGCCGCTGCCGAACTTGACGCCGTCCTCCTTGATCTCGAGGTTGCCGCCCTCGCTGGCGGAGGTGAGCCCGAGGCTGCGCGAGTAGAACGGGTTGGCCCAGCGCAGGCCCTCGTCGCGGACCGTGCCCACGTACTTGCCAAAGAGCACGCAGACGCGTGCCTGGCCGGGCTGGAGCGTGAAGAAGCCGTTGCTGAAGATGACGGCGACGACGAGCACGATCCAGCAGCTCATCATCTGGAGCAGGGCGCCGTTCGGCGTCGGGAGACCGGCGTCGTCGGCGGCCGACAGCACGACGATCGACGCGATGAACATCCAGGCGAACACGACGTACAACGCGATGGTGACGAAGAGCATGACCCAGCCACTTGCCGCATGGGCCTTCTTCTCGACGCTCATTGCAGTTCCTTTCCGCGCGAGGTGCCGCCTCCCCTGTGGAGGGGCTGACCTCAGATAGCATTATGATATCAGATTGAACTCAGGTCAACACCTGTCGGCGAGCGGTGAGCACCCTAGACGAGCACGCCGTCGCAGTGGTCGACCTCGTGCTGGATGATCTGGGCGAGCTCGCCGGAGAACGACCGCGTGCGGGGGACGAAGTTCGAGTCCTCAAAGCTCACGCGGATGTGGCGGTAGCGCGTGACGGTGCGCAGACCGGGGAGCGACAGACAGCCCTCCTCGGCCTGGTAGGGGCCACGTGCTTCGATGACCTGCGGGTTGTACATAAGGAGCCAGCCGCCGTGGCCGTCGGCGGCGACGATGATGCGCCGAGTTTGGCCGATCATGTTGGCAGCCATGCCGACGCACTCCGCGCGGTGAGCCTCGATGGTGTCGAGAAGGTCGGCGGCCACGGGCTCGTCGGCGCGCGCGGCGGGCTCTGACGGCCTCCTGAGCATGAGCGGCGAGGTGACGATCTCACGAATCACGGCTGTCTCCTCAGATGCCTCAGGGCAGGCGGTCGTAGTTGACGGGGCGGTCGAAGAGCTCGCTGACCCGGGCGGGGTCATGCGACTCGCCGAGCGCCCACATGGTCTTGGCGACGAGGGCCTCGGTGGTCATGTCGCGTCCCCTGAGGATGCCGGGGTGCTGGGCGTAGGGTCGTCCGACCTCGTAGACGCCGAGGTCGAGGCCCTCCTCGGGCACCTGGGTCGTCATGATGACGGCACGACCGGAGTCCGCCCAGCCGAGCACGGACTCGCGCAGGGAGTCGGGGACCCCGCCGATGCCGAAGGTCTCGAGGATGAGCGCGTCGCAGGTGCCGCGCAGGAGGTCGAAGGTGGTGGGGGAGAGCGCGGGCGTGAGCTTCATGACCACCACGCGCTCGTCGAGCCTCTCGTAGGTGCGCAGGACGGTCTCGGCGGGCGCCGCCATGCCGCCCGGCCGCACGATGCGGTCGCTGCGGATCACGGCGAGGTCGGGGTAGTTCACGCTCGTGAAGGCGTTGAAGCTCATGGTCCGCTGCTTGCGGGCGCGCGTGCCGGCGATGACGTGACCGTCGAAGACCACGCACACGTCGCGGCTCGCCTCGTCGCAGGCGTAGAGGACGGCCTGGTAGAGGTTGAGCTTGGCGTCGGTGAAGGGGTTCGCCATGGGCTGCTGCGAGCCGGTGAGCACGATGGGCTTCCGACTGCCCTGCACGAGGTAGGAGAGGGCGGCGGCGGTGTACGCCATGGTGTCCGTGCCGTGGAGGACGACGAAGCCGTCATAGCTGTCGAAGGCGCCCGTGATGCAGCGGGCTATCGCGAGCCAGCCGGAGGGGTGCATGTTGGTGCTGTCGATGTTCATCGGCTGCACGACGTCGAGGTCGCAGAGGTCGGCGAGCTGAGGCACGCGCGAGGCGAGCTCCTCGCCCGTCACGGCGGGCACGAGGCCGTTCTCCTCGGGCAGGGACGCGATGGTCCCGCCCGTCGCGATGAGCAGGATCCGCTTCATCGCTCGCTCCCTTCTGCCTGGACGTCGAGAAACGCGCAGGGGTTGCCGTGCCTCTCGACGAGCGCCGCCACGTCGTCGGAGGCGACGAAGACCGTGGTCGTGTTGACGAGCGGGTGGGCGCAGATCACCTGGTGGCGGAGGCTCTCGTCGAAGACCATCGTGACCGTCCGCGACTCGTCGTTGAGCACGGCGAGGGGCGTCACGCTGCCGCGTCCGATGCCGAGCATCTGCTCGAGGCTCTTCTCGCTCGCGAACGAGAGCCGTCGGCTGGCGAGACGTGCCTGGAGGGTGCGAAGGTCGATATGTGCGTCGTCCGGCGCGGTCACGAGCCAGAAGCTGCGGCTCTTGTCGTCACGAAGGAAGAGGTTCTTGCACGGGACCGCGCCGTACGTCTCGCCAGCCGCGCTGATGCCGGCCTCGCGTGCGGCCTCGACGGTGAGGACGGGCTCGTGGTGCAGCACGTGGTAGTCGAAGCCGCGAGCGTCGAGCAGGGCGTAGATGTCGGCTTCGGTGAGCATGGACCTCCGTTCGCGTTGGTCCCACCATCGTAGCCGACTCCCCACCTGCCAAAGGTGCCAACGCCCTTTGGCAGCCAAAGGGACACCCGACGCGCAATCGCCCGACGGCCGTCCTGGCACCTGAACGGCAGCGGTCCGCCCGCCATCGAGAGGTTCCGATGGCGGGCGGACGGGGTTGGGGGGCGAATGTCAGGGGCGAGAGCCCGGTTCGTTACATCACTTCGGCAAGCTTCTTCTCGCAACGGGCGGTCACGTCGAGGTAGTAGGCGAGGTCGGCGTTCGAGAGCGACTTCTGGTCGATGTCGTCGAGCTGTCTGACCATGTCGGCCTCCTTCGAGGTCATGTCGGCGTAGTCGCTCATCATCGACGTCTTGTCCTCGGTGGCGTTGTACTTCTTCATGAACTCGACGTACTCGTCCACGAACGCCTCATAGCTGTCGAGAAACGACTTCAGGTCGGGGCTGACCTCCGAGCTTGAGCTCGTGTCCGTCGAGGTCGTCGTGGTACTCGTGCTCGTCGCCGTCGCGCTCGTACTCGTGTCCGACGAGCTCGTCGACCCAGAACCGCTGCACCCGAAGAGCGCAAGTGTCGCGGCGCAAGCCACCGCGATCGCCAGAGACGTGATCCGATTCGTTATCATGGTTCCCCAATCATCGAGCGTTCCGTGCCGCGCAGGTGGCGGCTGTTGGAACTGATGCTAGGGTTGTCCGAAGGCGGTCTCATTAGCTGCCAGCTAAATCGCAGCTCGCAGCTCTGGTGACACTTCTCCCGAAGGAATCAGAGCGCGCAGCTCCAGCGAATGTTCTCGTCGTCGACGCTCAGCGCGTCGAAGGAGTCCTCCACGAACTGCAGCCTCTCGCAGCGGCGGTCGCGCACCACGTGGGCTGGCACGCCGGCCACGGTGGTGTCGTGCGGCACTTCGTGCACCACGACGGCACCGGCGGCGATTTTTGCATTGTCGCCGACGTGGATGTCGCCGAGGACGGTCGCGTTGGCGCCCACCATCACGTTGTTCCCGAGGGTGGGATGGCGCTTGCCGCCGTGCTTACCGGTCATGCCGAGTGTGACGCCCTGGTAGATGAGGCAGTCGTCGCCAATGATGGCCGTCCCGCCGATGACGACGCCGATGCCGTGGTCGATCGAGAAGCGCCGCCCGATCTGGGCGGAGGGAAAGATGTCTGCTCCGAGCCTGCGCCGCGTGCGCTTGGCGAGAAGAAGGGCGAGGCCCCGCATCCCATGCTCGTAGAGCCACCTGTGCCAGCGATACGACCACACGATGTGTGTGCCCGTCGAGTAGAGCACGATGTCCCTGATCGAGTCCGCCGCGGGGTCGCGGTCGAGCGCCGCCTGCGCGTCCTCGTGCATGAGGGCGAAGAGGGACGGCCTTCTCTCGGTTCGGCGTGCCATCAGAGGTCCATGGAGAGGTAGCGCTCACCCGTGTCGGGGAGGATGGCAACGATGGTCTTGCCCGCGCTCTCGGGACGCTCGGCGATTTCAATGGCAGCCGCCACGGCGGCGCCGGAGGAGATGCCCACGAGCAGGCCCTTCTCGATGGCAAGGCGCTTCTTCATCGCTATCGCGCCATCGGACGTGACGGGCAGGATCTCGTCGACGACCGAGCGGTCGAAGGTCTCGGGCACGAAGCCCGCGCCGATGCCCTGGATCTTGTGGCTGCCAGCGGGCTTGCCCGCGAGCACCTGCGACTCTGCGGGTTCGACGGCGACTGCGAGGACGGTCGGCTTCTGCTCCTTGAGGTACTTCGCGGTCCCGGAGATGGTGCCGCCGGTCCCGACACCGGCCACGATCACGTCGACGTCGCCTTCCGTGTCGTTCCAGATCTCCGGACCCGTGGTCTCGTAGTGCGCGTGCGGGTTGGCCGGGTTCACGAACTGGCCGGCGACGATGGAGCCGGGCGTGGCCTCGCGGAGCTCGTCGGCCTTCTCGACGGCGCCCTTCATGCCCTTGGCGCCGGCCGTGAGCACGATTTCGGCGCCGTAGGCGGCGGCGAGCTTGCGACGCTCGATCGACATGGTCTCGGGCATCACGAGAATCATCCGGTAGCCGCGCTCCGCGGCGAGCATGGCAAGGCCGACGCCGGTGTTTCCGCTGGTGGGCTCGATGACGGTGCCTCCGGACTGGAGCGTTCCGTCCTTCTCGGCGGCATCGAGCATGGCCTTGGCCACGCGGTCCTTGACGGAGCCTCCGGGGTTGGTTGCCTCGTACTTGCCGAGAATGGTTGCGCTGCCGTCTGAAAGTGCGGTGAGGTCCACGAGGGGCGTGGAACCGATGAGCGCCTCGGTCGTTCCTGCGATTTTCACGGTCTTCTCCTTTGAGCCTGGGTGCGAGGTCGGTCAGGTCTGGCTGTCTCGCATGGCAAGAGCGTGCCACTTTAAAACCCAGTCATCAAGTAGGATTAAGCGAATCGCAACAATATCCCATCCATTCGGTAGGATTACATGTAAAAGGGGACAGGTTCTTGTTCTAGGCCGACACGCGTAAGCTGAGTTTTACCGGACAATTGCAACGTACGATGCATTTGTCGCGACAAGGTCGAGCCACGCGTGCCCCCGGGTCCTTCTCCGCACGCGTAAGCTGAGTTTTACCGGACAATTGCAACGTACGATGCATTTGTCGCGACAAGGTCGAGCCACGCGTGCCCGTCTGCCGCGCTGGCGAGAAGAACATGCCAAACCAACCTGTCCCCTTTTCCAGGTGGAGCGACAATTCCCGACAACATAACAGTGCTTCATAGGTATTATTTGACTCCGATTCCAAAAGACGCTGGTTCGAGCTCTGCCAGACCAGCCGCGAGGGGCTCTGCCCCATTTCCAAGAGGAGGGTCCTATGGCCACCATGCTCGAGAACATCAAGGCGAAGGCCATCTCGGTTGCCGTCAACAAGGCATTCGACATGCTCTACGACGACTTCGACGGCAACCTGCCCAAGGTCGAGTCCATGATCAACAAGTTCGTGGGTTCCGGCGACGAGATCAACGACGCCCAGCTGCGCCTCTTCAACATGGTCATGGGCTACCTCAAGACGCCGGGCAACAACTGGCGCGAGCTCATCCTCCACGTGATCGACAACGTGGACCGCGAGATCGCGCGCACCTTCGTCAACAACTTCTTCGTCAACTCCGTGACCATCGGCGGCAACATCCAGCGCCGCGTCAACGACGCCGAGGGCTGCAACTGCCCGTGGGCCATCCTCATGGACCCCACGACCCGCTGCAACCTCCACTGCAACGGCTGCTGGGCCGCCAACTACACGAGCGCCAACCATCAGGACCTCACGTTCGAGGAGCTCGACTCCATCATCACCCAGGGTGTCGAGATGGGCACCTACGTGTACCTCTTCACGGGCGGCGAACCGATGACCCGCAAGAATGACCTCATCAAGCTCTGCGAGAAGCACCCCGACTGCTACTTCTCGGCGTTCACGAACGGGACCCTCGTCGACGAGAAGTTCGCCGACGACATGCTCCGCGTGAAGAACTTCATGCCGGCCTTCTCCATCGAGGGCTTCGAGGAGGCGACGGACTCTCGTCGCGGGAAGGGCACCTTCCAGAAGGTGACCCACGCCATGGACATCCTGCGCGAGCGCAAGCTCCCCTTCGGCGCCTCCATGTGCTACACGAGCCAGAACTTCGACTCCATCGTCTCCGACGAGTACGTCAAGTTCCTCGTCGACAAGGGCGTCCTCTTCGCATGGATCTTCACCTACATGCCCGTCGGCCTCGGCGCCCCGACCGAGCTTCTCGCCACCGCCGATCAGCGCGCCAAGATGTACGACATCGTCCGTAAGAACTGGCGCAACAACGTGCCCATCTTCTTCGCGGACTTCTGGAACGACGGCGAGTACACGGGCGGCTGCATCGCCGGTGCCCGTCGCTACATGCACATCAACGCGGCTGGCGACGTCGAGCCCTGCGCGTTCATCCACTACTCGGACTCGAACATCCGCGAGAAGAGCCTGCTCGAGTGCTACAAGAGCCCGCTGTTCAAGAGCTACCAGGCGCACCAGCCGTTCAACAGCAACATGCTGCGTCCCTGCCCGCTGCTCGACAACCCCGGCAAGCTCTCCGAGATGGTCCACGAGACGGGTGCCAAGTCCACCGACTACGTGCGTCCTGAGGACGTCGACGAGCTCGAGAGCAAGACGCAGGCCGCCGCGGACGCGTGGGCCGAGAAGTCCGCGCCCATCTGGTCGGCAAGCCCCAAGGGCAGGCTTTCGGACCGTCTTCGCGAGGAGCAGGGCGACCCCAACGCCTGGATCAAGTACTAGGCGCTGGAGCTGGCGAGAAGAACGTCATGTCGCGGGCGGGTGGCCACAAGGCCGCCCGCCCGCGTTCGCATCAGTAGAGGGGCAGCTCGCCGGTGATCGGGTCGATCTTCTCGGCAGGCAGGGGCTCGAAGGCGAGGCAGGTGAGGGTGGGCTCGCCGTGGAACTCGGTGAAGCCGGCGTCTTTGATGAGAGCGACGAGAAACCCCTGCTCACGGCCCTGGTCTGCGATGTCGAGAAGCTCCTCCTCGGAGTCCACGTAGACGCAGACCTTCGCGACGCCCGCGTCGAACCAGTCGGAGAGCGGCGTGACCTCTCCTGCGGGGTGCTCGAGGTAGACCCATCCCTCGTCGGGGGTCAGACGGACCTCGTCGAGTCGACCCTCGCGCGCGAGCGCCATGAGCGTGGCCTCCACGCAGGCGTGACCCGCCTGGGCGGCGATCTTGCCCTTGCGCATCCTGAGGTCGCGGCGCATGACGATCATCTGCTTTGCCTTGTATGACGACGAGGGCATGTCGATCCTCTCTGGCTTACTGGGAAGACGAGACGTAACTCGAGTCGAGGGTCACCTTGCAGATGGCCTGCGGGTACTCGGAGCTCACGATCTCCTGGATGCGATCGAGCAGCTCGACGTCGGTCATGCCGAGGTCGTGCGGACGCACGCAGTCGAAGATGACATTGGTGTGGGTCGGCCCGGGCACGGTCCTGAGGTCGTGAATCGTGAGCCGAGGATCGATGGCCTTCACGTGCAGGTTGATCCAGTTGCGCATGTCCCTAATCGTGGGGTCGTCGGTGACGATGGGGTCGTAGTGCAGCGTCATCACGAGACCCTCGCTCTTGAAGTCCTGCTCGATGTTGTCGATGAGGTCGTGGCTCTCGAAGACGTCGGCCTCCCCGGCCATCTCGACGTGGGCGCTCGCGAACTGGCGGCCGGGGCCGTAGTCGTGAATCATGAGGTCATGGGTTCCGAGCACGCCGGGGTAGCTCATGATCTTGTCCTTGATGTGCTCGACGGTCTTGGGGTCGGGCGTCGTGCCCAGAAGCGGGCTCACGGAGTCGCGGATGAGGCCGGTGCCGCTCCAGAGGATGAAGCCGCCCACGGCGATGCCAGCCCATCCGTCGAGGTCAAAGCCCGTGACGCTCGAGACGAACGCCGACGCGAGGACCGCGCCCGTGGTGATGACGTCGTTGCGCGAGTCGACCGCGGTGGCTATGAGCGTCTCGGACGAGATGTTCTTTCCGACCTTGGTGTTGAAGGTCATCATCCAGAGCTTGACCGCCATCGACGCGAGAAGCACGACGATGACCTCGAGCCCGAAGTCGGTGTGCTGGGGGTGGATGATCTTCTCGACCGATGTCGCGATGAGGTCGATCCCGATGGCCGCGACGAGCACCGACACCGTGAGCCCGGCGAGATACTCGAAGCGCCCATGGCCGTAGGGATGCCCCTCGTCGGCCGGCTTGCTCGCGAGCTTGAAGCCGAGCATGCTGATGATGTTGCTCGAGGCGTCCGAGAGGTTGTTGATGGCGTCGGCCACGATGGAGACGGATCCCACGAGGATGCCCACTATCGCCTTGCCCGTGCAGAGCAGCACGTTGCAGACGATGCACACCACGCCGGCAAACTCTCCGCACCGTGCGCGCGCGACTGGGTCGGACAGGTCGTCGGCGTCCCTCACGAACGTTCTCACAAGCCAATCTGCCATCGCGACACTCCTCCGCTCACGGCTCGCCGCCGAAACACACGTGAGAAGAAGTGTACCCGCTTCCGCGGTGAACGAACCTAACGAAAGAGGGCCCGTGCGAGGTTCCCCGCGTTGGCGTCGGTGATGACGGGCGTGCCGGACGCGACCGGGACGGTCGTCTCCCCGGTCAGGTCACAGGCGGCGTCGGTTGCCACCACGATGACGTTGTCGCTCGCCGAGGGGCTCGTCGGGTCGCAGGGAATTACGTGCACGTGCGAGAAGACCTCGCCGAGCGTCCGCTCGACCGCCTGAAGGAGGAGCATTCCCGTGCCCTCGGGAGACGTCACCACGTTCATGAGGTAGAGCCCGCCCTCGGCGAGACGGTCGCGCACCGCCCGCGCGGCCTCGACGGACATGAGCGACGCAGCGGGGTCGTTGCCCGAGAAGGAGTCGTTGAGAATGGCGTCGTAGCGAGGCCTGCCAGCGACCCCCTCGAGAAACGCACGTCCGTCGTCGTTATAGGTCCGGAGCCGTCCCGTGGCCGTGCAGTCGTACTCGCGCTCGAGGTCGTCGAGGAAGAAGTGTTTGCGAGCGATGCGCGTCACGGCGGGGTCTACCTCGACGACGTCGATGGAGGTCTCGGGGTGGTGGCTCACGATGTGCTTCGGATAGGAGTAGCCGCCTCCGCCGAGCATGAGCGCGCGCGAGACGGGCCTGCAGACCTCGTACATGACGTCGAAGGTGCGGAGGTAGTCGAAGACGAGGTCGTATCGGCGGTCGTCGAGGTAGGTGGCGGACTCGATCGTTCCGTTCACCACGAGCATGCGGACCTTCTCGCCATCCTCGCCGACGAGGTCGAGGATGAGCGCGGGACCGTTCGCCGTGCGCATCTCCAGGCGGATGCCCGCCCGTTCGAGCTCGCGCCGCCGCCACGCCCCTCTGCCTGCCGCCACGGCGGCGATGGCACCGCCCGCGGCGAGAAGGAGCCCCGCCCGCCTATCTGACGTCAATCTGACCACAGTCGCCCTTTCCCTACCGGTTGATGAGACGAGTGTCTCACACTGCGGAAACGCGTGCGGCGACATGCCGGGGGAGTGGCGCCCTCCCAGGAGGGGGTCGTCGTCCGGCTGCGCGTCGCGCTACCATGCCCGAACCGAGCGGAGGAGGGGCATGGAGACGGCAGAGGTCATCGAGTTCGTGGCGGTCGGGCTGGCGCTCGTCGCCTGCGTGGTGTCGGACGTGGGGCGGAGGGTCATCCCCAACCGCTGCGTCGCGGTCGTTATGGTCTCGCGCATGGCTTACCTCGTCGCCTCGTGCGCCGGGGGCGGCTCGTGGGTCTCCTCGCTCCTCGGTGCTACCGAGGCGTTCGTGGTCCTCTCGGCGGCGGCGGCGCTCTCCCGGGCGGCATTCGGCACGTCAGGTGTCGGCGGGGGAGACGTGAAGCTCATCTCGGCACTCGGGCTCTGCTTCGGAGCGGAGTGGACTCCCGTGCTCATCTTGCTGAACAGCGCCTTCGTCGTGGTGACCGGGTTCTTCGGGTGGGCGGGAAGGGACCCAGAAGAGTCGTCCCAGCATGCCGTCCCCGCTGCCCCCGCCATTACGCTTGCTGCTGCTGTGACGTTGGCGCTGGCATTTCGTGTGAAGCAACTGTGATGATACGGGACACAAATCAGGATTATTTTACGAAAAGTCAGTTTTTGAATAAGCCATGAAATCATTTCCGTTATAACATCTTGTTTGACGCGTGAAGGACCCCCCCAACTTCCGTCTCGCGTCGGGCCTGGGCGCAGAGACTATGTCTCCGCGCCCGCCCTTTTTTCTCAGCAGGCATGTTGACCTGCGAGTAGACTCGAAGAGAATCCGCATGGCTAGACCGTTTAGGGGGATCGATGATTCGACTCGTGCTCTCCGATCTGGACTCCACGCTCGTATGGGGCGAGCGCCACGTGATCACGCGGCATGCCCTCGATGCGATTCACACCCTCAGACAGGCGGGCGTCTACTTCGCTCCCGCCACGGGAAGAATCTTCGCCGACCTCCCCTGGATGTTCGACGGAGACGAGCAGGCATGCTCGACGGCGGTCACGAGCAACGGACAGCTCATCTATCTCGATGGGGAGCTCGTACACTCCGTCCCGCTCGACGTCTCGGCGCTCTCTCGCGTCGCGAAGAGCGTCGCCGACGAGCTCGATGCCTTCCTCGTGCTGGAGTACGGCAAGGAGAAGTACGCGATCGACGCTCCCAAGGAGACCATCCTGTCTCATCCTGAGCTCTTCTGGCACGTGGAGCGCTTCGTCGACTCCGTGCCCGAGCGTCCCTGCTTCAAGGCGAACGTTCGGGTGCTGGGAAGCATGGCGCGCGGCGAGAAGGTCCGCGCCGCCCTCGCGAAGGCCTGCCCCGAGCTTTCGTTCGTCTTTCCCATGCCCGGCCTGCCGCACATCGACATCACGCCCGCCGGCTGGGGCAAGGCCCAGGGCGGCGACTGGCTCATGGGCAGGCTGGGCTTCTCGCCCGACGAGGTCTGCTGCTTTGGCGATGCCGACAACGACGTCACGCTGCTCGAGCACTACCGCAACTCCGTCGCCGTGGCCAACGCGACCAAGCTGGCGGCCAGGGCGGCGCACTGGCACGTGGGACGAGCCACGGACGACGCCGTCGCCGATGCGCTGCTCGACATCGCCGACGTGGCCCGCGATGGCGGGATGCCATCGTTCATGCGTGCGTAGCTGCCGGTCTCGTAACGAGACCGTCGTGTAACGACCGGTGAATGGCGTGTCAGATCGTCTCTCCAGAGGTTAGGATAGGTTCCACGAACCGAAGGGGAGAGGGACAGCCATGAGAATCGTCGACAAGCTTGCCGCGAGGCAGACCTATTCGCTCGAGATCTTTCCGCCCAAGGGCGAGATGCCCCTTGAGGATGCCTACGAGATATCGGGCAAGATGGCCACGACCTCGCCGGACTGGATCTCGGTCACCTACTCCGCCGGCGGATCGGGCAACAACCTCAACACGGCCAGGATCGCGGCCTCCATCGAGAACGACTTCAGCACCACGGCCCTCGAACACCTCACCTGCATCGGGGCCGCGAAGGCCGACGTGGACGCCTACGTCGACGAACTCGTCCGAGAGGGCATCCAGAACGTGCTCGCCCTGCGTGGGGATCGTCGTCCCGGCGTGGGCGCGGTGGACTTCGAGCATGCCTCCGACCTCATCACCCACCTCCGCGAGTCCGGGCGTGACCTCTGCATTGGCGCCGCGTGCTACCCCGAGGGCCACGTCGAGTCCGAGAGCCTCGAGAGCTCGATGAAGGCGCTCTACATCAAGCAGGAGTCCGGGGCGGACTTCCTCGTCTCGCAGCTCTTCTTCGACGACGAGGACTTCTACCGCTTCCGCGAGCTCTGCCTGCGCCATCGCATCAAGCTTCCCATCGTGGCGGGCATCATGCCGTTCACGAGCATCAAGCAGATTCAGCGCATGGCCTTCAACTGCGGGGCGTCCATTCCCGCAAAGGTCGTGAAGCGACTCGTGCGCGCGGGGGACGACCCCGCCGACCAGGCGAGGGCCGGCGTCGAGTACGCCTGCGAGCAGCTCGTCGACCTTGCCGTCAACGGAGTCGACGGCATTCACGTCTACAGCATGAACCATCCTGAGATTGCCCTCGCCGCCCGTGACGCCCTCGTGGGTTGCGGGTACCTGGGGGCGTGAGCGCCACGGTCTCCAACTACGAGATAGACTCCGTCGACCGCTCCGAGGTCCTGCGTTACCTGGGCTACGCCGGTCAGACGATCACGCCGGAGCTTGACTCGCGCATCGACGACGTGATCGCCCGCTGCATCCAGATCGGTCGGACGCGTGGCATCTGGCGCGTCTTCGACGTGTCCGGCTCTGGCGTGCGCGACGACGGGATGCCCTTCGTCTCGCTCGAGGGGACGCCCCTCGCGCTCGTCGGCCACTCCATCTGCGAGCATCTGGACGGTGCCGTCGCCGTGGGCGTGATGGCCGTCACCACGGGGATGGGTGTGGACCGCGAGCTCCGCCGGCTCTCGCTCACCGACCACGTCGAGCAGGTCGTCTTCGACTCCGCGGGCACCACGCTCGTCGAGCGCACGGCCGACGCCTGCGAGGCGGACATCGTCGCCGAGGCGTCGCGCAGGGGGCTCTTCTGCACCTGGCGATTCTCGCCCGGCTATGGTGACATGCCCCTGGACACCCAGCCCGTCCTTCTCGCCGCGCTCGACGCCCAGCGCATGCTGGGCATCACCCTCTCGAGCAGCCTGCTCATGACTCCCACCAAGAGCGTCACCGCCGTGGTGGGGATGTTCGGCGACCCGCGCCGCTCGTCGCACCCCAACTGCTCGGACTGCATCTGTCACGACTTCTGCACCATTCGCGCCACCGGAAGGACCTGCCGTGGATGACATCGCGCTTCCCGAGGGACGTCTCGCCCCGCGGACGCTTCGCATCAAGGACGACCACCTCGCCGCCGCCCTCCGCGGGGAGGAGTTCCTGCTCCTGGATGGTGCCATGGGCACGCAGCTCCAGGCGCTCGGACTCAAGGCGGGCGATGCCCCCGAGCTGCTCTGCCTCACCGATCCCGACATGATCACCCGGGTTCATGCGGCCTACGTCGCCTCCGGGTCCGAGGTCGTGACCACCGACACCTTCGGCGCGAGCCGCACCAAGCTCGGCGGGGCGGCCACGGTCGAGGAGGTCTTCTCGGCGGCCGTCGCCTGCGCGAAGGCCTCGGGCGCGCGCTACGTGGCGGCGGACCTCGGTCCCACGGGGCAGCTCCTCGAGCCCATGGGCACCCTTCCCTTTGATGACGCCTACGAGCTCTTTGCCGAGCAGGTCCGCGCCGCGGACGCCGCAGGTGCCGACCTCTTCGTCATCGAGACGATGGCCGACCTCGCCGAGGCGCGCGCGGCGCTTCTCGCCTGCCTCGAGAACTCCGACCTGCCCGCCCTTGTGACCATGACCTTCGACGAGGACGGACGGACCTTCCTGGGCACCACGCCCGAGGTTGCTGCCATCACGCTCTCGTCGCTCGGCGCCGACGCCGTGGGCATCAACTGCTCGCTCGGTCCCCAGGACGTGGCGCCCCTCGTCGAGCGCATGCTGCCGTGGGCGAGCTGCCCCGTCATGGTGCAGGCCAACGCGGGCCTGCCGCACGTCGAGGACGGCGTCACGCTCTACGACATCGACGCCGAGGGGTACTGCCGTGCCGTGGAGGGCATGCTCGACGCGGGCGTCACGATCGTGGGTGGCTGCTGCGGCACGACGCCCGATTACATCGCCGGCGAGAAGGCCCTGCTCGCCGGCCGCACCCCGGCATCCCGGCACGTGAGCGACTGCTTCGTGGTCACGGGGCCGCAGGAGTACACGGCACTCGAGGCCGGCCAGGTGGGCGTCATCGGCGAGCGAATCAACCCCACGGGCAAGAAGCTCATGAAGGAGGCGCTGCGCACCGGCAACCACGACTACGTCATGAGCATGGCCATCGAGCAGACCAGGCGCGGCGCGCAGATCCTCGACGTCAACGCCGGCCTCCCCGAGATCGACGAGAAGGCTGTCATGTGTCAGCTCATCGACGAGCTCCAGGGGGTCTCGACGCTGCCCTTGCAGATCGACGCCGCAAATCCTGCCGTCATCGAGGCGGCCGTGCGCCGCTATCCTGGCAAGGCGCTCATCAACTCGACCAACGGCCGGCGGGACACCATGGCCGCGGTGCTGCCCATCGCCAAGCACTACGGCTGCGCGATTGTGGGCCTCACACTCGACGAGGAGGGCATTCCCACGACGGCGGAGGGTCGTCTCGCCGTGGCGCGCAAGATCGTCGCCGAGGCGGAGCGCCTTGGCATTCCCCGCCACGACGTGGTGATCGACTGCCTCACCATGGCGGCGTCGACCGACCAGACCGCGCCTCGCGCCATCCTCGACGGCATTCGCCTGGTCAAGGAGGAGCTTCCCGGCGTGCGGACGGTGCTCGGCGTGTCGAACATCTCGTTTGGCCTCCCCTTCCGCCCGCTCGTCAACGGCACCTTCCTCGCCGCGGCCTTCTCCGCCGGCCTTGACCTCGCGATCGCCAACCCCAACCTCACGCGCATGATGGATGTGGTCGACTCCTGGCGCGTGCTCTCGGGCGAGGACGAGAGCGCCCAGCACTACGTCGCCAACTACGCGGATCGCTCGGACGTCGTCGGGGCCCCACGGCCCGCCAAGGCCGACGCTGCCCCCGCGGCGGCGGTCGAGGCCGCGCCTGCCACCGACGCCACGCCCGAGCAGCGCATCTACGACCTCGTGCTCGCCGGTCGCAAGGGTCCCGTGCCCGACGCGGTGCGCGAGGTCCTCGCGGGACACGACGTGCTCTACGCGATCAACGAGGTGCTCATCCCGGCGCTCGACGAGGTGGGCGTCCGCTTTGAGAAGGGCACCTTCTTCCTGCCTCAGCTCATGGCCTCGGCCGAGGCCGCAAAGGCGGGCTTCGCGACGATCAAGGAGGTCAACGCCGCGTCGGGCACTGGCGCGGGTGTGCCCGAGAAGGGCTCGATCGTGGTGTGCACCGTGAAGGGCGACATCCACGACATCGGCAAGAACATCGTGCGGATGCTGCTCGAGAACTACGGCTACGACGTCATCGACCTCGGTCGCGACGTCGAACCGCAGCTTGTCGTCGACACCGTGGTGGAGCATCACGTGGGGCTCGTCGGGCTCTCGGCCCTCATGACGGGGACCGTCCCCGCCATGGCGGACACGATCGCGCTTCTCCGCGACCAGGCTCCCTGGTGCAAGGTGGTCGTCGGCGGGGCCGTGCTCAACCCCGAGTACGCGAAGATGGTCGGAGCGGACTTCTACGCCAAGGACGCCACTGAGACGGCACGCATCGCCGGCGAGGTGCTCGGCTAGGGTCTCCTGGCAGCGCGGCCACTTTTGAAGCAACGCATCCTACGCCGAGAAGAACGCGCTACCTGGGCTTTTGTCGTGCGCCTCGCGCGGGATGCGTTGTATTCCCGCCCGAGGCGGCGTCGGGGGCTGTGCCACAAAGCCAGAAGGATCCTTCGACGTTTTTGGCACAGCCCGCAAGCCGTCTACCTGCGGGTACCGAAAAGCCCCTTTTGTCTTGGCGACGTTTGCCCTGTTGGCGCGTCCGCAATAACGTCAAAGGATCCTTCTGGCTTTGTGGCACCGGCTCGTCGTAGGGTGTCCCTTTGGCTGCCAAAGGGCGTTGGCACCTTTGGCAGGCACCTTTGGCAGGCTGAAAGGGACGCCCGGGGCCGTAGCGCCCCGCCTGCGGCTGCAAATGTTTCCGGCCTGCAACCAAAAGGAGAACGCGCCGCGTCGTATGTCATAGTCACTGGCAAGGTGCCCTATCGGAGGGCTCCTCCGCCGGGAGGCAGATCATGACGAGGCAGGAAACTTCATGCGCGAGGCTCGACGAGCGTGCGGACATGCGCGCTCTTCTCGGCCCCTCCGCTGAGCTTCTTGTTCTATCCCTCCTCCTGCTACCCAGCGCGCGCTAGGCACGATTCATCCTTGCGCGCGTTACCGTGTCGCCGCCGCGACGAGGCGTCGGGGCACCAGACTTCCCAGACATCGTTTCTCCCACGGCTCCCAGGCCGTGGCATCGAACCCCATTGCACGCGAGCGATCGCTCCAGGGGAGAGATCTACCGAGAGGAGCACCACATGACCCGCAAGATCGACATCTTCGACACCACGCTTCGCGACGGCGAGCAGAGCCCCGGCGCGAGCATGAACACCGAGGAGAAGCTCGTCGTCGCCCAGGAGCTTCTCCGCATGCACGTCGACATCATCGAGGCCGGCTTTCCCATCTCGTCCCCGGGCGACTTCCGCTCCGTGCAGGAGATCGGCCGCCTCGCGGGAGACGACGCCGTCGTGGTCGGACTCACGCGCGCCATCGAGAAGGACATCGACCGTGCCGCCGAGGCCCTGAAGACCGCCAAGCGTCCCCGCATCCACACCGGGCTCGGCGTGTCTCCGCAGCACCTCAACGAGAAGCTCCACATCTCCGAGGACGAGTGCGTCGAGCGCGCCGTGCACTGCGTCGAGTACGCCAAGCGCTACGTCGATGACGTGCAGTTCTACGCCGAGGACGCCGGCCGTGCCGACCAGGAGTTCCTCGAGCGCGTGATTCAGGCGGTCGTCAACGCCGGCGCTACCGTCGTCAACATCCCCGACACCACCGGCTATCAGCTCCCCGAGGACTTCGGTCGTCGCATCAAGGGCATCGCCGACAACGTCATCGGCATCGAGAACGTCACGATCTCGGTCCACACCCACAACGACCTCGGCATGGCGACCGCCCTCGCGATGGCCGGCGTCCGCAATGGCGCCCGGCAGGTCGAGTGCACGGTCAACGGCCTCGGCGAGCGCGCGGGCAACACGGCGCTCGAGGAGGTCGTCATGGCCATCAAGATGCACGGCGACGAGCTCGACGCTCACACCGGCATCGTCACGAGCGAGCTCACCCGCGCTTCTCACCTCGTGGAGCGCATCACGGGCATGACCGTGCAGGCCAACAAGTCGATCGTCGGCGCCAACGCCTTCGCCCACTCCTCGGGCATCCACCAGGACGGCGTCCTCAAGGCTCGCGACACCTACGAGATCATCGACCCGGCCGACGTGGGCGCCGCCGGCTCCGAGATCATCCTGTCGGCGCGCTCCGGTCATGCAGCCCTGCGTCACCGCCTCGGCGAGCTCGGCTACACCTTCGATGACGCCGAGTTCGACGAGATCTACAACCGCTTCCTCGAGATTGCCGACCAGAAGAAGGAGGTTTACGACGAGGACCTCGAGTCGATGGTCCAGGAGCGCCAGCGCGACATCACCGCCATCTACTCGCTCGACGCGCTGCAGGTCTCCTGCGGCGACCCCCTCGTCCCCACGGCGACCGCTACGGTCAGCGACGAGAACGGCGTGCAGCACGTGGTCTGCTCCACGGGCACCGGCCCCATCGATGCCGCCTACAAGGCCGTCGACCAGGTCGTCTCGGTTCACGGCGACCTGCAGGAGTTCTCGGTCAAGGCCATCACTCGCGGCATCGACGCCATCGGCGAGGTCACCGTGCGCATCCAGTCCGATGACGGCAAGATCTACACTGGTCGTGGTGCCGATAACGACATCATCGTCTCGTCAGCCAAGGCGTACGTCAACGCGATCAACCGCATGATTCAGACCGCGCGTCTGGCCGAGGGTGAATAGCCGTCTCGAGAGGAGCATCCAGAACATGACGCGTCCCATGACCATGGCGGAGAAGATCCTCGCCGACCACGCCGGGATCGACGAGGTCGTTCCCGGCCAGCTCGTCGAGTGCGATCTCGACGGCGTCCTCGCCAACGACATCACGGCGCCCATCGCCATCAAGACCGTGCGCGAGATCGGCGCCGGCGTCTTCGACCGCGAGAGGATCTTTCTCGTCCCCGACCACTATTCGCCTAACAAGGACATCAAGTCGGCCGAGCAGACCAAGGTGACCAGGGACTTCGCGCACGAGTTCGGCATCACGAACTACTTCGAGCAGGGATGTATGGGCATCGAGCACGCCCTTCTCCCCGAGCAGGGCATCGTCGTCCCCGGTGACCTCGTCATCGGCGCAGACAGCCATACCTGCACCTATGGCGGCATCGGCGCGTTCTCCACGGGCGTGGGGTCCACCGACGCGGGCGTGGGTATGGCCACTGGGCGCGCCTGGTTCAAGGTCCCCGAGACCATCCGCATCGTCATCGACGGCGACCTGCCCGCCGGAGCGGGCGCGAAGGACATCATCCTCCACGTCATCGGCCTCATCGGCGTCGACGGCGCGCTCTACTGCTCCATGGAGTTCACCGGCACCACCATCGCCGGGCTCTCGGTGGAGGGTCGCCTCACCATCGCCAACATGGCCATCGAGGCAGGCGGCAAGGCCGGCCTCTTCGAGGTGGACGACGTCTGCCGGGCGTACGTCGAGGGCCGCGCGCGGCATCCCTACCGCGAGTACCACGCGGATGCGGACGCCATCTATCGGCAGGTCATCCACATCGACGCCGCCGACATCGCCCCCACGGTCGCCTGGCCGCACCTCCCGAGTAACACCCATCCCGTCGCCGAGAGTCGCCACGTCACCATCGACCAGGCCGTCATCGGCTCGTGCACCAACGGTCGCATCGAGGACATGCGCGCCGCCGCCGACGTTCTCCGCGGTCGCACGGTCGATCCGAACGTGCGCTGCATCGTGATCCCCGCCACGCAGGCGGTGTGGCTCCAGTGCGTGCACGAGGGGCTCATGGACGTCTTCGTCGGCGCCCACTGCGTCGTCTCGACGCCCACCTGCGGCCCCTGCCTAGGCGGATACATGGGCATCCTCGCGGCGGGGGAGCGGTGCGTCTCGACCACGAACCGCAACTTCGTGGGACGCATGGGGGACCCGACCTCCGAGGTGTATCTCGCCAGTCCCGCCGTCGCAGCCGCCTCGGCAGTCGCCGGCCATCTCGCCCTGCCCTATGACCTCACGACCGTTGAGAAAGGATGACTCATGCAGTTCAGGGGAACCGTCTTTCGCTATGGTCGCGACGTCGACACCGACGTCATCATCCCTGCGCGCTACCTCAACACGTCCGACCCGTCCGAGCTCGCGGAACACTGCCTCGAGGACCTCGACGCCACGTTCGTGTCGAGGGTCAGGCCCGGCGACATCATCGTGGCCGAGGAGAACTTCGGCTGCGGCTCGAGCCGCGAGCACGCTCCCGTCGCCATCAAGGCGGCCGGCGTCTCGTGCGTCATCGCCAAGAGCTTCGCGCGCATCTTCTACCGCAACTCGATTAACATGGGGCTGCCCATCCTCGAATGCCCCGAGGCCGTCGACGCCATCTCCGAGGGAGACGTCGTCTCCGTGGACGCGGACACCGGCGGCATCGCCGACGAGACGACCGGCCGGGTCTTCCAGGCCCAGCCGTTCCCGCCGTTCATCCAGGAGATCATCAGCGACGGTGGCCTCGTGGCGCGCACGAAGCGCGTCATGGCCGCCAAGCACGCCTAAGGAGCGAGCCCCATGAGCAGCAAGACCTATCGCATCTGCACCCTCCCAGGAGATGGAATCGGCCCGGAGATCATGGTCGAGGCGAAGAAGGTCCTCGCGGTCGTCGGCGAGAAGTACGACGTCGAGTTCGACTGCACGGACCGCCTCATCGGTGGCGCGGCCATCGACGAGACATCCGCCCAGGGCCGCATGCCCACCGCCCTCCCCGAGGAGACCCTCGAGGCAGCGCGCACGTCCGACGCAGTCCTTCTCGCCGCGGTCGGCGGTCCCAAGTGGACGAACACCGAGGTAGGCGCCGCCCGTCCCGAGCAGGGGCTTCTCGCCATCCGCAAGCGCCTCGGGCTCTATCTCAACCTCCGCCCCGTCCGCACGTTCAAGAGCCTCGTCGGTGCCTCGTCGCTCAAGCCCGAGCTCCTCGAGGGCGCTGACCTCGTCATCGTCCGAGAGCTCACGGGCGGCCTCTACTTTGGCAAGCACGAGCGCGAGTGGGGCGTGGAGGGCGCGGGCGTGGACGGCGAGAAGGGCGAGTGGGCCTGCGACACGCTCGTCTACAACGAGTACGAGGTCGACCGCGTCGTGCGCTGGGCCTTCGACGCCGCGCGTCGCCGCGGGCGCCACGTCACCTCGGTCGACAAGGCCAACGTCCTCGAGACCTCTCGCATGTGGCGCGAGATCGCCCACCACATCGCGGAGGAGTACCCGGACGTCACCGAGGACGACATGTACGTGGACAACGCGTCCATGCAGCTCATCGCCAATCCGAAGCAGTTCGACGTCATCGTGACCGAGAACACCTTCGGTGACATCCTCTCCGACGAGGCGTCCATGCTCACGGGCTCGCTCGGCATGCTCGCCTCCGCGAGCCTCGGCTCGGGCACGGCGCTCTACGAGCCGAGTCATGGTTCTGCCCCGGACATCGCGGGCAAGGGGATCGCCAACCCGATCGCCCAGATCCTCTCGGTCGGCCTCATGCTCCGCTACAGCTTTGGCATGGACTCCGCGGCTGACGAGCTCGAGACGGCGGTCGAGACGGTCCTCGACGACGGGTGGCGCACCGTCGACATCGCGGACGAGCGCACCCCCGCCGACCACGTGATCGGCACCACGGCCATGGGAGACAGAATCGTCGCAGCCATGAGGGCGGGCAGCCCTTCGACAGGAGAGTAGGAGGAGCCATGCAGAAGCTCACCGGAGCCCAGGTCCTGGTCAGGTGCCTCATCGACCAGGGAGTGGACACCATCTTCGGGTACCCAGGCGGAACGGTGCTCGACATCTACGACGCCCTCTACGACCACACCGACCAGATCCACCACGTCGAGACCACGCATGAGCAGCACGCCTGCCATGCGGCGGACGGCTACGCCCGCTCGACCGGTCGCACGGGCGTCGTCATAGCCACGTCCGGTCCAGGCGCCACGAACCTCGTCACGGGAATCGCGACGGCCTACCTCGACTCCATCCCCCTCGTGGCCATCACGGGCAACGTCGGCAACGGCATGATCGGCACCGACGCCTTCCAGGAGCTCGACATCACGGGCGTCACGCTCCCCATCACGAAGCACAACTACTTCGTGCGCGACGTCACGCGTCTCCAGGACATCGTCTGCGAGGCCTTCAAGCTCGCGAACTCCGGCCGCAAGGGTCCCGTGCTCGTGGACATCCCCTCTGACGTCCAGCGCGAGCGCGTCCCCTACGAGCCGAAGACCTGCTCGCTCACGAAGACGACGTCGACGCCCGACCCCGCAGACCTCGAGGCCGTCGCGGCCGTCATCAACAAGTCAAAGCGCCCCTTCGTCTACTTCGGCGGCGGCGTGGTCGCGTCCGGCGCGGGCGACGAGGTCATCGAGCTCGCGAACCTCATCAACGCGCCCATCGGCTGCTCGCTCATGGGCATCTCGGGCATCCCCACGAACACCCCGCGCTTCCTCGGGATGGAGGGCATGCACGGTCACTACGCGAGCACGAAGGCCATGAACCAGTGCGACTGCCTCATCGCGCTCGGAGCGCGCTTCAACGACCGCTCCACCGGCGACCGCGCACGGTTCGCCCCGAGCGGCAAGGTCGTGCGCGTGGACATCGACTCCTCGGAGTTCTCCAAGACGCTCGACGACCGCGTGGAGATCCTCGGGGACGTCAAGACCGTGCTCCAGCACCTCATCCCGCTCATCGAGACCAACACCCACGAGGACTGGAACCGCCAGGTGCGGGAGCTGCGCGCGGAGGAGAAGGGCTACGACGACTACCGCGCCACCCTCACGCCCAAGGCCATCATGGAGGTCATCAACGAGAGGCGCGACCCGGCGATGCCGGTCGTGACCGACGTCGGCCAGCACCAGATGTGGGCGGCGCAGTACCTCAGCTTCGACCGCCCGCGCTCGTTCATCACCTCGGGCGGCCTCGGCACCATGGGCTTCGGCCTCGGTGCCGCCGAGGGGGCGACGCTCGCCACGGGCGAGCACGTGATCCTCATCACCGGCGACGGCTCCTTCGCCATGAACATGGCCGAGCTCATCACCGCCGTGGACAACCGGCTGCCCATCACCGTGGTCCTTCTCAACAACCACGTCCTCGGGATGGTGCGGCAGATGCAGTCGCTCTTCAAGCGGCAGCGCTACTCGCAGACCACGCTCGACCGCACGGTCGACTACGTCGTCCTCGCGCAGGCCTTCGGTGCCGACGCCTCGCGCGCGACCACGAGGGAGGAGTTCGACAGGCAGCTCACGGACGCCCTCGCGGTCGATGGTCCCACGTTCATCGAGTGTCCCCTCGACAGGGACGAGTTCGTCACCCCGGTGCTTCAGATCGGCGCCTCCATGGACGAGCTCATCGTCAACATGGATGACGTCAAGGCAAAGATGGGCAGGTAGAGCATCATGAAGACTTACAGCATCGCGATCATGGTGCGAAACGAGTTCGGTGTGCTTAACCGCGTCACCAGCATGTTTCGCCGGCGACAGTTCAACATCACCGGCCTCACGGTGTCCGAGACCGAGACGGAGGACCTCTCCCGCATCACCGTGCAGTTCGAGGGCGAGGACCGCGCCAAGAACCAGCTCGTCGCCCAGCTCGCCAAGCTCCCCGACGTCATCTCGTGGAAGGAGTTCGATCCCGAGGACTCCATCTCGTGCGAGCTCCTTCTCATCAAGATGGCGAACAACGACGAGACGCGCTCCTCGGTGCTCGACGCCGCTGACGCCTTCCACGCCAAGGTCGTCGACTACACCCGCGACTCGATCATCTTCCGCATGGCGGGGCAGACCCGTCGCATCGACAACTTCATCGACCTCATGCGCGACTACGAGATCCTCGAGGTCTGCCGTACGGGCGTCGTCTCGCTCGAGCGTGGCCACGAGGTCATGAGGCGCTACGTGGCAAGTATGTAACGGCTTGCCGCTCTGTGAGGGACCTCACGGGCGGTGGCGGTATGGTACGAGAACCGGCAATTAGAGAGAGGTGTTCCACATGGCTTTCCAGATGTATCACGAGGCCGACTGTGACATTACCAAGCTTGACGGCAAGAAGGTCGCCGTCATCGGCTACGGCTCCCAGGGTCACGCGCACGCGCTGAACCTCAAGGACTCCGGCGTCGACGTCAAGGTCGGTCTCTACGAGGGCTCCAAGTCCAAGGCCAAGGCCGAGGCTCAGGGTCTCGAGGTCGTCTCCAACGCGGAGGCCGCCAAGTGGGCCGACATCATCATGATCCTCATCAACGACGAGCTCCAGGCACAGATGTACAAGAAGGACATCGAGCCGAACCTCACCGCTGGCAAGACCATCGCCTTCGCGCACGGCTTCAACATCCACTACGGCTGCATCGTGCCGCCCAAGGACGTCAACGTCATCATGGTCGCCCCCAAGGCCCCCGGTCACACCGTGCGCTCCGAGTACCTCGCCGGCAAGGGCACGCCCTGCCTCGTCTGCGCTCACCAGGACGCCACCGGCGACGCCTTCGACATCGCCCTCGCCTACGGCGCGGCCATCGGCGGAGCCCGCGCGGCCCTTCTCGAGACCGACTTCCGCACCGAGACCGAGACCGACCTCTTCGGCGAGCAGAACGTCATCTGCGGCGGCGTGACCGACCTCATGCAGGCTGGCTTCGAGACCCTCGTCAACGCCGGCTACGATCCGCGCAACGCCTACTTCGAGTGCATCCACGAGATGAAGCTCATCGTCGACCTCATCTACGAGAGCGGCTTCTCCGGCATGCGCTACTCCATCTCCAACACCGCCGAGTACGGCGACTACACCTCCGGCCCGCGCGTCATCACCGACGCCGCCAGGGAGGGCATGCGCTACAACCTCGCCCGCATCCAGGACGGCTCCTTCGCGAAGGAGTTCCTGCTCGACATGTCCGACGAGTCGCACCAGGTGCACTTCAAGATGCTCCGCAAGCAGCAGGCCGAGCTCCAGCTCGAGAAGGTCGGCAAGGAGATTCGCGACATGTACGCCTGGAACGACAAGGACAAGCTCGTCAACAACTAGCGCGTCTCGCGGGGCGGGGGAGACCCCGCCCCGTCTTCATGGAAAGACGGTGGGCGGGTTTCTCGCCGATTGCGCGTTTTTCCCCGTTTCACTACAGTGGTTTCCAAGCAAGGTTGTTACTCCCCGGAGGCATTACTTGCGCGGCACGGACGATGCCGCGAAGTGTGCCCCGGGGATTTTTTATCCCGTGGAACGCAACCGACATCGTTCGTGCCAGTATCGTCATCAGTCAAAGGGTCGGTCGAGCAGGTCGAATGAGAGAGAGGACGAACATGAGGATGAAGGAAGGCTTCTTCTGGGGCGGCGCCACGGCTGCGAACCAGTATGAGGGAGCGTGGGACGTCGACGGCAAGGGCGCCTCGATGCCCGATCACATGCGCGGGGGCGACAAGAACACGCCGCGCCAGATAGACGCCGTGCTCAAGGACGGTGCGCTCTACCCGAGCCACGAGGCGACCGACTTCTACCACCACTACGAGGAGGACATCGCCCTCTTCGCCGAGATGGGCTTCACGATGTTCCGCATGTCCATCAACTGGTCGAGACTCTTCCCGACGGGCGAGGAGAGCGAGCCCAACCAGGCCGGCCTCGAGTTCTACGACAAGGTCTTCGCCTGCCTGCACGACCACGGCATCGAGCCGCTCGTGACCATCAGCCACTACGAGCTCCCGTATAACCTCATCGAGAAGTACGACGGCTGGTCCGACCGCAGGCTCGTCGACTTCTTCTTCACCTACGGCAAGACCCTGCTCGACCGCTGGCATGACACGGTCCACTACTGGCTCACCTTCAACGAGATCAACACCGGCACCATGCCCATGGGCACGGTCCTCTCGCTCGGCACGCTCAAAGGCTACAGCGGCACCATGGCTGGCGTGCCCGATGACATCCAGAGCCGCTACCAGGCGCTTCACCACCAGTTCGTGGCCTCGGCCAAGCTCATCACGTACGCCCACGAGCATTATCCCGAGATCAAGCTCGGCAACATGGACTGCTTCATCCTGAGCTATGCCGCGACTTGCGACCCGACCGACGTCCTCGCCAACGAGGCCGCGATGCGCCGCATGAACTGGTACTGCTCTGACGTCCAGGCCCGCGGTTACTATCCGAGCTACGCGCGGCGCTTCTGGAAGGAGAACGGCATCGAGCTCAAGATGGAGCCCGGCGACGAGGAGCTTCTCCGCGAGGGCACGATCGACTTCTACAGCTTCAGCTACTACATGTCCAACATCGTGGGCACGCATGGCGTCGAGGAGACCGCGGGCAACATGACCTTCGGCGGCAAGAACCCCTACCTCGAGAGCAGCGAGTGGGGCTGGCAGATCGACTCCAAGGGTCTCCGCTTTGCCTTGAACGAGATCTACGACCGCTACCAGCTTCCCCTCATGGTCGTCGAGAACGGCTTCGGCGCACTTGACACCGTCGAGCCGGATGGCTCCATCCACGACCCCTACCGCATCGACTACCTGCGCAAGCATGTCATCGACATGGAAGAGGCCGTCGAGGACGGCGTCGACCTCATCGGCTACACCTGGTGGGGACCCATCGACCTGGTCTCGGCCGGGACGGGCGAGATGCGCAAGCGCTACGGCTTCATCTACGTGGACAAGCACGATGACGGGACCGGCGACCTGCACCGCTCGCGCAAGGACTCCTTCTTCTACTACCAGAAGGTCATCGCCAGCAACGGCGAGGAGGTCTAGCGACGTCGTGAGGCGTGTTGCCTCTTTGGACGGACGCTTGGGGGGCGGTGTTGCCGGTGTGGCAGCTCCGCCCCTTTTCGTCTCGCCCCTCGCGTTTTGTCTCGCACGATACGTTTTTGTACACGAACCTATCGTGCGATACAATCCGTGGCCGCTGGCGTGTCGTGCGATACGTTTTTGTACACGAACCTATCGTGCGATACAAATCGGGGCCGCTGGCGTGTCGCACGATACGTTTTTGTACACGAACCTATCGTGCGATACAAATCGGGGCCGCTGGCGTGTCGCACGATACGATTCCGTACGTAAACCTATCGTGCGAGATATTCAGATGAGTCGGACCCACTCCCGACGCTCCGTCTCGTAAAAATGTCAAAAATGTTCTTGCGCCTGGATTGGTTCCTGTGCATAATGAACACCAGCAAGATTGTTACTCCTCCGAGGCATTACTTGCGGTCGAACACTTTGCTGTTCCCGCCTTATGTCTGGAGGTTTTTTATGCTCCTAACCAAGAAGATCAACAACAACGTGGCCTTTGGCGTCGATGACGCCGACCATGCGATCGTGGTCTTTGGCAAGGGCATCGGCTTCCATCACATGCCTCACGAGGTCGCGGCCGAAGACGACATCCAGCGCGTCTTCCATGACGTGAGCTCGAGCATCGCCTCCGCTATCGTCTCCATCGACGACGACGTCCTTCTCGCCTCATCCGACATTGTCGCCCTCGCAAAGATGGAGCTCGAGTGCAAGCTCAACCCCAATCTTCCCTTCACGCTCGCGGACCACATCCAGTTTGCGATCGAGCGCCGTGAGGAGGGGCTCGACATCGAGAACCCCCTCTCGGGTGACGTCGCCTTCGTCTACCCCACTGAGCTCGGCGTCGCCCGCACCGGCGTAGCCATGGTGAACAAACGCGTCAAGGGTGCCGACCTCCCCGAGGACGAGGCCTGCGCCATCGCCTTGCACATCGTCAACGGCGAGGTGGGTGGCGCGAACGATGAGAGCTCGATCAGCCTCGTCATGACCAGCGCGAAGATCATGACCAAGGTTACCGCCATCATCGAGGAGCAGACCGGCGTCAAGCTCAACCGCGAGTCGTACGCCTACAACCGCTTCGCCGCGCACTTCCGCTACCTCACGGCGCGCCTCATGAAGAACGAGGAGGAGAAGACCGGCAACAGCTCGCTCTTCGAGCAGGCCTCCTCCGACTTCCCCGAAGTCTACTCCTGCGTCGAGAAGATCAATGGCTACCTCACCGAGGAGTACGGCTGGCAGTGCTCGCGCGAGGAGCTCCTCTACCTGATGATGCACGTCAATCGCCTTATCACGGCGAGATAGGCATCGGCAATCCCACAGTTTTCGGAACCATGGCCCCGCCGTTCGAGGCCTGGACAATAGCAGCGTGAAGCAGTTCACGGAGGGAAAGGAACCGGCATGGCACAGGGTAAGTACGACGATCTGTCGCAGCTCATCATCGACAACGTTGGCGGGAAGGAGAACATCAAGAGCGTCGCGCACTGCATCACCCGCCTTCGCCTCAAGCTGAAGGACACCAGCAAGGCGAACACCGAGGTCATCGAGAAGGCCCCCGGCGTCATCAAGGTCATGGACACGAACGGCCAGTATCAGGTTGTTCTCGGGAACAAGGTCGAGGACGTCTACGACTCGTTCCTCAAGGTCTCCGGCCTCTCCGGTGCCGGTGAGGTCGCGGTCGACGACGAGGGCGACGACACGGAGAAGAAGAACGTCGCCTCCGTCCTCATCGACCTCATCTCCGGCATCTTCGCCCCGTCGCTCGGCATGCTCTGCGCCGCCGGCATCATGAAGGGCATCCTCGCCCTCGTCGTCTTCCTCGTTCCCTCGTTTGCGAGCGACGGCGCCTACAAGATGCTCTACACGGTCGCCGACGGCTTCTTCTACTTCCTGCCGGTCATCCTCGGCTACACGGCCGCAAAGAAGTTCAAGATGAGCGAGTTCACGGGCATGGCGATCGGCATCGCCCTCGTGTATCCCACGATGGTCGCGCTCACGGGCGGTGACGTCCTCGGCAGCGTCAACCTGGGCGTAGCCGGCACGTTCTCCTGGTACACGACGTTCCTCGGCATTCCCGTCATCATGCCCGCCTCCGGCTACACGAGCTCCGTCATCCCCATCGTCCTCATGGTCTTCTTCGCCTCCAAGGTCGAGTCGTGGTGCAAGAGCTGGATGCCGGCGTCGCTCAAGATGTTCTTTGTGCCGCTCCTGACCTGCACGATCGCCGTCGTCGCCGGCTACCTCGTCATCGGCCCCATCGCCACGCTCCTCACCAACCTGCTCCAGTCGCTCTTCGTCGGCATCATCTCCATCCCCTACGTCGGCAACGCGCTTCTCGGCCTCATCGTCGGCTCCTTCTGGATGGTGCTCGTCATCTTCGGCTTCCACTGGTCCCTCGTGCCGCTCGTCATCGTCAACATCTCCACGCTCGGCTATGACTTCATCCTGCCCTGCATGCTCGGCCACTCGTTCGCCCTCGGCGCCGTCGTCTTTGCCATGTACCTCAAGAACAAGGACGAGGACTTCCGCGAGCTTGCCCTTCCTGCCATGATCTCCGCGTTCTTCTTCGGCGTCACCGAGCCCGCCATCTACGGCGTTGCGCTGCCCAACAAGAAGGCCTTCGTCAATGCCTGCATCGCCTCCGGCATCTCCGGCCTCTTCCTCGGCCTCATGCATGCTGACGTGTTCATGATGGGCGGCCTTGGCGTCTTCAACTGGCTCTGCTTCATCGACTCCAGCAACGTCCTCGGTGCCGGCATCAACTACATGATCATCGCGATCATCGCCTCCCTTGGTGCCGCGGTCATCGGCTTCGCGCTCGAGATCGTCTCCTACAAGCCCGAGAAGAAGCTCGCCTAGCACCTTGTACGACCGTCGCCCGACGGGTGGCGGACAGTTTTTGGGCGGACTCCGCGACGTGATCGCGGGGCCCGCCTTCCCACCATAAGGATTGGAGCATGTGCGATGTCGTTTCCCGAGAACTTCCTCTGGGGTGGTGCGACCGCGGCCAACCAGGTCGAGGGTGGCTACGACGCGGACGGCAAGGGGTTGGGCGTCCCCGACGTGATGATGGGCGGCACCGTGGGGACGCCGCGCCGCATCACGCCCAACGGCGTCGAGGAGGGCTGCTACTACCCGAGCCATGAGGCGACCGACTTCTACCACCACTACAAGGAGGACATCGCGCTCTTCGGCGAGATGGGCTTCAAGTGCTACCGCATGTCCATCAACTGGAGCCGCCTCTTCCCCGAGGGCGACGAGGACGAGCCGAACCCGGCGGGCGTCGAGTTCTACCGTCACGTCTTCGAGGAGTGCCGTCTGCACGGCATCGAGCCCATGGTCACCCTCAGCCACTACGAGCTGCCCCTCGGTCTCGCCAAGAAGTACGGCGGCTGGTCGAACCGCAAGCTCGTGGGCTTCTTCCTCACCTATGCGCGGACCTGCTTCACCGAGTACCGCGGCCTCGTGAGGTACTGGCTCACCTTCAACGAGATCAACTGCGCCATGATGGGCGGCTTTGGGAACATCATGGGCCTCGGCATTCTTCCCGACCACGACTGGGACATGAGCTTCGGCTCCTGCGACTGGGACGACCCCCAGCGTCGGTTGGAGGGTCTGCACAACCAGCTCGTTGCGTCCGCGCGCGCGGTCGTCCTCGCTCACACAATCGATTCCGAGAACAAGGTCGGCAACATGATCGCCGGCCAGGCCTGCTACCCTTACAGCTGCGACCCCGACGACGTCCTTCTCGCCCAGCGACAGGTCGACGCGAGCAACTTCTACTGCGGTGACGTGCAGTGTCGCGGTGCCTACCCCTGCTGGGCCCCGTCGCTGTGGAGACAGCTCGGGGTCGACCTCACGAGGCAGGCCGAGATGGACGCCGAGGTGCTCAAGGCCGGCACGGTCGACTTCTACAGCTTCAGCTACTACATGAGCTCGACGGCCTCCGCGCATCCCGAGGCTGCCGAGGCGGGCGGAAACGTCTTCGGTGGCATGGGCAACCCCTACCTCGAGAAGAGCGACTGGGGCTGGGCCATCGACCCCAAGGGTCTGCGGTGGTACCTCAAGACGGTCTACGACCGCTACCAGAAGCCCCTCATGATCGTCGAGAACGGTCTCGGCGCCAATGACGTCCGCGCAGAGGACGGCGGCTTCCACGACAGCTATCGCATCGACTATCTCCGCAGGCACATCGTGGAGATGGGCAAGGCGGTCGACGACGGCGTCGACCTCATGGGCTACACGATGTGGGGCTGCATCGACCTCGTCTCCGCCTCGACGGGCGAGATGAAGAAGCGCTACGGGTTCGTCTACGTCGACAAGGACAACGACGGAAACGGCGACCTCCATCGCGAGCGCAAGGATTCGTTCGCATGGTACGAGAAGGTCATCGCCAGCAACGGCGAGGACCTCGCCTAGGCCTATCATGAGAGACAACGTCCCACACCGAGCTGGGGTTCGGGGCAGGTGCGGGGTCACGTCCGTTTGGGGCGCGTGACGCCCAGAAGAGAGGAAACCATGGGTCTGTTCGACAAGTTCAAGAAGCCCTCGAAGCCCGCGGCGCTGAGCGTCGAGGCACCGGCGGGAACGGTTCTCGCGCCGGTCGCAGGCAACGTCATCGCCCTCGGAGACGTGCCCGACCCCGTGTTCAGCAGCGGTGTCATGGGCAAGGGCTGCGGCATCGAGCCGAGCGGCGAGGTCGTCTACGCCCCCGTCTCCGGGACGCTCAGCGCCATCGGCGCGCCCAACTTCCACGCCGTGGGCCTGGTCGGAGATGACGGAGCCGAGATCCTCATCCACGTGGGCGTCGACACGGTCGAGATGAAGGGTGACGGCTTCACGGTCTTCGCCGAGAAGAACGCGCACGTGAAGGCTGGTGAGCCGCTGCTGAGCTTCTCGAAGAAGAAGATTGTCGCGGCCGGCCATGCCACCACGGTCATCATCGCCCTCACGAACACCGACGACCTCGCGTCCGTCGAGCTCGTCAAGACCGGCGCCTCCGAGGCCGGCGAGAAGGTCATCGCCTTCCAGAAGTAGCGCCGCGGGCTCTCGCGTCAGCGGGCCCGGCATGCTCGTGCAACATCATCGACGGGGGACGGCTTCCGAGAGGGGCCGTCCCCCGTCGCTTGGTGGGGCTCGTCTTCCGCAAACGCCTGGGATAGTTCACAGAAGCGCAAAGGTCGAGCGTTACCATAGGACGCGCGGTCTGACCGCACGGAACCGTCACGTTGTCGCGCAGGGCACCTGGTACACGTGCCCGCTCGCGGAGGGAGCCACACCATGAAGTCTGATGCCATCAAGCTCGGCCCCGAGAACGCCTCCCACCGACTGCTCTACCATGCCCTCGGCTGGACCGACGAGGAGATTCACCGGCCGCTCGTTGGCATCGTGAGCTCCTACAACGAGATCGTTCCCGGCCATATGAACATCGACAAGATCGTCGATGCCGTCAAGATGGGCGTGGCAATGGCGGGCGGCATGCCCGTCGTCTTCCCAGCGATCGCCGTCTGCGACGGCATCGCCATGGGCCACGTCGGCATGAAGTACTCGCTCGTCACGCGCGACCTCATCGCCGACAGCACCGAGGCCATGGCCATGGCCCACGGCTTCGACGCGCTCGTGATGGTCCCCAACTGCGACAAGAACGTCCCCGGCCTGCTCATGGCCGCCGCCCGCCTCGACCTGCCCACCACCTTCGTCTCGGGCGGACCCATGCTCGCCGGGCACATCGACGGCCACAAGACGAGCCTCTCGAGCATGTTCGAGGCCGTCGGCGCCTACACCGCGGGCAAAATCGACGAGGAGCGCCTTCACGAGTGGGAGTGCAAGGCCTGCCCGACCTGCGGCTCGTGCTCGGGCATGTACACTGCCAACTCCATGAACTGCCTCACCGAGGCCATCGGCATGGGCCTGCGCGGCAACGGCACCATTCCCGCCGTCTACTCTCGCCGGCTCGAGCTCGCCAAGCACGCGGGCATGGCCGTCATGGACATGCTCGAGAAGGGCATCACGGCGCGCCAGATCATGACGAAAGATGCCCTCATGAACGCCATGACCGTCGACATGGCCCTCGGCTGCTCCACCAACACGATGCTCCACCTGCCCGCCATCGCCCACGAGTGCGGCGTCGACCTCAACCTCGACATCGCGAACCAGATCTCGGAGCGGACGCCCAACCTCTGCCACCTCGCTCCTGCCGGCCCGACCTACATGGAGGATCTCGACGAGGCGGGCGGCGTCTACGTCGTCATGGCAGAGCTCGAGAAGCGCGGCCTGCTCAACACCGACTGCATGACCGTCACGGGCCACACGGTGGGGGAGAACCTCGCCGGTGTGGTCAACGAGAACCCCGAGGTCATCCGTCCGGTCGAGCACCCCTACTCCGAGACGGGCGGCATCGCCGTCCTCCATGGAAACCTCGCTCCCGAGGGATCCGTGGTCAAGCGCTCCGCCGTCGCTCCCGAGATGCTCGTCCACGAGGGTCCCGCGCGTGTCTTCGAGTGCGAGGAGGACGCCCAGGCGGCCATCAACTCCGGCTCCATCAATCCCGGCGACGTCATCGTGATTCGCTACGAGGGCCCCAAGGGCGGACCAGGAATGCGCGAGATGCTGACCCCCACCTCCGCCATCCAGGGCATGGGCCTCGGCGGCTCCGTCGCCCTCATCACCGACGGTCGCTTCTCCGGAGCGACGCGCGGCGCCTGCGTCGGGCACATCTCGCCCGAGGCGGCGTCCGGCGGTGCCATCGGCATCGTCGAGGAGGGCGACGTCATCTCGATCGACATCCCCGCTAACGCGATCGAGCTCAAGATTCCGCAGGAGGAGTTCGACGCCCGCATGGCGGCGTTCGTTCCCAAGACCAAGCAGCTCACCGGCTATCTCAGGCGCTACGCCAAGCTCGTCGGCTCTGGTGCCACCGGTGCCGTCCTCGACGAGGAGAAGGCATGACGTTCATCGAGTTTCTCGACCTCCACTTTCGCCTGAACACGCTCACCGTCTTCCGAGCGGTGCTCGACGACCCCGTCATCAACGCGCTCGACCTGTGCGTGGCCCAGGCCTCGACGGTTGCCAGCCTTCTCGAGGAGGACTCCGAGGACGAGGACGAGAGCACCCCCGACGTTGCGGCGGAGTCGTACCAGCTCTCTCTGGACTACGCAGAGTTCGTCTCGCTGCTCTTTGCCTCCGAGGCCAAGGGCCTCTCCGCCTACGTCCTCAACGCGATCGTCGACGACGAGAACGTCTACCTGCGGCGCGTTGGTGCCGGTCAGAAGGTCGCGCCGGCGATGACGGCCGCCGTCGAAGCCGAGCTGGCGACGTTCCAGGAGCTCTCCGACCTCATGCCGTCCGACTTTCTCGACATGCTGCCGTCGGTCATGGCGGACTCGCTCCCTGTCTTCGACACCGAGCACGTGGACCTCGTGGGCACCTACCACGACCGCGTGACCCACATCGGCAGCTACGGCTACGGCATGTACGCCCGCTACCACGTCTTCCGCGTGGATGACGACGGCAGCATCGTGCCCGTGCACCATCCCGACCCGATTCGCCTCTCCGACCTCGTGGACTACGAGCGGGAGCGCACGATCATCCTCGACAACACCCGTGCGCTCGTGGCGGGCCTCCCCGCGGCGAACATCCTGCTCACCGGCGATGCGGGCACGGGCAAGAGCTCGACGGTGAAGGCGGTCGTCAACGAGCTCGCGCCGGAGGGCATGCGCATCCTCGAGGTCCGCAAGGAGCAGCTGCGCAGCATCCCCGCCATCCTCGACGAGCTCACGCGCAACCCGCTGAAGTTCGTCATCTTCATCGACGACCTGTCCTTCTCCAACGACGACGATAACTTCGCGGCGCTCAAGGCCATCCTCGAGGGCTCGGTCTCGGCGAAGTCGGACAACGTGGCGATCTACGCCACGAGCAACCGTCGCCACATGGTGAAGGAGCGCTTCTCCGACCGCGAGGGCGATGACGTGCATCGCAACGACACCATGCAGGAGATCATCTCGCTCTCCGACCGCTTTGGCATCCGAGTCTCGTTCTCGAAGCCCGACAAGGCGACCTACCTCGACATCGTCCACAAGCTCGCCGACGACGCGGACATCCGAATGGACCAGGACGAGCTCGACCTTCTCGCCGAGCGCTTCGCCACACGTCGCGGCGGCCGCTCCGCCCGAGGCGCGCGGCAGTTCGTGGACTCGCTCCTCTCGCAGCAGCAGTAGGACGTTCCCGGCGTCACCGTGAGGTCATCGGAGGGGGTGTTCACGTGCGAAGGTCGTTCGTGCTCGTGCTCGGCAACCACAAGGGCTCGTTCCACGAGGCATACCGCGTCTTCGCGCGCGAAGGTCTCGACGTCGTGCGCGCGAGCTACAACAAGGTCATCGACGTCCACACCTTCTTCGTCGAGGTGGAGGGGACGGCGGAGCAGCTGGCAGCTGCCGAGGACGGTCTGCGCGGGCTGGGCGTGCTCCCCGAGCAGCAGCACGTCGGCGGGGTCTACCTCGTCGAGCTTCGCGTCGATGACGCACCCGGGGTCCTCGACCCGACGCTCGCGCTCGCCAACAGCCATGACCTCAACATCACGTACTTCAACGTCAAGGTGTCGAGCCCTGGCGAGCAGGTCGTGCGCCTCGGGGTCTACGCGCACGGCGTCGACGAGCTCGCCGACTTTCTCGCCGACGTGCGTCGCATCTGTCCCGCCGAGGTCCTCGACTACGACCGGAACGAGCACGTCATCGATACCAGCCTCTTCTACCTCACCTTCGCGCGCGGCATCTCTGAGCTCATGGGGCTCTCGCCGCACCAGGAGGAGGAGATCCTGGTCGACGCCAACCGCATCGTGCAGAACCTCGAGCACACCAACAACGACCCCTTCAGGCCCTTCACCTACATCGAGCGGTTCGCTCGGGACATCCAGACGTACCGGGGCCCGGGCTACGCCGCAGGCGTCCGGGTGACGCGCTTCTCGACGGCGGGGGGCACCGAGGGTCTGCTCGTCGAGCCGCCCGCCGGGAGCGACACCTGGGTGCTCGAGTGCGATGACTGCCTGCTCCTCATCGACTCCGGCTTCTCCTGCTACCACGACGAGCTTCTCGCCGTGCTCCGGACCGCCTACCCCGACTGGGACCAGAGGCGCCGCGAGCTCTTCCTCACCCACGGCGACGTCGACCACGCGGGATGCTGCGACCTCGCGCCTCGGGTCCACGTGATCGACCGCGTGCTCGAGCACTTCCTCCTGCAGCTTGCGGGCGAGCCGGACTGGCGCATGCAGATACCGGCCCACATGCCCTACGCCGGCCTTGGCAACGTCCTGTCGGGATACGAGCCGCCCCGTCTCGACGGCTTTGTGTCGCTGGGGAGGCGCCCCGACGGCTCGGAGGAGCCCCTTGCCCGGTGCGTGTCGCCGCAGGGCGGACCTGCCACGCTCGAGCTTGCGCCGTTTCGCTTCGAGGTGTGGGAGGGCGCGGGCGGCCATGTGCTCGGCGAGACGGTCCTCGTCGACCGCGACCAGCGCGTCTGCGTCTCCGGCGACATCTGGGTCAACGTCCACGGCGAGACCAAGCCCCAGGCTCGGTTCAACTCGCTCGCGCCGTTCCTCATGACGTCGGTGGACTCGAGGCCCGCGCTCGCCCGCGACGAGCGAGCCCAGCTGAGGGAGATCCTCGGCCCGGGGCACTGGCAGGTGCTCGGCGGTCACGGCGCGGTCATCGAGGTCGACCTCTAGCCGAAGTCCGGGTGGCAGCTCTCGTCTCGCAACAATTTTGGCTCATGGTTCACGGTCTTATCGACACGCCTACCTGCGAAAACGTCGGGAGCCAAAATCGAAACCAAGGCGCGAGAAAGGCTCCCGCAGCTCAGGGGCTTGCTGAAAAGAGCCACACTCGCCTCGAGCTCGGTCCGGCGCGGATTATCGTACATTTTGCCTGACATCCGCGACAAAAGCCCAGGGCGGATTCTCGTTACGAATGCACCACCCCTAGCAACTCTGACATCACCTCTGCCGGCGTCCTGATCCCCAGGGTCTCCCTCGGCCGC
>RCMY010000155.1_pt1 | contig 63038 bp, 56 predicted proteins | sample 2041341 | NCBI WGS metagenome assembly RCMY01 (sample SAMN09708234, study PRJNA481090) | Marine sediment metagenome, whole genome shotgun sequencing project. | reverse complement strand
GTCACGGTTGCGTCGACGGCTTGAAGGTCGAGACGGTGAGCATTGAGACCTTGCCCTTGCTTTGCCTCGACCATGAACCAGGCAACCGTCTCGTCGTCGCCGTCGAGCCTGGCCGCAACGAGCATTTCGTCGATCATGCCCCAGCCCGTGCACCACGGCGAGAAGCCATCGAGGACCCAAGTCTCGCCGTCGCGTCTGGCGGTTAGTAAGGGCTCGCCTGGTAGCAGGCCAGCTTGCACGATCCCGGCCCTTGCTTGCCCGCTGCTCAAGCGGGCTGCCAACTCGGACAAGTGCGGGGTGACTCCTGGCTGGGTCAGCCGAGAAGTGAGGCCGTGGTGTTGCATCCAGACAAACGTGGTCGCCAGGCAGCCCTCTGACAGTGCCTCTACGATTGCACTGAAATGAGCTCCGGCGTTGTTGACGGCCCCGAAGAGCCCTGCGTCGGCGAGTGCAACAAAGTGGGTGTCGGGGATGACACCAGTCTGATCAACCTCGCCCGCGACCGGAGCCAGAACCTCGGCGGAGACGCGACGCGCCGCCCGTTCGAGAGCTACACCAGTTGATCCAGGATTAGTCAGGTTCACGAGACGATTGAAGCAGTAATGGAACAGCGATGGCCAAACCAGGTTTCGATCGCTGATCTGAAAAGGGAACCAAGTGGAGATCCAACGTCAAACTGTCGCATAGGCACGTGCCTATCGGCTGAACTCCTCGATGCTATTTGGTGGCGGTACCGACGATGTGGTGCCGCACATGACCAGCAGCCACACCTTCGTCGACCTCTTCCATCTCGACCGTTGCGAACCCGGCCATCTCGATGGAAGCCGCGGTATCGCGATCGACCTCGCATCCATTAAACATCCAACGATGAGGTCGCTTGAGCAATCGTTGGGCACGCCGAGTGTTCGTCCGCTCAGGGGCGACGACATGTTCAAGAAAGAAGTAGGCACCTCCTGGCTTCAGCACTCGAAGTACTTCGTCGAGCACACCACTGAGGTCGACCACACCGCACAACACTCGGGTCCCAACCACGCCATCGGCCGAACCGTCCGCAATGTCGAGGTGCTCGCCTCCAAGGTTCCGGATTTCGAGGTCGACGCCAGCGAGGTCAGCCGCACGCTGCAATCGCCCGTGCATCGCGGGGTTGGGTTCAATGCCAATCACCCTTGTCCCGGGGGAGTAGTAGCGCATATTCAGGCCGGTGCCAGGGCCGAGTTCGACGACGAGACCAGACATCACCCCGATGGCTTGCTGCTTCGCTTCGCCGTATCGCTGATGGGTGCTGGCAGCAGTGCGATCAAGCAACCTCGCTTCGATCTGGCTACGTATGCGTTGTTTCTCCAGCGTCTCGCTCGGCCCGTGGTCTTCGATCTCCATCTCGGCACTGTAACCATGTGATCGAATCGGGTTACGGTCGGACCGGGACCATCTAGGGGGTCAGAAGTGGCAAACGGCGAGTCAAGACGAGTCGATAGTTCGCGGCTGCAGGGGTACGCGCTGGCTTATTGGGAGTCGGCAGCATTGATGTCGGCGGTCGACCTCGGCATTTTCACTGCCATCGCGGGCGGCGCAGAGTCGCCGGAAGCCGTCGCGACAGCGGTCGATATTTCGCCTACAAACGCGGAGCGATTGCTTGCGGTTCTACGAGCAATGGACTTGGTGCACCGCGAGGACGGTGTGCTGCGGAACGCGCCGGACAGCCAACGTTTCTTGGTTGAGGGTGATCGTGACTTCGCCGGGCCATGGATTCATTTCACTCGTCCGTCATGGAACAAGTGGGGTCGACTGACCGAGTCGCTGCAATCGAAGGATGAGTCGGTCCTTGGGATGTACGAAGGGATGACGGTCGACGGTGCGCGCCAGTATCACAATGCGACGTCGAGCATCGGATTCGGCGCCGGCCGTCGTTTCTCTCGCCAGGTCGATCTCTCGACCAAACGCCAGATGCTTGATATCGGCGGTGGCTCTGGTGCGTACAGCATCGTTGCGGCTCAACAGAACCCTGAGCTTCACGCCACTGTGTTCGATCTGCCGCCGGTTGCCGAGGTCGCTCGAGAGTTCATCGACAAGGCCGGCGTCTCTGCTCAGGTACAAGCCGTTGGCGGCGACTTCACTCAAGATGCGTTTCCTGCCGACATCGATGTGGCGGTGATGGCGAGCAACCTGCCTCAGTATTCCCGCCAACTTATTGCTGAGGTCGTCGCTCGGACCTTTGCGGTACTTGTGCCTGGCGGGCACATGCATCTCATCGGCGAGACGCTCGACGATGACGGCAACGGCCCAATCGGACCAGCGCTTTGGGCTCTGAATGAAGCGCTAGCCGGTAGCACGGGCGTCGCCCACACGAACGCTGACTGTGTTGGCTATTTCGAGCGTGCTGGTTTCGTAGACGTAGAGGTCCTTCCCTTCGTCGAAGGCACGCTCGCTCGCATCGTCGGAACGAAGCCTGCATGACATCGGTGGGAGAGAGCCGATACACCTCCGGGTTTCGATCCGGCCTCTTTGATGGCCAGGTCGTCATTGTCACTGGTGGCGGTAGCGGACTCGGTCGTTGTATTGCCCATGAGCTTGCGTCGCTTGGAGCCAGCGTGGTGCTCATCGGTCGGACACTTGCCAAGTTGGAGAGGGTTGAGCGCGAGATCATCGCTGACGGCGGGGTCGCTTCGACGGCCACGTGCGATATTCGAGACGAGCAGGCGGTTACGAAGACCGTGGGAGCCGTTGTTGAGCTGTACGGCCGAATTGATGCCCTCGTGAACAACGCGGGAGGGCAGTTTCCGGCTGCGCTGCGCGATATCAGTCTGAACGGTTGGAATGCAGTCGTTGCCAACAACATGACTGGCACCTTTCTGATGGCGCGTGAAGTGTTTGTGCAATCGATGGAGGCCGGAGGCGGGGCCATCGTCAACGTCGGGGCCGATCACGATCCTTCGATGCCCGGCATGGGGCACAACGGCGCCGCGAGGGCGGGCCAGGCGAACTTCACGGCGACTGCATCAGTCGAATGGGCATCCGCTGGTGTTCGTATCAACCATGTATCGCCTGGGTTCATCGCCACCTCGGGTCTCGACACGTACCCAGCCTCGGCCGGCGAGGCGCTACGACGAGTTCGCCATCGAGTGCCCCTGAAGCGACACGGCAACGAGGCAGAAGTGTCAGCGGCGGTCGTATTCCTGCTTTCGCCGATGGCGGCGTACATCAGCGGTGCGAATCTGCGAGTCGATGGCGGCCTACACAACAATATCGGCGGGTTCCAGCGCCTTCCCGACCACGACAACGCACCACGGTGGGAGGGCTTCCACCGTTCGGAACCTCCCGAGGTTCTCCGGGAATAGGACGCCCTTGGCTTCGCTTGATGCGGGAGCCCGTGATGCCACCTTTCCGTACTCCGACTGCGCTCGGGCGGCCGACCTGCCGTAGCATGCGCCAGATCGGACCGGCCGCAAAAAGGGGTGCACATAGATGAGCATGATTGGGACACGCGTTGTTCGCAAGGAAGATCCAGAGCTTCTGACGGTCGGTGGCAAATACGTCGATGACCTAGCCCCTGCCGACGCGCTGCATGCGACCTTCGTTCGGTCGGTCATGGCTCATGCAACTATTACTTCGATCGACACGATCGATGCGGCAGCGATGCCGGGGGTCGTGGCGGTCTATACCGCTGCCGATCTGAACCTCGAGCCATTCCCCGCCTCGATGCCGATGCTCAATCAGGAAATGTTCCGGAGCTGGTTAGCGACCGATACCACTCGCTTTGTTGGTGAGCCGCTTGCCGTCGTCATTTCCGAGTCGCTCGAGACGGGGGTCGACGCGGCAGAGCTCGTGTTCGTCGACTACGAACCGCTACATGCAGTCGTCACCACCGCCGAATCGCGCGACGGCTCAACGATGTTGTTCCCCGACGCCGGCACCAATCAAGTATTCGCGATGCCGTCGCCGAACACCGATGACTTCTTCGCAGACTGTGAAGTCACGGTCGATCTGTCATTCCGGAATCAGCGGCTTGCCCCCTGCCCACTCGAGACTCGGGCCACGGTTGCCGTATGGGGCACGTCTCCAGACGGCCGGCCGCACCTCACCCAATGGTCATCCACCCAGGGCGCCCACGGCACTCGTGACACACTCGCGGCGGCAACGGGCGTTGAAGCCGATCAGGTGCGCGTGATCTGCCCCGACGTCGGTGGTGGCTTTGGCGCGAAGAACGGCGGGTACCCCGAGGACATCATCGTGTCGCTCGTTGCCCGCCTGCTCGACAAGCCGATTCGTTGGGCTGAAACCCGTTCAGAAAGCATGCTCGGCCTTGTCCACGGACGTGGTTGCGACTTTGTTGCCACCATCGGCGGTAGTCGTGATGGTCGAGTGAGCAACTATCGGGTTCACAACACGCAAGACTCCGGGGCTTATCCAGGTATCGGAGCAGTGCTTCCGATCTTCACTCAGCGAATGGCGACGGGCGTCTATGACATCCCGAACGTCGAGGTTTCGTTCGCTTCCTATGTGACCAACACCGTGCCAATGGGCGCCTACCGGGGCGCAGGAAGGCCCGAAGCAGCCCACAGCATCGAGCGAATGATGGATGCGTTCGCCGCAGAAATTGCCATGGATCCGGCAGAACTTCGCCGTCGCAACTTCATCGCTCCCGAGGCCTTCCCCTTCACGACGGCCACCGGCACCGAGATGGACTCCGGCGAGTATGCGAAGGCACTTGACGCCGTCATCTCCGAGTCAGACTACGCAGCGCTTCGGGTCGAACAAGAGCGGCGTCGGAACGATCCGAACGAGAAGCTGATGGGGCTTGGCTGGTCGGCATACGTCGAGATTGCCAACCCAATGGCTAACAGTGAGTTTGGCAGCATCGAGATCAACACCGACGGTTCAGCGGTTGTGCTGACCGGCTCGTCGTCGCACGGTCAGGGACATCACACGGCGTTCGCCCAGCTGGCGAGTGAGCTGACCGGCATCCCGATGGACAAGATCGACGTACGCCACGGAGACACCGACGAGGTGAAGCGTGGCGGTGGCACTGGTGGTTCGAAGTCGCTCCAGGTTGGCGGCAGCGCGGTGTGGGAAGCGAGCGAGGTGGTGGTCGCAAAAGCGAAAGAGATCGCCGCTCAGATGCTTGAAGCAAACCCCGACGATGTGGTGCTGAGCACCGAGTCTGGCGGCTTCTCGGTGCAGGGAACCCCGGCACTTTCGAAGACCTGGGCTGAGGTCGCGACCCATCAGGCGGAGAGCGCGAATGAGCCATTGAAAGCCGAGATCGACTTCCAGCCTCCTGGGGCAACATTCCCCTTTGGCGTGCACCTCTCCGTGGTCGACGTCGACCGGGGGACCGGCGAGGTTACCGTCAAGCGGCACATCTGTTGCGACGACGCTGGCGTGATTGTCAATCCGCTCATTGTCGAGGGGCAGGTGCACGGTGGTGTGGCCTCGGGAATCGCGCAGGCGCTTGTTGAGGAGTTTGTCTACGACGCCGAGGGCAACCCGCTGACCGCAAACTTTCTCAACTACGGGCTGGTGTCCGCCGCCGAGCTGCCAAGCTTTGAGCGGATTGCTCAAGAAACGCCGACCCCACGAAATCCGCTTGGCGTGAAGGGTGTTGGCGAGTCCGGCACCATTGGGGCAACGCCAGCCGTTCAGAACGCAGTAATCGATGCCCTAGCCCACCTCGGGGTACGACATGTCGACATCCCGACTACGGCCGAACGAGTATGGCGAGCCATGTCAGGAGCCACGCAATGACAAATGCAGAAACAAACGGATCGGCCTCGATCGAGGTTGAGGCATCGCCGGAAGTGGTGTTCGCGTTCCTAACCGATCTCGAACGGCTGCCGGGGCTGAGCCCCGAAAACATGCGGTGCGAGTTTCTCGATGACTCGACCGAGATTGCGGTTGGCTCGACCTTCAGGGGTCACAACAAGGCGGGGACCTACGAATGGCACGCCGACTGCCTCGTGACCGAAGTTGAACCCGGGCGCTCGTTTGCCTACGAGGTTCCACCGAAATTCGAGCATGCAACCATCTGGCGCTACGAGATTGAGCCAAATGAGTCGGGCGGTTGCACGGTGACCGAGTCGTTCGAGGCGCCGATGCTGGCAATGCCAGACGTTTACCCCGGCAAGATCGAGGGGCGACGCGACAACCTCGAGAAGGCATGCCGAGTCACCATGGCCAACCTAAAAGCGGCGCTGGTACCAGGCAACTCTTCGAGTTGCTAACCAAATAGGTGCGCTAGTAGCTCCCGGCGACGAACTCGAGCTCTCCGCTTTCGCGGGGGAAAGTGACCAGAACTGCTGCTTGAGTGAACTCCATTGACGCACCAGCGATGCCGTTGAGTTCCCAGACTCTCGGTTCGGCCCCGACGATCCGCAACATCGTTCGAGTGCTGACTTGCTCTGCCTCGGCATCGACCTCGACATGGAGGTTGCCACGTAGCCACTCGGCTCGCGAAAGTACGATTGAGGGGAAGTCGACACCGACGACCTGAGGACACACTTCCGCCAACTCGACCAGCTCGACGAGCGTGTCTCGAATGAACGTGGCCGCATCGGAACAGTCGTCGCTTGTTTGATCGGCCAGACGAATCGCGATATCTCGATACGGCTGGATCCAGGCGGGGGTCAGAGCCGCTAGCTCTCGCAGCTTGGCCGCAGTCGTCGTCGGCGCAGCAAAGGCGCCGGCAGTGGCGTGCTGATCGCGGAGCCAGGCCAGCGATTCGGGAGGAAGTATCACAGCGCTCATAGTGGGTAGTGGGCTTCCATGTTCTTGGGGTAGCTACGGCTGAAGTAGTTCCAAAGCTGCTCGCCATACGTTGACGCCCGATAGGCGCTCGCCATGTCGCCGACACCGGCATCGGTCTCCGAACTGCTTGCCATGAAACCGGCGTTTGTATGGCGTTCGCTTGCCTCGACCGCGGCGGTGAGTTGGGGGGAAATAGGGAGTGGGTCGAGAGTTGTCGTCAGCGACGGTCCGTGGAAGTACCCGACGGACATTCGAGGCTCGGCGGTGATGACGCGGTGAGGCGTCGCGACGAAGTAGTTGCCAGAGATCGCCTGGAGCATCTCACCGAGGTTGACAACGAACGCGCCCTCAACCGTCGGCACATCGATCCATTCGCCGTCACTGTTTTCGACTTGGAGCCCCGGTGTTTGCCCGGCGGCCAAGAGGGTGATGAAGCCCGCGTCGTGATGGGCGTTGACGCCAGCCTGTCCCTCCGGGGTCGGCGGGTAGCTGATCAGTTTGACGAGCGACATCGGCTCGTCGCCGAAGTAGCTAGTGAGGTGGTCTTCGTCGAGGCCAAGGCCGATTGAAAAGACGCGTAAAAGATCGTCGCCCAACTCGCCAAGGCGGGCGAAGTATTCGTTGAGGAGTGCTCGGAACCCAGGGACTAGATCGTCAGGCAGCCACTGGTTTGGGCCGAGAAGACGGAGGTAGTTTGGCGTAACCTCGCGATCTCGGGCTGGCCACTCGCTCCAAAGGTCGATCTGTTCGCGCATGTCAGGCCGGTTGTTTGTGTACTCCGAACCGAGCGACTCCCACCCACGAAAGTGGCGCGACGCCATCTTGTCGATCAAGTGCTTCTGGTCAGACGGGAGGGAGTAGAAGACCCGCATCGCGTCGAACACCGAGTTGACCAGCGAAGGGTCTACTCCGTGGTTCGTGGCAATGAAGAAGCCGACCTGATGCGATATCTCGCGCAACTCGTCTGCCAGTTTGACTCGAGCGTCGGGTCCCTGCCGGAGCGGCCCTAGGTCGACGATGGGGATCTCGCGAAACGCTCCAGATTGCATCATCGGATTGTAGTCGTCCAGCGATCGATGCTCTATTGTCACTGCGATGCGACCCGAACTCAAAGTGCTGCCAGGCGATGTTGAGCTTGCCGAAGTTGTAGGTCACCTCAACGAACACGGCGGGGTCATTGTGCGCGACCTGCTCGGGTCGGAACTCATCGAGCGATTCCGGCGCGACATCACGTCGGAAACCGAAACGCATGGGCCTGGCGCGACCACGGGCAGCGAACGAATGGTGGAGTTTTGGGGTAACCAAACGAAGCGGTTCACCCGGCTCGGATGGCGAAGCCAAGCGTTCGAAGACATTCTGCTGGCACCGACCCTCCTGGGTGTTGCCGACACTCTGCTGCTTCCGTCGTGTGATGACTACTGGCTGAACACTGGCCAGATGATGATCATTGGTCCTGGGGAATCAGCGCAGATGTGGCACCGCGATGCGGGCAACTGGATGCCTCTGTGTAAGCCCGAGTCGCCAGAGGTGACCGTCTCTTGCATGTACGCAATTGGCGATTTCACCGAAGCAAACGGGGCCACTCAAGTCGTTCCAGGGAGCCACTTGTGGGACGACTACACGCGAGCGCCACGCAACGACGAGATCGCCTTCGCCGAAATGTCAGCGGGCGATGGGCTCATCTATTCGGGCCGTGTCATTCATAACGGTGGCGCCAACGTCACTTCTGACGAATGGCGACTCGGTTTGCACGTGTCGTTTGTGCTCGGATGGCTGACGCCTGAAGAAGCACTTCCAATCGCTGTTCCATGGGAAGCCGCAAAAACGATGTCTGATCGAGCCCAGCGCCTTCTTGGCTGGAAGAGCTACGGCGAACGCTCCCGGCTCTGGACCGTTGACTACGAGGAAATCAGTGTTGCGCTCGGCCACGACTAAGGGCTGATCGGTTTGGCGTGCTCATCGGGCGCTTGTCCGACCCATCGGTTACGATCCGTTACAACTAAGTGAGTAACCGTAACGGAGCCAGTGTGCGAGATCGAGCGAGTGTTGTCATTATCGGCGGCGGTGTACACGGCGTGTCACTTCTCTACCACCTTGCGAAAGAGGGCGTGACCGACACGGTTCTCGTCGAGAAGGCTGAACTGACTTCGGGCTCAACCTGGCACGCAGCCGGGCAGATCACTCGATCAGTCGCTGACTATACGACTGCGGCATTCCACCACTACGCGATCGAACTCTATGAAGGGCTCGAAGAAGACACTGGCCAGGGAATCTCGTTCCATCAGCCTGGTGGACTGCGGCTTGCCTTCACCGATTTAGAGGTGGACCAGCTTAAAACCCACCTTGGGGTCGGCCGGTATCTTGGCTACCCGATCGAGCTCATAAGCGGCGCAGAGGCGCAGAAGATCAATCCGTTCTACGACATGACCGGCGTGCTTGGCGCGATCTGGACCGAAGGCGAAGGCCATGTCGACCCGAGTGGCGTGACGATGGCGTTCGCCAATTCGGCCCGGCAAGCTGGGGCCGAGATTGTTCGTCGTAACCGTGTGCTTGAAGTGAACGCGAGGTTAAACGGTGAGTGGCAGGTCGTGACCGAGAAGGGGACAATCACTTGTGAGCATGTCGTCGACGCTGCCGGTTGCTACGCCCATCAGGTCGGCGGGTTCAGTGGCATTTCGGTGCCGCAGGCCAACGTCTTGCACCATTACCTTGTGACCGAAGAGGTCCCCGAGTTTGTGGAGCGCGGCATCGAGATGCCGGTGATGCGAGACAACAAGGTTGCCGGCTACATCCGCCAAGAACAGTCGGCTGGTCTCATCGGCATCTACGAACACCGTGGCGCCGAGTCGATATGGGACGACGGGGTGCCGTGGGAGGCCGAGAACCCCTTGTTCCCCGCCGACTACGACAAGATCGCGCCATGGCTCGAAGAAGCTTTTGCCCGGGTGTCGGTGCTTGGAGAAGTCGGAATCAAGAGCGTGATCCATGGCGCCATTACCCATACGACCGACGGCCACATGTTGCTTGGACCAGCGCCTGGCCTTCGAAACTATTGGCTCAATACTGGCTCATCAATTGGGTTGGCCTGGGGGCCGGGCGCAGGCCGAGAACTGGCCCGCTGGATCGTTCACGGCACGACCGAATTGAGCCTCCGCCACTACGACCCGAGACGTTTCGGATGGGCTGACCACAGCTTTGTTCGGCCCAAAGCCGTCGAAGACTATGAATGGATGTTTCGAGTCCACCCGCCGGGAGAAGAGCGCCTCGCCAACCGGCCGGTCTGGACCTCTGGGGTGTTCGAGAAGCTCGTCGAGAAACGGGCGATGCACGGTCAGGCGTATGGCTGGGAGCAACCGAAGTGGTTTGTGCCCGCCGACCAACCACTCGAAGACGCATACGGCTGGAAACGGCCCGATTGGTACCCGGTGGTTCGTGAAGAGTGTCGTGCCGTTCGAGAGCGTGTCGGCATCATGGATCTCAGCGCCTTCACCAAGTTCGACGTTTCCGGGCCAGATGCGCGGGACTACCTCAACCACCTGACCACCGGCATCGTGCCAAAAACGCTCGGTCGTATCGCACTCAACTACGTGCTCACCGAACAGGGCCGCGTCGAGACCGAAGTAACTATCAGCCGCCTTTCAGACGACGTGTTCTACGTCATCTCTGGACCAATGGGGCACGTGCGCGACCTCGACTGGTTCCGCCAGCACACACAGCGCCTAGACGGCTCTGGCTCGTTCGATATCACGATCACCGACCGGACAAGGGAGTTCGGCACGCTCGTCATCGCTGGGCCAAATGCGAGATCACTCCTCGGAGCTCTTGTAGATGTCGACGTTGACAACGATGCATTTCCCTTTCTCACCGCACAGACGATTCGTATTGATGGCGTCGAGGTGCGCGTCCTACGAGTTGGCTTCACCGGTTCCCGAGGGTGGGAGCTTCACATCCCGATGGATCGTATGGGCGAGCTATACGACCGACTCTTCGCCGTGAGTGACGCTCATGAACTTGGCCTAACCGACTTCGGTAGCCATGCGCTCAACTCGCTGCGGATGGAGAAGGCGTACCTCACAAGGTTTGAACTCACTCACGACATCGGCCCGCGCCACGCTGGCGTCGATCGTTGGGTGCGACCGCAGAAGGGTGAGTTCATCGGTCGAGACAGTCTCGATCAGCCTTCAACGGGCGCCGACTGGCGGCTGGTGTATCTCGAGGTCAAGGTGCCTGACGTTGAGGGCGCTGCTGACTGCTTGGGCGGCGAGGCGGTGTTGCACAACGGCAAACCAGTCGGGTTGACGACGTCTGGTGGCTACGGATTTACGGTCGACAAGAGCCTGGCGTTTGCGTATGTCGATGAGAGCGCATCGGCGAACGGCACTGAGCTGAGCGTGCTAATTCTTGGCATTGAGCGACCCGCCGTCGTTCTTGCCGATCCAGCGTTCGACCCTGCCAACGAACAGCTCGTCGGTTGATGGCTCGCCAGGGAACAACACGACTGGACCGGGACACAGTTATCAGCATCGCAGCCGAGATTGTCGATCAAGAGGGCCTAGGAGCCCTGAGCCTGAAACACATGGCGGCAAAAGCTGGCGTCACTCAGCCAGCGCTCTACCGGCACGTCGAGAGTCTCGACGATGTATGGCGGGCTCTCGGGCTCGCGGCTCGGGCCGACCTTGCCGCTGCGCTATCGGAGGCAACGATTGGCTTGGCTGGAGCCGATGCCGTCCACGCCGTCGCCAACGCATGGCGCGACTTTGGCCGCCGGTACCCTGGTCGATACCGCTCAACTGAGCGTTGGCCGGTGAGCGGCGACGCGGAGCTCGAGGCGGCGGTGCAGCAGGTGGTCGACGTGCTCGCCCTGTCGTTGCGCAGCTATCAACTCCCGACCGACGACGTTGCCCACGCAGCCCGGTTATTGCGAAGCGCTCTCCATGGGTTCGTCTCGTTCGAGCTTGGCGATGGGCACCCGTTTACCCCTGAGATCGACATCACATTCGATCGCCTGATCGACATGCTGGTCGCCGGCTTCGACTCGGCGTCCTCACCGGAGTCGTGAGGTGGCGGAATACAGCGAATCCTTGACCGGGCGCTAACGTCGCCGGATGCAAGCGACCGGCACAGAGATTCCAAGGCGAGCGTGGTTCGCTCTCGGGGTAACGACCCTCGTGACCTTTCTTGCGGTCATTGATATCTCGGCTGTCAACGTGGCGTTTCCGTCGATTCAGGAAGACCTGAACACCAATCGATCAACGCTCGGCTGGATCATCTCGGGCTACAACATCACCGTAGGCGCACTCATCCTTGCCGCTGGCCGCTTGGCCGACAGCGTTGGGCGCCGGAAGGTCTTCATCCCTGGTGTCTTCCTCTTCATGGTTGGCTCACTTCTTTGTGGTCTGTCCAACAGCGTCGAGCTGTTGATCGCAGCGCGAGTTGTGCAGGGCTGCGGTGGGGCGGTTGTAACGGCATCGTCATTCGCTGTCATGCTGCCCGAGTTTCCGCCCGCCCGTCGCAGCACGGCCATTGGCGTCGCCGGCGCCGCCGGAGCGCTTGGCGCGGTTGTGGGCCCCGCGCTCGGCTCGGTCCTCATCGAGTTGTTCAGCTGGCGTGCCATCTTCATGATCAACGTGCCGCTCTCGATCCTGGCGCTCATTCTGGCCCCTCGGTTTCTACGCGAGTCGAAAGATCCTGAGGCCACTGGCCGCATTGATGGTCTTGGCGTAATTATCGGAACAGTCGCTGTTGGCCTCGTGATGTTTGCCATCGTGCAAAGCGAGCAGTGGGGCCTCTCCGATGTGCGGGTGTGGGCCATGTTTGTGGTTGGCCTCGGCCTCCTGCCGGTTCTGATCCGGCGTTCTCGTACACACCCCGAGCCCCTGCTCGATCTCGACCTCTTCGCCTTTCGCTCCTTCGCAGTCGCCAACGCGGGCGTGATCTTCTACGGGTTCGCCTTCACCTCGGGGGCGCTCGTGAACTCGATCGTTCTCCAAGATCTTTGGCAGCAAGACCTCGCAGTCGTCGGTTTGGCCTTTGTTCCATCACCACTTCTGGCCACAGTTGTCAGCCTTATGACAGGAAGGGCCGCCGATAGGGTCGGCCACCGCTGGCTGCTTGGGGTTGGTTGCCTGCTTTGTTCCGTTGGCTACTTTGCGTTGATTTTCTTCATCGGCAACGAGCCAGCGGTGTGGAGCGTGTTCGTGCCGCTGAGCTTGGTCACTGGTGTCGGGATCGGACTCACCGTCGCGACGTGGTCGAGCGCCGGGCTATCTGATATCCCAACGGCCAAATTCGGCGTGGCGGGGGCCACCACGAACACGATTCGTCAGGCGTCGTATGCCGTTGGAATCTCGGTCTCTATTGCTCTCCTCGCAACGGGTGTCGACGAGTTTGATCTCTCCGCCTACCGCTGGGCGTGGGGCTGGATTGCCGTCTGCTACTTCATCGCCGCGGCCATTGTGGTGACGAGATTCCCCGCAGGCAATAGCGAGGATCGAGCCGTGCAGTAGATGGCGGGGCTGACCGGCTACAACGCGAGTGATCGGCTCGTCGCCGCCACCCTCACGCTCATACCGTTCACTGCGCTCGGTCTCGCTCGATTTGCGTATGGGCTAGTGCTACCGGCAATGCGGGCCGACTTGTCGTGGTCGTACTTCGATGCTGGCGTCGTTACGACAATGAATGCTGCTGGCTACCTCGTCGGAGCGGCGCTCGGTGCTGCGGCCGCTCGCCGATATGGGGCTTGGAAAATGATTGTTGGTGGCGTGGCCGGGATGGCTGTATCGCTTGCCGCCACGGCGCCTGTAAGTGCGATGGCACCCATCTTGCTGTTTCGATTCGGCGCTGGCTTATTCGGTGGGCTGGCGTTTGTTGCCGGCGGCACGCTGGCGGCGCAACTTTCAAAGAACAGCGTTCGATCGGCCCTCGTTTGGTATCCGGCAGGAGCTGGGCTTGCCGTCGTGGTCAGCGCGGGCGGGCAAGCCCTGATCGACGCGGCCTCAGGCAGTTGGCGAGTGAGCTGGCTTGCCCTCGGACTGCTGGGTGCAGTCGCCGCGGCATTGCTTGCCGTTATTATTCCTCGGAGCGGCGAAGGTCAACCAGTGCAGAAGTCTGGGGTATCGGCGAGGGCGAAGGGGCTAGAGATCTCGTACGGACTCTTTGGGCTCGGGTACATCTCGTACGTAACGTTCGTCGGCGCGTACGTTAAAGATGGCGGTGCTGACCTCGACCCACGAGTATTCTGGGCACTTCTCGGAGCAGCCTCGATAGTCGGCGCCTTTGCTTGGCCACCATTGTTCGCTCGCTACAGCGCAAGCGCGATGTATCCCGTCACGCTGGCGTTCTGCTCGCTTGGTGTGCTGGCCATCCTTCTGGATCGGTCTGCTATTGGTGCACTCGCGTCAGCGGCGTTGTTTGGGTTCAGCTTCCTCGCCGTTGTAAGTGGGGTTACCGCCTCGGCCCGAGATCGGGTTGTTCCAGAAGGCTGGGCGAAGGCAATCGGATCGCTCACGGTCACCTTCGGCGCCGGTCAGACGATTGGCCCGCTCCTTGGTGGGGCCCTTGGCGACACAAGCTCCGGACTCAGACTAGGGCTCGGCGCATCAGTCGTCATCCTTGCGGCGGCGGCTGTCGTTGCTGCTCTTGACTATCGAGCGGCGTGAACCTCTCAAACACGACATACTGAAGCGTGGCCACTTCGCAAGCACTCAACGTCCTCGGCACTCCGCTAGAAGAATGCAGCAACGACCCCATGACGGGTTGGTTCCGCGACGGGTGCTGCAACACCGAGCCCGGTGATGTCGGCAGTCATACGATCTGCGCCGTCGTCAGCCAAGAGTTCTTGGCTCACCAGAAGGGCATCGGAAACGATCTGACCCGGCCTGCACCCCAGTTCGGATTCCCAGGGCTGAAGCCAGGGGACCGTTGGTGCGTAACGGCCCCGAATTGGTTGGTCGCCCATGCCGACGGCGCATCTGCTCCCGTCGTGCTGGCATCGACCAACGCGTTGGCTCTAGAGATCGTGCCGCTCGAGATCCTCATGATGTACGCCGTCGATGTTCCGCTCGATCCGTCTTCAATCATCGATTCAGAGGACAAGTAGCGAGTCGGCTCACTCGATTGGCTTGGTGCCGGGCCAGTCGTGGCCTTGGCGGGCGGGCCCGATCCAGAAAAGGCCGAGCGCCAGCGTGACGAAGCCAGTCCCAAGGATCACCCAACGGGAGTGGAACGATTCGAGCAAGGGCCCGGAGATCGCAAAGCCAATTGTCATACCGATCGTGCTCGCGACGCCGAGCCCCGCGAACGCTCGCCCGTGCTGATCTTTAGTAATCCGGCTCACGAAGAATGTTTCAGAGCGCACAAACTCTGGACCAAGAACCATGCCCCACAGCAGCCAGCTCAGGGCCAGAACCCATGGCTCGGTGAGGGCACCGCCGATAGCACAACACACGGCGTAGACAGGCGCCCCAATGAGAGCTATTCGAGGAAGCGGCATCGTGATCGCACGGCTCCCCGCAATACCGAGCCCGATTGCGTTCCCAAAGCCGAAGGCACCGATTGCGATCCCGTACCAGTAGTCAGCAGCATCAAGATCGCGTTCATAGAACACCACGGCCGACGCCATAAGAAGTCCGACCGTCGCCATAGTGAGCATTTGGTATGGCAGCATGCGACGAATGCCAGGGGTCCGGGTCACAACGGCCATGCCGCGAAAGAGATCTCGAGCGACTGCCCCGAGAGCGACGCCTTGTCGCGACGCCTTCCGTTGCTGATGATCGGTGTCGAGGCCCCGAACCGTGATGAGGATGCCAAACGCGACCACGAATGCTGCGGCGTTGAGCGCAAGCGACGAGCGCGGACCAACGAGTAGTACTGCAAGGGCACCGACCGCGGGGCCAATGGTCATCGAGACGGCTTGGATGAGGCGCCGAATAGCGACAACTTCTTGTAGGTCGCCGTCCGCCATGCTTGGAATGAGCGCGTCGAACGAAGGATTGTCGCCCTGTCCGAGGGCCCTAGCGGAAACGCCAAGCCCGATGACGAGAAAGAGCGGGTCAACGACAAACGCGAGGCCCAGCAGGATCGCCCGAATGACGTAGCTGACAAGAAGGACCTTCTGGCGATGAAACATGTCGGCGAAAACGCCGCCAAGGAGCGCCAGGAAGATGCCGAGACCAAGTTCGGCGGCGAAGGTGAGCGATGTGAGAAGCTCGGATTCGGTCCGGGCATATACGTAAAGCGGCAGAGCAACAAGGGTGATGCCGTCGCCGACCTCAGCGATGAACTGAGCCCCGACGAGTCGGCGAAATTCCTTCCGGCGAAGCGGGCCGATGATTGAGTTTTGTTTCATCGGTCCCCTAGCCAGATCGACAGGCACCCGTCGCTGTACGCCGCACGACTGTACCAAAGTGGGCTCAGCTTCTTCCCCCGATGCTGTTGGGCCGAGAACTCGGGCAGACTGACTGGATAGCGACGAGATCGGAACCTGAGGATGTCAAAAGTATTGATTGCAGGCGGAGGACCGTGCGGGAGTGCGGCAGCCCTGATGCTGGCCCGAGACGGTCACGACGTCACCTTGCTCGAGCGAGACGAAGCGAGCCCACCCGAGTCGGCCGACGAGGCGTGGCGTGATTGGGAGCGTCGAGGCGTTGCCCAGTTCAGGCTCGGACACCTTCTTCTCGCTCGGAGTCGCCAAATTCTCGAGGCGCATATCCCCGAGGTTGTCGACGAGTTGCGGGCAATGAACGCAGTCGAGTTCTCGTTCCTCGACTACCCGTCTACCCAAATACCTGGCTTTGAAAGCCGGCCTGACGATGATCGATTCGTTTCGGTCTCGGCTCGCCGCCCGGTAATAGAGCTCGCGTTCGACCGGGTGATGCAAGCGACCGAGAATCTGACGGTCCGCCGCGGTGTTGTTGTGTCTCATTTCTTGACAGAAGCGTCGTCTGAGGTAGGTGTCCCGAGAATTGTCGGCGTCGAAACCAGCGACGGCGAGTCGATTCTCGCTGACGTCGTGATCGATGCAATGGGGCGGAAATCCCCGACGCCACGCTTGCTAGAAGACGCTGGCGCATTGGCTCCAGCCGAGCACGCAGTCGACTCCGGATTCGTCTACTACGGACAATCGGTGCAGAGTCTCGACGGCACCGACGCGGCAGTTCACGGTCCACCGCTTGCACACTTCAACGGCTATTCGATTCTCGCGCTGCCGGGCGACAGCGGCGCTTGGTTTATCGGGGTCTATGCGAGCTCGCACGACAAAGAGCTGCGCATTCTTCGCCAGCCCGACCAGTTCCGGCGACTGTTGACACAGATTCCTGCATATGCCCACTGGCTTGATGGTGAGTACATCGGTGAGCAGGCGTTCATGGCGGGCGTGACCGATCGAGATCGAACCTTCGTGCTTGATGGCACTCCGGTTGCGGCCGGCCTCCTTCCGTTAGCCGACGCGTGGGCGTGCACTAACCCGTCACTCGGCCGCGGCATCAGCATCGGCCTCGTCCACGTTGAACGACTTCGCCACCTCCTCAAAGATGGTGTCGGCGATGTAAACCAGCTTTCCCGCGACTGGCATGACGACACTGAGCAGCACGTCGCTCCGTGGCACAACGCTACGAGAACGACCGACCAGGCTCGCTCCCGTCAGCTCGAAGCTGAGCGTCTCGAACAGCCCCCCGAGCCGGACTCGGATGACGTTGTCGCCGCTGTTCTCCGTGGGTTCGAAGCCGGATCGGTTGCCGACGGCGACATCGCCCGCTCGTTTGCCGAGCTTGGTTCTCTGCTCGCCACTTCAGACGAGGTGCTTGGCCGTGACGGGACGTTTGAGAAGATTCTTGCCTTTGCTAGAACGCCTTCACGGACTCTTGAGGCGCCGACTCGCCGAGAGTTTCTCGCTGGCTCCTAGCAGGTTGAGTTAGCCGATTGGGAGTCGCTGTCGACAGACGCGTAGGCTCCCGAAGGTGATCCAGCAATGAGCGGCCGTACGCCGACCCAGACGACAGAACGCGATGTAAGCCGCTCCGAGAGCGTGTGGCTGGTTATTCCACTGATAATGGCGTCGGCTTGCGTCGCCCAAGCATTTGGCCGTTTCACCTGGGGTGTTGTTTTGCCCGGAGCTCGTGACGATCTTCTCGGCGGTTCCAACACCTTGGCCGGGCTGTTTGGCACGCTAAACGTCACCGCCTACCTGGTTGGTACGCTCGCCGTCTCGTGGGCCGCCTCCCGGATGTCGTTGGTTGGTCTGATCCGTACAGGGATGGTCATCTCGACAAGTGCCCTTGGGCTCGCAGCAATTGCTCCGTCCGGCCCGGTGCTCGCAATTGCGCTGACCGCTATGGGTTTCGGTGGCGCCGTCATCTGGATCCCTGCGCCTGCTATCTCGGCGAGGACGCTGCCACCGAATCGGGCCGGCATGGCCGTTGGGCTCGTTGGATCAGGTATAGGAATCGGCATCGTGTTCGCCGGGCAGATGGCCAAGTATCTCGAAGGGCGAAGTGACGGCGACGAGATTTGGCAGACGCTGTATCGCATTGAGTTCTCGATCGCCGTGGTTGTTCTCATCGGTATTTTCGTGTTCCTCCGCTCCAAGGGTGACCGGCCGGGAACTGCTGGTGGTTTTGGTGGTATTGGTGCGCTGAAGACGGTTGTTGCCTGGGTGCCGGTCACAATTGCGTACGCGGCATTCGGCTTCGCGTACATCCTTGTGCTTGGGTTCATCGTTGCTCGGTTGACCGACGATGCGGGGTTCTCTACTGGTGAGGCAGCAGCGATGTTCTCGCTCATCGGGGTTGGGGCAGCCTTTGGCGGCATGGCCCTCGGCCCTCTTTCGGACCGAATCGGTCGTCGCACGACACTCACCTCGGCCTTCACGTTGTTTGGTCTCTGCGGCCTTCTGGTACTCACCGGAAAGCAGCCATGGGTCTTGATCGCGTCGCTTGGGATCGGGCTGATGTTCTCTGGTATGCCATCTCTCATTATCGCCCACGTCGTTGATCACACCGACCAGGACACGTATGGGCCAGCGTTTAGCGCGGCAACGCTTGCGTTCGGTGCGACTCAAATGATCTCGCCGCAGATAGGTGGCGCCATCGCCGACGCCACTGGCTCTTTTACTTGGGTCTTTGTTCTGTCAGCCGGCGTGGCCTTTGTTGGCGCTGCATTTGCGAGTCGCCTGCCCTCCTAATACTTCTTCTGCAAAGGTACCCAGATGGATATCGACGTAACTTCTGTTGACGAGGCGCTGACAACGACGAGGGCGGTTCGGCTCCGGCTCGACCTCGAGCGACCCGTCGAGAACGATCTCATCCTTGATTGCATCGACATCGCCGAGCAGGCGCCTTCCGGAGGCAACCAGGGCAGTCGTCGGTGGGTGATCGTGCGCGACCCGGCAGTGAAAGCAAAGATCGCTGAGCTGTACATGGCAACCGGCGGCGAATTCATGATCAACGCTCGGGACAAGATCGCCGGCACCGGACATCCGCAAGAGAAGGTCATGGTGTCGGCCGCATATTTGGCTGAGCATCTTGCCGAGGTGCCTGCGGTCGTGATTCCAACAATCGTTGGGGTCCACGATGGCAGTGGGCGCCCTGGCCTTTTTGACTCGGTGATTCAGTCGGTCTGGAGCCTCTGTGTTTCGCTGCGGGCCCGCGGGCTCGGCACGGCTTGGACGACGGCGATCCTGGGTAAGCAGGCTGAACTCGTCGAATTACTCGGCATTCCGGCCGACAACACGCCCATTGCCATGATCCCTGTGGCCTGGACGAAGGGAACAGAGTTCAAGAAGGCGCCTCGCTACCCGGCTCGCGAGATCAGCTTTATCGATCACTACGGCCACACGTGGGTGTCTGGACCAAGCGACCCGGCTTGTCTTGCCGATGGGCCAGGAACTGTCGTGGAGGTTGATATTAAGGCCAAGCCGGCAGCGGTATGGGAAGCAATCACCGATATCAATCTGCCAGCCAAGTTCAGCGAGGAGTTCCGCGGCGCTCGTTGGGCCGACGGGGCGGAAGGCCCGGCGCTAGGGGCAGAGTTCATCGGCTCAAATGTGCACTCGGCTATCGGCGAGTGGGATGTGTCGTGTTTCGTTCATGAATACGACGAGGGCAAGCGGTTTGGCTGGGTCACCTCTAACCCTGAGAACCCTGGCGCCCAGTGGTGCTTCGACGTTGCATCAATTGCTGGCTCCACTCGTCTTCGCTACTCGCTGATTCTCGGTCCTGGGCCATCGGGGATCTCAGCCGCCATTAATGCGATGCCAGACAAGGAGCCAAAGATCCTTACCCGCAGGGTCGCTGAGCATCGAGGAAACATGCAGCGAGTTGTCGACGGCATTAAGGCCGAACTCCACGTTGAACGTGACCCAGCCAAGCCAGCCGTCTTGTTCTCCGACGGCTGACGTTGATCTCCGATACCTTGTTCGCACACTTATCTTTGGAGACTGACATGGCAACTTGGGTAAAAGCGGGCAAGGCACGAACCGAGTTTGTGGACATTGTCGCATCCCTCACTCCAGAGCAACTGAAAGCGAAGACGCTGTGTAGCGAATGGGACGCACGAGGTGTGGCGAGCCATATGGCGTCGTTCGTCGAGACGAGCCTTCCTGGGTTTTTCGTGACGATGGTCAAGGCTGGATTCAATTCCGAAAAGGGTATTGGCGCAATGGCAGCCAAGCAGATGAGCCGGCCTCTTGAGGACGTCCTCGAATCGCTGCGAACAAAGTCGACGAAGTCCGCAGCCTTGCCAGTGTTCCCCGAGATGCTCAGCGTCGCCGACGCAGTCATTCATACGCAAGACATCAGACGCCCACTCGGCCTCCCAGGGGCGATCGACGAATCGACCGTGCGAGACGTCCTCGACTTCCTCACGACCCACAAGATGGCAACCACGCTTGTCGAGCGTCGTGACCTTGACGGAATCCGGTTCGTTGCGACCGATATGGACTGGTCCTTCGGAACCGGCGATGAGATCACGGGCACCGGCGAGGCTCTGATGATGGCACTCGCGAACCGAGACGTGATGAGCGAACTCAGCGGTGCTGGCCTCGCCAAGTGGAGCTAGCTGACGACGGCCACAAACCCGAGCACGAGTTGTTTATCGTCGAGGGCCTCTCGGCCGCGAACGCCATCGGTAAAGTCGTCGAGCCAATGACACAGTTCGTCTATGCGATGCAGGGGAAGCCGCTCAACGCGGCTCGTGCGAGTGATCGTGAGATCGCAAAGAACGAACGCGCCAACGAGCTCATGAGACGCATTCTGAGAAACAGGGCTGAGGGGTTCGACCCCGATCACATTCCGTACTCCCGCGTGATTCTGTTGGCCGACGCTGATGTCGATGGCGTACACGCCAAGGCGTTACTGCTTTTGTTGATCAACCATCTGCTGCCTGACGTCATTACCAACGGCATGTTGTTCACAGTCAGGGCGCCACTCTTCGCCGTGCGCTGCGCCGAGATGCAAGGTTCGGCCTATGCCTATTCAGCCAAGGGTCATAACAGCGTCTTGCGTCAGCTAGCGAAGAAGAACGCGACGAAGGTTGAGTCGAACCATTTCAAGGGAATCGCCAGCATGAACAGCGACGACATCTGGGATGCGTGCATCAACCCTGAATCGCGCCACATGACGCCACTGGTCGAGAGTCATGTTGAGGCCGCCCTGACCGCGTTGAGGTAGCGGCTGAGTCCATCAGGGTCGAGGATTGTGATTTTCCCTCGTGACGTCGAAACTAGGCCGGCATCGCGAAGGTCGCCAAGCGCTCGAGCGGCGGCTTCTCTGGTGCAACCAACCCATGACGCAAGCTCATCTTGAGTGACTGACAGCACTAGCTGGGTATCGGGGAGTCCGTGACGCTTGAACTTGGCAGCGAGATCGACGAGCTGGTGCCCGACCCGTTCAACGGTTCCCTCCGATATGCGGGCGGAGAGTCGAGCATTCAAACGCCGGAGGTGGATCGACAGCTCTTTCAGAACGAGCAGCGAGATCTCTGGTGCCTGTTCGAGCGCCTCTAGGAATGCGGGTCCGGGCAGCGTAGAGATCACGGTGCTCTCCATAGCCATTGCCCCAGCAGAGCGTGGCGCTCCGTCGATACACGAGAGTTCGCCGAATCCCTGAATCGGGATTTTGGCGCCAACAATCACCTCGCGACCGCCTGGTGATGTGATGAAGAGATTGACTCGGCCTTTGACACAGGCGTAGACGACAGTCGACTCATCGCCCTCGCAGAACAACAACTGGCCACGCTCAAGCGTGCGTTCTGTGCCGCGAGATGCGATGAATTCACCAAGCGTGTTGCGTGGATTGTTCATCGATATTTCCCCCAACGTGACGGCAGTTACGGAGATCCGTGCCCACATTGATCATGATGTAGCCAAGTGGTCCGCCTGCCCGACTCAGTCTGACAGGTCGCACCGCTCCCCGCCGCTCCGATCCGAAAGAGATTCTCATGCTCGCTATCACCGTGACCCCTGATCACCCATCTGTTACGTCGATCACCTCGAACATGAACGACCGCCACCGGGATGTCTCGAACCTTAAGCGCCTGGTGACCCGCCGACTCAGAGCCTTTCCGAGCTTCATCGACTCATCAGAACTCCGAAATGAGCACGACCAAGCCGTCTTGCGATCCGACCTCGTAATTAGCGCTGCCCACTTCCGCTTCTGACGAGGTCCCGTCTGGTCAGCAGTGATACCGCTTCTCAAGCATTGGGTTGACCTCGAGGTCTATGGTTCTTCGGAGGGGGAGAGTCGATGAAGAGCGTGACGCCGCTGAAGCCATCTATGGCCGACAGCATCAAGTGCCGGCTTCTGGTGTTGATGAGAGCATCACATCAGCGAACGCTCGAGGTGAAGAGCGGGTCGCGATTCCGTAAACGGGTGGTGCCGACGACGTCAGGGCCACGGCTCATCGCTGCAGCCCGCCAATATCGAGGTATCGGCTGGCTGCCGAGCGCTCTGCTCGCCCCCGACACCATCCCGCGAGAGGCGATGCTGCGCCCTGGCTACGCGCTGCCGTATTACCTGCTTGGCAAGATTGGCTGGAAGGCATATGGCATGTCCCCGATCAATCCAGACCTCGTGTGGGACCCTGAGAGCTCCTGGAACGATGCCTTCGCGAAGGGTCCTATCGATTGGGGCGACCCGATCGACGACAAGATCTTTACGAGTCTCCGGCTTCAGGGCCCAAACCCGTTCATGCTCAAACGAGTCGTAGACGATTCCGTCGGCGACGATCAAGCGGAAGTCGAGTTTGAGCTTGACTTCTCTCAGCTTTTCGATGGCGTTTTCGATCCGGTTGTGGCCCGGTTTCGGATGCGAGAAGGTGTTCTCGAACCAGCTTGGATCTCCATTGGCGATCGGCGGTACGACCGGGGAGACGAAGGTTGGAGCAACGCAAAACGAGTCGTGAACGGGCTCGATGCGAGGTGCGCCGCCTTCATCCGCCATTTGCTGAACTCCCACCTGATGGTTGGCCAAGCGTATGCGTTAGCGGCGTACTCTCTTCCGGTGTGGCATCCGCTTCGGGCGTTCATGGACTTCTTTACCTACAGCACGATGCACGTCAACCAGATTGCTTTTTCGTCACTGCTCACGACAGACAGCTACTTCCTTCGCTCCCACTTCATCACGCCAAAGCTGGCTCGCGGCCTGATCGAGAATGCAATGGCCACATTCGACTTTGACGAGTGGATAGTTCCGCGAGATATAGCCAAACGCGGGCTCGGGGAGATAAAGGGACACCCATACGTCGAAGATGCCATGCTCGTTTGGCCAGCAATCGAACGGGTTGTTGAAGGCCACCTCGATGACCTCGACATAGACGACGAGACGGTGCAGACCGACCCCCATCTCGCGGCATGGCACGCCATGCTCACCGAGGTGCTGCCGAATTCAAGCACCGTGCCCCAGTTGACCAACAGGCAGTCGCTGGAAGACCTCATGGCAGCCCTGATCTACAACAACGTGATTCACGAAATTTGTGGCAACCTCAACCCGCTGCTCGGCTCTCGCAAAGATGCGGACAAGGCGGCGATCTCCTTTGAGGGCCTTGTTGCGCTGACTGACATGACAGCGGCGCAACCAATCCCGCGAGCGGCCGACGTCTTGCTGATGGATCAGGCTGCATTCGTGAGTGGCTTCAACGTGGCGGGAAACGCGCTGCTCACCATCAATGCGCCGCGCTACATCGACGATCCAAAGCTGCAACTGACCGTGAAGCAACTACAAAACGATTTGAGCGATGCCGCCAAGGTGATCGCTCGGCGCAACGAGGCAAGGGAAATACCGTTTCGAGCGATGGAACCGCACCGCTGGGAGGCGTCGATCAGCTTCTAGCCGACCGTCAGATTGTCCGCTGGTGTCATGTGGCGGAAGAAGGTGCGGTCGCCGGCGGCCGACGAGACGAAGCGGCTGTCGGTTGTGATCGTTCCAATGCACAGATCGGTGCCTTCATCTCCCTCACCAACGGCATCGACGTTATAGAGTGTTGAACCCACAGGAATCGTCGCCAGGACATCACGAAAGTCGTCGTACTGCCGGTTGCGGAAGAGATGTCGCACATCGGCATGCGGACGAAACACCAGCCGCTTAGGAACGACCGGCTCGGCGACGGCACTCCCACTTTGTGAGACTTCGGCGAGGTGGTTGATTGTGAGATGGCGGGGGTTCTTGGCGACTCGCTTGAAGAAAAATTGCATCGCCCGCTGCGGTGGACGGAGTTCCTCGTGTTCATCGCGGAGATCGTGTGTGAACGTATTGGCAAACAGATTGAAGTCGCGGCCCTGGCCAACCGTGTGATTCATGGCGAGGAGGTCTAACGAAGGCTTTCCATCGACGAACAGCTTGAGGCCAATCCCTGGAGTGATCGCCTTCTTTGCTTTCGGTGGAATTGCCAGTGACAGACGAAGGATTCCCTTCGCCCCGCCTCGAGGCGGCCTGGCTAAGACCCCGGTAAACCTACTTGCTTCGGTTGGTTCGAAGATGATGGCTGCGACGGCGCCCGCGGTATGAATGATTTTCGGCCGTGTCGGTTCCATCATGTCGTCGGTGCGGCGGAATGTCCTGACAAGGCGCGATGGGAACAAGGCGACTGAAGCCATCTGCCGAGCGCCGGTCATGACGAGGTCAGGGCGCTCTACCGCCGGATACTCAGTCTTCAGAATCAGATCGTTCCAGAAGACCTGTGCCTTCTCGTCTGCGGTCAGCGCTTCGAATCCTGGGGGCATAGCGAGCCCCTGATCTGTTGATGTAGTCATGAGGTCTCCTCCAATTCGAGGCTGGCGGCCGAAAGGGCGTCGATCGCAAGTAGCGATGCGTCGCTGATTGTGAGGAGGCTTCCATCGAGCATCATCTGGTCGAGATCGTCGCCGACCGCACGTTCAAGTGCCCTGATGGCATTAGGCCGTGGTTTGTGCCCGTTTGCGGTCATGGCCCCGAGCAGTCGCGCTCCAATCTCGGCTCGATTGGTTCGGCTTAGCACAATCGCGATGACCCCGAAGAGATGACTCGTTCCTGCCACGTAGTGCTGCGAACGGGCATGGATGATCGACTCGAGACAGCGATCTACAACGGTGGGAAGGTCGCCGTGCGACGCCGTGAAGTGGAGCTCAAGCCCGACGATGAGGTGGACCAGCAGGTGGTTCTGGCTGAGCGAGCGGGCGCTGTCGAGCCCGGCGTCCCACTCCTTGAGCGCTCGATCGATGCCGTCGAATGTCGCCGCGATGCCGCTAGCCCAGTGAGCCAGAGCAATAGCGCTGGCGCTGCCTGACGAGGCAGCATCTCGGCGCAGCCCCGCCGCGATGATGGCCGCTTCCGGCGAAGGAGCATTTACGCAAATATGAAAAACTCTCATCCCGGCGGCCCACAGTCGGCCTTCCGAAGACGAGGAGTCGTCGAGGTGGGTCAGCCATGACATGGTTAGATCGTCGCTGGCCTTGGCGTCATGCACGTTGTTTAGGGATTCTGCGGCGAGCGCCTGGCGGCAAAACCCGAACCGATCTTTGGGGTCGAGTTCCAAACCTCTTTTGGCGTAGTCGACGCTGCGTTTGTCGACCGTCATGTAGGCGCCGATTGCGCGCAGTCCGAGAATCGAACAAATGTCGGGATGGTCGTCGACGGTCGGCGGCGTAAAGAGTTCTTCGACCCAGGTGAAAATCTCGAACCGCATCGAAAGGCTGGCGTACCAACCGAGCTCGAGGATCAGGCTCGCCGCCTCATGTGGTTTGCCGATAGCGATGAGGTCTTCCACTGCTGCTCGCATATTTGCCCAGTCGAGGTCGATGGCTTCCCAAACCTCGGCCTCGCGCTCGGTAAGAAGCTGGCCTCCTTGCGCCTTCGCGAGTTCGCCATAGTAGTTGGCGTGGTGAAGGCGGTAGTCGCTGCTGTCGCCGCTTGAATCGAGCTGCTCTTGACCGAACTGGCGCAGGGTGCCAAGGAGTCGGAATCGGATCTGTCCGGCTCGACGCTGGCTGACAACCATTGACTTCTCAACGAGAGCCATGATGAGGTCGAGAACATCGCGCTCGATGACGAGGTCGGGATCGGCACACACCGCCTCTACCGCGTCCAGGGAGAAACTGCCGGCGAACACCGATAGTCGATCGAAGAGGGCGGCCTGAGACGGAGCCAGTTGTTCATATGACCAGAGGACCGTGTCCCGTAGGGTCTCATGCCGGCCTCCAGCTCGACCCCCACGGAGGACCCGAAAACGATCTTCGAGGCGCTCAACGAGTTCAGCTGGCGACAGAATTCGAGCCCAGGCAGCAGCGAGTTCTATGCCGAGGGGGATGCCATCAAGCCGTTCGCATATCTCTTGGATATGAACAAGATCGTCAGCGGAGGCTTTGAACGCATGGTCTCGCTCAAGAGCGCGCTCAAGGAAGAGTTCGACGGCGTCTGAGGCGGTATCAAGTGGACTAAGTCCAAAGAGCTGTTCGGCTTCGTAGCTGAGTGGCTCTCTCGAGGTGGCGAGAATCCGAGGCCCCTGCAGACCGAGTACTTGTTGGATCAGCGCCCTAGCCGAGAGGGAAACGTGTTCGCAGTTGTCGAGAATCAGAAGCACCCTGCGGCCGCTTAGATAGTCGATAATGCTTTCCGCGAGAGTCATGCCCGGTTGAGAGCGAGCACCAAGGGCCTCGGCAACGGTGTCTTCGAGGGCGTCGCCATCATTCAACGGGACAAGATCGCAGTACACCACGCCATCGGTGAACGTCTCGAGAACCGCGTGCCCGAGTTCGATGACGAGGTGCGTCTTGCCGACACCGCCGGGGCCGACGACGGTGATTGCCTGGTGCTGATCGAGGAGGTTCTCGATTTGCTCGATCTCTTCAGTTCGTCCAATCAAGCGATGAATGAGCGGTGGAATGTTGGTGGTGATCCCGGTTCGAGAGCGAAGTGGCCGGTCATCAGTAATGAGGTTGGTGTCGAAGACAACATGAATAGTGTCAGTGCCGATGCCTTTGAGACGATGCTCACCCATCGATCGAAGCTCGAACGCTCCTAAGAATGCGGCGAGTCTGTCGCTGACTGCAATCTGGTCGCCATTGGCTGTATCCATGACCCTGGCGGCCCAGTTAATAGACCGCCCGTGGTAGTCGCCCTGGGTCGCGACACCTTCGCCTATATGGAGACCCATGCGAACCTTAAGTCGGTCGAGACCTTCCCACTCATCGTTCTGAAGCCGGATCTGGGCCTCAACCGCGGCTGCGGTGGCTCGATCTGGTGACGTGAAGACAGCGGCGAATCCGTCACCTGTGTTTTTGAAGGCCACCCCATCATGCGACGCAACGACGTCCTGAATTATCGTGTCGTGCCTTGCGAGTGCCTTTGTCATTTCGTGGGGCGCACGCTCCCAACGGGGTGTGCTGCCCTCGATATCGGTGAAGAGGAACGTGAGCATTCCCGATGGAAGTGTTGTCATGAGACGGCAACTTTTCTTAGTCGGCGAGTCGGACGCGAACCGGTCGCGTCTGACGGGGGAGTCCAAGAGGCTGACAGCGGCTTGCGGTTGAGGATCCGCTCAGCGAGTTCCCGGAAGGCGTCGGCCTCCTCATCATTCCAGGGACCGGGCAACTTGGCCAACGACACGCGAAGGTCGGCGTTCGGTGCGTTGTAGTTGACCTCAAGCAACTGTTCGATGTCCTCGGTCTCTTCGGTGACATCGGCGAGGGGCCCCTTCGCTACGAGCAGGTTGAACGCCAACTCAATTCGCTGCGATGGCAGAAGCGTGCCGAGGTATTGTTGGAGCACCGTCGCCGCGCTCGCGTCATTGATATCGCCGACGCCAATCGAGCAGCGGTGGGCTACGTCAGCCGAGAGCAGGTTTCCGTTGCTTGGGTCGATTTTGGCTGCCCAGTCAAGCAGTCGGACTGCTTCATCTCGATCACTGTCGGATCCCGTGGCCGCAAGGAAGTTCGCGAAGTGCACAAGTGTCCCGGCTGAGACGGTGGCTTCGGATCTCGCGGCATAGAGATAGTTATCCCGGGCCACAAGCTCGTGACGTTCGGCGGCATGAATGAGGGCTTGCCGCCGGTCAGGCGGAGTGTCGGCTGTCAGTTTCGCTATGGCGGCACGAAACTGTTGGGCCCTTCGATCATTGGCGAAGGCAGAGCCACCGACTGCATCAGAGCGACTTTGGCCGAGAACGGTGACGGAATCAACGGTACGTTCGAATGTGTCCTCAGCCCGCTGGAATGCCTTGATGGCTTCTTCAACTGCGTCGATCGAGAGTAGGTAGTGTCCATACGGAATAATCCCTTCGACCAAGGTGATGTTCCGACCGACGACGTTTCTGCGGATCCCCGACCGACTGAGAAACTGGGGAAGTGACTTTCCGGCAACGAGCAGAATCCCAACTGTTGCCGCAACTGCAAGCAGCGACGACCAAGTGGTGAGGTCGAGTCGGGACACGATCGCCAATGACCAGTGGGGGCGGATTGAGGCGACAATGATGATAGTCAGATAGACGATCATGGCCCGGAATTGCACTGGGACGAGCTCGGTCTCATAGAGGCGAGCGGTCGCCTCCTGCTCGGCCTCACGATTGTCCCAGCTAGCCCACAACGCCTGTCCGAGATTCACGAGCAAGGCGGCGATGCACAGGTAACCAAAAGCAGCGATCCATCGATTCGCGGTGGCCGACAGCACCTCCGGTACGTAGTTGTAGAGCGAGAACGTGAGGAGATAGATCGGTTCCCATTCGATGAGACCGTTCGGCCCCGCGAAGAAGGCATAGACCGAGTCGACGACATCAATGGAATCTGACCAGGTTCGGAGCGGGAGCAAGATGCCAGCAATCAGGCTCATCCAGGTGACAAAGGTGCGCCAGCCGACCCGCCAGCGGCGTTGAAATCCATAGTTCGCATTGTCGAACCGCATTGCCGCCGCCTGTATCGGGATCTGCGCCGCGCTCAGCAGTTCAATCCCGACGTACGTCAGACACTCGTCGCGATTGGCAAGGTAAGCCGTGTGGTCGCGCGCGGTTGAGCCGAGATTCGAGACTCGCCACGACTCGGGCCGCGCTTCGACGGTGGTGCGAGTCGATCCAGCAGGTACGGGGTCTTTCGACGCATAAATATCGATCCAACGCTTCGCTGACGAAGCGAGATCGCTTGAGATCTCAGGGACGTCGAGAAGGCTGATGTAGAGAATGCCGACAAGGACCGCTGACACGCTGATGGCTGCGAACAGCGGAATCAAGCCTTGTTGGCGAACAATCGACCATACGACCGCGAGCGTAAAGGTCATGGCGATCGGAATCAACGGCAACCGAGCATCACCAACGATTCGGTATGGCCTTGCGAGGCGGTCGAGCCAAGGCCACCTTGAGTTCCCTCGGGTTGGCGCCGGGGGAGATCCCTCTGGATCTGGGGGAGCTTCGGCGCCTCGCTTGGGCTCTCGCCAACTCCCCTCCTGGCCAAAGAGAACGGCCAGCATAAGCGCAATACCAAACGCCATGATGGCACCCATGCCGATCAAGCCAATGAACCGGCGATGGTCAGCTAGGTACCAGATACTGACGAATCCGGTCGTTGCTGCGACCGGCAATGTAAGCGAGGCGGCTCGCAGTTCTCTGAACTTGCGTTCCGAACTCAAATGGGAGAGCGCCTGAATCTTGCCCAGTCCAGAGCCCACAGAGACAAAAGCGTCGACTGGCTTGATGAGTTCTTCCGGTTGCCGCGTCATGTCGTCGAGTACCTTGTAGGTGATCGCAGCACCCTGGCTATGAGCGATGATTACGATTCTCGGGCACCCCTGGGAGCGCAGCCATTCGATGCCTTCGACTATTGGTTGCTTGATCGCTCCGGCGTGGGTTGGGCTTTCTACCAGCCGCTGACTGTCGCCGATCGTGCCAACCGCGATGAGCTGCGCCCGACTCACTGCTTCTCGTAGAGCGGGAAATGGCAGCATCGATGCCAAAATCTGAAGCAGGAGAAGGACGGTGAGGATCGCCAGCAAGATTGGTGAAAAAATGATCAGAATCAGTGTGAGCAATACCATGACGACGATCCGGGCCATCTCATAGATCCGATTTGCGCCAGTGGCTACGTTGAGACGCCGGCGAGCGGTGGCCACTATCGCGTTCGCTTGCATGGCCGTCGTGGCGGGAACTGACTTGAAGCTCCAGCTCCACAGTTGAAAGAACGGTGGCGGCTCGAAGGAGCCAGCCCACCAGCCTTCAGCGAACAGCCATTTGTGATCGTCGCGGTCGTCGGCCAAGAACGAGACATCCATTGCGAGATGCGGGGGAATTGGGGCCGGCGGATTGAGCAAAACATCTGAGATCGAAGCGCGGCCGATTGTGCTCCGGGTATCGCGGGCCTGCCAGGCTGTTACCCATGCCACCAGACCATCAGCCCATTGGGTCAGCGTCGCGCCGCGCTTCTGATCGCCAATCCCGTGCACAACGAGCACGCCGAGGTCGTATTGGCGCGACTGTTCAGGGATTTCCGCGTCGCCCGACACGTCCCTCACGTCGTCCATGTTTCCCCTCAACGGGACGCTAGCCGCGATGCATGAATCCGTCGACCGCAATGCTCAGCTGGCGTTGGGACCGAATCCCCTTGCACCGATCTGCCACGGTGGCCGATGATTAGCTATATGACAACTCCGTCCCCGGCGACCTCTTCCGCCGACATGGCCCTGGTGTGTTCCAACCTCAGCAAGAGCTTCGGTGACCGGCTCGTTGTCGACGACGTGAGTTTCGAGGTCGCGGCTGGAGAGACGTACGGGCTGCTTGGGCCGAATGGGGCCGGCAAGACAACAATGATCTCGATGATTTGTGGCCTGCTCAAGAGAAACTCGGGTTCGGTCATGGTCAACGGGATCGATCTCGATGAAGATGCCCGCGGCGCAAAGGCAACGATCGGCTACGTTCCCCAGGATTTGGCGATCTATCCTGACCTGTCAGCGACAGAGAATCTCAAGTTCTTTGGTCTGCTCCAAGGTCTGCGCGGTGCCTCATTGAACTCCCGCGTTGGCGAGGTGCTGGAGACCATCGCACTCACCGATCGGGCCAATGACCGGGCCGACGAATTCTCCGGTGGAATGAAGCGACGCCTGAATATCGGCATCGGTCTACTTCACAAACCGAAGCTGCTCGTGCTTGATGAGCCAACTGTCGGGGTCGATCCGCAGAGTCGAGATTCGATCTTGGCTAGCGTCGCGCAGCTTGGGGCCGAGGGGATTGGGGTCCTCTACACGACCCACTACATGGAAGAGGCTGAGCGACTCTGTGATCGGGTTGGGATCATCGATGATGGCCGACTCGTGGCGGAAGGAACGCGGCGCGAACTAGTAACCCTTGTCGGCCAACACGACTGGATCCGTTTGACAATTGACGGACGGAGCGACGGGCTTCATGAGCGTCTTGCCGCCCTTCCGCTCGTCGTGACGGTGACCGCAGAAGGCAATGTCCTCTCGCTGGAAGTGAACGACGGCCACCATGCGCTCGCTGATGTCATTCAGACGGCCGCTGCGGGCGATGTACGGGTTGTGAGTGTCGAGTTGGTCGAACCGAACCTCGAGACGGTGTTCCTCCATCTCACCGGACGGGCCTTGCGCGACTGACCACCTACACCTCGGGCCGAGCTAGGACACCTCTGCGCGTCGCATAGCGAATGCGGCGGCGAAGAGGAGCACGATCGCATAGACGAGCAACACACCGAGTTCGGTTGCTACGTCGGCGATACCGCCACCCCTCTGGATGATCTCAGTGAATGCGTCAATGGCCCACGCATGAGGTGTGATGTGGGCAACCTTGCGAAGGGTGTCAGAGAAGATCTCGAGCGGCACCATACAACCTCCGATGGCGGCGAACGAGAGACCAACTGCGAGGCCGGCCGCAGTGGCCTGATTCTCGTTTTGCAGCAGGGATCCGATAAGCACTGCGACGGCGGTTGCGACTAGCGAAAAGACAGCGATAACCGAGAGCGATGCCAGCCATGAGCCCCAGTTGGCGCCGAAGAGCAGGGTCGTGGACAGAGCGATCACGATGCCTTGCAGCGCCGAGGTTCCGAAGCGGCCAAGGACCAAGCCGCCGAGGACTTCTGTCGCGCTTGCCGGTGTTGCCAACATGCGACGCGTGACGCCAAGGTTCCGAGACTGGATGAGCGCAGCTGCCGCAATCATGCCGGTGAGAAACAAGAAGAGCACGAGTTCCTGGGCGGCGACGGTACTAAACCCCTCGGCATCGGCGAATGGCCGGCCGTCGGCGTCGAGCACAGCAACCGAGGTCCCGTTCATCGAGGCGGCAACGGCGCTTGTGATGTCGGTCGATTCCACAAAGGTGATGCCGGCCTCAGCCGAAACGAGTGTGGCCGCCTGAAACACGGAGTTCTGTTCTGCGACGACGGCGGTGACCAAACCTTGCAGCTCGAAACCGCCGGATGCGGGTAGCGAGATGAAGTCAATCGTCGCCGAACCACCTGATGCGAGCGTCTCGCCGTAGTTTTCGGGAAGGACAACCACTGCGTTGAGTTCTTCGCGCCTTAGCAGTTCAACTGCATTGCTCAGGTTGTCGTACTGCGTTACTTTTGCCCCGCCGTTGGTAGTGAGCGAGGCGACAAACTCGTCAGAGAGGTTGGTTGCGTCGACGCCAGTAACGACACCAAGGTGCGGCTCATAGGTAGCAATGGTTGAGCCCAACACAAGGATGAGTAGCAGCGGCAAGAAGAACAGGAAGAACAGATTTGACGGCTGACGAAGCAGCCGCCGCAGGTCGTTCGCTGCGATCGTCAAAACGATCATTGCTTTGCCACTCCCTTGGTTGTCGCCCAGAGGCCAGCGGTTCCGGTAACGAGAATGAAGATGGTGATCGCCAGAAGTGGAGTTCCTAGCGCGCTCACCGGCTCGCCGTATGACACACCTCGGAAGCCCTCGAGAATCCAACGGTGGGGCGAGATGTAGCTCAACGAACCGATGAGGCCAGAGGCTTCACTCAGTGGGAAGAACGCGCCGCCAAGAAGTCCAAGCACCACGGCAACCATCGAACCGTATGCGCTTGCTTGCTCAGCGGTCTTGGCCACCGATGCGACGACTGCGGCAGTGCACACGCCAGCGAGAGCGCCGAGCAGGATAAAGACCACGATCCCGAGCGGGTCACCCCACTCCGCCCCCATTAGATAGGTCGTGGCGACGACCATGACGGTCATGCTCGCGACACCGAGTACCAACGACGACGCAAGCTTTCCGACAATGATTGCGGCGGGCGAGATTGGCGCACTCTGGAGGCGCGGCAACGTGCCAGCCTCCGCTTCTTCGATGAGCGACAAGACACCAAACTGGACCGTGAAGAAAAGGAAGAACACAGAAAGGGAAATCGCGTAGTAGGTCGTTAGGTCGAAGCCCCTTCCCTCCTCGCTGCTTGTGGAAATTGAAATTGGTGGCTCAACGGCCTGAGCTCTGCCCGCCACCTGATCGAGGTTGATCTGACCGCCCGTTGCGGTAGCCGCTGAGGCGACCGCGATTCCGACGTAGTCGACATTGGAAGCGAAGCCTTTGGCGATCGCCTTCGCAACGCTGACCGAGATCGGAGCGTTCCGGTCGCCAATGACGATGAGCTCGGCCGCTTGACCCGACTGCACTTTCTCGCTGAAGCCCGATGGCACGATGAAGCCAGCATTTAGCGACCCATCAACAACAAGGTCTTCGAGCTCGTCACGGCTGGTGACAGGGACGATCGTCGCAACATCGTCAGCCTCCAACTTTTCCATGAGGGAAACGAACGCGAATCCGAGGTCTGCGTTGTCCTCGTTTATCACTGCGAATTCGAATCTCGTTTCCTCAACTGCTGATCCAAGCGTCGCGTTGAGGATGAACGCGAGGCTCAGTGGCGCGATCACGGCCATGACTATGGCGGACTTATCCCGGAGCCGCTGCCGGAGGTCCTTAGTTCCAATGATCATCGCATGCATGAACACATTGCCATTGTGGCGGACGGGCTGCCTGCTGTGCACTGTCAAAAGGCTCTGCGTCCTTGGCGCCGACTTCGCAGCGATCAGATTTGCGGTTGTTCACGAACGGGCCAACACTGTTCTATCGATCCCGCCGAGGAGGCACGTTCATGACGATGCAGTCGTTCACCGATACCCACGACGTCGAGGTTTTCTACCAAACATGGCCGTTGGCCGAGGCGAAGGCTTCGGTTGTGGTCGCTCATGGCGCATCGGAGCACTCGGGTCGCTACGGCCGATTCGCCGAAGCGCTGAACGAAGCCGGTTACAGCGTTGCGGCGATCGACCACCGTGGCCACGGCCAGACGGGGACATCGACCGGCGCCGGCCGGATGGGGGCGGGCGGAGGCGACGGGCTTGTCGATGATTTACACCAGTTAGTCGGGATCACTCAAGCGGCGCTCGCCGGCAAGCCAGTGATCTTGTTTGGCCACTCGATGGGATCGATGATCGCCCAGGCCTATGTCACTCGCCATCGCGATGCGTTGGCTGGTTATGTTCTGTCAGGCTGTCCCGGCGCCAATTCCGACGCGGCCGAACTCATTGCCGGTCTTCAGGGTGCCGTCGACGGAGGCATGGGTGACGACGTTCTCGACATGCTGAGTGGCTACAACGAACCGTATGAGCCGGCGCGCACTCCCTTTGATTGGCTCACCCGTGACGAAGCCGAAGTTGATCTCTACATCAACGATCCGCTCTGTGGCGATGGAAACCCACTGACGTACGGTTACGTCCTTGAGTTGCTCAAACTCTCAGCCCCCGCGATGGAGGCCGAAGCCATCGGCGCGATCGGTTCGCTGTCGGTACTGCTGATCACAGGCGAACAAGATCCGGTCACCGGCATGACGTCAAACGTCCGTGAACTTGAGGGTCGTCTGGCTGCTGCTGGTCTTGCAGTAACCGCTCAGTACTATCCCGAAGCTCGACATGAGTTGTTGAACGAGTTGAACCGCGATGCAGTCACCGCCGACGTGGTGTCGTGGCTCGACTCTGTGGTTGGTGCTTGACATGACACACCAGATCGTAATCAAGGGCGGACAGATCATCGATGGCACCGGGGTGCCAGCCTTCGTAGGCGATGTGGGTATCGATGACGGAAAGATCAGTGCGGTCGGGGGCGAGCTCGAGGGCACTCAAATAGTCGACGCAGCGGGCGCAATTGTGACGCCGGGCTGGGTCGACGTGCACACCCATTTTGATGGTCAGGCGGCGTGGGACGACACGCTCGATCCATCGTTCTCAAACGGTGTGACGTCGTTGGTCATGGGTAACTGCGGCGTTGGATTCGCGCCGTGTCCTCTCGGTGAAGAGCAGACGCTCATCGAACTCATGGAAGGCGTCGAAGACATCCCAGGTAGCGCGTTGCACGAAGGCGTGCCGTGGGGTGCATGGTCGACGTTCCCCGAGTACCTCGACTTCCTCGACGGCAGAAGTTACGCAATGGACATCGGCGCTCAGCTTGCTCACGGCTCGCTTCGATTCTCCGTCATGGGCGATCGCGGTGTTCGCAATGAAGACGCCACCGAGTCTGATATTGCCGAAATGCGTCGAGTAGTTGCCGAGGCTGCCGCCGCTGGGGCGCTTGGATTCTCTACGTCACGAACGATTTTTCATCGTTCCATCGATGGCTCGGCAGTACCGGGAACCTATGCCACAAACCACGAGCTATCCGAACTCGTGCAAGGCATGGTCGATGGAGGTGGCGGTGTGTTCGAGGCCATCATGTCAGAGTCGATTGGCTCAATGGCAGCCTTTGGCGGCGAGCGCTTCAGCCAAGAACATGAGCTCGCGCTCCTCGCGGAGATATCGCACCGAACCGGTTTGAACACGACATTTACGACCGTTCAGAGTCGAGATTATCCCGAAGCGTGGCGGGAGGTTCTTGCCTTTACAGAAGAACAGAACAAGCTCGGGGCGAAGTTGTATCCCCAGGTGTCTTCTCGCCCGATCAGCGTGCTGTCTAGCCTCGCTGGGTATCACCCGTTCATGCGGAGGCGCAGCTATTTGGCGCTACTCGACCTGCCAACTGCGGAGCGAGCCGCTGTCATGCGAGACCCCGAGGTGAAGGCCGCGATTCTCACCGATGATGACATTCCGCCAGAGAACGATGGCGGAATGGAGAGCCTCTACTTGGCGCTGCAGCTTTCGATTAACCGAATGTTTCCTGCCGCGGCAGAGCCAAACTACGAACCAACTGAAGATGAGCGTTTCACGACGCGAGCTGAGGCCCTTGGGGTGTCGCTCGACGAGGCGATGTACGACTTCCTTTGCGAGGGCGACGGCTCCAACATCGCCTCTCTCCTTGGCGCGGGGTACGTCGACGGCAACCTCGACGCGATCCGAGAGATGTTGGTCGACCCCAACACCGTTACCGGGCTCGCTGACGCAGGGGCTCACGTGAAGCTGATTTGCGACGGCACGATGCCTACCACTCAGCTCACTCACTGGACTCGTGATCGCACACGCGGCGAGAAAATTCCCATCGAGTTCTTGGTCGAGAAGCAGACGCGCCGAAATGCTCGCCTCTACGGGCTTAGCGACCGGGGCACGATCGAGGTCGGCATGCGAGCCGACCTCAACGTCATCGACCTCGACAACCTCACGGTCGAACGTCCGGTTGCCACGACCGACCTACCGGCCGGAGGTTGGCGCTTCTTACAGCCAGTCTCGGGCTATGTCGCCACCTTTGTCAACGGTGTGCAGACCCGCGCTGATGGGGTTGATACCGGGGCTCGACCGGGTCGTCTGATCCGTCGTAGCCATTAGCGTCGGTTCGGTGAGCAAACTTCGCTGGGCCATCATTGGGTCGGGATTCATCTCCAACACCATCGTCGAGGCGATCGGCCAAAGTGAGGGTTCGATTGTAGAACTCGTCGCTGGCCGCAACCCCGAGCGACTTGAGGCGTTCCGGGCCGCGCATCAAATTCCGCGGTCAATGCAGTCGTTTGAAGACGCGGTTCGCGATGAATCAGTCGATGCGGTCTACATCGGACTGCCAAACCACATGCACCACGAGGTCGCCGTCGCCGCCGTAGCAGCCGGTAAGGCCGTCTTGTCGGAGAAGTCGCTCACGACAACAATGGAGTCGGCCAACGCTCTTATTGGTGGTGTTAGTGGGCGCTCGTTCTTCGTTGAGGGACTGATGTATCTTGCGCACCCGCTCTACCAAACCGTCGTCGACTTGCTAGAGGATGGCCGACTCGGAGCCCTGCAATCGGTTTCGGGGCGATACTCGGCCGATATCTGGGAAGTCGTCAATCCGGCTGGCCGGGGCACGATCTACAACCTGGGTTGTTACCCGGCATCGCTTCTGCACTTAGTGGTGCAGACCATGTGCGGCGACGATGCCTTCATGGACCGGGTGACCTCGGGCGCGGGCAACCTCGCTCCGGACGGCACGGTCGGCGACGCTGCGCTGTTGGTCCGGTTCGGAAACGGCGTGCTGGCCAATCTCCATTCGACCGACAACTACGGAATGTCGCACGGCTTCAGCATTATTGGCGACCGTGGGGTGCTCACGTTTGAGACAAACCCGTGGCTGCCGGGTGCAGGGGCCAACGTGTTGACATGGACTGCCTATGATTCTGCGCCAGAGACGATTGTCGTCGAAGACCCTCACGACGCGTTCTATCACCAGATCAAGTTGGTGGAGCGCGGCGTGATCAACGGTCAGCTCGAAGCGGAGCGGCCTTCACCTCGCCTGCAAGACTCGCTGGAGATCATGAGTCTGCTTACTGAGTGGGAAGCGCACTGCCTGTAGCTGAAGGTGATCGTTCGGTGAACGCGAGCTCGAACTTGGTCACAGCCCGAGCGAAGATGTTCGCTTCGACCTTGGGCTCAGACACCACCCGTAGGTTCGTGACGCGGCGAGTCAGTGCCTCGAAGAGAAGACGCAACTCGATACGGGCCAAGTTAGCCCCGAGGCAAAAGTGGGTGCCGTGCCCGAAGGCCAAGTGCGGGTTTGGGTCTCGCGTAACGTCGAAGATCTCGGGACGATGGAAGACGCCGGGATCTCGATTCGCAGCGGGGTAGAGCAGCATCACTCGTTCTCCAGCTGCGATCGGAGTGCCGGAGACGACGGCATCGGTAGCAGCGGTTCGAAACATGTTGTTCAGCGGCGTAACCCAGCGGATGAGCTCCTCGATTGCTACTGGGATTTGCTCCGGTTCGGCGGCGAGAAATTCCCATTGGGCGGGGTGTTCTACGAACGCCCGGAGACCGTGAGCGATCACGGTCCTAGTCGTCTCTGCTCCGCCCGCGATGAGAAGGCCGGTCTCCTGAACCATCGTCATTGGTTCCATACCGCCGGCGAGCCAGTCAGAGAAGAGGTCGTCGGCAGGCTCTGCGAAACGCTGAGGTAACAGCTCTTGCATCACCGCGGCCCACTCCTGGATGCTGTTGTTGAGATCCGTATAGGCAGCTTCGTCGACGAACCGTCGGTCGATGCGCATTTGTCGCTCCGACCAACTCTTTACTTCGCGCCAACGGTCTTGGCCGAAACCGATGAGCTCAGCCGTGACTCGGCAAGGCAGCTGGGCGGCGAGTGCGTCGATGACCTCAATCTGGCCGTCGCCTCGGTTCGTTTGGATTGCGGCGCTCACGAGCGAGGAGACCATCGCCTCGTAGTGCTTGGCGTGCGATCGCGTGGCGTTCGGCGTGAATCTGCGGTTGATCATTCGGCGCTGCTCGAGGTGTACCGGATCATCGTTTGAGATCATGGTCGCTTCCGACTCAGACGGCTCGAGTCGGTATTGTCCAGCGTCGCCTTCTCGGTTCGTGAAGATTTCGGGCGATCGTTCTACGGCGAGGACGTCGGCGTGGCGAGCCGCGACCCAGATACCGCTTCGGTCATCGCGCCAGAGTCCGTCGTGCTCGAGCAGAGCGCGGTAATCGTCTTGAGGGTTTGACTGCCACCAGCTGGGGTCGAGAATGTTGGTCGTCATCCGATGACGCTTCCACGCCCCGTTGTTCGCCACAAATCGCGGTCGGGCTAGCGACTCAAATCGACCAACGCGCCGCATCGACCGAACGAGCGCCCGCATGGAGCGGATCACGGGCGAGTGCTAGCGCCGAAACGCCGATGCCATAAGTATGAATCCGTCCGGACGGTGTCAAGCGAAGAAAGCAACCGTCCGGTTCGTCGAGAGCGCCGTGTCCGGAAACTCCCTTGAGCTCACCTTTCGAGAGCAGGTCAATGATCGCATCGTCATCCATGGCGAAAACCTCAGCGGTCGCTTGAAACTGAATGGTGAAAGGCGGACCGACCGGTAGCTTTCGAACAGGAATGACGACGCCGACTCGACCTCGTGAAAGCACGTTCTGAGCCTTGCGGCTTTGGCCCATCGTGTGGATAAACAAGCTGCCATCGGCGGTGTCGTAGACCACTCCCGCAGCATGAGGAAAGCCAGCGGTCGAGACGGTTGACAAGACGGCGAACGAAGCGCGCTTGATCGCCTTAGTCACTCGTTTGGTCTGAGCTGGGTCGCGGGGTGAGTTGGTTTGATTGGTTGTCTGAAGTGTTTGCATGTCGTCCAGATTGATGCTCGAAGCCAGGATTGTCTATGACTATTCACCCGGGTTGTATGACTATTCGTCCAACAGGGTGGACGAGATGGGCGTTCAGCCGCACACTGGATTCATGAATGACGTTGCCGCGGTCCCACCAATCAGCGAGGCGCTGCGGTTTGTGCAGATGTCGGGCATCTTCTACTGCCCATCCGAATTGACCGAGCCATGGGGACTCGCGCTGCCGCCGATGGACAACTGCGTTTGGTTTCATGTCGTCAACTCGGGTTCATGCAACGTCGAGGTTGATGGTGATGTTCGGCACGTGCTGACCGGCGACCTGATCCTCGTTCCCCATGGCACAGGGCACCGAGCATGGGGTGCCGAACCCGCGTCCACGCCCGACGTATTCGATCTGCCTCATGACTACTACGGCGAACAATACGCAGTTCTGCGCCACGGAGGTGGTGGCGATCTGACGAGTGTTGTCTGCGGGGGTATCCGTTTCGATCACCCGGCCGCCTGGCATCTCATCAACTCATTGCCGTCGATCATCCACATCGAGGCGTCGCAGTCAACGAGGGCCGACTGGATGCAAGCCACGCTCGACTTGATCGCGGAGGAGACCCAGCAGGTCCGTCCCGGGAGCGAGGCGATCGTCAGCCGACTGTGCGACATCGTGGTGATACAAGCAATCCGAACCTGGATTGAACGCGACCCAGGGGCCCAGACCGGTTGGCTTGGGGCCTTGCGAGACGAACAGATTGGTGCTGCGATTGCTCGTATTCACTCAGACCCGGCCAACGAGTGGAGCGTGGGGTCACTGGCCGATGAAGTCGCGATGTCTCGATCGGCGTTTGCCGCGCGGTTTACCGAGCTTGTTGGTGAGCCGGCGATGCGTTACGTGACTCGCTGGCGAATGCACGTGGCCCTCGATCAGCTGCGTGGCAGTGCCGCGTCCGTGTCTGAGGTCGCAGCGAAAGTTGGCTACGACTCCGAAGCCGCCTTCAGTCGAGCGTTCAAACGGGTAATGGGAGTTTCGCCGACGAAGGCGAGGAAAACCGAGCATGTCGGTGCCAAGGCCGCTCCTGCGGTTACGCCGGCCATGCGACGAGGCGCGGTCTGATCGTGCCGAGAAGGATTGGCATCGCGGAAGAGTCTACTGAAATCGCCTTGGCCCGTCTTTGGCGCTAGAACAGTGAGATGTCGTTCTCACATCCCGAATACCTCGTGTCGACCTCCTGGCTGGCGGAGCATCTCGATGATCCCAACGTCTGCATCCTTGATGTAACGGCCAAGCTGACATCGTCCCTCGTGAACAGAGCGGAGGAAGACTGCTTCGCTCTAGGCCATATTCCTGGTTCGCACTTGTTCGATGTGTCAAGTGGCAAAGGCGTCTTGTCTGATGTCGGTGCCGATCTTCCATGGATGTGGCCGAGCCCTGAGCATTTTGTGGCGACAATGGCAGCGTTTGGCATCGGCCCCGACACTCGTGTTGTTCTGGTCGCTCGGACGCCGCGGGCTGGGCTCGACTCTGGCACGATGTGGTGCACCAGAGCATGGTGGACGATGCACCATATGGGTGTCGACTGCGCCATTCTGCAGGGCGGGATCGAGGCATGGGAAGCTGAGAACCGAGTGCTCTCGACCGAGGTTTCGTCGATCCCGACGGCAGCGTCCTTTGTAGTTGCTCCTGATTGGGAGCGAGCGAGGGCTGAAAAGGCCGACGTGCTCGCGGCGACAACATCGCCCGTGTGCATCGTCGATGCGCTCACCGAAGACAGCTTCGATGGAACCGGTGCTTCCTATGGGCCGCGGTCTGGTCATATCGAAACCGCCATCAACGTTTCGTTCCGATCGCTGATCGATGCCGAGACGGCGGGCTTCGTTGATGCCGAGCGAATGCGTGCGACGTTGGGAGAAGCCGGGCTACTCGAGCAGGCTGAGATCATCACCTACTGCGGTGGAGCGATCGCAGCCACGGTCGACGCATTCTGCCTTGCGCTCTTCGGACACACGGGAGTCTCGGTCTACGACGGCAGCCTCATGGAGTGGTCAGCCGACCCCGATCTTCCCATGTCTCACTAGACGACCTGGATGGTGAAGTGGGCCACGCGGTTGAAGAGGTCGGCCGCCGCGTGAAGGGAATCGCTCGTCGGCTCGACGAGTGGCGGCGTCTGTGGACGCGCTCCGTGGCTCCGGAAACCGATGATCTTGAGGCGCATGGTTGTGTCGAGCGCCGCCAACCACTCGGCGGTTTTACGGAGCAGCACGGGGTCGTCGTTGGTGCCGGCCAGAAGCAGAAGTCGAACTTCATAGAGGAGCCCCATCTTCTGCAGGTGGACGATGCTGGCAAGAACTTGTTCGTTGGAGTGCCCGGTCATCGCCTCATGGATCGTCGAGTCGAAGCACTTCAAGTCGAGCATTGCGCCGTCCATAACGGGAGCGAGATAGTCCCAGGTCGCTTGATCGCATGCGCCATTTGAATCGACGAAACAGCTGAGCCGCGATAGGTCTGGGTCGGCTTTGATCGCAGTGAAGAGGGCGTGGAGAAACGCTGGCTGCTGGGTTGCCTCGCCACCGGAAACCGTGATCCCTCGGATGAACGGTGCCGCCCGACGAATCTGAGCGACAAGGTCATCGATCTCGACCCGCATGGGGTGGTATCCCTCAACCGGGGCGTGGCCAGGGATCGTCTGCGGATTGTGGCACGCCACGCAGTCGAAGTTACAGCCTTGCAGGAAAACGACGAATCGGTTGCCGGGACCGTCAACGGTGCTGAAGTTGATGACATCGGCGACGAGGCCGGTTGTTACCTGGTTAACGAGGATTCTGCTCACGGCATCCAACCCGCTTAACCGCCCGCTGGGTCAGGTGGTATGCGTTTTCACTTCCCGCCGCGAGGTGGTCGCTTGTGTGGCGGCTCGCACCGTGATCAGCGATGGCCGCAAGGTCGCTCTTGCGAACGAGGTAGCCAGTGATGCGAACGAATTCGTTGCTGTCCAAGTTGAACGTGAAGTCGCGCATGCCACTGACGAAGGCTCCACGAATGATGTCGACCAACGCGTCAGGGTTGCGGACTGCGGTCTCGTCGACATGGAAAATATCGCTTACTCCAGAGGGGAAAAGATGATGGTGGGGTGCGCAGGTGGCAATGTGATCGAGCATCGGTGGCTCGTCGCCGACTGGAATTCGCGTACCGGCGGTGACGTTGTCGTCAAGGTCGATGCCACTCTGGCTGTGGAGATAGCAACGGTCATTCCCGCCAGCACAATATGGCATTGGACGGTTCGCAACGAGCTCAGCAACACGTTCGGTTATCCGAATCGACAGTGCATTGGCGGCTGCATCGTGGCCGTAGCGCGCCTCTTCGTGCCCTTCGTAGGCCATGAGCAGGTTGACACACTCGGCGAGTCCGTAGATCCCGAACATGGCGGAGAAAAGATCGATATCGACGAGCCCTTCCTCAGCCAGCCAGTGCGTCTTGAAGAACTGCTGCTCCTCGACGAGCGAGCGAATCCGAGCTTCGGTGAGCTCAGCTGTAAGTTCGACGAAGTGAGGCAACGTCGTCGCCAGAAAGTCGTCTGCGGCACCGGTGTGGCGCAGCGCCGCTTCTTTTAGGTTGAGGCGGACGAGGGTGTGAGCGCCTCCTCCGATTTTGAGAGAGTTGTAGCAGCTCACCGACGCGTAGCGCTCACCGTGATCGCCGACCATCATGGGATGATTCACGAAGTGGGGCTTGCCCGTTTCGAACACGGTTCGTACGCCATCTTCGATCAGGCTGTCTGGGGTGATGTCAGGATCGACCTTCAGAGTGATGTTCGGGACGGCCTGGCGCAATGAGCGCTCGACCCGCAAGATTGATCGAGTGATGCGGCTGTCGTGTGGGCCGAGGTCGACGTGTACAAACGCGTCGGGCAGCATGCGATCGATCCCTATCCAAAATCGTCGTAGCTTCGTATCGAGCTCGTCGTCGGAGATCTCATCGGTAACGAACGGGGCAAGCACTTTGTCGAGATCGCCGAGGTAGACGGGGTAGGTCGTCACGCTTGGCACGTGGGTGTACATGATCTGAAGGAACGACAGCGCATCGTCGAGGTCGCTCGGCGCGGGAAGCTCGAGGTACTGCAACCCGTTCCGGATGGCCTTCTCGTAGTCGGGCAGCACGTATCTGGGCGCATAGGGCGCGTGGCCTTCAAACATGTCGCAGATAACGCGCTTGTCGAGCGCCTCGCGGCACTCGGTTGAGATTTTGGGATACGGGATGGCCTCGGTCGCGAGAGTTGCTAGTTGACGGAGCTTCTGGTCGTAGCCGAGCGATCCATCCTGCACGAGCGCGATGGCTCGGGTCTGGAATTCGATGCTGTCCATTCCTTCAGGCTGCTCTCTGGCAGCGATACGCACTAGAGCCGAAGGTCCCCTAAATCCACCACAAAAGCAGCCGCTTTTGACATCGAAAATGGCTTCGAAAAGCGGCTGCTTTTCGCAGGGGTGGCGAGAAAGATGGCTGCCTACGAAATTGTTTCGGGCAACCTAAGGTTGTTACTCGTATGCATTCTTCCGCAGCCAGGCCCGGCGAACTCGCGAACAGAGCTGCAATCGAGCGAGCGAGACGATTCAACGAAGTCCGTGCCACGACTGAGCGGCTCGCCCAACCGCTCTCGGCCGAGGATCAAACGGTCCAGTCCATGCCAGACACGTCGCCGACAAAGTGGCATCGGGCCCACACCACGTGGTTCTTTGAGACGTTCGTACTGATCCCGTTCGCGAGTGACTACGGGGTGTTCGACGAGGGCTTCGCATTTCTCTTCAACTCGTACTACGAGGCGGCCGGACCGAGGCACACCCGGGCCGAGCGAGGCCTCCTTTCACGCCCGTCGGTTGCCGAAGTCGCCGCCTATCGAGCGCATGTTGACAGTGCGATGGCAGAGTTTCTTGAGTCAGATACCTCAGACGAAGCGGCTGACCTCGTCGATCTCGGACTTCAGCATGAGAAGCAGCATCAAGAACTCCTCCTTATGGATGCAAAGCATCTGCTTTCGAAGCACCCAATGTTCCCGGAGTATCGAACGCGATCCCATCTGGCCACCCTTGAGGCGCCGGCTCTGGCATGGAAGCAAATTGCCGGCGGAGTCGTAAACATCGGTCATGACGGACAAGGGTTCGCGTTCGATAACGAGTCACCGAAACACGATGCGCTGATCAATTCATTCGAGATCGGCTCCCGACTGGTTACCGCCGGTGAATGGCTCGAGTTCATGGATGATGGTGGTTACGAGACCCCGAGTCACTGGCTTTCAGCCGGTTGGGCGGCTGCCATTGAGGGCGGATGGCACGCTCCCGAATATTGGCATGAGATCGAAGGGGAGTGGCATGTCTTTACGCTCGACGGGCTCCGCCCTGTCGACCTTGCTGAGCCCGTGTGCCATGTTTCGATGTTTGAAGCCGATGCGTACGCTCGCTGGGCTGGCGCCCGACTCCCCACTGAGTTTGAGTGGGAACTCGTCGCCCGGTCAGCGACCGTCGATGGCAACCTTCTCGAGCAGGACTCTTTGCATCCGACACCCGCCGTCAAAGGGGGCGTGGTGCAGCAGCTTTTCGGCGATGTCTGGGAATGGACTGCGAGTGCATACCTGCCTTACCCAGGCTTCAAAGTGGCGGACGGCGCGGTCGGCGAATACAACGGGAAGTTCATGGTCAACCAGCAGGTGCTCCGTGGCGGTTGCGCGTTAACGCCACCAGATCATCTGCGACCGACGTACCGGAACTTTTTTCCGGCTAGCAGCCGTTGGGCGATGTCGGGCGTACGGCTCGCCAGAGATGCTGACGCTGCCGTGCAGCATGTCAAAATCGATGTCCATCTTGATCACGAGTGGAGTCAGCCTGCGCTCGAGGCAGATGTGAGGGATGGATTATCGGCCACCCCGAAGACGCTGCCTCCGAAGTGGTTCTATGACGATTTCGGCAGCGAGCTGTACGACCAGATCACGCGGCTGGACGAGTACTACCCCGCCCGCCGTGAGTCCGAGACGTTACTCCGCGAAGCTGTATCAATCGCTTCAATCGTGCAATCAGACACTGTTGTTGAGTTCGGGTCGGGAACTTCAGAAAAGACGGGCGTGATTCTCGACGCCTTGTGGAGCAACCGACGCCTTCGGACCTATGTTCCCTTCGATGTCGCCGAAGACACGCTCCGCGAGGCGTCAGCGGATATCGCGAATCGGTACCCAGGGCTCGATGTTCATGGAGTCGTGGGAGATTTCGAGCACCACATTGGCACAATTCCAACGGGAGACCGAACGCTCTTTATGCTCCTAGGGGGCACCATCGGCAACTTCACTCCGGAGCCGCGGGCTGAGTTCCTTGCTGCTGTCGCTGCGGTAATGAAGCCAGGCGACTACTTCCTGCTCGGCACTGACCTAGTGAAAGACGTCAGCCGTCTTGTTGCGGCATACGACGACGCGACAGGGGTAACGGCCAAGTTCAATAAGAACGTTTTGAGCGTCATCAACGATCGGCTCGGGGCCGACTTCGATCTCGATCAGTTCGAGCACCGTGCGGTCTTCGACGTCGAGAATGAGTGGATCGAGATGCGCCTGGAGTCAACGGTGGCGCAGACAGTGACGATTGATCGACTTGGTCTCCAGGTCGACTTCGCTGAGGGTGAAGAGATGCGGACCGAGGTAAGTGCAAAGTTCCGGCGTAAACGAGTTGTTGACGAACTGGGTGCGGTTGGCATGGATGTCGTCGAGTGGTTCACCGACGCCGACGGAGACTTTGGGTTGTCGCTCGCGCGTCTGCGCGAAACGTAAACCCTTAGGAGTGGTGGTCGAATGCGTCGCAGTGACTTGAGACACTGACCCGTGGCTGGGACGAAGGGGGCCAGCGAGCTATCGTTGATCGAATGCCAAGCCTTCAATCCAACGGAATCACCATCGAGTACGACGTACGGGGCGAGGGTGAGCCCATTCTCTTCGTGATGGGCCTAGCTGGCCAGCTCATTGACTGGCCCGACCATGTCATGGACCTCTTCGTTGACGAGGGCTACCAAACAATTCGGTTCGATAATCGCGACATCGGACTCTCGACAGAATCGACCTGGGAACCGCCATCCCTGCCCAAGCTCGCGTACAGCTTCCTCCGGGGTAAGCCGGTCAAGGGTGTCGGCTACACCGTTGAAGATATGGCCACTGACGCGGCCGGCCTTCTCGACGGTCTGGGAATCGAGTCAGCCCACGTCGTCGGCATCTCCATGGGCGGGATGATCGCTCAAGAGCTCGCGATCGGCTATCCGCAGAAGGTGCGCTCGTTGTGCTCGATCATGTCGAATACCGGTGATGGTCGAAAGGGCGGAATTACTGTGTCGCTCCTTCGGAAGTTCGCTCGCCGGCCAGACCCGGTTCGCGAAACGGCGGTTGACGACACGGTGATGCTCTTCAAGCTCATCTCGGGGCCCGACTTTGACGAATCAGTTACGCGAGAGATGGCGGAGAAGTCTGTGGCGAGAAGCTTCCGACCAAAGGGAGTGGCACGCCAGAGCGCAGCTATTGCGGGCACTCGTGACCGAACCGAACTGCTCGGTGCCGTCACTGCGCCCACCCTGGTTATCCACGGTCTCGTCGACCCCCTGGTGAAGCCAAGCGGTGGCATCGCGACAGTCAAGGCCGTTCCTGGTGCCCGGCTCCTCGCCCTACCCGACATGGGACACGATCTCCCGGCATCACGATTGCTCGAGATCCGAGACGCGATCATCACCAATATGCGTCGGGCCACCGTTCATGGCCGACGCTCACCGGCCAACAGCTAGAGGTTGACGATTGCGTCGACCAGCGCGTCGATCTCTTCGGTGGTGTTGTAGTAATGGGCCGACGCGCGCACGACGCTGTCGAGGTTTCGCTGAGGAAAGTCGAGGCGGGCCGACGCTTGTGAGGTGACCGACACGTTGATTGACATCGTGCGCAATGTGTCTCGGATCTCAGTCGGATCGTGCCCATTTACAGCGAAGGTGACGATTGCTGATTTGTTAGCGCCCTTGTCGTGGTTCGTTACGCCGGCAATCTCAACGAGCCGGTTCCGCAGGTGGGCCGATAGTTCAGTATTTCGCATCGCAATCTCGCCAATCCCGATCGAGGACGTGTAATTCATCGCCGCTGCGAGTCCGACTTTGCCGGCGAAGAAGATCTCGAACGGTTCGAACCGACGGGCCGAAGGGTGCGGAGTGATGGCCATCGGCTCATCCCACGAAGCCCCTCTCATGTCGACGCCCGCGGGGTTTCCCATCTGGGCGAGCGCAGCGTCGCTGGCCCAAACCATTCCAGTGCCTCGTGGGCCTCGCAGAAACTTTCGGCCGGTAAACGACAAGATGTCACAACCAATATCTGCAATGTTGACCGGTAGTTGTCCGGCTGACTGGCATGCATCAAGCTGATATAGCACCGGCGTATCACGAAGGATGGCTCCCACCCGTTCCGCTGGATTGATGAGACCACCTTGGGTCGGCACGTGGGTTAGCGAGACCAAGCGAGTTCGCTCATCGAGCAGTGATTCAAGGGCATCGATATCAACCTGACCGTCTTCGTCGTCAGGAACTACAACGACCTCGACGCCTTGAAGTTCGCGCGCTCGCAGCAGGCCACCCATGTTGCTCGGGTACTCAGCCTGCGTGGTGAGTACCCGATCACCTGGCTCGAAGCGGAGCGCCGAGAACGCAGCGTTCCAGGCCCGCGTCGCTGACTCGACGAACGCCCAGTTGTCTGGGTCGCCTCCGAACAGCGCGGCCGCTCCTGAGTACACCGAATCCAGCTCTTCGGCACGGTCGTCAGCCACCTCATAACCGCCCACGAGCGCCTCGGCGTGGAGATACTCGACGACGGTCTCGAGCACCGGCGTCGGCGGCAGGCTTGCTCCTGCGTTGTTGAGATGAATCACTGAGGAACAGCCTGGGGTGTCGGCTCTCACGGTCTCGATATCAATTGGCATCGAGCAACGGTACCCGTTCGTCGAACATCGCACTGGTGGCTTTCGCAGCATGAATTACGTCGAGCTGCGGCCAGGCATTGACAATTGCCTCGTTTCTCTATATCTTCACATATATGCAGGTATATGGCGAAGCGGCGCAAACGGCTGATGCTGAGAATGAGGTAGATGCCAACGGCCACGCGCACGGCCCCGAGTGGCTTGAGCTTGGCGCAGCACTCGTCTCATTAGTGGTGTACGTCGTGACACGGCTCTTGACGTGGTTTAGCGACGCCATTACGAACCCGACTCCGTTCTACGTCGCGGCGGCTGTGCTTACTGGCGTCTTCGTCGCTCGCGATGCGCTGTACGCGGTTCGCTCGAAGCAATTCGACATCGAGCAACTCATGTTGGTCGCCGCGATTGGGGCCGCGTCGATCGGACTATGGGCCGATGCTGCGCTTCTGCTCGTGTTGTTCTCGCTCGGTCACGGTCTCGAGGGGTTCGCGATGAACAGAGCCCGACATGCGATCGAGTCGCTCGGCGAGCTCGCACCACCGACGGCTCGCCGCCGAGAGTCGCCCTCGGATCTGGTGCCCATCGGAGAGCTCGCAGTCGGTGACGTTGTGCTGGTGCGACCCAACGAACGGATTCCGGCCGATGGCGTAATCGTCGCTGGGCAGTCGAGTATCGACGAATCGACTCTGACGGGGGAGAGTCTCCCGGTCGAGAAGGTTGCGTATCCGATGCCAGACCATTCCCGCGACGAGCTTGCTCGAGCCGATCGTTCTCACTGGGTCTTTGCCGGGACATTAAACGGTGGTGGCGCACTCGAGGTGACAATCATGAGGTTGGCCTCTGACTCAACGCTCGCCCGGATCGTGAAGCTCGTGGCCGATGCCGAGACCCAAATCTCGCCGACCCAGGTGTTCACAAACCGACTAGTTCGGGTCTTTGTGCCCGCCGTGTTTGTGTTGGTAGCTGGCCTACTCGTAGTACCTCCGCTGCTAGGCGAGTCGTTCGAGACGTCGTTTGCTCGGGCAATGGCTGTGTTAGTGGCGTCGAGTCCATGTGCCCTCGCCATAGCGACGCCCAGTGCCGTGCTTGCGGCAATAGCGAAGGCAGCCAGGTCGGGCATCCTGGTGAAAGGTGGCGGACCGCTCGAAGCGCTTGGGTCGGTGAACGCAATCGCATTCGATAAGACCGGAACGCTGACGCTAGGAACGCCTACGTTGACCGACGTGCTGCCTGCCGACGGCTTCACTTCGGGCTGGCTTCTCTCCACCGCGGCTGCAGTTGAACGACTGAGTGACCATCCGATCGCCCGGTCAATTGTCAGCGCCGCTGACACAAGGCTGAACGATTCAGGCGTGGGTGCTGTTCATGAAGCGGTGTCGCTCACGGGCATGGGCATGACGGGCATGATTGGCGACGAGCTGGTGCTTGTTGGCTCGCTGGCTCTTTTCGATGACTACGTTGTGCCATCGGAGATTCTTGAGAAGCAAGCGCGTCTTGAAGCCTCCGGACGGGCGACTGTCATCGTGCATCGCGCTGGGCAGTTTCTCGGTGTCCTTGGAGTGATGGATACGTTGAGGCCCGAAGCCGCAGACACGATCGCTACGCTCCGACTGCTCGGTATGGACACGGTCGCGATGCTCTCGGGCGACAGCCAGAGCGTTGCTGCAACGATTGGGGCGCAGCTCGGCATCGACGACGCGAGGGGAGGCTTGTTGCCAGGCGAGAAAGCGGCGGCACTTCGCGAAATTGGCGGTGGTGGCGGCGTCGCCATGGTTGGCGACGGGGTCAACGACGCGCCGGCGCTCGCCCTTGCCAGCGTTGGTATCACGATGGGAGCGGCGAGCAGCGACGTCGCACTCGAAACCGCCGACATCGCGCTTCTCGGCGATCGGCTTGACCAGTTGCCAGTCGCAGTTCGTCTGGCGCGGCGTGCGAACAGAACTATTCGACAGAACCTTTACTTCAGTCTTGGCGTGGTCGCACTACTTATCCCGCTCACTCTTGCCGGTGTCGGGATGAGCGTGGCCGTCCTAGCTCACGAAGGCAGCACCGTAGTTGTCGTCGTCAATGCGCTGCGGTTACTTGGTCGTTCGCCGGACGTAAAATAGCAACCGAATGCACCGAGGGTCCTCGAAGTGGATCTTACGATGTAAGTCAATGGGGTCAAAAGACCCTGACCCAATCAGCGTCTTAGTCCTTACTGTCGATCAGTAATCGATTACGCCCAGGGGGCAGAAGGCGCAGCGTCATGGACTTCGAAGTGTCCGAGAAGATGGTGACCATCTTGTCGATGGTCAATGAGTTCGTCGACAACGAACTGATCCCGCTCGAAGGTGAGATGCTGCACGGTGACCCTGTTGCGCTGGAGGCCGCGGTGGCATCCAAGCAACAGAAAGTCCGGCAGATGGGGCTGTGGGCACCAGGGCATCCTGTTGAATTTGGAGGCCTTGGGCTCTCTCTGCTTGAGCACGGGATGCTGACCGAGGCCTTGGGTAGGAGTCCACTTGGCCACACGGTGTTTGGGGCGCAGGCACCTGATGCGGGAAATATCGAGATCCTGTACGAGTATGCGACAGACGAGCAGCGCGAGCGCTTCCTTCGTCCGCTCGTTGCGGGCGAGATTCGTAGCTGTTTCTCGATGACAGAGCCCGAGACGGCGGGTTCGAACCCGACGCTCCTCGCAACGACCGCGCGCAAGGACGGAGACGACTACATAATCAACGGCCAGAAATGGTTTACGTCTTCCGCAGACGGCTCATCGTTCGCCATCGTCATGGCCGTAACCAACCCAGAAGCGCCACCTCATCAACGGGCGAGCATGATCATCGTCCCGACTGACACTCCTGGTTTCGAGTTAGTTCGCAACGTCAGCGTTATGGGCCACGCGGGTTCAGGGCACGCATCACACGGTGAGGTTAGTTATCAGTCGTGCCGGGTCCCGCAGTCGAACCTTCTCGGTCCCGAGGGTGGTGGCTTCCGTCTGGCTCAAGACCGGCTCGGTCCCGGCCGCATCCATCACTGTATGCGCTGGCTGGGAATTGCGAGCCGGGCCTACGACATGATGTGTAGTCGGGCCAACGAACGTCAAATCGATATTGACGGATCGACGCTCGCTGATCGACAAGTCATTCAGCATTGGGTCGCGGAGTCGGCGGCGGCGATTCAAGGGGCTCGTCTTATGACCTTGCATGCAGCGTGGAAGATCGATCGCGAAGGCGCCAAGGTGGCGCGCGATGAGATCTCTGCGATCAAGTTTGTGGTCGCCAACACAATGCTGGATGTGGTTGATCGCTCGATCCAGGTGCATGGCGCTCTCGGCGTCACCGACGACACGATCCTCGCCTATTGGTATCGCCACGAGCGTGCTGCTCGCATCTATGACGGGGCCGACGAGGTGCACAAGACATCGCTCGGTCGCCGACTGCTACGAGCCAACAAGCTCGGGACTCGTTGATGATCTAGGCGGAGGACCCGGGTGGCGCCATCTGAATTGGACCCAGGAGCTGGTTCGCGTGCGTACGTGCCACGTTGGTCGCAATGGCGGATGCTCGTTCGGTATTCGGGCCGTCCCACCCTTCCCGCAATGTCAGATGAAACAGAGTGAGCCATCGTTCGAAGTGATCGGGATCTAGGGGATGCTGCCGATGGATAGCAGCATGCTTTGCCATTGGGTTGCCCGAGTAGCCCTCAATACCGAGCAGCGTACGCGACCAAAAGGCAGCGAGCTTTGGAAGGTGCTGTGCCCAGTCAACCTTGGCGACGTCGTTGAATATCGGCCCGAGAAGGTCGTCCTTAGCGATATCGGCATAGAACCTTCGAACCATTTCTGCGATCTGCTCTGGAGAGTCCAGATCGGGAAGCATCGATGTAGGTCCCACTAGCTGCCCTCAGTAAGGCCGAGGGCGGTCGGGAGGACTCCGGCGAGGAGCTGGTCCCAGTCGCCGATGCCGCATCCGTTTACGCGGTCAACAGTGGTGTCAACCGGTTCGCCGTCGAATGTGCCGACAATATGGGCGACGTCGGGGCCACCGTATTGCATAGTGCAGGCCTGATCGGCAGGGGCACCCTCGATGAGGCGAACTTTCACTGCAGGTTCCGCCAGGACGGCACAGGCCCGTTGATCAACGATCTCGTCTGAGCCGATCACGGTTGCGGTGTCGCCAAGGCACGAGATGGTGTAGCTAATGTCGGTGGCCTCGGGGTGGGTGATCGTGATGTCAAGCGTGGCGATTGGGTATGGGCCAGCGCCGAGCGGTTCGCTGGGGACCGAGTCGCTGGGGACCGTGCCACCGTCGTCGCCGCTCGCAGCGACCACCGCGGAGTTGGAACCGCACGCGGCGAGGAGAAGGAACGAGGTGGCGAGAAATACGAGCGTTGTCTTCATAGAACCTCTGACGTTGGCCGCCGCCCGCTGGTTCCCGGGAATTGACGCGTCACCTATCCTACGCCCGCGGCCTGTAGGCAATGCACTCGATCTCCACCGCTCCGCCAAGCGCGAGTGCGGCCCGACCAACGGTAATCCGGGCGGGTGGATCCTCGCCGATTGCGTCGGAGTAGGCGGCGTTCATCTCGGGAAATGTGGCCATGTCATCCAGGAAAACCGAAACCTTCACCACGTTCTCGATCGTTGCATCGCACGCAGCAAGAATCAGTTTGATGTTCTCCATCGTTCGCGTGGTTTCTGGGCCGGTCCCGCCTGGGGTGAGATCCATGGTGCCAGGAATCGTGCCGAGCGTGCCAGAGACATAGATCCAGTCACCGGCAATCGTGGCGTGGCAAAACTGTGGCAGTCGGCCGAGCCCATCGACGACGACTTTCTGAATTACTGGCTTGGGGTCTGACACGGGGCCTCCGGTGTACGTATCGACGGGTTGTTGTCGATTACACCACAGACCTTGGCCCCGCAGTAATGAGGTAACCATCTTCGAGCGTTGGCTCCACTGGCACGGCACCCGGCGGTAGATCACCGAGGCACCGATAGCGTCCATCAGCTTGCAGCCACGATGCCCTCGTTCCTTGAGGCGGCTGGTGGTCTTGGACCCACGCCCGCCCCTTGGCGGTGTGCGCGAGTCGAGCGGGGGGCCCAACGAATCGAACAGTTCCCTCGACAAGGACGAGAACGGTGTCGCAGTGAGCGGCCTCCTCGGTCAGATGGGTCGAGATTACGACTGTCGAGCGCTGTCGCCGCTCGGCGATGATTTCCCGAAGACGAAAGCGTTCGTCTGGATCTAGCCCACTCGCTGGTTCGTCGAGGATGAGGAGTGGTGGTGCTGCGATCAGGGCCTGAGCGACACCGAGTCGTTGCCGCATTCCGCCCGAGAGATCGTCGATGGCGTCCCCGGCACGCTCGACAAGACCGACCCTCTCAAGCGCATCGAAGACCATATGGCGCCGTTCCCGCTCGTTACCGGCTTCCTTGAGCACAGCCAAATAATCGAGTGTGTCGAACGCCCGACTTCGCCCGCTCAGGCCGTGTGCTTGAGGGAGATAACCAAGCCGGCGGCGGATCTCGATGCGATCAGACTCGTAGGTCGGGTTGAGTCCATCGATTTGGAGTGAACCGCTGTCTGGGTGCACAACGGTTGCGAGACAGCGAAGCAGGGTGGACTTCCCGGCCCCGTTTGGCCCGAGTACGGCGGTCAGTCCACCCTCCATCGCAAGATCAACGCCATTCAAGGCAGCCCTCTCACCAAACGACTTGGCAAGTCCGAATGCGAGAATTTGGGAGCTCATGACTTGGCATCCAATAGGTCGAACTTGGCGTGTCTGAGCTGTAGAGCAGTCCCCGCTCCGGCGACGACGGCGAGGGCGGTGAGTTGACCAATCGGTCCGAAAAGGGCAAGACGATCACCATTTGCGGCTCCCGTGGCAACAACTGCGGCCAGCGACCAGACCACGCCGACGGCGAACGCTGACTGGCGTGGAGTGAACCGAGTCATGAGTGCGAGTGCGCTTGTGCTGAGGGCGAAGCTGGGGAGCAGCCAGGCGAAGGCGACCCCTGCTGGTGCTGGCGAGAGTAAGGAGACGAGGCCGAGGCCGAGGATCGCGAATACGAACACCGTGACGGCGCGAATCATCACGAGCTTCAGCCCGCGCATTGGTGTGGCCAGGCCGATCTCATGGGCGGGGTCAGCCACCGGGCCATAGGCCATCGAAACACCGAGCACAGAAACGAGTGGAGCAAGGAACAACACCGGGAAGTAACTGTCTAGGGGCCTCGTTGGGTCCGCAACGGTCAGGGCGAGGAACATCACGAGACCAAGCGCCGCGAACCAGGATCGACGGAGCGCAGGCGTAGCGGCCATGATGCGACTGATGTGTGCTGGTACACCTAGTCGACGCAGGACTCGCTCGGTAAACGCGGGCCGAGGAGCGTCGAGTTCAATTTGGATACCACGCCAGTTGGCCTCGATACGTGCAGGATCGATGACGGTCATGAGAGAATCTCCTTCGTCGTAGCTCGGGCCCGTTGCAATCTGGTTTTCACGGTTCCTTGTGGTATTCCCAGAACCGTGGCTGCCTCTTTCGTAGTGAGCCCATCGACAGCCGTCAGGATGAGCACGGCCCTGAGATCGGGATGGAGCTGACGTATCGCAGGACCGAGCGCCCCGTGGGAACCGTTTCCGAGTAGCTCGTCTTCGAATGAAACGATGCTGCTACTTGCCGCATCGCTGGATACCGGCGTCCCCGCTCGAGTTTGCAGGAATGCGGATTCCATGGGAAGTGGGCGTCGCTTTCGCATTTGGTCGATGAGGCGGCGGACCGCAATACCCCAGATCCAGGCGCCAACGTCGCCGTCGCCCCTGTACTTTTTGGCCGACTTCCATACCGCAACGAATGTGTCTTGAACCGCAATGTCGACGAGATCGGGGTCTCCGCAGCGGCTTGTTAGTCGCTTCGTCAGCCAAAGCGCGTGGCGTCGATACAACTGCTCGACCGCGCTTCGATCGCCCCGGGCAATCCGGGCAACAAGCGCAGTGTCTTCGTTGCGGTCCACTGACATCACCCCTCCTGTCGGCGGCAGCGCTCAAATCGGTTCATTTTTCGCGAAATTTCTTACGCCGCAGAGCCGCTGGGGTCCGCCGCTAGGCAGATACGCCCAACCGTGAACCGCTGACGACCTCGGCAACGACAAGTGCTACATGGAACCAACGCTCATTATGTCAACACCGTCCCCGCCTGGCCCACCAGTCGTGCACCAGCAGGAGTGGGGGCCGCCACGTCGTGAGACTCGCATTGACGACCGGCCAGCGCCGCAGCGGGTGCGTCGCGTCGTCGACTGGCTGCCTCTGCTCCTTGCCGCCGCCATTGTTGCTGGCTCTCTGGCGTTCGATTTGGGAGCGATCGGCATCGTTGTGCTGCTCTTCGTCCTCGTGGTGCCGTTCGAGAAGATGTTCCCGAGACACCGGGGTCAACGGATTCGCCGTCCTCAGGCTGGCAGCGACATTGCGTTCGCGTTGGCCGGACCAGTGTTGAATGTTGTTGGTGGCGCGGTTGCCGTTGTTGTCGGAGTCGTCACCTTGGCCTGGGTTCCCGGACTTCTGTTGCGGCCCCTGGTTGCGATGGTGCCCTCGTCAGTACTCCCGTTCGTCGGCATCGCTCTCTTCGATCTGGCTATCTACTGGGTCCACCGCTGGGCCCATGAAGTGCCGATCTTGTGGCGATTCCACGCAATTCACCACTCGACGGAGCATCTCGACTGGATCAGCGGATTCCGGAGTCACCCATTTGATGGCGCGCTCGTAGCCCCGCCGTTCTTCTTCCTTCTGGCCGCCGGCTTCAGCGCCGAGTTCAGCGGTGCTCTCGCGGTGATACAGATCCTGCTCGGGCTCTTCTTGCACGCCAATGTGCGTTGGCGACTGCGGCCGCTGCACCGAGTAGTCATCACGCCTGAGTTTCACCATTGGCACCACACGAATGAACCTGACGCGATCAATACGAACTATTCGGTGTTTCTCCCGGCATGGGATCTTATCTTCGGCACCTACTTCATGCCGCGGGATCGGCGCCCGTCCGTGTATGGCGTGAGTGAGGAGATCCCGCGGGGCATGTGGCGTCAGCTGATGCACCCATTCCGAGACATGAGCAGGCCGTGGTCGTATGTTCGTCACCCACTTCGCAGTCTCCGCCTGTTGTGGGTATTGGGGAGGGAGGTTGGTCGCGGCGTACGGCGCTCGACCTTCCGATCAACAAGATCGAGGTAGCTGGAGGCGGGCCTTGGGTCGATGGACCCTGGCCGAGTTGGCGGGTCTGAGTAACTCTTTCGCTATGGGACTGGACGACGTAGTGACAGCGGACGCGAGTTATCAACCAGTAGTGACTGGCATCGATCCCCCCTTGTGTTTTGGTGATACGCCGGTCGATGTCGTGTTCGACGATGAGCAAATGGCCCGAATCGCGAAGGCCCTGGCCCATCCTGCTCGCGTCGCGATTGTCGGGCTCTTTGGCGTCGCTCAAGGAGAAGCTCGGATGACGCGAGACATCGTGAAGGTCTCCGGTCTGGCCCAGTCGACGGTGTCCGAGCATCTCCGTATTCTCCGTGACGCCGAACTACTCGTTTCGCAGCGCGACGGTGCCCGAATCTGGTACTGCCTGCGTCGGCCGCTCCTTCGGGAATTTGCGGTGGCGGTGAGTGCACTAGCCAATGGAAAGTCCTAGTCAGGACGTTCGACACTATCGGTATTCGTCGAATGGCGAAACGATCTCCAATAGAGATCGTGAATTGGTTTGCGATCTAAAAAGGAGAAGGACTGATGAGGAAACGGCTATCGACTCTGGGCTATCTGCTTGTGGTGATTGGCATGGTGTTCGTCGTCGCAGGTGGTGTCGCATACAGCAAGGTGCAGAATGGTTATGACTCGCTTCAAGCCTTCAGTGCTGCGCAGAATGTCACACTGAGTTACAACGAAGACGGGCAACTCATCGACCGTGGCTCGACAGAAGAAGCCGATGCAATCATGGCGCTGCTCAAGGACGACTGGAAGTATCCGGTTGTTTCCTCTGACCTGGATCCGAACGACCCACTGGTCAACACTGGCTCCGAATATATGTTCCAGATGGCAACCGTCACCTACCACGTATTACATGGAACCCAGACGGTCACCTTGGCTGAAGACGCTGAGTACAACGGTGAGCTCTTCGCTGCTGGCGACTATGAATTCGACGTCAATGGCAACTACTGGACCGACTTCGACCGCTCGCACCCGATTGAGGGCATTGCTCGGGAGCAGGCATGGACCGGAACGGTGCACGGCCTCGTCGGTGAACTTGGTGTCGGTACAGTAACCCACTCAACTCTGCAGATGGGCCTCGCCCTTGCCGGACTCTTTGCTGGCCTTGGCCTGACCTTCCTACTCACTGGCGCCGGAACCATCTGGGCCATGCGGGGCAAGGACCCGATGGAAATCCCTGACACCGTGCCTGAGTCATTCACGAAGAACTCGAAGACAGACGCAACCGTCAGCTAAATCGAGGCTGTTAAAAGCCAACGAACTTGGGTCCCTCTCTCGGAGGGACCCTTTCGCGTGACGGGCTCCGGATTGGTTCGTAGAGAAACGCTCCGTCGACTTCAAAGGTCACGACCGATTCGACAGCAAGCAAAGTTCGCTAGCCCGTCGGTAAGAGCCGATCGGTGAGGAAATCGAGAACCGTGGTCAGGGTCTGCTGAGTCGGATGGCCAGGGTCTGTTTGAAGGTCCTCAGTGAGGACAGAGTGAGCGGCCGACTTGTTGTTGTCGGGGTTTCCCTTCGAGGAGTCGAGCTCCACCGACAAGAAGCTGTCACCGAGCAATTCTCGAAGGGCGACAAACCGTTCGGTGGGAACGAGCGAGTCGTGCGAGAATCGTAAACCAAGCGCACAGAGTCCGTCGGTCTGGGCGCGCTGTACGAGGATCGCGGCCTCCGTCTCAGAAAGTCCGGTTGCCCGCTTGCGGCTGGGAAGCAGGCCGAGAGGGAGCGACGGCTGGCTCGCAACCGGTGCGATGACGCTTGGGTCAGTCGCCATGGCCAACGCGAAACCGCCGGAGTAACACATGCCGACTGCACCGACGCCAGGCCCACCGCATGCCACATGAGCATCCCGTGCGAGTGCCGTGAGAAAGGCCGTGACTGGCGAGGCCTTATTGGTCGCGAACGATGTGAACTCTTTCGCGATGCAGGCCTTGGCGAACGACTTGGCAAGGTAGGGGACGCTCGCCGGCCGACCGGGCGTGCCGAACAGCGACGGCACATAGACCGTGAGGCCTCGATCGCGCACCGCTCGAGCGAAGTCGGCAACCTTCGGCGTGATGCCAGGGATCTCTGGCATCACGATGACCGCAGGACCGGTACCTGAGATGTAGACGTCGTAGGTCAACCCGGCGTGCGTAACAGTGCTCGCCTCGAAGTCGTCGAGCTGGTCGTAGTCAAGTGCGGCGGTGGGAGAAGTCATGTGGTGCCTTTGCCTTTAGTGTTTCGCCGATCGTACTTCAGCAGAAAGAGGTTGGCCGGATGAGGCAACCACCGCTGGTTTCCGCGATTGTGTACTGGGCCTACAGTGCGACTCAGGTCGAGGAGATAATCGTGGAATTTGAGCTGAGTGATGATCTAGTCGAGCTACAGGCCAGGGCCAGAGCGGTCGCGGCCGCCGGCGTGGCCAAGTTCGGCCGGCACAACGACAGCTGGATCAACGGCTACTCAAAAGAATTCGCCAAGGTAATGGGTGACGAAGGCTTCATCGGCATGGGATGGCCAACCGAGCATGGCGGCCAGAACCGGCCACCAATCGAGCGGGTTATCGTCGCCGAAGAAATGATCAGCGCTGGCGCCCCCATTGCCGCGATGTGGTTCGCCGACCGTCAGATGGGGCCGACCCTCATCGCGTACGGCAACGCCGATCAGCAGGCCGAGTACCTCCCCAAGATGCTCAGCGGTGAGTCAACCTGGTGCATCGGCATGTCTGAGCCCGATGCCGGATCTGATCTCGCAGGCCTGAAGACTTCGGCCATTCGTGACGGCGACCACTTTGTGGTGAACGGCCAGAAGATCTGGACCAGCTTCGGTGACGTCGCCGACTACTGCTATCTCATCTGCCGCACCACGTCAGACGGACCGCCTCACAAAGGGATAAGCGAGCTGGTCGTGCCTATGGACCTGCCCGGTATCGAGGTTCGTCCCATTACCGACATGACCACCAATCGGCACTTCTGCGAGGTCTATTTCACCGACGTTCGGGTGCCGATCGAGAACCTTGTCGGCGTTGAGGGCGACGCGTTCAAGCAGACGATGGTGCAACTCCAGCACGAACGGGGAGGCATCGATCGTCTCGTCTCCAATCGGGCGCTGTATGAGATGGCTGTTGAGCGAGCAGACACTTCTAGCCCGCTGGTGCGGCAAGAGATTGCTGCCCTCGAAACTGGATACCGGGTCGGACGTATGCTCGTGTATCGCGAAGTGCTGAAGCAAGCGCCTGCTGGCTTCAGCGCAGCGACCAAGGTCTTCTGCACCGAGCACGAGGTGCGAGTGGCCGAATTCGTCTTCCGCACGCTTGGCGCCGACGCCATGACCTGGGACCAGGTGACCAAGGGGCTGGTGTACGCCCCTGGCTACACCATCATGGGCGGCACCTCAAACATCATGCGCAATATCCTCGGCGAGCGAGTGCTTGGGTTGCCACGAGAGCCCCGCTAGCAGCGCTCGCCGCTGCACTCAGCCGCGGTCGAGTCGCCCTCGAAGAGTGGCAAGCGCCAGCGTCTGAGTGATTGTTCCAACAATCGCGATGGCAAGTAACCCCTTGCCAATTTCGGTCCATTCCCAGGTGTCACCCGTGAGCGAACGCATCGCCTCAAGGATGTACGTGATCGGGTTGACTCGTGCGACGGCCCGTAGCCAACCGGTCAATGATTCGAGGGGCACAGTCGAAGAGGTCAAGAATGCAAATGGGAAGAAGAGTATGAAGCTTGCGCCAACGGCCCCTGGATTCGCCGTCTTGAGTGCGATCGCGTACGGGAACCCAGTAAACGCCAATCCCCACAGCGCTCCGATCAGGATGAACATCAGAATCCCGAGGATTCCGGTGCCAAAGGAGACTCCGAGAACGAGGCCCAAGATCAACACGGGAATACAGAGACCAATAACCAGAAAGAAGTCTGCGACCATCAAACCGAGAAGAAGTGGGAGTCTTCGTGCCGGGCTCAGGAGTAAGCGGTCGAAGTAACCGGATTGAAGGTCAGTGACGAGGCTGGGCGCCCGGCTGATGCCAGTCACCGCAAAGATGATCGCGGTCGGGAGCTGAAACTCCTTGTAGCTGAAACCTTCGTTGCCTGGCAGCGTCTCGGTGAGGTCTTGCAGCGCTCCTATATTGACGATGAAGAAGAACGCAGGGATAAAGAGCGCTGGTCCGAATGTCTCTGGTTCCCGAGGAATGCTGCGCAACGCTCGCTTGGCGATGGTGATGAGGTCGCGGATGAAACCCGACGGCTTTGCTTTGATAGTGCTGTGCGTTCGTGTCTTCGTGGTCATCAGGACACCTCAATTCGGTCGCCGGTTAATTCAAGGAACACGTCGTCGAGCGTCGGTGTTCGAAGTGTTAGCTCGCTGACCTTGGCGCCAATCGAGTCAAGCGCCACTGCGATCGGCGATACCGATGATGCGCCGTTCATGACCGATGCAAGGAGTCCGTTCGGGCCACGCTCAATGTGGTGAACGGTTTCGAGCGATTCCAATGCAGCCATTGCGGGAACAGGGTCACTGATAAGGCGGATCTGGATCACATCTGACCCGACTGCTCGCTTGAGGTCGTCGGGTGTGCCCTCTCCGACGATCCTGCCTGCATTAATAATGCCGACCCGGTCGGCAAGGTCATCGGCCTCCTCGAGGTACTGAGTCGTGAGGAAGATGGTGGTACCAAGCTCGCTGTTGAGGGCACGAACCTCTTCCCAGACTTTGATCCGACTTGTTGGGTCGAGCCCAGTCGTTGGTTCGTCGAGAAACAGTAGGTCGGGGTTGTGGATGAGGGAGGCGGCGAGATCGAGCCGTCTTTTCATGCCGCCTGAGTAGGTGCCGACCCAGCGGTCGATCGCATCGAAATCGATGATGCTGGACAGCTCGCCGATTCGTTGCTTGACCTCTTTCGATGTCAGCCCGTAGAGCTCGCCCTGCATGGTCAAGATTTCGCGACCGCTCTGCTTGTCGTCGAGCGAGGCTTCTTGCAATGCGGCGCCTATATGCAGCCTGATTGTTTGGGCCTCGGTTGCTACGTCGTAGCCAAGGACTCGGGCTGTTCCGCTCGTTGGCGTAAGCAGGGTTGTCAGCATTTTGACGACCGTCGACTTGCCGGCTCCGTTTGGTCCGAGGAATCCGTAGATCTCGCCAGTCTTCACGACAAGGTCGACGCCGCGAACGGCCTCTATCTCATCGAAGCTGCGGGTCAGCGCCGATGTTTCGATTGCGTTTGTCATGCGTCGAAGCTAGCAAGTCAGAGCGTCGGCATGGTGAACACATCGTGTTATGGACTACCCATCGTCTTGGGTACTTCCGACGGCGACATCTTTCACTGAGTTCTGACAACTGGGCACAGTCCCGAAGGCGGCGATAAGCGAGCCTGACGTATCGAGCTGAGCGAGTTCTGGTTTCGGCAGATCGATCACCTTCTCTATCCGCAGAAGCAGTTGAGAAGTGCGGTTCTGGTGACGACCCTCGTCGACCTCCGGAGTATCGGCGATCATGGATCGGATGTCGTTGAGTTCGTCGGTAGCAAGTGGAATGTCTCGCTGAATTTCCGTCACGATTGGGCCGAGAATCGGGTCCAGGCCATACGCATCGACCGCTTCGTTAAGTTCTGTGTTCCGGGTGTCCATCTCGTCGAACGCCTCGAGCCATCGGCTCCGTCGATCTTGTGGATCGGCGATGGTGGCCACCTCGGAAGACGCTCCGTTGAAGATGACACCGATGTCTTGCACCCACGTCCACATGAGTGGACAGATGGTCTCCGCGGCGAGGGTCTCGTCTGTCACCGTCGCTTCATCAATCATCGGGTCGCCGGATTGGCTACAACTCGCCATTGAGCCGCCGATCACAAGCGCAACCGTCGCTGCAGGGAGGAAGCCGAAGCCCGACACAGAACGCATGGGAAGACGTTAGCCGTCTTGCCGCTCACTGTCCCGATTGAGCCACCGACGGGAACCGGTTGAATTTGACCGAAAAGATCTGAGAAATAGGTTGCCGCATCGATCATGGACAGTTAGGGTTATCAGTCGCCTCGATCAGCGGTTTCTACACGAAACAGTTTCCTTGGATCTTTTTCTTGGAAAGAGTTGCTGATTGTGAGCGTGTGTTTCAAGCCTGCACCTCCAATGAAGTTCGCTTTGTTGCGTGTCGTGCTTGTTACCAGCTTCTTGAAAACGGAA
>RCMY010000250.1_pt1 | contig 63081 bp, 66 predicted proteins | sample 2041341 | NCBI WGS metagenome assembly RCMY01 (sample SAMN09708234, study PRJNA481090) | Marine sediment metagenome, whole genome shotgun sequencing project. | reverse complement strand
GGACCGATGGCCCCGACAATTGTTGTGGTCGTATCTTCGGTAACGACGCTTTTGCCAAAGGGCAGCGCATCTGTGACCCGTTTGCCGATGTCTGGCCCCGTGAAGCCGGCCAGCCCCAGATGGGCGACGGCATGGTTCATCAGCTCGACGTCCTGACCAGCGGCTTTTAACGCTGTGCGGGTCGCCTCCAGAATATGGGCGATTGCTTCGTCAAAGTTGGTGCTAACGTTGGCGCGGCCACCTTTGGCTTCTGCTAGAATGCCATCTTGGGCCGTTCCAACGACAACGCGGCAGCCTGTCCCGCCGCCGTCGACGCCAATAAGAATAGGGGGGTATTGATCCATCATGGGGCTTGTCTAGGACACCTGTTTTGTCGGGGAAAGAGTATTTTCTCAGTCGAAGAAAATGTGTTGAGCAAATCCATTTACAAATTGCCCGCTTTAGTGGTAAGTTAGCGCTAACATTAGTCGATGAGCCTCACTTTTGGTGATCTAGACTGATTTATAAGGGGATTATCATGCTGAATGAAACCGTCGTCCGCGTCACCAACCGCATTATCGAAAGAAGCGCTGCAGGTCGTCAGGCCTATCTGGCCCGCATGCGTGGTGCCGCCGAAGCAGGTCCGGCACGGGCGCATTTGTCCTGCAGTGGGCAGGCACATGCCTATGCGGGCGCTGGGCCGGATCAGAATGCATTGGCAACGCAATCTGCTGGCAACATCGGCATTATCACCACCTATAATGATATGCTGTCGGCCCATCAGCCGTTCGAACGTTTTCCGGAAATCATCCGCGATGCCGCCCGCGCAGCTGGCGGTACCGCACAAGTTGCCGGCGTTCCCGCGATGTGCGATGGCGTTACCCAAGGCACACCGGGGATGGAGCTAAGCCTGTTTTCGCGCGACATCATCGCGATGGCGGCAGGTGTCGGCCTTAGCCACAATACGTTCGATTCTGCAGTTTTTCTGGGCGTTTGCGACAAGATCGTGCCGGGGCTGGTGATCGCAGCACAGGCGTTTGGCCACCTGCCTGCGATCTTTTTGCCAGCGGGGCCAATGACCTCTGGCCTATCGAACGATGCTAAGGCGGTTGTGCGTCAGAAATTCGCCTCGGGCGAGGCAACCCGAGAAGAACTGATGGCGTCAGAGATGGCTGCCTACCACGGTCCGGGGACCTGCACATTTTATGGCACCGCCAACACCAACCAGATGTTGATGGAATTTATGGGGCTGCACCTGCCCGGCGCGTCCTTTGTGAACCCGAACACACCCTTGCGCGACGCCCTGACAGTTGCAGGCGCACAGCGGGCGCTGGCGATCAGCCATCTGGGCAACAACTATACGCCGGTGTGCGATGTGCTGGATGAAAAGGCGTATGTAAACGGCATGATCGGCCTGCACGCGACTGGCGGCTCGACGAACCTGCTGATCCATCTGGTTGCTATGGCCCGCGCGGGCGGCATCATTCTGGATTGGCATGATTTCTCGGACTTGGCTGAGGTGACGCCGCTTTTGGCACGGGTTTATCCAAACGGTCTGGCGGATGTGAACCATTTCCATGCCGCGGGTGGTCTAGGATACATGATTGGTCAATTGCTGGGCGGGGGTTTGCTGCATGAAGATGTGAAAACCATCGCCGGTGACGGGCTTGACCGTTATACCCGCGATCCCAAGCTAAAAGATGGCGCGGTTGAATGGGTCGATGGCCCGACCGTGACATTGAACGACAAAATCCTGCGCCCGATGGGCGACCCCTTCCAGCCAACCGGCGGGCTGAAACGACTGTCGGGATCATTGGGTAACGCTGTGACCAAGGTATCCGCCGTCAAGCCGGAACACTATATTGTCGAAGCACCTGCACGGGTTTTCCATGATCAAGAGTCGGTAAAAGAGGCCTACAAGAATGGGGAGTTCACTAGCGATGTCGTTGTCGTTGTCCGTTTTCAAGGGCCAAAGGCGAACGGCATGCCTGAACTGCACAGTCTGACGCCCGTCCTGGCGAACCTGCAAGCCAAAGGGCTGAAGGTCGCGTTGGTCACAGATGGCCGGATGTCTGGCGCGTCGGGCAAAGTTCTAAGCGCGATCCATGTCTGCCCTGAAGCCTTGGATGGCGGCCCGATAGCCCGCATTCAGGACGGTGACGTAATCCGTGTGGATGCCCGTGATGGTGTGCTTGAGGTGATAACACCCGGTGCGCTGGACCGCGAAATTACGACGGCTGATTTGTCTGGCAATGAATACGGTCAAGGCCGCGAACTATTTGCGAACTTCCGCAGGACTGTCGGTGCCGCAGATACTGGTGCCAGCAGCATTTGAATCGAATAAAGGACTAAGGTTATGACCCCACAAGACGCTAGCGCCGCTGCATATGACATCTGCAAACTGGCCCCGATCGTACCAGTTCTGGTTGTTCATGATGTGGCTCACGCCCGCCCTCTGGCCGAGGCGCTGGTCGCTGGTGGTCTGCCCGCGCTTGAAGTGACATTGCGCACTGATGTCGCGTTGCAAGTGATCGCCGAGATGGCAAAGGTCGAAGGCGGCGTCGTGGGTGCAGGTACCTTACTGACGCCAGACGATGTGAAACGTGCAGTTGATGCGGGTGCGAAATTTGGAGTCTCGCCCGGTGCGACAGACAAGTTGCTGCAAGCTGCCGAAGACCTCGACCTGCCGATGTTGCCCGGTGCGGCCACCGCATCCGAGGCGATGCGCCTTTTGGAACGCGGCTATGATATGCTCAAGTTTTTCCCCGCCGAAGCGTCAGGTGGCGCGCCTGCGTTGAAATCGCTCGCGTCGCCGCTGCCCCAGATCCGGTTCTGCCCGACAGGCGGCGTCAGCCCTGCCAACGCCGAAAGCTATCTGACCTTGCCGAATGTGGTCTGTGCAGGCGGCAGCTGGGTCGCGCCTGACGCGCTGGTCCGCCAAGGCGACTGGGCAGCGATTACCGAATTGGCCCGCGCGGCAAGCAAGCTGGGACGCTAAAGCGACGCAGCAGCGCGGCTGGCCTGATCGTATTGGCCTGAAATGGCGCGCAAACGGGCGGCGATCTCACGCAGGTCGTCGCCCTTCATATCCGTGCGATCCAGATTATCGATCAGGCAGGTATTGCGCACTGCGCGATAGGCCTCGATCAACTCGGCCCCTGAGGCTGACGTTCTGTAGAACACTTCTTTGCCGCGTTTGTCGGCCTCAAGAAGCCCAGATTTCAGCAGCTTGCGCAGCGCATAGTTCACTGTATGCGTATCTTCGATGTTCAGCATAAAGCAGATGTCGGTCAGCCGCTTTTCGCGACCCCGATGATTGGTGTTGTGCAACACCAAAATTTCCAAGGGTGTCAGATCGGAATTGCCCGCCGCCGTCATGCAGCGCGACATCCAGCGGCTAAAGGCGTTATAGGCAATAATCATCCCGTACTCGAGCTCGGAGGCCTCCCAACCTTCGCCCTCGGCTAAGTGGCGTGATGATACAATCCGACGGGAAGGCTGAGATTTTGCATCTGACATAGGGCATCCAAAGCTGATTATTACTGCCGTTACGTTAGCGATATGTGAGCGTTTTGCAACGTTTTGAACATTCAGCGGCCCAAAAAACGACGCATTTCCGGACTAGATTTCAGCAAGTTGCCACCGCGCAATTTCGAATCTAACGCTTCCCCTTGGCCATGGTGTCTATTTGGAGCCAATTCTGGAGAGACATCCGTGTTCAGGGCCATCGCCGCTGCCGCTTTTTTGCTTTTTTCCCTGCCTCAGCCAACAGTGGCAGAGGGGCGCAATTACCTTGGGTATGGTCGGCTGATCACCAACGACTTTCTAGGCGATTTGCAGGACCGTGAACGGACGGGGTCGGTTACATCATCGCGGGTGTGGGGCCCTGAATGGACGGGCGAGTTGCCAAAAAACTTTGGCAATCTAATTGAACTGCGTCTGGGGATTGAGGTTCTGGCACCTGAAAACCTGACCAGCCCCGCCGCAGGATCACGCCCTTGGGCCGGTGCATTGTCTGCAGGGCTGCACACGCATTTTCAGCACAAAGCGACGGAATTCGCTGTGGGTGCCTCAGTTTTTGCGACAGGGCCACAAAACCAGTTGGGAATGCTGCAACACGAGTTTCACAAGCTCATCGGGGATGAACCCCCGTCAAAACGCACCCTGGCCGCCCAAATTGGCAACGGGTTCTATCCAACTGTTCTGGTCGAGGCCGCGCGCGCGATTGAGCTGGGTGAAAACAAGACACTTCGCCCGTTTATTCAAGGGCAAGCCGGTATCGAAACGATGATGCGGGCCGGGTTCGATCTGACAATTGGGTCGGTCGGGAACGGCGGGTTGCTGGTGCGCGATCGCACATCGGGTCACCGCTACCGCGTCATCCAAAACACTCAAAACGCCGGGTTCAGCTTTGTTGCAGGTGCCGATATCGCCTATGTCAGCGAAAGCACTTATCTACCCGAGAACCGAGGGTATGCCCTGACCGATCATCGCGACAGGGTTCGGCTTGGCGTGCATTGGCAGGGCAAGGACGCATCGGCGTTCTATGGTGTGACGTGGTTGGGGAAAGAATACGAAACCCAACCAAACGACCAGATCGTCGGGTCATTGCGGATCAATCTCTCATTCTAAGTGCGTATATCTTGTACTGCGAGGCAGAAGATACACTCTATCTAGAGGCACGTAGAAGTAGTGAGCAAATGTTAACCTTTTTACAACGCCTTGAAACATTAGAAAAATACGGTCTTTGCAGATGAGCGGGTCTTTGCTAGTCTCGGGTTAATAATAAAAAACTACGAGGCAGCAGAACAGTGGTGAAAACGGGCTTTCGAGGCACGTTTGTCATTAGCTGGTCGCAAACAGAAATAGATGGGCTAGACGCCGCGCCAGTGCGATCCCTTGAGGTAGGGGCAGCATGGGCATGGAGGGGCGACGCGGTACGCGTTGACGGTCCATCTGATATATTGCGACTGGACCAGGCAGACGGGGCAGAAGAACTTCGCAAACGGGCGGCACGCATGGTGCATCGACTTGTCGGTGCGGCATTGGATAAAGACGTGTCACCAGTACGCAAAGACCGCAACGACGAACAATTCGCATCTTTGATGGACAATAGCTTTATCGTCACCGACGGCGGCAAAAGCTATACTGTCACTTTGATCGAAGTAGGCGGTGGCAGTCAGCCGCTGCTGATGTTTCTTGATGAAATTCCACCGCGCAACAGCGATCTTTGGATTGTGCACCACACCTTGGGCACCACGTCACTGGATAAGGTCGCCCAACAAAATGGCGGCGTGATTTGTTTCACGCCCGGCACGTTGATCCGAACGGATAATGGCGTGGACCGGATCGAAGACCTGCGCGAAGGCGATCTGGTGCAAACCAAAGACAACGGCATGCAGCCTGTGCGCTGGATCGGCAAACGCCGGATGAGCGGCGCACGCCTGTTTGCCATGCCACAACTGCGCCCTGTAAGATTCCACGCCAACGCCCTTGGGTTGGCAAGACCGGATCGTGATTTACTGGTGTCCCCCAGCCACCGCATGTTGATCAAAGGCGAGGTTGCGCAAACCTTGTTCAACACCGACGAAGTCTTGGTGACTGCGCGGGATTTGATAAACGGCTCTGATGTGACGGTCGATGCGCACATGCGTGAAGTGACCTATATTCACTTGCTGCTGGATAATCACCAGATCATGTGGGCGAATGGAGTCGAGACAGAAAGCTTCCATCCCGCTTCCGCAGCGTTGGAAAGTCTGGATGCCAATGATCGTGCACGGTTGATGGCCAATTATCCAAGCCTCAGCTTTGATCCGCACACCTATGGCAGCTATGCGCGTCGGAACCTGTCGGTATCCGAGGCAGCGATCCTGAAGCACGCCGCATAATGTAGAACGGGCCGCGATATCGCGGCCCCGATCCGTTATGCTTAGCTGTCAGTGCGGCTGTCGATCAACGCCTTGATGATCTCCTTGGCGCTGTCACTTGACCAATCGGCATCACCTCGCAGGCGCGCAATCTCGCGGCCTTCCGGGTCCATAATCACAGTGATCGGTAGACCAAATATACCCATCTGGCTGGCAACCGCCTGTTTCGGGTCTTGGTGGCGGGGCAAACTGTCTACGCCCGCTTCTTCAAAAAACCGCTTGATCCCTTCGGGCGAATTACGGCCCGTCGCGATTGTCAGCACTTCGAAATCCTCGCCGCCGAATTCCTTTTGCAAGGCGTTCAGCTGTGGCATCTCCTTGCGGCATGGGGCGCACCATGTGGCCCAGAAATTGACCAGCACATATTTGCCGCGCCACGCTTCGAGTGTGGTTGTGCCCGCGCCATCAGCCAGATCAAATGCAACTGATGACGTTGCCACAGGCGAATCGTGCACCACCAGTTTCTTCATGTCACCATCGCGCAGGGCTACGATGTCGGCGCTCTGACCAAAGCTTGGGTTTGCACCGACCGCTAGGGCCGTATAAACGAGCGCGAGCATTACTTTTCTCATTTTTCCCTCCGAGGGGTTGCCTGATGACCGATACGACTTCGAACAAGATGTGGGGTGGCCGTTTTGCCGCCGGACCAGACGCGATCATGGAGGCGATCAACGCCTCGATCTCGTTTGACCAGCGTATGGCCGCCCAGGACATTGCCGGGTCGCGCGCCCATGCCGCCATGTTGGCTGCACAGAACATCATTACTGATAGCGACGCCGAGGCCATTCGGAAAGGCCTGCTCACGGTGTTGTCAGAGATCGAAGGCGGGACGTTTCAGTTTTCAACAGCGCTGGAAGACATTCACATGAATGTCGAGGCGCGTCTGAAGGAAGTCATCGGTGAACCAGCAGGCCGATTGCATACGGGACGGTCACGCAACGATCAGGTCGCAACAGACTTCAAGCTTTGGGTGCGCGATCAATTCGACGCCGCCGAAAGCGGTTTGTTGGCCTTGATCCAAGCCCTATTGGGTCAGGCAGAAGCCGGGGCTGATTGGGTAATGCCCGGTTTCACCCATTTGCAAACCGCGCAGCCCGTTACGTGGGGCCATCACATGATGGCCTATGTCGAGATGTTCGGCCGTGATCTAAGCCGGATGCGCGATGCGCGCACGCGGATGAATGAATCGCCTTTGGGGGCTGCTGCCCTCGCAGGCACGTCCTTTCCCATCGACCGCGACATGACGGCACAGGCGCTTGGTTTTGACCGCCCGTCGGCGAATTCGCTGGACGCGGTCAGCGATCGTGACTTTGCGTTGGAATTTCTTGGCGCAGCGTCGATCTGCGCCATGCACCTTAGCCGCTTTGCCGAGGAACTGGTGATCTGGTCGTCAGCGCAATTCCGTTTTGTGACCTTGTCGGACCGGTTTTCTACTGGTTCAAGCATCATGCCACAAAAGAAAAACCCTGACGCCGCAGAGCTGATCCGCGCCAAGATCGGTCGCATCATGGGGGCCAATGTGGCGCTGATGATGGTGATGAAGGGGCTGCCGCTGGCCTATTCAAAGGACATGCAAGAAGACAAAGAGCAAGTATTCGATGCCGCCGACAACCTGATGCTGGCGCTTGCCGCGATGGAAGGCATGGTCAAGGACATGTCAGCCAACCGTGATAGCCTTGCTGCTGCGGCGGGGTCTGGTTTTTCAACAGCGACGGACTTGGCTGACTGGCTGGTGCGGGTGCTGGGGCTGCCTTTCCGCGACGCGCATCATATCACCGGATCGTTGGTGGCTCTGGCTGAAAAGAACGGTTGTGATCTGCCTGATTTGACGCTGGATCAGATGAAAACCGCCCATGACGGGATCACCGCGGATGTATTTGACGTCTTAGGCGTGGAAAACTCTGTAAATTCACGTATGTCTTACGGTGGAACCGCACCCAAGCAGGTGCGATCACAAATTGATCGCTGGAAAGGTATCGTTGGATGAAACGCATCGCCGCCGTATTATCGTTGCTTGCCCTCGCGGCTTGTGGCGCAGACGGAGAGCCGCAACCGCCGCGGGTCAACGGTACGGTGACTTTGTCGAATAACGGCGTATCTGCTGGCACCTCTGTCACGATGGGCCGCGGACCTGTCTGGCTTGGACTGGGGTTGGCGCTATGATCCGGACATACATGGTTCTTGCTTTACTTGTTATTGCAGGGATCGCAGGCTGCACTAAACCGAACAATGAAAAGAAGGCTCAAGTTCACCACGACCGTCAGATGCCTTCGATCTATGAACCCGGCATCCATGTCTCCGGTCATGTGAACGTAGGCGTCGTCAAGGATTTCTAGCGTGTCGATGCTCCGCATGATCTATCTGATACTGGCGCTTTGGGGCGCAATCCATCCGATGTACTACTTTATCATCTGGTTCCAGGCCAACGGCGTCAGCCTGTCTGGATTGGTCGATGCCTGGCATGTCAACGCGGCCTCAAGTGGCCTTGTGTGGGACCTGACAATTGCTGCGATCACCTTGACCGTTTGGATCATCGCTGAAGTTGCCGTGCGGCGAAATTGGCTGGCACTGATTGCCATTCCCGCAACCTTTGGTATTGGGGTAAGCTGTGGCCTGCCTTTGTATCTATTTATGCGGTCGGCCCCTGTAAAATAGCGCCGGAACCTCCGGCGGGAATATTTCGGAGCCTGACAAATGGATCATTTCCTGTATCGCGACGGTGCGCTGTTCGCTGAAGACGTCGCTATTTCAGAGATCGCAGCAGCGGTTGGAACACCGTTCTACGTCTATTCCACGGCGACGTTGTTGCGTCACTTCAAGGCATTCGATGACGCGTTGGAAGGGATGGACCATCTGGTGTGCTATGCCATGAAGGCCAATTCCAACCAGGCAGTTTTGCGGACTTTAGCCCAAGCAGGGGCGGGCATGGATGTGGTGTCAGCAGGCGAATATTTGCGCGCCAAGGCGGCAGGGGTTCCCGGGGACAAGATTGTATTTTCCGGCGTCGGGAAAACGGCCGCCGAGATCAAATTGGCGCTTGAGGGTGGCATCCGCCAATTCAACGTGGAATCCGAACCAGAGATGGAAGTGCTGGACGCAGTGGCCAGGTCGCTGGGCAAGGTAGCCCCGATCACCATTCGCGTGAACCCCGATGTGGATGCCAAAACCCATGCCAAGATTGCAACGGGCAAATCCGAAAACAAGTTTGGCATTCCCATAGGCCGTGCCCGCGAAGTGTATGCAATGGCGGCTGGCATGGCCGGATTGCAGGTGATTGGGATTGACGTACATATCGGCAGCCAGTTGACTGATCTAACGCCGTTCGAACAAGCTTACGACAAGGTCGCCGAATTAACAGAGATTTTGCGCGCAGACGGTCACACGATCAAGCGCCTTGATCTGGGCGGCGGTCTTGGCATTCCTTACGAGCGTAGCAACGAAGCGCCGCCATTGCCCAGTGATTATGGTGCGATGGTGCAGCGTAAACTGGGTCATCTAGGCTGCGAGATCGAGATCGAGCCGGGCCGTTTGATTGCAGGCAACGCCGGATTGATGGTCAGCGAAGTTATCTATGTGAAATCGGGCGAGGGGCGCGATTTTCTTATCTTGGACGGCGCGATGAATGACCTGATCCGCCCTGCTATGTACGAGGCCTATCATGATATCGTACCAGTCGTGGAGCCGGTCGCGGGTGCGGATCAGCAGCCCTATGATATCGTTGGTCCAGTATGCGAATCCGGCGATACCTTTGCCAAGCAACGAATGATGCCAAAACTGGCGGCCGGTGACCTTGTCGCGTTCCGAAGTGCTGGCGCATATGGTGCTGTAATGAGCAGCGAGTACAATTCGCGGGCACTTATTCCCGAGGTTTTGGTCAAGGATGATCAATTTGCGGTTATTCGCCCACGGCCGACCTTTGACGAAATGATAAATCGCGATACCATCCCTGAATGGCTTTGACCGCGCGCCGCGTGTCAACCTTGCGGGAGATCGGTATCAATGACCCATTTCACAAGCGATGATCAGCGCCGGGGACTTGCGAAAATTCGCTGGCCCTTAAGGCTGACCTGGGCCGGGATGTGGGCAGAAAGCCTCGTTCAGGCTCTTTGGCCGCTGTTGACGATTGTTCTGCTGGTCCTTGCGGCATTGATGCTGGGCCTCCAAGACACCGTGTCAGTTGAGGTTGTGTATGGTGCCGCCGCTGGCGTTGGTGTCGCGATTTTGGGCGCATTGATCTATGCGGTTCGATCTTTTCGCGTACCCCACCGGGCCGATGCGTTGGCGCGGCTGGACGCAAGTTTGCCGGGGCGGCCTATTCAAGCCTTGATAGATGATCAGGCGATTGGCGCGGGCGATGCAGCGTCAATGGCTGTGTGGCAAGCCCATCAAAAACGCATGGCCGATAGGGCCGCGGCCGCGCGTGCGGTGCCTGCGGATCTGCGGGTGTCCAACCGTGATCCCTATGCCTTGCGATTTGTTGCGGTGCTGTTTTTCGGGGTGGCGCTTATATTCGGCTCTGTTCTGCGTGTGGGGTCAGTTGCGGGCATGGTGCCCGGAGACGGTGGTCTGGCAAATGGTCCGGTCTGGGAGGGCTGGGCAGAGCCGCCCCGTTATACCGGACGACCGACGTTGTATCTGGCTGATCTTGAAGAAGGGCAGTTAATGCTGCCAAGTGGTACGTTGATCACCGTGCGGCTGTACGGCGAGGTAGGGGCGCTACAGGTGGCCGAGACAGTATCGGGCCAGACCGAACCCGCTGACGCCGAACCGGCCTTGGTTTTGGATTTCAAAGTCAATCAAAGTGGAGAGATCAGCATAGATGGCCCCGGTGGGCGCAACTGGGCTGTGACCATGCTGCCCGATGCAGCGCCTCAGGTTGAGATAGCCGGTGAACCGCAGGTCGCGGCGTTGGGCGAGATGCGTTTGCCCTTTGCCGCCAGCGACGATTATGGCGTCGAGGCAGGAGAGGCGCGTGTGACGCTTGATCTGGCGTCTGTTGACCGGCGCTACGGTCTTGCGATTGAACCGGACGCACGGCCCGAACTGATCGTTCCGCTTCCCATGCCGATATCGGGTGACCGTTCCAATTTCGAAGAGAACCTGATCGACGATTTTTCCAAACATCCTTGGGCGAACCTGCCTGTCAAAATCAGCCTGAGCGTTCTGGACGCGTCAGAACAGCAGTTTGCAACTGATCCCAGTGGTATGATCCTGCCGGGGCGGCGGTTTTTCGATCCGCTTGCGGCGGCGGTGATCGAACAGCGACGTGATCTGTTGTGGTCCAAGGCCAATGCGTCCCGTTTGGCGCAGATATTAAAAGCTGTGTCTTATCGCCCGCAGGATCTGTTCAGGTCTGATACATCGGCACTTCGCTTGCGCCGCCAGATCGAGCGGCTGGAAATTCGGGCCAATTATGGGCTGACAGATGACGTGCAGACCGAGATTGCGGATGATCTGTGGGACTTGGCGATTGAGCTTGAAGAAGGGGTCTTGGCTGACGCTTTGGAGCGGATGCGGCGGGCCCAAGAGCGCCTGACAGAGGCCATGAAAAACGGTGCGTCCAAAGAGGAGATTGCCGAGCTGATGGACGAACTACGCCGCGCAACCGAAGATTACATGCAGCAGTTGCAACGCCAGCAAGCCCAAGAAGGACAGGACGGCGAGCAGCAGCGGGGTCAGCAAGGCGAGACGATGCAGATGACCCAAGACGACCTGCAACGCATGATGGACCGCATTCAAGAGTTGATGGAGCAGGGGCGTATGGCCGAAGCCGAACAGGCCCTGCGCGAGCTACAAGAGATGATGGAAAACATGCGCGTAACCGAAGGCCAGCCTGGTCAGGGCGGAAAAAGCCCCGGCCAAGAGGCGATGGAAGGCTTAGCGGATACCTTGCGCGAACAACAAGAGCTGAGCGATCAGGCGTTCCGCGATCTTCAGGAGCAGTTCAACCAAGGCGGTCAGCAAACGCAACCGGGGCAGGAACCCGGCCAACAGCAAGGCCAGGGCCAGCAACCGGGGCAAGAGCCTGGGCAGGGTCAGCAACAAGGGCAGGGCCAACAACCCGGTCAGAATGACGGGCAATCCCAGCCGGGGCAGGATCAGGGGTCGATCGCCCAACGCCAGCAAGCGCTGCGCGATGAACTTAGCCGCCAAGAAGGCCGTTTGCCCGGCCGTGATTCACCAGACGGAGAAGCCGCACGCGATGCATTGGGGCGTGCGGGCCGTGCTATGGACGACGCAGAACAAGCATTGCGTCAGAACGATCTGGCCGATGCCATCGACAACCAAGCCCAAGCGATGGAGGCCCTGCGTGAGGGCATGCGCGCGCTAGGGGATGCAATGGCGCAAGAGCAACAGCAAGAGGCAGGTCAAGGCACAACAGAAGGAAACCAACAGGCAGAGAACCGTGATCCTTTGGGCCGCAACCAGTCCTCGAACGGGGGCGAAAGCACCGAAGGCGATCTGGCATTGGACGATGATGCCTATGGCCGCGCGCGTGAACTGCTGGACGAAATCCGCCGCCGGTCGGGCGAAGCCGCGCGCCCTGAAGTGGAACGTGATTATCTGAACAGGCTTTTGGATCGCTTCTAGAGCAAGATAAAGCGCGGTCCGGCAGCCTTAGCTGCCAGACTGGGTCGCTTTTGCATCCAGCCAATGCAATATGTTCTGCAGGCCGCTATCAAGCGATACGCGCCTTGATTGATCGATGCGACATAACTTGTGAGGAACGGTTCAAGCAGCGGAATGGCAGACGAAATCTGCGACGCAAAGACATAGGCCAGCACCATCAACACCGCCAAGACCACAATTATAGAAAAGCCGCGCTTGAATCCGCTTTGGCGTTCCGACATCGGGGTTTCTGTCCAATCCTCAAGGTCGGGATCAGCCGACCGGCGTTCGTTTCCGGTGCGCAGCGTCGAATTGATTTCTTCGATATCCGGCAACAGATCGCGCCGTGATGACATCGATGCCGCACCTGTGGCGACCTTTGAAACATCGCTGTCTTCTTCGCCACGCAAACGCGCAGTGCGCGATTTGGCTAGGCGGGCACGTTCGTCCGGGCCGGTCTCATCTGGTCCATCGTCCAAGCCAAGATCGGGTTGGCTTTCCAGCACTTCTGCCTGCTTGCTTTGCCGGGCCAGCTTTTCGGCCTCGGCCTCTTGGCGCAAGATATCGGCGACCGAAGGATCAAGCTGCTTGCGTTCTGGCGCGGGTTTGGATTGGGGCGGTGGTGGCGGCGCTGCCGTTTCCTCGTCCGGGGTGGGGGTGTTGTCGCCCAACCCGTCTGGATCATCGGTTGGCATGTAATCAGGATGATGCTGAAACCACGTTTGCCCGCAATTGGAGCATTGAACGTCCCGACCGGCCATTGGCATGACGTTATCAGGCACTTCATATTGTGCATCACAATTGGGACAGATCAGTCTCATCGTGCGTCCCTACCCATCAAAAACTCCATCGTTTCCACGTGCTTGCCACCATATGGTCTAGAAAACCGCAGGAAAAGTGGAAACTTCGATCAATGCCAGTGTTGGTGTGCATTGAAACCCATGCGGTGCTAAGGCACAACAGTTCAAACTAAATGGGATATGCCTGTGATCGAATTTGAGAACGTGGCCTACAGTTACGGCGGAGGCGAGCTTTTGTCCGATATCTCGGTCAAGCTGGCACCGGGATCGTTTCACTTTCTTACAGGGCCGTCCGGATCAGGCAAAACCACATTGATGAAGCTGTGCTATGGCGCGTTGCTGCCAACAGCAGGGCATGTGACCTTGTTTGGCAATGACGTGCGCAGCCTTGACCGCGACGACATCGCCATGGTGCGGCGCCGTGTCGGTGTCGTGCATCAGGATTGCCAGTTTTTGAACCACTTGTCTGTTTCTGAAAACATCGGCCTGCCCCTGACCGTGTCGGGCAGGCACGCAGAAACCGGCGGCGCAGACCTGTCAGAGCTGTTGTCTTGGGTCGGTCTGAGCAACCGCGCCGATGCGTTGCCCCCCGAACTGTCGGGTGGTGAACGTCAGCGTGCGGCCTTGGCCCGCGCGGTTATCATGTCGCCTGATGTGGTGCTCGCGGATGAACCCACCGGCAACGTAGATTGGGAGATGTCGCAGCGGTTGCTAAGACTGCTCGTAGAACTGAATAAGATGGGCAAGACCGTTCTGATCGCGACCCACGACCTAGGCCTGATCCGCGCCACCAAAGCTCAAGTGCAGGCGCGGGTGTTGCGGATTGCCAATCGACGCATCCAGTTGGCGGGGGCGGATTTGTGAGTATGCTTCAAGTCGCCATTGCCGCCCTGTGGAACGGTGACCGCCAAGCGGACCGCGTTGTGCCACCGTCAGGGTTTACTGCGCAGCTGACCCTATTCGTAGCTGGAGCAATGGCATTTCTGGCAGTGTTCGCGCTGGCGTTATCGCTGGCATCCGGTCGGCTTGCCACGATCTGGGGGGAGGAATTGGCACGCACCGCGACGATCCGTGTGGTCGCCCCCATTGACCAACGGGCGGCCCAGACCGAAGCAGCCCTGCGCATTCTCGAAACAACCAAAGGTGTCGCTTCGGCTCGCGCGCTGACGGATGCCGAACAGCAGTCCCTGCTTGCCCCTTGGTTTGGACCAGAGCTGGCAATCGACGCGCTGCCCGTCCCACGTTTGATTGAAATCATCGAAGACAATGACGGCATGGACCCCGAAGGCCTGCGCTTGCGTCTGGCAGCAGAGGTGCCCGGTGCCGTTCTGGACAACCACAATCGCTGGCGGGCACCGCTGGTCAAAGCCGCATCCCGGTTGAAACTATTGGGGTGGATGTCGACTATTCTGATCACGGCAACGCTAGCGGCGATGGTGACGTTGGCCGCGAATGCTGCGCTATCTGCAAATGCGCAGGTGATTGCGGTTCTGCGGCTGGTCGGTGCAACCGACGGCTATATCGCCCAAGCCTTCATTCGCCGATTTACATTGCGTGCCCTATCGGGGGCTGCTGCGGGTACGCTGCTTGGGATGCTTGCCATTCTGCTGCTGCCAAGCACGGATGATGCGGGCGGTTTTCTAACTGGGCTTGGCTTTCAGGGGTGGCATTGGCTTGTCCCCTTGCTGATCCCTTTTCTGGCGGGGGCTGTTGCCTTTGCTGCCACAGGTGCCGCCGCTCGGCGCACGTTAAAGGAACTTGCCTAATGATCCAGTGGATACGGTCACTGACATTTATTGCACTCTCCACTATCGCGATGCCGCTATTTGGGCTGGCTTTTGCACCTTGGGCGATGTTTTCAATGCGCGGTGCATATGCGTGCTGCAAAAGCTATTCCCGCTTTATCATGTGGCTGGCAGAACATGTGGTGGGAATGCGTTGCGAAGTGCGTGGAACGCCGCCCGTCGGTGAGGTGTTGATCGCTGCAAAGCATCAATCGTTTCTTGATATCTTGATGATCTTTCAGGCGGTTCCGCTGGGAAAATTCATCATGAAAAAGGAAATTTTGTGGACCCCCGTCGTAGGGCAATATGCAAAACGCATGAAGATGTACGCCGTTGACCGTGGCAAACGCGGCGCTGCGGTAACGAAGATGCTGGAAGACGTCAAAGCCGGACATGTCGAGGCCGGTCAGTTGATTATCTATTCCCAAGGTACCCGAGTCGCCCCTGGTGTGTCTGCGCCCTATAAAAAAGGCACGGGAGCCTTGTACGAACAGATGGGGCAAACTTGCATACCGGTCGCCACGAATGTCGGGTATTTTTGGCCACGCCGGGGGCTGTTTCGCCGTCCCGGTGTTGCAGTCGTAGAGTTTATGGATCCTATCCCAGCGGGTCTGTCACGCGAAGAATTTATGGAGCGCCTCGAGAAGGTGGTCGAAGCACGGTCAGACACGTTGTTGCTTGAGGCAAAGGCAGCCAACACAGGACGCTAACCCGACGGCGCTGGCTCAAACCCAGCGCGCATTTTCTTACGCGCTGGCAGTTTACAGAGGTTTGAAAATATCGGAAAGGTGGGGCGCAAACCCCACCTGAGCTATCACATGTGGATTGCACCATCACCGCAAGCTAGCGCTGCCTCGCGCACGGCTTCGGAATAGGTCGGATGCGCGTGGCATGTCATGGCCAAATCCTCGGCAGAGGCACCGAATCCCATCGCGACGCAAACCTCGTGGATCAGATCTCCAGCAGCCGGCCCGATAATATGCGCGCCCAGAATGCGGTCAGTTTCCTTGTCCGCAAGGATTTTGACAAAGCCGTCACCGGCGAAAACGGCCTTGGCGCGTGCGTTGCCCATAAAGCTGAACTTGCCGACCTTATAGGCGCGACCAGCATCTTTGAGTTCTTCTTCGGTGGCACCAACATTGGCAACTTCGGGGTGGGTATAGATCACACCGGGGATCACGCCATAGTTCACGTGGCCATGCTTGCCCGCCACTACCTCAGCCACAGCCATGCCTTCGTCTTCGGCCTTATGCGCCAGCATCGGCCCTTCGATCACGTCTCCGATGGCATAGATGCCTTTGACCGAGGTCTGCCAATGATCGTTAACGGCGATCTGGCCGCGCTTTGTCATTTCAACGCCAAGGGCATCGATACCCAATCCATCGTAAAACGGCTTGCGGCCTGTAGCGACCAAAACAACGTCCGCATCCAGCGTGTGTTCGCTTTCGTCTTTGCGCAGTTTGTAGGTCACTTTGGCTTTGGTTCTAGAGGCATCGGTGCTTTGTACGGCGGCACCCATGATGAATTTGATACCCTGCTTTTTCAGCAGTTTCATAAAGTTCTTTTGAACTTCGCCGTCCATACCGGGCGTAATTGCATCCAGATACTCGACGACGGTCACTTCGGTTCCGAGGCGCGCGTAAACGGAACCGATTTCAAGGCCGATCACACCGGCACCAATCACGACCAGCTTTTTCGGCACCTTGTTCAATGACAGAACACCAGTTGATGTCACAACGACTTTCTCGTCGACTTCTACGCCTGGAAGGGATGCAGGCGCAGAGCCCGTTGCGATAATGATATTCTTGGCTTCGTGAATCTCATCACCGACCTTGACCTTGCCAGCCTCTGGAATGGTGGCCCAGCCCTTGATCCAGTCGATCTTGTTCTTTTTGAACAGGAATTCGATACCCTTGGTGTTGGTGTCGATGGTGTTCTGCTTGTAGGCCTGCATCTGGTTCCAGTCGACCGACGGGCTTTTGCCCTTGAGGCCCATGTCGGCGAAATTATGTTCCGCCTCGTGCAGCATATGGGTGGCATGAAGCAGCGCCTTGGACGGGATACAGCCCACGTTCAAACAGGTACCGCCAAGGGTTTCACGGCCTTCAACGCAGGCGGTCTTGAGGCCCAGTTGGGCACAACGAATGGCGGATACATAGCCGCCTGGGCCGGAGCCAATGATAATGACATCGTAGCTGGACATGAAAGGTCTCCTTGATGGGTCGTGCGATTATTGGTTCAGGTGATGTGCCGGTCGAAGGGTAGGCTAGGGGGCGCTGCCCCCGTGCGCAAGCGCACACCCCCGGGATTTGGGGTCATTTGGATGACTAGAAGAGCGCCGCGATCAACATAAGAACAGTTGCCCCAAAGCCGACCGTCCAGATGATCGTGCGGCCCGGACGCAGTCCATAGGCATAGGCCGGGACATAGGCGATACGGGCGGCAAGAAAGACCCAAGCCAAAAGCGCAGTGTAACTGGTGCTTTGGTCGGTGGTCTGAAGGACGAGCGACGCGATGCCAAAAAGGATTAAGGCCTCGAACATGTTGTTCATGGCGCGCCCCAGCCGTGCGGTGCGATCAGACATTTGGCGCGTCGGTTCGCGGTCACGGGCGGACATGGTATAGCCCGACCCCAGTTCCAGATTGGCGGGGATGGCGTAGACGACAAACGTAATCACCTGCACCAGCGCGGCAAGAATGAGGACGGTAAGTTCAGATGTCATCGCTGCGCTCACGTTTTAAAGTGCCATCAGATACAGAATAGCAGTTGCTGCGAACCCTGCGAGCCAGACAAGGGTGCGCACTGCGGGGATACCGAATGCATAGACTGGGAGATAGATGATGCGGGCAATCAAAAACACCTGAGCCGCCAAAAGGCTTGCAGAACTTGTGCGGTCGAGCATTTCGAGAATAAGGATCGCGGGAGCAAACAGCGCCATGGCAGTGATGGAGTTGGCAAGCGCCCGTTCCAGTCTGGCGGTCATTCCACTGACGGTGCGCGTTTCGTCGCGTGAAGAAATCAGATAGCCGAGGCTAAGTTGTTGCATGCCGCCCAAAACCTGAAGCAGGATGGTGAGCAAAACAAGCAAACCATAGGCCGCGAGGATTGTTGTCTCTGTCATGGTATATCCTTTGCAAAGTGAAGCGCGGACATCTTGCCCGCGCGCCGGTTCTTACAGATCCATCAACAGACGGCGTGGATCTTCGAGCGCCTCTTTTACCCGCACAAGGAAGGTCACAGCCCCTTTGCCATCAACGATGCGGTGATCGTAGCTTAGCGCGAGATACATCATCGGGCGGATCACGACCTGACCGTTGATGGCCATGGGGCGATCCTGAATTTTGTGCATACCAAGGATGCCGGATTGCGGTGGGTTCAAGATAGGCGAGGACATGAGTGAGCCGTAAACACCGCCGTTGGAAATGGTGAACGTGCCGCCTTGCATTTCAGCCATCGACAATTTGCCATCGCGGGCTTTCGCGCCCATCTCGCCAATCGATTTCTCGATGGTGGCAAAAGACATGTCTTGCGCTTCTTTGATGACGGGGACGACAAGACCTGTAGGTGTGCCAGCCGCAATGCCCATGTTAACGTAGTTCTTGTACACAACATCAGTGCCATCGATTTCGGCGTTAACCTCGGGGACTTCGTGCAGGGCGTGGATACATGCCTTGGTAAAGAAGGACATAAAGCCGAGTTTCACGCCATGCTTTTTCAGGAACAGGTCTTTGTATTCGTTCCGAAGGGCCATAATCTCGGTCATGTCGACCTCGTTATAGGTAGTCAGCATCGCGGCGGTATTCTGGCTGTCTTTCAGGCGCTTAGCGATGGTCTGACGCAGTCGGGTCATCTTTACCCGCTCTTCACGCGACGCGTCTTGTGGGGCAGAAGGCGCGCGCGGGGCAGCAGCCGGCGCAGGCTTTGCTGCGGACGTTCCGGCGGCAACAGCCTTGGCGACATCTTCTTTCATCACACGGCCATCGCGGCCCGTACCGGTCACTTGATCACGAGAAATGCCAGCTTCGGCCATCGCTTTTTTCGCGGATGGCGCATCTTCGGTATCACCTGAATTGCTGGAGGGAGCCGCATCGCGGCCGTCTGGTTTAGTGGTGGTTTCAGGCGTGCCTTGGGTTGCGGACGCGCCACCAGCGCCTTCGGTTATGACCGCAAGCTTGCCGTTGGCCTCGACGGTCGCACCTTCTTCGAACATGATCTCGGTCAGGGTGCCAGCGGCAGGAGCGGGTACTTCGACGCTGACTTTGTCGGTTTCCAGCTCGCACAGCATTTCATCGGCTTCAACTTTGTCGCCGACTTTCTTGAACCACGTGCTGATCGTTGCTTCCGTTACGGATTCACCAAGGGTGGGGACCATCACATCGACAGCGTCACCGCCTTTGGTGGGCGTGTCGGCTTTGGCCGCTGCGGCTGGCTTAACTTCCTTGGCAACAGGCTTTTCGCCCCCTTCGGAAATGTTCGCCAGCAGCGCGTCAACGCCAACGGTTTCCCCTTCGGCAGCAACGATATCGGCAAGGGTACCTGCGACGGGGCTGGGTACTTCGACGGTGACCTTGTCGGTCTCCAACTCGCACAGCATTTCGTCAACCTCGACGCTGTCGCCGGGTTTCTTAAACCATGTTGCCACGGTCGCTTCGGTAACGGATTCGCCCAGTGTCGGGACGCGTACTTCGCTTGTCATGGTTATTTTCCTTCGATGGTCAGCGCTTCGTCAACGAGGGCTGCTTGTTGTGCTTTATGTTGAGAGGCCAGACCCGTTGCAGGTGACGCCGACGTGGCGCGGCCAGTGTAAACGGGGCGGGTGTGTGTGGCATTGATCCGGCCAAGAACCCATTCGATATTGGGTTCGATAAAGGTCCAAGCACCTTGGTTTTTGGGCTCTTCCTGACACCAGACCATTTCAGCGTTTTTGAACCGGTCAAGTTCCTTAACCGCAGATTGGGCAGGAAACGGATAGAACTGTTCGAACCGAAGCAGATAGATATCATCAATTCCGCGGGCATCGCGTTCTTCTAGAAGGTCATAATAAACCTTACCCGAACACATCACGACGCGCTTGATTTTGTCATCAGACACAAGCTTCGTGTCCGAATTGCCCTGCTGAGCATCATCCCACAAAACTCGGTGGAAGCTGGAACCGGTGATGAACTCCTCGGTCTTGCTGACCGCCATTTTGTGGCGCAGCAGGGATTTCGGGGTCATCAGCATTAGCGGCTTGCGATAGCTGCGGTGCAGCTGGCGGCGCAGCAAGTGGAAATAGTTCGCAGGCGTGGTGCAATTCGCCACGATCCAGTTATCGCCACCACACATGGTCAGGAACCGTTCCAGACGTGCGGACGAGTGTTCTGGCCCTTGCCCTTCGTAGCCGTGCGGCATCAGGCAAACGAGGCCGGACATGCGCAGCCACTTGCTTTCGCCCGAGCTGATGAACTGGTCAAACATGATCTGTGCGCCGTTGGCGAAATCACCAAACTGGGCTTCCCAAAGGGTCAGTGCGTTTGGTTCGGCAAGCGAATAGCCATACTCAAAGCCCAGAACAGCATATTCGGACAGCATGGAATCGATGACCTCGTATTCGGCCTGCCCCTCGCGGATGTGATTCAGCGGATAGTATCGGTCTTCGTTTTCTTGGTTGATCAGCGCGGAATGTCGTTGCGAGAATGTACCGCGCGCAGAATCCTGGCCGGAAAGGCGCACTTTGTAACCTTCGGTGAGAAGCGACCCAAAGGCCAATGCCTCGGCTGTGGCCCAATCGAAACCGGTGCCGGATTTGAACATCTCGGCTTTGGCATCGAGCAGACGCGTGACCGTTTTATGGATCGGAAAGCTTTCCGGTGCGGTCGCGAGGGCCTTGCCAATGTCAGCCATAGTTTCAGGCGCAATGGCAGTTTTGCCGCGCTGGTATTTCTTTTCTTTCGCTTTATCGAGGTGCGACCACTTGCCGTCCAGCCAGTCGGCCTTGTTGGGACGGTATTCTTTGCCCGCTTCGAATTCAGTGTTCATCTTCTCTTGGAACGCTGCTTTCATATCCTCGATCTCGCCTTCGGGGATCAGCCCGTCTTTGACAAGGCGATCAGTATAAAGCGTCAGCGTGGTTTTTTGCTTTTTGATCTTTTTGTACATCACCGGGTTGGTGAACATGGGCTCGTCGCCCTCATTGTGACCAAAGCGGCGGTAGCAGATAATGTCCAGCACCACGTCTTTGTGGAATTTTTGACGGAATTCGGTGGCGACCCGCGCCGCGTGAACAACCGCTTCGGGATCGTCGCCGTTGACGTGGAAAATCGGTGCCTCAACCACCAATGCGTTATCGGTGGGATAAGGGCTGGACCGGCTGAAATGCGGCGCGGTAGTGAAACCGATCTGGTTATTCACAACGATATGCATGGTGCCGCCTGTGCGGTGGCCGCGCAGACCTGACAGTGCGAAACATTCTGCCACAACGCCCTGACCCGCAAAAGCAGCATCGCCGTGGAGCAGGATCGGCATGACTGAAGTCCGTCTCTTGTCGTTCCGCTGGTCTTGCTTAGCGCGGACTTTGCCCAAAACAACAGGGTTCACAGCCTCAAGGTGGGATGGGTTGGCGGTCAGCGATAGGTGAACAGTATTGCCGTCAAATTCGCGGTCAGAAGATGCGCCAAGGTGATACTTTACGTCGCCCGATCCATCGACATCCTCAGGCTTGAAGCTGCCGCCTTGGAATTCGTTAAAGATCGCGCGGTATGGTTTCTGCATCACGTTGGCAAGAACGGACAAACGACCTCGGTGTGGCATGCCGATTACGATATCCTGAACGCCCAATTGGCCGCCGCGTTTGATAACCTGCTCCATCGCGGGAATAAGGGATTCACCGCCATCAAGGCCAAACCGCTTGGTCCCCATGTATTTGACGTGAAGAAATTTCTCAAAACCCTCAGCTTCGACCAGCTTATTCAAAATTGCCTTGCGGCCATTCTTGGTGAACTGGATTTCCTTGCCATATCCCTCGATCCGCTCTTTCAGCCATGCGGCTTCTTCGGGGTTCGAAATATGCATGTACTGCAGCGCGAAAGTGCCGCAATAGGTGCTTTTCACAATATCCAAGATCTGTTTCATCGTCGCAATTTGCAGGCCCAGAACGTTGTCAATAAAGATCGGACGTTCCATGTCTTCGGGGCCAAAGCCGTAAGCGGCGGGGTCCAGTTCGGGATGAAGTGACTGTTCGCGCATGCCAAGCGGATCAAGATCGGCGGCCAAGTGGCCGCGAATACGGTAGGCGCGGATCAGCATTAGTGCCCGAATGCTGTCAAGAACTGCGCGCTGCACCTGTGCATCTGACAGCTCAATTCCTTTGGACGTCGCTTTTTCTGTAATTTTCTGCCCGACGGCTTTCGTCTCAACCTGGGCTGGCCATTGACCTGTCAGTGCGGCGGTTAAGTCGTCTTGCGGCATTGGCGGCCAATCGCTGCGCGCCCACGATGGGCCAGCGGCTTCGGCTTTTACATCGGCGTCATCATCGTCCATCGCCCGGAAAAATGCCTGCCAGGCGTCATCCACTGCGTTTGGATCGTTGGCGTACCGCGCATACATCGCTTCGAGATATGTGCTGTTCTGTCCTTCCAAAAAGGAAGAATCGTGGAACTGTTCATTTTGCGGCTGGTCGGTCATGGCGATACCTCTGATGAGAGCGCGACGTTTGAATGTAAGGGGCCAGACAGGGAAATCCCTGCCTGACCAAAAGGGGCTTAACCCTTGTTGATAGCTTCCTGAACAGCTTCGCCCAATGTTGCGGGGCTGTCTGCGACAACAATGCCAGCTGCTTTCATGGCTTCGATTTTGCTTTCAGCGTCGCCTTTACCACCGGCAACGATGGCACCAGCGTGGCCCATGCGGCGGCCGGGAGGGGCTGTGCGACCTGCGATGAAACCAGCTGTTGGCTTCCAACGGCCTTTTTTCTTTTCATCCGCCAGGAACTGCGCTGCTTCTTCTTCGGCGGAACCGCCGATTTCACCGATCATGATGATCGACTGAGTCTCTGGATCGGCCAAGAACATCTCGAGGATATCGATATGTTCGGACCCTTTGATAGGGTCGCCGCCGATGCCAACTGCAGTAGATTGGCCAAGCCCAAGATCAGATGTCTGTTTCACGGCTTCATAGGTAAGCGTACCCGAGCGCGAGACAACCCCGCAGGTGCCGCGCTTGTGGATGTGGCCCGGCATGATACCGATTTTGCAAGCGTCAGGGGTGATGACACCGGGGCAGTTAGGCCCGATCAGGCGTGATTTGGATCCGTCCAGCGCGCGCTTGACCCGCATCATGTCCAGAACCGGAATACCTTCGGTGATGCAGATGATCAGTTCCATTTCGGCATCGATCGCTTCGAGGATGGAATCGGCTGCGAAGGGCGGTGGAACATAGATGACGGTTGCGTTTGCTTCGGTCACATGGCGTGCTTCGTGGACAGAGTTGAACACGGGCAGGTCCAGATGGGTTTGCCCACCCTTGCCCGGTGTCACGCCACCAACCATTTTGGTGCCATAGGCGATGGCTTGCTCTGTGTGGAACGTGCCTTGGGACCCTGTAAGGCCCTGACAGATGACTTTGGTGTTTTCGTCGACAAGTACGGCCATTGGTATTTCCTATCTGTGGTTCGTGGTGCTGAAACGTCAGCGTTATTATCTGAAAGAGGCGTAAGCCCCTCAGTGTTCGGGTTTGCCTTAGGCTGCGGTACCTTGGCTGCGCATCAAAGCAGGAATGGTTTGGTCATTCATTGTCGCACCAGTTCTTTCCAATTGGCGAATAGGCGATCAACAGCAATTCGCGGCCTTCAATCAATGCTATCTCTGGCATAACCTTGTGTGTTGCGGGTGTATCAATCTTGAACCCAAGAACGGGTGCCGTAGCCATTTGAATACGCAGGGCGTCTATCGCTTGCCCCGTATGGTTCCCGTCAAACACCACCTCGCACCGCCGCTCAACCCCGAGAGGGGGATCAAAACTGACCGGTTCGAGCGACACATCCCAGAAGGTAAGGTCAAACGGCAAGGGGCTAGCAGTCGTACGTTCCATGTTGGTACGCATGCTATCGGTTGTCTGGCCAGCTTTGGAGCACGACGCATTAAAGGTAAGGATGGCTATATCCGCAACTGTTCCCGTCGTTGCATGTGCCGCAACCGGCATCGCCAAAGCGACACCGGCTGCAATAGTTATCCACATGCGTAGAAGGCGCTTGGTCACTGAAATTAACCCTTAACGGCTTTCACGATCTTCTGTGCGCCATCTTTCAGATCATCAGCTGCGATCACGTCCAGACCGGAATTGTTGATGATCGCTTTGCCCTCGGCAACATTTGTCCCTTCAAGACGGACAACCAATGGCACTTTCAAACCGACTTCTTTTACAGCAGCTACAACTCCCTCGGCGATAACGTCGCACCGCATGATGCCGCCAAAGATGTTCACCAAGATGCCTTTGACCTGCGGGTCAGAGGTGATGATCTTAAACGCTTCGGTTACTTTCTCTTTGGTGGCACCGCCGCCAACATCAAGGAAGTTTGCAGGCTCGGCACCGTAGAGTTTGATGATGTCCATTGTGGCCATCGCCAGTCCCGCGCCGTTCACCATACAGCCGATTTCACCGTCAAGCGCGATGTAATTCAGGTCGTACTTGGACGCCTCAAGCTCTTTTGCATCTTCTTCGGTGGTATCACGAAGTTCGGCGATATCACTGTGACGATACATGGCGTTGCCATCAAAGCTGACCTTGGCATCAAGCACCTTAAGGTCACCACCGTCTGTGACGATCAGCGGGTTGATTTCCAGCATCTCCATGTCTTTTTCGATGAACGCTTTGTAGAGCTGCCCCATCAATGTCACGCATTGTTTCACCTGCTTGCCCTCAAGGCCTAGCGTGAATGCGATGCGACGACCGTGGAATGCCTGGTAGCCTGTTGCAGGATCTACCGAAAAGCTGATGATCTTTTCCGGGGTCGACGCTGCGACCTCTTCGATATCCATGCCGCCTTCGGTAGAACATACGAAACCAACGCGCGCTGTCTGACGATCAACGAGCAGTGCGAGGTAAAGTTCGGTTTCGATGCCGGAACCGTCTTCGATGTAGATGCGGTTCACTTGCTTGCCGGCGGGGCCAGTCTGATGCGTAACCAAGGTGCGGCCCAACATTTTCTTGGCTTCTTCTGCAGCTTCTTCGACCGATTTGGTCAGGCGTACACCGCCCTTGTCGCCAGCGTCAGCTTCTTTGAACGAACCCTTGCCGCGACCACCTGCGTGGATCTGCGCCTTGACCACCCAAAGGGGGCCGTCCATTTCGCCAGCGGCTGATTTTGCTTCTTCGGCTTTCAGTACGACGCGGCCGTCAGATACTGGCGCGCCATAGGTGCGCAAAAGGGCTTTCGCCTGATATTCGTGGATGTTCATGAAAAACGGTCCCGTTTTTTGTTCCAGTCAAATCGCGGTATACGATTGAGTCTTGATATTGCGTAAACAGTTTTTCTTAGAAATACAGGATTTTCCAGACAAAAGCGACATTTGTGATCACACGTATTTATCGTGTGATCACAAATCTCTGGATCGTCTGGAAGAATCCGTTTGTAGTAACGCCCAGATTTTATCAGCCTGCCGCAATTTTGCGCAAATACTGATTCAATTCCCAATAAATCAGGTGTTTTTAAACGGCGGTTTTTGGAAGGTGTCTGGCGCGAATGCCAACATGAATGCCAACATGATAGAGGGCTTTTCAGGGTGAGAAATGCGAAAATACGGAATGCATTCTTGCTTCGCGGGCGCTAACCAAGTGACGCGCCGGACAAAGGCGCGTCACGAGTAGGTGTTATTTAGGCATCAACGCCCAGTAATCCAGATCAAGCAACACATCGGGAAGATACTTGCCATCGTCGCCTCTCAACTTGAATGGATCGCCGCCTTTGGTCGCGACCAAACGCAAGCGGATCGCACCGACGCCGGGCGCGGATGTGTCGGCCTTGTCCAGAACTTCGGACCACGCGCGGATGGTGTCTCCTGACAGGCAGGGGTTCGCATGTGCGCCACCGTTCAGCCCGACCACCATCTGTGCATTGGCCAAACCGTTGAAAGACAACGCTCTCGCCATTGAGATCACGTGACCCCCGTAAATCAGCCGCGACCCGTCGGGGCGGGCAGAGGTGTCGAAATGTACTTTGGCGGTGTTCTGCCAAAGGCGCGTGGCCATCATGTGTTCGGCCTCTTCCACCGTGACGCCGTCAACGTGGTCGATCTTTTCGCCGATCTCGTAATCGCCCCAGCGATGTGGTTCGCCCGCCAAGGTAAAGTCGTAGTTGCTGAAATCCAGATCGTCAGGGATATGCAATTGCCCAACGCTGAGCGCTTTGGGCAGGTTCGGCACGACTTCGGCTGGGGCAGCGGCGTTGACATCGCGTTTGCGCACCATCACCCAGCGAACATATTCCAGTACTTTCGTGTCGTCTTGGTTAAAGCCCGAGGTGCGCACATAGACCACACCAGTTTTCCCGTTGGAGTTTTGCTTCAACCCGATGACCTCGGACACCGACCGCAGCGTGTCGCCAGGCCAGACGGGGGCCAGCCACCGGCCTTGGGCATAGCCCAGATTGGCCACCGCGTTCAGCGATACGTCAGGGACAGTTTTGCCAAAGACGATATGAAAGGTGATCATATCGTCCATCGGGCTGAACGGCAGTCCGCAGCTTTGCGCAAATTGATCGGACGAATAGAGAGCGTGGCGCGCGGGATACAACGCGTGGTACAACGCGCGTTCGCCGCCCTTTACCGTGCGTGGGACAGCATGATGCAAGGTCTGACCGACCGAGTAATCTTCGAAGAAGCGACCAGCATTGGTTTTTGTGGCAACCATCAGTGCTCCCCCAGTTTGGTGTCAGGTGTATAGGTGCCTTCGACCTCTTTGGTGACCGCCTGACCGCAGCGCATAATACCTGCGGCTGCGTCAAAAGTTTGCGTGGGGGTGCCGTACAGTTCCCAACCCTTATTGAGGGCATCGGTCACTTTATGGCAAAACGCGGACGTGTCCTCTTCGGACAGGAAACGATAAAGCTTCATCGGGGTACTTTCAGTTCAGGAAAAGGGCGAGACGCCAAGCAACGTGTGGATCGCAATTGTTACAATCAACATGAGAAGCGTGATCACGGCCAACCGGATATAGGTTTTCTTTCCTGCGGCTGGAGGCGGTGTCCAATTTGGTTCGGCCTTGTTGATCAGGATGACCGATCCAACGGCCCAAGCAAGCATGCCGCCGAACAGAATAATTGACGCAAGATCACCGTTCACCAGCAAATGCGCGACAGCCCAGATCTTCACGGCCATTAGTTGCGGGTGACGGGTTTTATTCGCAGGCCATGCTTTGGCACCCTTGGCGGCACTTGATCCGTAGACCCAAAATGCGAGAACCATCAGCAAGTTGTTGATGTGGGTCATAAAGCTGGGTGGAGACCAGACGTTGATAAAATCCGCGCCGCGATAGCCGATGATGATCAGCACAAGGGATGCAACAATCGCAACAGCAATCACCCCTTTGCCTTTGTTTCCAAGGGCGGCGCGTTGGTCCGGCATCAGCCGTTTAAAGTAGTGTGCACCGACCCAAAGGATCATGCCGAGGATCAAAAGTGCCATCATGGGGCTACTCCGTTTTTAGGGCCGCGATTGCGTCCAGTTTTGCTAATGTTTCGCGCGCGGTTGCAACGTGCAGGTTCTCTACGATGCGGCCGTCCACGACTGCCACACCCTGACCTGTTGCCTGCATTTCGTCAAACGCTGCAATCTGGCGGCGGGCAAGGTCTGCTTCGGCCTCTGACGGGGAAAACGCCTCGTTTGCCACACCAAGCTGTGCAGGGTGAATCAGCGTCTTGCCGTCAAATCCCATGTCGCGACCCTGGTCGCATTCGACGCGGTGGCCTTCGTCGTCTTTAAACGCGTTATACACGCCGTCGATAATCGCGATGCCGTTCGCCTTAGCGGCCAAAACGCAAAGGCCAAGACCGGTCAACAGCGGCAAACGGTCAGGACGGACGCGGGTTTGCAGGTCTTTATTTAGATCGTTGGTACCCATAACCATGCATTGCAGTTTCGGATGTCCACCAATGGCGGCGGCGTTCAACATTGCCCCCGGCGTTTCCATCATCGCCCAAAGCGGGATGTCACCGGTGATTGCGGACAACGCGTCCAGATCAGTTGGGTTGCCGACCTTGGGCAGCAGAATCGCGTCGCAATCCATCGCGGCGGCGGCACGGGCATCATCTGCACCCCATTCTGTGTCCAGCCCGTTGATACGGATCACCTTGTAGCGGCTGCCATACCCCCCGGTTTTCAATGCCTGTGCCAACGTTCCGCGCGCAGCGATCTTTTCCTCAGGAATAACGGCATCTTCGAGATCAAAGATAATGGCATCTGCGGGCAGGCCGCGGGATTTGTCCAACGCACGGTCCTTGGACCCTGGTATGTAAAGAACAGAGCGGAGGGGGCGGGCGACTTTAGACATCTGGCAAACCTCAAAGAAATAATGTTGCGCGCAGGTCTGCATTTTTTAACGAAAACTTCAAGGGTAATCGTGCCGCAGTGCAGCAACCGCGGCCAATATTCTTTAAATCGGCGGTGATTAACAGATAATTCAGCCGCATCGGGCAACGTAAGGGGGGCACGGTGAACTGATGCTTTTCTAAGACGTCAGGCGCAAGTTGTCAGCGTGCCCAAATATCCACATTGGCCGGTTCCCCTCCGAACTAGCTGTTAGGGAGGTACTTACAATGTCGAATTTCCACAAGGTTTTTCACTTGGCTGCGCTCGCTGCTGCAGGAGCGATTGTTATCGCTGCGACACAGGATTTGTCAGCCGATCCCGTTAGGGCACCGATCACGGCGAACTCTTTATCTATAGTGGCCGAGATCCCTTAGCTGACGGCGCTAGGCATTCGGTCGGTACCTCAGCATGGTTTCCGACGCCATTTCGGGTTCAATCGCCACGGTAAATACGGAAGAACTTGCAACAGCGACACCCGCCCCAAACCTTCCTTTCGACATGCCGGCGAACAGAACGGCGGGTCTGGCGAAACATAAAAGCCGAAGATCAAAGTTCATCACGGCGCTGCTCTCGGAGCAGGTTCATTAAAGTTTAATCGAGGTGAGAGTTTTTTCGCCCAAGTTGGAACTCATTGGCGATTTCGTGGTTAACCTTGCAACCGAGCGATGATCGCTTGGCGGTAAGTCTAGCTACCTAAATAGGAGTAAACAGTAATGAAACGTTTTCTTGGAACAACCGCTATCCTTCTCTCTTTGACAGGCCCAGCATTTGCTGCCTCGCACACTGCAAACGGCATTGGCGGCGCAGTGGTTGAGCCGTCTGATTTCTTTGCATCCGACCTCATCGGCATGCGCATCTACAACTCCGAAACTGAAATTGATGCGAACATGACAATCGCTAACGATGGCGAAAAAGAGTGGGATGACATCGGCGAAATCAACGACATTATCGTTGGTCAAGATGGTACAGTCAAAGCTGTAATTCTGGGCGTCGGCGGCTTTCTGGGCATGGGCGAACGTGATGTGACTGTCAGCATGGACGCTATCAAAGTTGTCCGTGAAGAAGGTGACAGCAATGATCGCTTTCTTGTCGTAATGACATCAAAAGAAATGCTGGAGCAGGCACCTGAATTCGACCGTGACATGGACGATGGCATGGAAAAAGCAGTCGATACTTCAGAAGCCAAAGCCGAAGATATGGCTGAAACTGCAGAAGTTAAGACAGAGCAAGCCGTCGCCGCAACAGGCAACGCTGTTTCCGAAATGGATCGCGACATGATGGATCGCCCCGCTGTGACACGTGACGGCTATCAAGATGTTGAATGGACTGAGCTGACCGCTGATGATCTGGAAGGCGCACGTATCTATGGCCCGAACGATGAAGATGTAGGCGAAATCGACGAATTGATCCTGAACGAAAACGGCCAGATCACACATGTCTTGGCAGATATCGGTGGTTTCTTGGGAATGGGTGAGCGCACTGTTAAGCTCTCCTTCGAAGAACTTCAGCTCATTCGCAACAACGACAATGATGTACGTATCTATGTCGACAGCACCGAAGAGACTTTGGAGCAGCTGCCAGAATACGAAGATTAATCTTCTTTTAAACTTGGTATAATATCGCTGGGTCGTCCTTAAATGGGCGGCCCATTTTCGTTGGTATTAAGAGGCTGATGAAAATCCAGTGAATGCACAACTTGCACGGTGCGCCGCATTTCGCTATCCCGTGGCCAATCTTAACCTTGTCGGAGAATACCACATGGCCAGACCCAAAATCGCGCTTATCGGCGCTGGGCAGATCGGGGGCACGCTTGCCCATCTCGCAGCAATCAAAGAACTGGGTGACGTCGTCTTGTTCGACATCGCCGAGGGCGTTCCGCAGGGTAAGGCGCTTGATATCGCTGAATCCGGTCCATCGGCAAAGTTCGACGCGACTATGTCGGGTGCCAATGACTATGCTGATATTGCTGGCGCTGACGTTTGTATCGTAACAGCTGGTGTTGCCCGCAAGCCGGGTATGAGCCGTGATGACCTGTTGGGAATCAACCTGAAAGTCATGAAGTCCGTCGGCGAAGGCATCGCAGCCCACGCGCCAAATGCTTTTGTGATCTGTATCACAAACCCGCTTGATGCGATGGTTTGGGCGCTGCGCGAATTCTCGGGCCTGCCACACCACATGGTCTGCGGCATGGCTGGCGTTCTTGATTCGGCGCGTTTCCGTCACTTCCTTGCAGCTGAATTCAACGTCTCGATGAAGGACGTAACCGCGTTCGTTCTGGGCGGTCATGGCGATACAATGGTGCCACTGACACGTTATTCAACAGTTGCCGGTATCCCGTTGCCTGATCTGGTGAAAATGGGCTGGACCACACAGGACAAACTGGACGCGATTGTTCAACGGACCCGTGATGGCGGTGCGGAAATTGTTGGTTTGCTGAAAACCGGTTCGGCATTCTATGCCCCCGCGACGTCGGCAATCGAGATGGCCGAAGCCTATCTGAAAGACCAAAAGCGCGTGCTGCCTTGTGCCGCATATGTTAATGGAGCTTACGGTCTGAACGGCTTCTATGTTGGTGTGCCAACCGTAATTGGTGCCGGCGGCGTAGAACGTGTTGTCGAGATCTCCATGGATAAAGACGAGCAGGCGATGTTCGACAATTCCGTGAAAGCTGTCAAAGGCTTGGTTGATGCGTGCAAGGGCATCGACGGGTCTTTGAGCTAAACATAGTTGGCAGGGTTTCCACTACCGGTTGCCCTGCTATCCTCTTTGGCCCTGACCAAACTATGAACGGCCGTTATCTGGCCTTACGATCCGATTTAAATTACACCAGTTGATCGGAATACGTCCCACACCAGTCAGCTTGAGCAGACAGGAAGGCCGGATTAGGCTCGTTTGTGATCACATGGAAAAAATTCGTGATCACAAATTCAAAAATGTTTTGAATAATCCTCACTTTTTCCGAAATTTGGTGCGCAAACATAGGCGAAACCAGACCTCTGTGCGTGACAGTATCGAAAATACCGTTATCTATAGGCAAAACGAGACGAGAAAAGGAATCCATCATGGCTGATGTGAACCGGGGCAACCGCCCGCTGTCACCCCACCTGACGATCTATCGCCCGCAATTAACGTCAATGACGTCAATCCTCACCCGTATTACAGGCAACGCAATGCTGGTTGCAGCGTTGTTGATCGTCTGGTGGTTCTTGGCTGCGGCAACCTCGCCCGAAGCTTTTGCAACAGCCAATGGATTTATCACCTCATGGTTTGGCGACCTTGTGATGTTCTTTTCGCTGCTGGGCCTGTGGTATCACACCTTGGCTGGCATTCGGCATCTGATCTGGGACAACGGTTATGCGTTGGATATCCCGACAGCTGAAAAGATGGGCTGGGCGGCTTTGGTCGGTTCGGTCGTATTGACCATCATCACCGCGCTGATCATTTAAGGGAAATAGACATGGCTTATTTGACAGATCGCAAACGCGCGCTTGGCCTGGGGTCGGCGAAATCCGGCACGGCACATTTCTGGGCGATGAAAGTCAGCTCGGTTGCCTTGCTGATCCTGATCCCACTTTTCGTCTTTACCTTCGGTGCGGCACTTGGCGGCACCTATGAAGAGGTGTTGGCCTATTACGCCAAGCCTTTCCCCGCTATTATTGCAGCGCTGACACTGACTGTTGGGTTCAAACACTTCAATGATGGTGTGCAGGTGCTGATTGAGGACTACGTTCATGGATTGTCGCAAAAGGTTGCTATCATCTTGATGACTTGCCTCAGCTACGGCGCGGCAGCGGTCGGGCTTTTTGCCGTCGCACGCATCGCGCTTTAACACAAATTTCGCACTACGGGAGACCGAGACATGGCTGCATATGAATATGAAACGCATGAATATGACGTGGTTGTTGTGGGGGCCGGTGGCGCTGGCCTGCGCGCCACACTGGGCATGGCAGAACAGGGGCTGAAAACAGCCTGCGTTACCAAAGTTTTCCCGACACGTTCCCACACAGTTGCGGCGCAGGGGGGCATCGCGGCGTCGTTGTCGAACATGGGGCCCGATAACTGGCAGTGGCATATGTATGACACCGTCAAAGGGTCTGACTGGCTGGGCGACACGGACGCGATGGAATACCTTGCCCGTGAAGCACCCAAGGCGGTTTACGAGCTTGAGCACTATGGCGTGCCGTTCTCGCGGACTGAATCGGGCAAGATTTACCAGCGCCCGTTTGGTGGTCACACCACCGAATTCGGTGAAGGTCCCCCCGTGCAGCGTACCTGTGCCGCCGCTGACCGCACCGGCCACGCGATTCTGCACACGCTTTATGGGCAATCGCTAAAGCACAACGCTGAATTCTACATCGAATATTTTGCCATTGATTTGATCATGTCCGAAGATGGCGTGTGTCAGGGCGTATTGTGCTGGAAGCTGGACGACGGCACCATGCACCTGTTCAGCGCCAAGATGGTTGTATTAGCGACGGGCGGCTATGGCCGCGCCTATTTCAGCGCGACGTCTGCACATACCTGCACCGGCGACGGTGGCGGCATGACGGCCCGTGCGGGCCTGCCCCTGCAGGATATGGAATTCGTCCAGTTTCACCCCACCGGCATCTATGGTGCCGGCTGCCTGATAACCGAAGGCGCACGGGGCGAGGGTGGCTATCTGACCAACTCTGAGGGCGAACGATTTATGGAGCGGTATGCGCCGACCTATAAAGACCTTGCCAGCCGTGACGTTGTTTCGCGCTGTATGACGATGGAAATCCGCGAAGGTCGTGGTGTCGGTGAAAATAAAGATCATATTCACCTGCACCTGAACCACCTACCAAAAGAGACGCTGGACCTGCGCTTGCCGGGCATTTCGGAATCAGCGCGTATTTTTGCCGGCGTTGACTTGACCAAAGAACCGATCCCGGTTCTGCCCACCGTGCACTATAATATGGGTGGCATTCCAACGAACTATTGGGGCGAAGTGCTGGCACCAACCGCTGACAAACCTGATAACGTCGCACCCGGTCTGATGGCTGTGGGCGAGGCTGGCTGTGCATCTGTTCACGGTGCAAACCGTCTTGGATCGAACTCGCTTATCGATTTGGTTGTATTCGGTCGTGCGGCTGCGATCCGCGCCAAAGACATCGTTGATCCGTCAACACCTGTGCCGACGCCAAACCAACGGTCGATTGAGGCCGCATTCAGCCGGTTCGATGGTCTGCGTTACGCCAAGGGCCACGTCGCAACCGCCGAGTTGCGCCTCGAGATGCAGAAAACCATGCAAGCAGACGCTGCCGTGTTCCGCACCGACAAGACTTTGAACGAAGGCAAAGAGAAGATGGACGAGGTTGCTGGCAAGATCGCGGACCTTAAGGTGACGGACAAGTCACTGGTCTGGAATTCGGATCTTATGGAAACGCTTGAGTTGACCAACTTGATGCCAAACGCTGTGGCGACGATCACTGCTGCAGCCGCGCGCAAGGAGAGCCGCGGGGCACATGCTCACGAGGATTACCCAGATCGCGACGACGAGAACTGGCGCAAGCACAGCCTTGTCTGGTTTAAGGGCAACGAAGCATCCTTGGGGTATCGCGGCGTGCACTTACAGCCTTTGACCAGCCACAACGACGGCGGCATCGACCTCAAGAAAATCGCGCCAAAAGCGCGCGTTTACTAAATTCACTGCTCCGGCCCGGTATTCATCGGGGCGGAGCGTTCCACAAACCAAAGGAAAGCCTGTGTCAGTAGCCGGATATTCTTTCGCCATCCTCATCTGTAGTTTGCGTAAAAGCGTACCGCGTCATGCGATGTTCGGTCTCGCATTGTTGGCCGTGGGTCTGTCGGCCTGCACCGAGGCGTCCCAGCGGGTTGATACGATCGCCCGCGAAGGTGCAAAAGGCGTTGTGACCGAAACTATCGCCACGCGGTTTCCCCAGGTCCCGAAGCAACTGATCACGCCGTTCACCGATTGCATCATCGACAATTCCGACGCAAACGAGATACGCGTTTTCGCGAAATCGGCAGTGATCGGGGTGGATGACACCACAGTCGCGACCGTGCGCACGGTATTGTCGCGCCCAGAAACGGTACGCTGCCTGTCACAAAACAGCCTTGGAATGACGGGAACACTTGGCTGATGGGGCGTGAGCGGGAAAGCAGAATGATGGCTGACCAGATCAAAGCGGCCGAAATGGACACCTTGCGTGCCCGTTACCGCGCAGGATCACCGCAAGAGCGGGCCAAGGTCAACGCAATGCTGGGCCCGGTCGAGATCGAATTCGCCGACATCAAAATGGTCGTGGATCCGCGCGACAATTATACTGAAACATGCATCTGGCTTGATGGTCACCCGCCCGAATTGAAATCTCTGGTGGCGTTGGTGCAACTGGTGGAAGACCGCAATGTGCTGGTGCTGGACATTGGCGCGAATTGTGGTGCCTTTACCCTGCCACTTGCCATTGCCGGGGGTGCCGGATCACGCGTTATCGCGTTTGAACCAAACCCGATCATGATTGGCCGCTTAGGTCTGAACATTCAGCTTAACAACCTGACCGAGGTTGTCCGGATCGAAGGATGCGCTCTCTCTGATCACGACGGGGAAGCGATGCTGAACTTTAGCGGAAATAACTATGGCCAGGCATCGCTAAAAGACGTGCGACGCCGGTTGCGTAATGGTGGCACTTTGGTCCCCACGCGGCCGCTTAGTCACTTTACGGATGCGTCCAAGAATCACGATTTCACGTTGTTGAAAATTGATATTGAGGGCGCGGAAGCAATGGTTCTAGACCCCATCTTAGACGACGCACAGACTGGCGGATGGCTGCCTGATGCGATCTTGATCGAGGTGCGGCATGCCGAGCAGTGGCAGACAGACCTTTGCGAAAAAATACTTGCCAGCGGTTTCGAAGAAACACTGCGGGCCGAAGGAAACGCGCTTTACTTGAAGAAAAACTAAGCGCCCGGATTTATTGAAAACGGGGTAACGCCCGGCAGACCAGGAGAAGCGATATGGTTCAACTCACGCTCCCAAAGAATTCCCGGATGACATCCGGCAAGACGTGGCCAAAGCCCGAGGGTGCAAAAAACCTCAAGCAGTTCCAAGTTTATCGCTGGAACCCCGATGATGGCAAGAACCCTGCCATCGACACGTATTTTGTTGATATGGACACCTGCGGCCCGATGATTTTGGACGCGTTGATCAAGATCAAGAACGAGATCGATCCGACCCTGACCTTCCGCCGGTCTTGTCGTGAAGGCATCTGTGGATCTTGCGCGATGAACATCGACGGGATCAACACGCTAGCCTGCACTTACGGCGTCGAGGAAGTTAAAGGCGCTGTTAAGATCTATCCGTTGCCGCACATGCCGGTGGTAAAGGATTTGATCCCTGACCTGACGCATTTCTATGCGCAGCACGCGTCGATCAAACCGTGGTTGGAAACCGAAACACCAGCACCCGCGAAAGAATGGAAGCAGTCGATCGATGACCGCGCCAAGCTGGATGGTCTATATGAATGTATCATGTGTGCGTGCTGTTCGACGTCTTGCCCAAGTTATTGGTGGAATGGCGACCGGTACCTTGGGCCAGCCGCGTTGCTGCATGCCTATCGTTGGTTAATCGACAGCCGTGACGAAGCCACTGGCGAACGGTTGGACGAACTTGAGGATCCATTCAAGCTGTACCGTTGCCACACAATCATGAACTGCGCCAAGACCTGCCCCAAAGGTTTGAACCCGGCGGCAGCGATTGCTAATATTAAGCTGATGATGGTTGAACGCACCGTCTAATCAGCATGGCCCACCCCGGTTTAGTCGGGGTGGGCTGGCGCTAACCCTATGCCCCTTATATTCCTCGCCTTTTTTGTCATATTCTTGATCGCCTCATATTTTCTGCGGCGCAAAGAAACTGCACGTGGGTGTCGTTGGCGCAAAGATAAAGCCCGCGACAAAGGTAACTTGTGCTTTTACTACTGTGTCGCTTGCAATGCAGAAACCTACACTTCCACAAAGGGCACCCCGAAGGATTGCAAATCCAAGGTGATTTCGCGGCCACTTTGAACGGGATCCTCGACACGGCCCTCGATCGTCGAATAGCCTTTATCATCAGACAGGGGGAACTATGACAGGCTCAAATTTCAAAGCGGATGTAATTGTTGTTGGCGCTGGCCTTGCGGGGATGGTTGCCGCACACGAGGCAATTTTGCGCGGGCGTCGGGTTTTGATGATCGACCAAGAAGGCCCGCAAAGTCTGGGGGGGCAGGCATTTTGGTCCCTTGGTGGGCTGTTTATGGTTGATACCCCCGAACAACGTCGATTGGGTATTCGCGACAGTCCCGAATTAGCGATGCGCGATTGGATGGGCTCTGCCCAATTTGACCGTCCCGAAGATGCGAACCCGCTTGCCTATGCCACCCGTTTTGTCGAATGGACCGCTGGTGATATGCGCGGATGGCTTCACGGGCTGGGCATGCGGTGGTTCCCTGTCGTCGGTTGGGCCGAGCGTGGCGGGGCAATGGCGGGTGGGCACGGAAATTCGGTACCTCGCTTTCATATTACTTGGGGAACCGGCACCGGCGTGGTTGCCCCTTTTGCCAAGCTGATGCAGGAACATGCTGCCGACGGACGCCTACAAATGGCTTTTCGTCACAGCGTTACCGCGCTTGAAGTATCAAATAGTGTCGTTACCGGTGTTACGGGTGATGTGCTTGAGGCGACCAAAAAACAGCGTGGACAGAGCACCAGCCGGTCGATCGTCGGCACATTCTGCCATCAGGCCGAGGCTGTCATTGTGACGACAGGGGGCATTGGGGCCAACCACGATCTGGTGCGCAAGCACTGGCCAACGGATCGCCTGGGCAAATCGCCAAGCCGGATGGTGTCGGGGGTGCCGGACTATGTTGATGGCAAGATGCATGCGATTGCAGCCAAGGCAGGTGCGGGGCTGATCAATGAAGACCGGATGTGGCATTATTGCGAGGGCGTCGAGAACTGGAACCCGATCTGGCCAAATCACGGCATTCGCATTTTGCCTGGCCCGTCCTCGATCTGGCTAGATGCCAAGGGCGACCGGATGGAGGCCCCCTGCATGCCGGGGTTCGACACGCTGTCGACGTTAAAGCGAATTCTGCAGGCCGGCGAGCACAGCTGGTTCATCCTGACACAAAAGATCATCGAAAAAGAATTCGCGCTGTCGGGGTCAGAGCAGAACCCAGATCTTACCGATGGTGGTTGGCGTGATGTACTAAAGGCGCGACTTGGCAAAGGGGCAACGCCGGCGGTCGAGGCATTCAAGGAAAAAGGCGCGGACTTCATTGTCGCGGATAACTTGGATGAACTGGTCGCAGGTATGAATGATCTGACCCCGGATCAGCCGCTTGATCTGGAAAAAGTGCGTAGCCAGATCGTGGCACGGGACGGTCAGTTGGATAACCCGTTTTCCAAGGATGCCCAGATAACGGCAATCCGTGGCGCGGGTGCCTATCGGGGCGACAAATTGATCCGCACGGCAAAACCGCACGCCATTCTGGACGCTGAAAATGGGCCGTTAATTGCAGTGAGGTTAAATGTTTTGACACGTAAGAGTCTGGGTGGCTTGCACACTGATTTACACGGCCGGGTGCTTACACCACAAGGCGAGGTATTGCAGGGTCTCTATGCCGCTGGTGAGGTTTGCGGTTTTGGTGGCGGGGGATATCACGGGTATAACGCGCTTGAGGGGACATTCCTGGGTGGATGTCTGTTCTCGGGGCGCATTGCAGGGAAAAACGCATGAATGAGCCTCAAGACTCAGCAGCACGGCGTGCAGTAAAACCGGTGATTTGCTATCCGGTAGACACACTTCCCATGCCGGATATGGCCGCGTACCAAGCTGCGCGTGAAACGATGACCAAGATCGACGAAGTTCTGGTGCCGCCGCGTGATGCGGCTTGCTTTGCTGTGCCAGCGGGCCACTTCTTCCGGATCGTCAGTGTCGAGGGCTCGCAGGTTGGCGATTTGAACTTGTGGGCGCGCGACAACCTGAATGAACGCTTCTATTCAGGCAAGACTCGCGCATTGCACGGCACACACATCACGACCGGCCAACGGATGTGGACAAGTTTTCCGTATCTGCGACCGATGGCTACAATTACTGATGATACGCTGGGTTGGTACGGCAAGGACGAATTTGGCGGATCGGTACATGACGTCATCGGCACCCGATGCGACCCGTATACGCATCACTTATTGGCGGGCGGGCAGTATCACCATTGCTGCCATTCAAATCTGACCCGCGCCTTGGCAAGCCATTTGGACGTATCAGTAGATCAGGCCGAACCTCATGTGCATGACGTGTTGAATGTCTTTATGTGCACTGGCTTTACCCGAGACACCGGCCAATACTTTATGAAGGCAAGCCCCGTCCGTCCCGGTGACTATCTTGAGTTCTACGCTGAGATTGATCTGCTGGGCGCGTTAAGTGCATGTCCGGGGGGCGATTGTTCGGACGAGCATTCATCCGATACCGCTGCCTGCTACCCGCTGCTGGTCGAAATATTTGCGCCAGATGCGGAACACATTCCGGCAGCTTCTGAACCTGTTCCCAACGGTTATGACAGGTCACACGGAACATGAACCCCGTGGCAGGGTTCACGTATCCTAAATAGGCCTATGCGTCGGCAAAGGCTGCTTGCAGCGCAATCTCGACCATGTCGCCAAAGGATTTTTCACGCTCGGATGCGGGGAGTGACTCACCTGTTTGCAAGTGGTCACTGACTGTGAGCACTGCCAAAGCGCGGCATTTGTGGCGGGCCGCCAAAATATAGAGCTCGGCTGCCTCCATCTCGACACCCAAGATGCCGTGACGTACCATTTGTTCATCCAGATCAGGGCGTTCGGCGTAAAACACATCAGATGAATAAATGCCGCCGACGTGGGTATTCGTACCCTTTTCTTTTGCTGCAGCAACTGCGGCCTGCAACAAAGACCAATCAGCGCATGGCGCATAATTCATTTCGCGAAAAATACCCGAGGAAGGCGACGTGATTGTGGTTGCGGTCATAGCGATAATGATGTCGCGAATTCCAACATGGGGCTGCATGCCGCCACACGATCCAATGCGGATCAATGTTTTGGCCCCATAGTTAGAGATCAATTCATTGGCATAGATGGAAAGCGACGGCATTCCCATTCCGGATCCCTGAATGGTGACACGGTGGCCATTCCAAGTACCGGTAAAGCCAAGCATACCGCGCACTTCGTTCACAAGCTTGGCATCTTTCAGAAAAGCTTCTGCCGCCCATTTTGCACGATAGGGGTCACCCGGCATTAAGACAGTTTCAGCGATCTCGCCCTTTTGGGCACCAATATGAATTGTCATTTTTGATAACTACCGTTCGATGTATAAGAGCGCCCCAGATTTGGGGCACTCTACTTTGCGCTACAGGTGTATTTTTAGATTGCCAGTTCGTCGGGCGTAGCGCCTTTGGCCGTCAGTTCACGATACCAGTTGGGTTGGCGGCCTTTGCCAGTCCAAGTTTGGGTTTTGTCAGCCGGGTTGGCGTATTTCGCTGATGTTTTGGCCCCTTTGGATTTCTTGATACCCGAAGACACTTCATCCAAAGAGAAACCAAATTCAGCCGCTGCTTTTTCAGCAGCTTTACGCGCTTCGACACGGTCACGTTCATACGCGGATTTAATTGCCGTTTTCACGTCTTCCAACAAAGCTTCAAGCTCTTTGTGAGACATGGAGTCCAGATTAATGCTCATTTTACTCGTTCCTATTCAGCAAGTGTAAATCCCCTGTACTCGAAAAGAATAAGTATAAAAAGACAATAAGCGATTAATCATATTACTCAGCTGCAATTGTATCCGGATCTGCAAGTATTACGATATCTTGCATGATCGTATTCAACTCAAAGTCTTTAGGCGTATAAACACGCGCTACACCCATTCCAAGAAGCCGAATTTTATCGTCTTCGGGGATAATACCGCCAACCACGACCGGGATTTGCCCAAGACCCGCCTGACGCATTTCTTTCATCAGGTCTTCGACCAGCGGGATATGAGACCCTGAAAGAATAGACAGCCCGACAACGTGATGATCACCGTCTTTTGCGGCTTTTACGATTTCAGTCGGTGTCAGTCGAATACCTTCATAGGTAATGTCCATGCCGCAATCGCGGGCGCGTACAGCAATTTGCTCTGCACCATTGGAATGGCCATCAAGCCCGGGTTTTCCAACGAGAAAGCTAAGGCGGCGGCCCAGACGGGTGCTGACTGCATCCACAGCCTCGCGCAGATCATCCAAACCTTCGGTCTTGTTCGACCGTCCCGCGGCCACGCCGGTCGGCCCGCGGTATTCGCCGTGCACGGCGCGCATTTGGGCAGCCCACTCGCCAGTGGTAACTCCGGCCTTGGCGGCGGCGATTGACGGCTCCATCACATTGCGCCCTTCGGCGGCGGCGGCGCGCAGATCGGCAAGTGCTTTGTCAACGGCAGCCTGATCACGGCTATTACGCCAAGCGTTCAGGCGGTTGATCTGGTCGGCCTCGACCGCTGGGTCAACGACCATGATTCCGCCATCGCCTGTCATAAGCGGCGATGGTTCGCCCTGTTGCCATTTGTTTACACCGACAACAATGGTTTCACCCTGTTCGATGCGCCCCAAACGTTCGGCATTACTTTCGACTAGCCGAGATTTCATATAGTCGATCGCGGAAATTGCACCGCCCATGCCGTCAAGATTGGCTAGCTCTGCACGCGCGCCTTCTTTTAACTCTTCGACCTTGCGATCGACAGCGGGGTTGCCATCAAACAGGTCGTCAAATTCGAGCAAGTCTGTCTCGTACGCCATGATTTGCTGCATGCGCATCGACCATTGCTGATCCCACGGCCGTGGAAGGCCAAGTGCCTCGTTCCACGCGGGCAATTGAACAGCGCGGGCTCGGGCATTTTTGGAAAGCGTGACGGCCAGCATTTCGATCAGAATGCGGTAGACGTTATTCTCGGGCTGCTGCTCAGTCAGGCCTAACGAGTTCACCTGAACACCATAACGGAAACGGCGGAATTTGGGGTCTTCGACGCCATACCTTTCCAAGCAGATCTCGTCCCACAGATCGCCAAAGGCACGCATTTTGCACATCTCGGTGACGAAACGAATACCTGCATTCACAAAGAACGAAATTCGACCAACCAACGTCGGGAAATCTTTTTCGGGGACGCGGGGGCGCAAAGCATCCAGAACGGCCGTCGCGGTGGCCAGAGCAAAAGCCAATTCCTGTTCGGGCGTCGCACCAGCCTCTTGGAGGTGGTAGGAACACACGTTCATGGGGTTCCATTTCGGCACGTTCGTATAACAATATTCGGCCACGTCGGCGATCATCTTTAGGGACGGGGCAGGGGGGCAAATATAGGTGCCGCGCGACAGATATTCCTTGATTAGGTCGTTTTGAACTGTCCCTTGCAGTGCGGATACATCCGCGCCCTGTTCCTCGGCCACGGCGATATACAGGGCCAACAACCAAGGGGCAGTCGCATTGATAGTCATCGAAGTGTTCATCTGCTCAAGCGGAATGTCTTTGAACAGCATCCGCATGTCGCCGAGATGGCTGACGGGCACGCCGACCTTGCCGACTTCACCGCGCGAAAGGATGTGATCGCTGTCATAGCCGGTCTGTGTTGGCAGATCGAAAGCGACGGAAAGGCCGGTCTGACCTTTTGCCAGATTGCTGCGATACAGCGCATTGGATGCCTCGGCAGTGGAGTGTCCAGCATAAGTGCGGATCAGCCAGGGACGGTCTTTGGTTTGTTGCGACATGGTGCGGCCTCTCGTGAATCGGTCGGGTAATATAATTACGCTGACAGACTGATACTTGAAACAATCGGGCAGTGTCAATTCGCTGCAATGCGGCATGATCGCATCGATAAGGGGGGGAGGTCCATATTATTAACGGGGCGGCCTTAAATAAACAGTAGTTGCCGGATCTGTGGTCATCTCTTATTTGCACCAGAGGTTAAACCAAGCCGGAAATTAATAGTTTTCCATTGCTCAGCCCCGTTTGCTTCTGCAAGTGTGATCCGATGACGCAGACCGTTGAACTTCCTATCTGGCTATTTGTCGTGATTTTGCTTTTTGCGACAGTCACTGCACTAAGCCATTTCTTATTGCCTTCGGTCCGCTGGTTCTTTCGGTTGCGCCTTGAACGCGCCGTGGCCCGGCTGAACAAGCGCCTGACGCGCCCGATTGAGCCGTTCAAATTGGCCCGTCGCCACGACATGATTCAACGCCTGATCTATGATCCGCAGATCAGCCAAGCAATTGCCGATCACGCCCGCGAAGAGGGCATTCCTGAAAACGTGGCGTTCGAACAGGCGCGGCGCTATGCGAGAGAGATTGTGCCCAGTTTTAGCGCATTCGCCTATTTCAGCTTTGGCATCCGGCTTGCCCGGTTTTTAGCAAATACGCTTTACGAGGTGCGCACTGGCAAGGACAACGCCGCTGTCATTGAAAAGATACCCGGTGATGCGACCGTGATCTTTGTCATGAATCACCGCAGCAACATGGACTATATGTTGGTGACCTATCTGGCGGGCGAGGCATCGGCGCTAAGCTATGCGGTGGGGGAATGGGCGCGGGTTTGGCCGCTTAGCCGGTTGATAAGATCGATGGGGGCCTATTTCATTCGTCGCAAATCCCGTGGTGCGCTGTATCGCAAAGTCTTGGCGCGCTATGTTCAAAAGGCAACCGAAGGCGGCGTGACCCAAGCGGTGTTCCCAGAAGGAGGGCTAAGCCTTGATGGAAAGTTGATGCCGCCAAAAATGGGATTGTTGGGCTATGTTGTTGGCGCTGATCTGACCGACCGTGATGTGGTGTTTGTGCCAGTCGCTATTAACTATGATCGGGTTCTTGAAGACCGGGTTTTGATCGAAGCGAACCTTGCCGGCACGAGGCGTTTCAGGGCGCGTATATCAGTGATCCTGATATTCATTCTACGCAAAACATGGTTGCGGATCCGTGGCAAGTTTATGCGCTTTGGCGAGGCGGCTGTGGTTTTTGGCGAACCCGTACCGTTGCGCGACTATGGTAATAAGCCGGATGTCGATCAATTAGCCCAAGATTTGATGGGACGGATTGCAAGCGAGATGCCGTTGCTACTTGTGCCGCTGATGGCCCATATCATGGTGTCGGCCAAAGGCCCGCTGACAGGGGATGCGCTGAAAACCGAAATGGCGCGACTTCTGGAAAAGGCTAAGAAAGCGATCGATATCCCTCACGCTGATTTTGACGAGGCTGTTCTTAAAGCAAGAGAACAACTAGTACAGCGTGGGATGGTGCTTGCAGTCGACGGGAAGTTCGCCGCAGCCCCTGATGAAATGCCGATCTTGAACTACTACGCTAACTCGATTGCACATTTCTTTATTTAGGCGCGCTTGGCCTCAAATTTGCTGCAGGTGCAAAGTTATAAAATTACAAATTTGGACCAATTACGGTTGCATTGTTGCGTTAGGGGCAATATCCCCGTTTTAGACGCCGCGATTCTGCACTGCGGCACAAACTAATTCTGATAGTGGAGACACGCATGGCCCTGGACACCAATATCGCGCAATACGACGCACCGGAAAAAGACTTGTACGAAATCGGCGAAATCCCTCCGATGGGGTATGTACCTAAGAAAATGTACGCTTGGACCATTCGCCGCGAACGTCATGGTAACCCAAACACCGCGATGCTGGAAGAGGTGGTGGATGTTCCAACGCTCGACAGCTACGAGGTGCTGGTTCTGGTGATGGCTGCCGGCGTAAACTATAACGGTGTATGGGCTGCCTTGGGTAAACCCATCAGCCCGTTCGACGGCCACAAGCAACCCTTTCACATCGCCGGTTCGGATGCTTCGGGGATCGTTTGGGCGGTGGGCGACAAGGTGAAACGCTGGAAAGTCGGCGACGAAGTTGTGATTCATTGCAACCAAGACGACGGCGACGACGAGCACTGCAACGGCGGCGACCCGATGTATTCGCCCAGCCAACGCATCTGGGGCTACGAAACCCCCGACGGTTCATTCGCACAGTTTACTAACGTGCAGGCGCAGCAGCTAATGCCACGGCCCAAGCACCTGACCTGGGAAGAGTCCGCCTGTTATACGCTTACGCTGGCCACGGCATATCGTATGCTATTCGGTCACGAACCACACGACCTGAAGCCTGGCCAGAACGTTCTGGTTTGGGGCGCATCGGGTGGTCTGGGATCCTATGCGATCCAGTTGATCAATACCGCAGGTGCAAATGCGATCGGGGTTATCTCGGACGAATCAAAGCGTGATTTTGTCATGGATTTGGGTGCCAAAGGCGTTCTGAATCGCAAAGACTTTACCTGCTGGGGCCAGATGCCCACAGTGAACACGCCAGAGTACGCCACCTGGTTCAAAGAGGCCCGCAAGTTTGGCGCGGCGATCTGGGAAATCACTGGCAAAGGCGTGAACGTCGATATGGTGTTTGAACACCCCGGCGAGGCGACCTTCCCTGTCTCCACATTCGTCTGCAAAAAAGGTGGTATGGTTGTAATCTGCGCGGGTACATCCGGTTTCAACCTGACATTTGACGTGCGCTATATGTGGATGCACCAGAAGCGTCTGCAGGGCAGCCACTTTGCCCACTTGCAGCAGGCATCCTCGGCGAACAAATTGATGCTTGAGCGCCGTTTGGACCCATGCATGTCCGAAGTGTTCACATGGAATGACTTGCCCGACGCACACATGAAAATGTTGGCCAACGAGCATAAACCAGGAAATATGGCTGTTCTTGTTCAGTCGCCAACGACCGGTCTGCGTACTTTGGAAGACGCGCTGGAAGCCAAGAAATAAGCAAGCAGTTTCCAATTTGGAAACAATCACCCGCGAATCGGCTTTCCGTTTCGCGGGTGATTTGCGTTTCGCGACAGGTCTTTTTGAAACAACAACTTGCCTGACAGCCAACCCGCTAGAAATGGGGAGTTGGAAAACGCGAATATGCGAAAATTTTGGCACATGATATGGTTGTATTAATCATTATTTAACTAAAAAAGTGAGAATCTTAACATGCAAAGTGACTGGATATTGGACGTTCTCACGGATCTGAAAACTTTCGCGACAATCAACGGCTTTCCCGCTTTGGCGGAACAGCTGGACGATACCGCGATTGTAGCTCTGGCCGAGATCTCCGCCCGTAAAGATAGGACTGGACAGAAACTACATGGTAATGATCTCTCCCAAGTTAGACCAGATATTGGAGGCACTGGAACAAACCGCCACGTTTGAGGGGCTTCAAAAAGCCAGCGAAGCGTTGCGCGACCACTATGGCGTTGCGCATGTCGTGTATCACTGGGTTGATTCAGCAGGCGATCAATATGGTTGCGGTACATATTCCGAGGCATGGCAGCAGCGCTATTTAGCCCAGAACTATTTGCGTACCGACCCGGTCGTTTCGGGATGCTATCAGCGGTTTCATCCAGTTGACTGGAAGCGGTTGGATTGGACCAGCAAAGCCGCGCGCGCATTGCTTTTGGAGGCTATTGAATATGGCGTTGGCAATCAGGGTTTTAGCGTCCCAATCCGCGGACCCAACGGACAATTTGCGCTTTTCACGGTCAACAACTCTTGCAGCGATCCCGAGTGGGAGGCCTTTGCCGAAGCCAACCGCCGCGACCTAATCCTGATCGCGCATTATTTTAATGAAAAGGCGCTTGAGCTTGAGCCGGGTCGGACCCCTGGTGTTGCCCAAGCACTATCGCCACGAGAAATCGATGCAATGACGTTAATTGCGATTGGATATAACCGAGCCCAAGTCGCGGACACGCTTTCGATTTCTGAGCATACTTTACGTGTCTATATTGAAAGCGCGCGTTTTAAATTGGGGGCACTTAATACAACTCATGCTGTAGCGCGCGCGCTAAGCCGCGGGCTGATTGTTGTTTAGCGAATGGTGAAGGGACCAGCCCCGCCTTTTAAGTCCACTTGGAACGATACGTTGCTATTTCGGTTGTTTGTGCGGTCGTTGACATCGGGCGGCGTTAAATAAGCGGCTTGTATATCGGTCCCTAGTTTAGCTAGGGGGCGCGGCAAATCATGCTGAGATACATTTACGGTGACGAACTGATTGATTATCCAAAACTTCGCGACAGCATGTTTCGAGACAGAGCAGCACAATTCAAGGACCGTTTGAATTGGGATGTCTGTGTTGACCCAGAGGGTTTCGAAAAAGACGAATATGACGCGCTAAATCCGCTGTACGTAATCTGGGAATTGCCCGACGGGATACATGGGGGATCCATGCGGTTTTTGCCAACCACGGGTCGGACGATGGTGAACGAACACTTCGCCGACCTGTTGGAAGGGCCAATTTGCAGCCCGCTGATTTGGGAATGCACCCGGTTTTGCCTGAACAGGGATGCATCCGCTCATGCGGCGGCCGCGCTGATGCTGGGCGGCGGCGAGATCATGCAGGGCTTTGGTATCGCACATTTTGCGGGTGTCTTTGATGCGCGAATGGTGCGAATTTATCGGATGACCGGGTCCTCGCCCGAAATATTAGGCAGCAGCGGCGACGGAACGTCAAAGATCAGTGTGGGGCTTTGGAGCTTTGACGAAGCTGCGCAAGCGCGTGTGGCGGAGCGGGCCGGTATTTTGCCGCAGCAATCCGCTGAATGGTTTCAACAGCGGTTTGGCCCCTCTTTTCCGATGAAGGCTGCGATTAACAGCTAAGCTGTCTGGCCCCCGGCGCGGCCCTGATTTAGGGTCGCGCCATGACAGCACCTACGCTTACCTATTCAGATGATCAGGCCGCCGCCTACGACAGCGTCGTTGAAATGTTGCGTCTTGCTGGGATCAATTTGGAGGACAGCCTGCTGATGCCCCCCGCCGGGGGCAAGGATCAGGTGATGGCCGTGACCGGAAAGGCCGGATCGGGCAAAACGCTTCTATTGGCAGAGCTTTATAAAGCGCTAGAAGCGGCTGGCGTTGATATCGTCTCTGGCGATTATGAATCCCGCAAACGCAAGGACAAGCGGTCGCTTGCGATTTTGGCCCCCACCAACAAGGCGGCGTCTGTGTTGCGCCTGCGGGGCGTCCCGGCGACGACGATCCACCGCATATTGTACACACCTGTCTATGACCCTGAATTTGAACGCATCGCTGAATGGCTGGCTGGCAATGGAGAACGTCCGGTGATTGAGGGCATGAACGAGGTTTCGCTTGATCGGGCGGAAGCTTTTTATGCCAACAACAAGTCGATTCCGGGTGCGTTGGCGGCGGCGGGCTTGCGGGGCAGTGATTTCATTACAGGTTGGAAACGCCGCGAAGAACCTTTGGACATTGGTTTAGTCGATGAAAGTTCGATGCTGGATGACAAGCAGTTCGAGGATCTGAAAGAGATTTTTCCGACGCTGCTGCTGTTTGGTGATCCGGCGCAGCTGGCCCCGGTTGGACAATCCGGCACAATGGTGTTCGAGAAACTGCCGGAAAACCGTGTTCTGAACCTTAGCCGTATTCACCGTCAGCAGGCCGACAACCCCATTCTGGATCTGGCCCACGCGCTGGCAGACCCTGATCTGACATTCGAGCAGTTTGAACGGATGGTCGAGGCTGCCTCCAAGAAAGATGAACGCGTGGTCTGGGGCCAACGGGTCGAGGTGGATTTGATGGCGCGGTCCCCCGTTTTGGTATGGCGCAATGCTACGCGCATTCGTCTGATCAATGCTTTCCGGTCTGTTCATGGCGCACCAGAGGATGCGCTGCTGGAAGGAGAGCCGTTGATTTGCGATGGAATCGAACTGCCGCTCAAGCATCGCAAGAAACGGTTGGACCTTGAGGCGCGTGGCTTGATCAAAGGCGCGCAGGTGATTTATCTGGGCAATGGCCGCAAGCCGGGGTTTAGCCGCTTGCATGTGATGGGGGCAGAAGACCCGCAGATTTCAGCGGCGTCTATTGTGAAGATCGAGAAGCCGGGCGAGGAAGAGCCCTTTATTCCCTTTGCCGCGCGGATGGGGGCCACATTCCTGCATGGCGCAGCGGTGACCATTCACAAGGCCCAAGGGAGCCAGTGGGATACGGTTCAGGTGTTTGCCCCAGATCTATATGCAGCCGCGCGTATGGGGCGTTCAGAGGCGGGGCAACCCTTGTGGAAGCGCCTGGCCTATGTGGCGATTACACGGGCGCAGGAGCGGCTGATTTGGGTGGTGCGCAATCGTCTGTCAAAACCGAGCGGCATGTTGCGTGTGGATGATCTGCGCGCCGTCGCGGCGGCACCGCTTAGCCTGGATGTGCAGGCGGAGGAGGAAGTTTGAAAACGATTCTGATCACTGGGGCAAGTTCTGGCATCGGGCGGGCCACCGCAGAGCTGTTTCTGGAAAATGGGTGGCGTGTCGGATTGATTGCGCGCCGCGCCGACCGTCTGGCCGAAATCGTTGATGCGCACCCCAAAGCTGTGGCGCTGCCTGCGGATGTAACAGATGCAGCCGCAATGCGCACCGCGTTCGAGACCTTTGGTCATATCGACGTGTTGTTCAATAACGCGGGGCTATTTGGTGTGTCCGGCCCCATTGACGAAATCCCGCTCGAGGTTTGGACCGAGGTGATGCAGGTCAACATCAATGGCATGTTCATTGCAGCGCAACTGGCGTTTGAGCAGATGCGCAAACAGGCGGGCGGCGGGCGCATTATCAACAATGGGTCGTTGTCGGCCTATGTGCCGCGCCCCGGTTCGGTTTGCTATACCATGAGCAAACATGCGGTGACGGGTCTAACGCGCACGCTGTCGCTGGATGGGCGACCGTTCAACATCGCATGCGGGCAGATTGACATTGGCAATGCAGAAAGCGAACTGGTCGCAGACCTAAAGGCGGCCAACCCTGATATGGATACAATGGATGTAAAACACGCGGCGTCATCGGTCCTGCATATGGCGCAAATGCCATCCGAGGCGAACGTACAATTCATGACCGTGATGGCGACGAAAATGCCTTATATCGGGCGCGGTTAACGGCGGATCATTGCAAAGGCTGCCGACGCCAGCCATCCGGCAGCGATAGCAATGGCCAGCGACAAAAGGCCGTAGATCAACGATTGTTCGCGTGACAGGTTGTACAACCAACGCTCCAACCCAACCTTGCGCACGTCAATCAACGTCTCGTATTGCGCGACGACATTCCCGTTACGTGTCAGGAAAATCCGTGTGCCGTAATCGCCTTCGACCAAGGCGGCAGGCAGTTGGACAGTCGCCCGGAACAGCGTCTGCTGGTCGACGGTCACACCCGTTTCGTTCAATTGGTACTGGTTGGCTTTTGTCCTGATACGGATCAACGCCTCGGTGAAGGCGGCGGAATTCGCTATGCTCATTGGCGCGCCAACCGATCTGATCGCTCGTGGGACCGATATTTTATGGCGCAGGTCCTCGACCCGGCTTAAAACATCACGCAAGGGGCCGCTGGTTGCGACTGCATAAAAGCTGGGCGCGCGGTCAACCTCGACCGCGTCAGTGTTTATCCAAATCCCGAACTTCTTTTCCTTGCGGCGGACCACGACCGGCTTTGACGGGCCAGACACTGTGACAACCACCTGCAATTCCGACGTATCGGGAATGGGCGTTTCACGTTTCACGGCTCCGAAAATGATAATCTCGGACCCATTAAAATTTGTGGCGATAGATACTTCGGTTTGGTTCAAACCCAAAACGATGTCCTCTTCGGCCTGTGCCACTGACCAAGATGCCAAACAGGCAAGGAGCACCACAAAACACCGCCGGATCATGACGTGAACCCGATAGAGTAAAGCTCGGACGGTTGCAGCAGCAGATCCGCAGCCAGCTTTCCGCAGACGGCAAGAACCAGAAGGGCCAAGAGAATGCGCAACTGTTCGGCCTTTAGTTTCGTGCCAAGGGACGTACCAAATTGGGCACCAATCACGCCACCGATCAACAGCAAAACTGCCAGAACGATATCGACGGTATAGTTGGTTGTTGCGTGCAGCAGCGTAGTAAAAGCGGTCACGAACAAGATCTGGAAAAGCGATGTTCCGACCACCACTTTGGTCGGCATGCCCAGAAGATATATCATCGCCGGAACCATGATAAAGCCACCGCCAACACCCATGATCGCTGCCAGAAGGCCGACGAATGCCCCAACAATCAGGGGCGGAATAACCGAGATATATAATCCCGTGACCCGAAACCGCATCTTGAAGGGTAGCTTTTGAATCCAGGTGTGTTTCTTGCGCGGTTGGCGTTTGCCTGAACGGGTTTTGTACAAGGCGTTAAGCGATTCAATGAACATCAACCCGCCGATGATCCCCAGAAAGATCACATAGCAAAGGTTAACGAGCAAATCGACTTGTCCAAGCGATTTCAGATAATTGAAGATGCTGACACCCCCGGCGGCCCCGACAAGGCCCCCGATCAGCAAAACGGTGCCCATCCTCAGATCAACGGTTTTCCGCTTGAGATGGGCCAGCAGGGCCGAAACGGAAGACGCGACAATCTGGTTCGCACCGGTGGCCACAGCGACCGCTGGCGGTATGCCGATAAAGAACAAAAGCGGCGTAATCAGAAACCCGCCGCCCACGCCAAACATGCCAGAAAGTATGCCCACAATGCCGCCCAAGCCCAAAAGCAGGAACGCGTTGACCGAAATTTCGGCAATGGGCAGGTATATTTGCATATATGCTGTTAGCCTGATTTGCGCATTAAAATCAATTGTAGTTACTACGCTGCGGAAAGTTTACAGCAGCGCAGAGCAGGTCAGCGTTCTTTCACGTAAGGCTGTCCGCCCGCGCGGGGCGGAATGGCTTTGCCGACAAAACCGGCAAGGATGATCACCGTCATGACATAGGGTAGGGCACCCAACAACTGACCCTGCACCTTGATACCGATCAATGCTTCGATCACGTCAGGGCGTGTCTCCAGGGCACCGAAAAGCCCAAACAGCAGTGTCGCCCAAAGCGCGTACCAAGGTCGCCACTTGGCAAAAATCAACGCCGCCAGCGCGATATAGCCACGGCCTGCCGACATGTCCTTGATAAATCCGGCCTGCAGGGCGGTGCTTAGATAAGCACCAGCAATGCCACACAGAACGCCACAGATACACACGGCGGCATATCGCAGCCCGATGACTGAAACGCCGGCTGTGTCCACGGCTGCAGGGTTTTCGCCCACAGCGCGCAGGCGTAGGCCAAACCGAGTACGATACAGCAGCCACCACGTCAGCGGCACAGCGGCAAACGCGGCATAAACCAAGATCGAATGCCCCGAGATCAGTTCTGCATAAAGCGGGCCAATGATCGGCAGTGGCTCAATCGTGTCAGCAAACGGCAGGGTGATCGGATTAAACCGCGCGCCCCCGATTAGCGACGGTGTTCGCCCGCCTTGTTTGAACCAGTCTTGGGCAATCAGCACCGTCAGGCCCGCAGCAAGAAAGTTGATCGCCACGCCGGAGATCAGCTGGTTGCCGCGAAATGTGATCGACGCGAGCCCGTGCAGCAAACTCAACGCGAGTGAGGCGGCAATCCCCGCAAGCAGGCCAAGCCACACATTGCCCGACAACGCGGCAACCGCAGCCGAGAAAAACGCTGCCGCCAGCATTTTGCCATCCAGCCCGATGTCGAAAATTCCTGCGCGTTCAGAAAACAAGCCAGCCAGACAGGCCAACAGCAATGGCGTTGCAAGGCGAACCGTGCTGTCCAACAGCTGGATTAGGGTCATGTAATCCATTATTCTGCTGGCCCCACCGGTTTGCGTTCAGGTTTGGGTGCGCGGGCGTTTCGAATCCCAAGAAAGATTTTCTCGAGCGGCATTCGCACCATGTTATCCAGCGCGCCAGTAAACAGGATGACCAGCGCCTGAATAACAACAATCAACTCGCGCGGGATGGACGTCCAAAGGGCCAGCTCCGCACCGCCTTGATACAGAAACCCGAAAAGAATCGCGGCCAGAAAGACGCCAAAAGGATGGCTGCGGCCCATGAGCGCCACTGCGATACCGATAAACCCTGCGCCTTCGGTCGCGTTCAGAACCAGCCGTTCGGCTTCGCCCATGACGTTGTTGATAGCCATCATGCCCGCCAGCGCACCGGAGATAATCATCGCGATCATTGTGATCTTAACGGGGGAAATCCCAGCGTATTTTGCGGCGGATTCCGATTGCCCGTAAGCGCGGATTTCATACCCTAGGCGGGTGCGCCAAATCAGCACCCATAAGAATATGCAGGCTGCAATGGCAACCAAAAGCGAGATATTCGCAGGCGCTGCCTTGGAAAAGTTGATCCCGATGGGGGCTAGCAGGTCATGCAAAGTTGGCAATTTGGTGGCGTCCGGAAAACGCGCGGTCGCCGGGTCCATGCTGCCTTTTGGACGCAGCATATTAACCAGGATATAATTCAGGACAGCCGCCGCGATAAAGTTGAACATGATCGTGGTGATGACGATATGGCTGCCGCGTTTGGCTTGCAAAAAGGCTGGGATCGCTGCCCAAGCGGCCCCAAAAAGCGCAGCCATCGTCGTGGCACCGATCAACGCCAGCGACCAATGCGGCCAAGGTATGTAGAGGCAGGCCAGCGCAACACCCAAGCCGCCCAGCATCGCCTGACCTTCGCCGCCGATGTTGAACAGTCGTGCGTGAAATGCAATCGCGACGCATAGTCCGGTGAACATGAAGTTCGTCGCGTAATACAGCGTATAGCCCCATCCATAGGTGCTGCCCAAGGCCCCAGAGACCATCAATTTTACCGCAGCAACCGGGTCTTCGCCGATTCCCAGAATTACTAAGGCTGACAGGGCCGCCGCCAAGGCTAGCGAGATAAGGGGCACAAGGACGACCTCGGCCCATTTTGGCATGACGTCCATTCTAGACCCCTATCTTTGCATCAGCTTCAGTATCGGTGATCCCGGCCATCATCAGGCCCAACTCTTTTTCATCCGTCGCCGACGCATCGCGCACACCCATAACCTGCCCGTCGAACATCACAGCGACGCGGTCGCTTAGGGCCAGAATTTCTTCGAGCTCGACAGACACCAGCAGGATCGCTTTGCCTTGATCCCGTAGCGCCACAATTTGTTGATGGATAAATTCGATGGCACCGATGTCCACACCGCGCGTCGGTTGACCGATCAACAAAAGGTCGGGGTTGCGTTCGATCTCGCGGGCCAGAACGATCTTTTGTTGGTTGCCGCCGGAAAAATTCTTGGCCGCCAGTTTCGGGTTCGGGGGACGCACATCGAAACGTTCCATCTTTTTTACGGTATCAGCCTTTATCGCGGCGTTGTCCATTAGAAGGCCGCTGCGATAGGCGGGGTCTTTGTGATAGCCAAACGCGGTGTTTTCCCAAGCGTGAAAATCCATAATCAGACCTTCGCGCTGGCGATCTTCTGGCACGTGGGCGATACCATGATTGCGCCGTGACTGACCGTCGGAATGTTTGCCTGTCAGGTCCAGCGCTTGGCCTTTGACCCGCACCGACCCAGTTCCAGTTTGGTACCCGCCTAACACCTCGAGAAGTTCAGACTGCCCATTGCCAGCCACACCTGCGACGCCCAGAATTTCACCTGCCCGAACCTGCAAATCGATGCCGCGCAGACGTTCGACACCTTTTTCGTCAACGACGCGCAACCCTTTGATGTCCAAAACCACCTCGCCGGGCTGGGCGGGCTTTTTATTCACGCGCAGCAGAACTTTGCGCCCGACCATCAGTTCGGCGAGTTCTGCTGGGGATGTTTCGGACGTCTTTACGGTCGCGGTCATCTCGCCGCGTCGCATGACTGATACGGTATCCGTCGTATCCATAATTTCGCGCAGTTTATGCGTAATCAGAATGATGGTTTTCCCCTCGGACCGCAGCCGCCCCAGGATGCGGAATAACTGATCTGCCTCGGCAGGGGTCAGCACGCCAGTCGGTTCATCCAAAATCAGAATATCAGCCTGCCGGTACAGTGCTTTCAGGATTTCGACCCGCTGCTGCATGCCAACACCAATGTCTTGGATCAGTGCGTCCGGATCAACCTTGAGGCCATAGTCATCGGCCAGCTTCAAAAGGCTTTTGCGGGCCTTGGCAAGAGATGGTTTTAGTAACCGTCCGTCTTCGGCACCTAGAATAACATTCTCGAGCACCGTAAAATTCTCGACCAGCTTGAAATGCTGGAACACCATCCCAATGCCTGCGGCAATCGCGGCCTGGCTGTCAGGGATATCTGTCTTTTTGCCACTGATGAAGATTTCGCCCTTATCGGCTTTGTAAAAGCCGTAAAGGATGCTCATCAACGTGGACTTGCCCGCGCCGTTTTCACCGATGATCCCATGGATCGTGCCGGGCATAACGCGAATGGAAATGTCTTTGTTGGCCTGCACCGGGCCAAAGGCCTTGGAAATGCCCTTTAGCTCAATGGCTGGAGCGGCAGTTGCCTGCCGCTCCACGTTTGTCGTGTCGTTCACGTTCAGAAGCTCAACGCTGGGCAGGTATCGTCGGACATGTAGTCGTGGACCATCAATGTGCCATCCGCGATTTGTGCAGATGCTTCTTCGACAATGGCCTGCATGTCAGCCGTCACGATGTCTTTGTTGTATTCGTCCATCGCATAGCCAACGCCACCATTGGCGATGCCCATAACGTTAAAGCCTTTTTCCATGCCGGGGCCGTCAATCATCGCTTGATAAACAGCGTTATCAACGCGCTTGAGCATGGAGGTCAGAACTTTGCCCGGGTGCATGTAGTTTTGGTTGCTGTCCACACCGATCGACAGGATGTCTTCGTCTGCGGCGGTTTGCAGAACGCCAACGCCCGTACCGCCAGCCGCAGCATAGATTACGTCAGCGCCTTGGCTGATCTGTGCTTTGGTCAGCTCGGAACCCTTTACCGGGTCATTCCATGCAGATGGCGTTGTTCCCGTCATGTTGGCAATAACCGTCGCGTCTGGGTTGGCTGCCAACACACCTTGGGCATAGCCACAGGCGAATTTACGGATCAGCGGGATATCCATGCCGCCGATAAAGCCGACTGTGTTGGATTTGGACGCCATCGCAGCCATCATGCCAACCAAGTACGAGCCTTCGTGTTCGTTAAACACAACCGAACGCACGTTCGGCGCGTCAACAACCATGTCGATGATGACAAAATCGGTTTCTGGATAATCACCCGCAACTTGGCCAAGTGCGTCACCAAAGGCGAAGCCGGTCATGACGATCGGGTTGGAACCTGCTTCTGCAAAGCGGCGCAATGCCTGCTCGCGCTGTGCTTCGGATTGCAATTCGATCTCGCGGAACGTCTCGCCTGTTTCTTCGGCCCAACGCTGTGCGCCGCTGAATGCTGCCTCGTTAAAGGATTTGTCGAACTTGCCGCCAAGGTCAAAGATCAAAGCTGGTTCAGCCAGTGCTGCTCCAGCGCCAAGGGCTGTAACAGCAGCGGCACCAAGAAATTTGGTCATTAGGGTCATGGAGTGTCTCCCAAGTTTTGTTGTGTTGGGGTCTGGCGCAGTGCCACACCCGGTCGCGGGTCTGCGCCCGTCGATCAGATATACGATACTGCGTAGCGGGTGGCCGGGGTCAACCGGATTCTCGGCTTTAGGGGGCAGAATCAGGCGAATGACCACGCGTTAAGGTTTTCGATAGGGTCAAAGCATCAACCGCCAACCCATCTTTGCGCAGGTAATAGCGCCGCCTTACGCCGATCTGTTGAAATCCAAGGCTTTGGTAAAGCGCAATTGCAGCGCTATTGTCGGCGGCCACCTCAAGAAAGGCAGTGTTGGCACCATTGGCAAGCCACCGGTTCATCAAGCGCCGACCTATGCCCTTATTCTGATAGGCGGGATCAACGGCAATCGTCAGCAATTCCGCTTCACCGGCTATCAGCCGGGTCAAGGCAAATCCGCCGGTTTCGTGGAATGCTGTGATCAGGGGCGACACCAACAGGTCCGAAATCTCGCTGGCGGTCCAGCTGCGATCCTGCAGAAACGCGGCTGCATGGATTTGGGCCATTTGGTCAGGGGTCACGGTAGAATGGTGGGGGGCGCATCGCGTGCGGGGGCTGCATCGGCTGGGCGCAGATACAGCGGGGCAGGGCGCGGGTTGTCTTGGGATGCACGGCTGGCTGCGATATGCGCGATGGCATCAGCCAGCGGCATGCGCGAAGCAGAACTAGTGCCGTTGCACAAGGCTGCGATCATATCGGCCTGAAAACCGATACATGTCGGATCGGCCCTCGACGGGATTGTCGGCAGGTCATCAACGCTGCACAGGTCCGGCGGACGATCATCCAGCGTACCAAAAACCTGAACGAACATTTTGTCTTGGCGGGCATCGACGGTGGCGATAACCACGCCGTCTGTGCCATAGGCCAATGCCTCGAGCTGTGAAACGCCAATGGCCGGAATTCCAAGCCCCAAGGCCAGCCCCCGTGCGGCCGAAACGGAAATCCGGATGCCGGTAAAGTTGCCAGGCCCGACCCCCACGCCAATCGCGGTCAAATCGTGGTATGCCACACCCGCCTGCGCCAACACGTCGCCGCAAAGGCCCAGCAGGCGTTCGCCTTGCCCTTTGGCCATGGGTTCGACGATGCTTGCCACGATCTGGTCGCCCGACAGCAAAGCGGCCGCACAATGTGCGGCCGATGTGTCAAACGCCAGTATAAGCGGCTTTTTAGGCAACCGGGCGTACCTCGGTTACTTCGGGGATATAGTGGCGCAGCAGGTTCTCGATACCCATCTTCAGTGTCAAAGTGGACGATGGGCAGCCCGCGCAGGCCCCTTGCATGTGCAGGTAAACAACGCCGCGTTCAAAACCGTGGAACGTGATGTCGCCACCGTCTTGGGCGACGGCAGGGCGCACGCGGCTGTCCAGCAATTCTTTAATCTGGCCAACAATCGCACCGTCTTCGCCCGTGTGTTCGGCGTGACCAGATGCATGTGTGTGACCAGTTTCCATCACCGGCAGACCGGACTGGAAGTGCTCCATAATGGCACCGAGAAGGGCGGGCTTCAGATGGTCCCACTCAACTGAATCAAGCTTGGTCACGGTAACAAAGTCGGTCCCGAAAAATACGCCTGTCACACCTTCGACAGCGAACAGTCGCGTTGCAAGTGGTGACGCGCTGGCGGCCTCTGGGGCAGGGAAATCGGCTGTACCCATATCAAGCACGGTCTGGCCGGGCAGGAATTTCAAGGTGGCGGGGTTCGGCGTGGATTCGGTCTGAATAAACATGACATGCTCCTGATAACGGGTTACCTCTGATATGCGGGCTGACAGGCCCCAAGTCAAGGTTTGGAACGATTCTAAAAAGTTCGGCTCGGCGGTCTTACGTGATCGCCTCAAGGCGTTCTTTGCTCAGATCTCCGGGTACAATTGTGATCGGAATGGGCAAGCTGCCGGCGTTGCGCGATAATTGCGTGACCAATGGCCCCGGACCGGATTTTTTGTCAGTCCCGGCGCCAAGCACCAAAACACCCACATCCGGATCTTCGGCAAGCTGTGCGATGATCTCGTCTACGACAACGCCTTCGCGTATAACCAGTTCGGGTTCGACATTTAGCCGGTCACGCATCCACTTGGCGAAAACTTCGAAATGCACCTCAATCCGCTCGCGCGCTTCTTCGCGCATAACCTCGGCCACGCCGATCCAGTGATTAAACTCGTCCGGCGGAATGACCGACAGAACGACAACGCCGCCGCCGGATTTTGACGCACGCATTGCAGCAAATCGCATCGCATTCAGGCATTCGCGGCTGTCATCGAGAACTACCATAAATTTACGCATCGTTTTCTCCGATCGGGCATTCATGCCCCTTACGATCATGTCGTTTGCACATACGGCTGGCAATTGCGATTTTTCCCCAGTGCGGAATCATCCGCGCCCTGATGCGGCCCAATCCCAATACATTTCCCGAACCCGCCGGGTGATCGGGCCGATCTGGTATTGCGTATCATCAAAAGCTTTAACCGGGGTGACCTTCATCATGTTGCCAGACAAGAAAACCTCGTCAGCGGCATGAAAATCATCAAACCCCAAGACCGATTCATGCACCTTAATCCCGTCCGCACGCATATTTTTCATGTGGCGGGCACGGGTGATCCCCGCAAGGAAAGTCCCGTTGGGGACGGGGGTAAACACCTCTCCGTCTTTTACCATGAAGACGTTGGCGGATGCAGTTTCGGCGACGTTGCCAATCGCATCGGCGACCAACGCATTGCCAAAACCCTTTGAGCGCGCCTCTACCATCATGCGGGCGTTGTTGGGGTAAAGGCACCCAGCTTTGGCATTGACGACGTTATCCTCAAGCACGGGGCGGCGGAATCGGGTGCGGGTCAGTGTGGTCGCGGCCTCTGGTGCGGCCATCGGAATTTGTTCAAGCGAGATCGCAAATCCGGTCGCATCCTTTAGCGGCACGATCCCCAATTCATCCCCCGCAAGCGCCCAATACATTGGCCGGATGTAGATAGCATCGGTTTTGTCGTACCCTTTCAGCCCCTCGCGGACCATTTCCACCATATCGGCGGTTTCAACCGTGGGGGTGATCATCAAAGCCTTGGCGGACCTGTTGATCCGGGCGCAGTGGGCCTCAAGATCGGGGGTTAGGCCATTGACCATGCGCGCGCCGTCAAACACGGTCGTGCCAAGCCATGCACCATGATCCGCCGCCTTCATCACAGACACATCGCCGTCGTGCCATGCACCCTCGTAATAGGTTTTGATCTTTGTGCCGGTGGCCATGTGATATTCCTTTTGTCAGCCTTTAGGGCTGGTGCGATAGATGCCTTCTGGCAGGTTCAATGCAATGGTCAGATCGCGCAACTGTTCAGGCGAAAGGTTGATCTTGCAGACCGTATTGGTGCGCGCATCCCACTGCTCGATTGTAACAACGCTGGCAAAGGCTTGCACGGTTACGTCTTCGCGCAAGGGTGATTTGCCTTCGTCGACCAGGGTGATCACACTGGCATCAAATTCGTGTTCTATGGTAAACATAATTCGCACAATATTCTTTCGGCGGATCATTGCAAGGGCGTGTCCGCGTAGTATGTTCAATGGGACCGCGCCGCGTTAAGCAGGTGCGCAAAGCTATTGTCGCGCAAAGTCACAAGGAATTGCCGTTATATGATTAAGTTTTTTAGCATACTTGGCATTTCTGTTTTCTTGGCAGGCTGTGAACCCATGATGCAAACCGGCCCGATCACGCAGCCAGCCTTGCAGGTGCAGCAGAGAAACCAGTCTGCTTCTCAATCTGCGCGCAGCTTTTTGCGTGTTGTCCGGACGGTTGAACCCGTCGCAGAACGCGAATGCCGGACGCGCACATCTGGGATCAATTGCGATTTTAACATCGTTGTAGACGATCGCCCGGACCAACCAGCCAACGCTTACCAGACCGAGGACCGCGCAGGCCGGCCGGTGATCGCATTTACGCTGGCACTGATCGCTGATGCACGTAACGAAGATGAATTGGCCTTTGTTCTTGGTCATGAGGCCTCGCATCACATTGCGGGCCACATCGCACGTCAGCAGCAAAATGCTGTTGCCGGTGCCGTTATTTTCGCGGGGTTGGCAACACTTAGCGGCGGGGATGCATCCGCAGTCGAAACCGCGCAACGTCTGGGCGCACAGGTGGGCGCGCGGACCTATTCCAAAGATTTCGAGCTTGAGGCGGATGCGCTTGGCACAGTGATCACGACACGTGCAGGGTACAATCCATTGCGCGGGGCAGAATTCTTTGCCCGCATTCCTGATCCGGGCGACAAGTTCCTAGGCACGCATCCACCCAACGCCTCGCGCCTCGATACGGTCCGCCGCACTGCCGCCGGGCTGTAATCGCTTTGCGCCAGCTTGGCCAAATCCTGACAGACCGCGGATCGAAATACGCGGTTTCAGGCGTGTCAGCCAAGGACCGCGCAGCTGTCGACGCCGCGTTAAAGGACCTCAAGCGTGACAAATCCTATGCAAAGGCAACCCACAACACGTGGGCTGTTGTGCTGTCAGAGGGTGGCCCTCTCAAGGGCGACGATGGGGAAGCCGGCGCTGGCATGGTCATAATTCGCATGCTGGAACGCGAAGGCCTGTTCGATCATCTGATTGTTGTCACAAGGTGGTATGGCGGCAAACATCTGGGTGGAGATCGTTTTCGCCACGTCCAAACCTGCGTGCGGGCCTATCTGGACCAACTACCGGACTGTCCCGCCCAAGCTATAGGCTGATGGTGATTGCCGCGAAAAAGCAAATGGATGCAACAAGAACAAAGCCGTGCCAGATTGCGTTTTGGAACCTCATGCCGGGATGGGTATAAACGATAGTACCCAATGAATAGGTAATGCCGCCGATACCGATCAAGCTTAGGGCAACGCCGGGCAATGTCTTCCACATGGGCCAAATCAACAGTACTGAAAGCCACCCCATTCCAAGGTACAGCGCCAGCGATGCCTTTGATTGCGCGTTCCAGAACCAAAGTTTGGCCACCGCACCGAAGACAGCAAGCAACCAAACGACGCTAAGGATCGAGTAGGCAAATCCGGTTCCGATAACCATCACAATGGGTGTGTAGGTTCCTGCGATCTTGAAATAAATTGCCGCGTGATCGACCCGCTGCAAAAGCGGGCGGGTGCGGTCAAATGGCAGCGTGTGGTAGATCGCCGACGCAAACAACGAAAGAATAAAACACACTGCATATATGAACGTAGCGGTAACAGGCGCGTCTTGCCCCCCTGCATAGTTCAGCAACAATATCGTTCCGGGGATTGCAAACCCTAATCCCAGCCCATGCACTGTGCTGTCTGCCACGGTTTCAGCTGGGGAATAAGGATAAGCCATAGTCAAACGCTAACACCAAAATGTGTTGTTATTATGAATGACTGGGGGCACCTGCTGGTCATGGTGACGTCGAAAGGCGCTTTCGTCTTAAATGCCAGCGGTATAAAATCGGGGCCAGCAAATAGTCATAGGTGACACAGGCGACCCAAGGCACCCCCGGTAGGCTTATGACATGCGCCAGCCATCTGGCCCGAGGAATTTCCTGCCACAAGACAACAAACGCCGGAATGCCGGCATAGACCTTGCCGCCTTTTCGGAGGTGTAACCGTTTGGCGGCTTGATCCTGTGTCAGCCTCCAATCGGCCAATCGCGTGTCGTCGTTCAGGTCGTCATACTGGATAGCAAGTGCTTGGCTTTCGCTCAGCCGCTTGTAATGGTCGATCTCGCGACTGCAAAGTACGCATTCGCCATTGTAAAGGACTTTGGTTTCATCGGTCATACCAGATGATATAGCGTGACCTGTCCGCGGAAACAGGGTTTAGCGCGGTTTGTTACTATCTATCCAGCGAGACATCATCGTCTTGTCGCGAAAACACTCTTGGGGGATATCGCGCCGCTTGACCCGCGCAATACGTTCCGCAAAAGCGACCTGCTTGGATGATGGATAACTGGCAAAGCGCCCCGCAAGCGGTTTCGGCTTATGACCGTCAATCCAGGCCGACAAAGCGATACGGTCGGTGCCAATGCCTTGGGGCAGTTGTACGCCGCTTTTCGTCGCAAGGACCGTCGCGTACTGCATTTGCTTTTGCGTAGCGGGCAAAGTGTGATTGTCATCATGGTGATGCGCCGGCACCGCCCCCTGATCCGAGGAAAACATGCCGGGAAATTGTGGTTGGTAGGACATTTGGGAAGCCCCTTATTCTGCTATGGAACATATATAGAACATTAACGGAACATTTGCAAGATTGATGTGTGATCGCTTTGCTTCGTGGGGTATATGTAGTGTGCCTTTTGGCCTCCGCCACGAGATAGGCGAATTTTGGCCGATCCGTAGGAGAACATCGAGGACAGTTACGCAGACCGCGCACGCCGCCCAAAAATGGTGTGCGCTTTGCGGGTCTAGCCGAGTTCACTCTTGGGTCCGCTAATGGCTAATTTGGGTAAAATGCGCTCAATCAACGCGCGTCTCGGCGTTAAAAAAGACCGTTCTTGGCAAGCTGAGTGAGCAACATGATCGTTGATGAACGTCAGCAATGAAACGGCTATGGGGTATCTTCCGTAGCGCTCTTTTCTATATGCCCGCTTCGCGCCAAACTGCGCGCAACGATAAGGCAAATCATCGCCCAAGCGCCCCCGGCAAGCCAGCCAGCAGCAACATCGGTCGGCCAATGAACGCCCAGATACACCCTGCTAATACCAACGAGTATCGTTAACATAACCGCCACGGTCATGACGTAGACCTTAAGCACACGTCGGGGCTGTAAGCGCGCGATCAGAACGCCCAGTGAAAGATATGCGACAGCAGCCATCATTGAATGGCCCGATGGAAAGCTGGCGGTGTGAACGATTGAACCATGCGGAACAAGGTCCGGGCGCGGACGGTCGAAAAACTCTTTTGCGACACCACTGATCAAAATGCCGCCGCCGACGGCCACCAGAACGTAAAGCGTCGACTTCCATCGCTGAAGCAAAAGGAAAAACACCGAAACGACAAGCGTCGTAAG